>Ga0302324_100005485_pt1 | contig 27661 bp, 24 predicted proteins | sample Palsa_T0_1_FD_201949 | JGI IMG/M metagenome (GOLD analysis project Ga0302324, IMG submission 201949) | Peat permafrost microbial communities from Stordalen Mire near Abisko, Sweden - Palsa_T0_1 | ecosystem: Environmental > Terrestrial > Soil > Palsa > Peat permafrost | place: Sweden: Abisko...
ATAGCGGCTGATGCGCGAGCAATTCAGAATATTCCGTCTAATCGGCTTCTGTTATAATTCAATAACCTCAGAGCCAAGGAGATACAAATGGCCACCACAACCGTTCCCGAAATCACGAAAGATGCAACCAAGGAAGTTAGCCACCCGGACGCGGCGAAGAAAACTCCGCCCGTAACCCTTACCTCCAACGCTGTCGCAAAAGTGCGAGAGATCATGGGCCAGCAGAACCCAGTTCCTGCCGGCTTGCGCATAGGTGTGGTGGGCGGTGGATGCTCCGGTTTCTCCTACTCCATGCAATTCGAAAACGGTGCGGGAATGATGGACAAGACTTTCGACATGGATGGCCTGAAAGTTTTCGTCGACGCCACCTCGGTCATGTATCTGAACGGCTGCATCGTCGACTACGTCGAGACCCTGGAAGGCGCAGGCTTCAAGTTCGAAAATCCCAACGTGAAGAGCACCTGCGGCTGCGGCAGTTCCTTCAGCGTGTAAGGGTTTGAGTTATCTAGGGACAGCCGCCCTCGGCTGTCCGCCGTGCGAAGCACGGCATTCTGTAGAAATCAAAAGCGGCCTCATCGTGAGCGATGAGGCCGTTTCTATTTTCCGAGACCGTCTATTAAACCGAGTGTGGGTGAGATCCGAATGTGGGTGCTCCATTTCTCGCGCGCCCTTTGCGCGAGAAGTGGGAACTCCGAACTCATCCAAATTCCGGGTGTCCGCCCCGAGCGAAGCCGAAAGAGCGTGGATTTTGATCTCGACGCAGCGCTGAACTTCTCCGTCGCTACTGCTGCGGCGGATTACTCGGCGGATTCGGCGTGCTGAATCCCCCCGCCCCTCCGTTCGGGCTGTTCTGCGTTCCTGACGGAGAGCTTCCAAACGACGAATTCCCGCTGCCAAAGCTGCTGTTTCCAAAACCAGTACCGTTTGTGCCGTTCGTGCCATTCCCGTTGCTGCCGCTCTGACCGTTCAAGTTCGGCGTGCCTTGCTGACCAAAAGCCATCAACTGCGGCTGGTAGGGAGTAGTGATGATTCCGCCACGATCGGTTCCCGGATCATAAACGAACACCCAGTCTTTATATTTTGTCTTGTGATTGAACTCGCGGATCGTCTTGTCTTTGCTGATGCTGGCCACGCCCACGATCGGCCCGCCAATGATTTGCCCCGACCCGATCTGATTGCTTCCGTTGCCGTCCCCCGGCGCCGCGGGATTATTTCCCGTACCGTCGGCGGATGTCGATGACGAATTCGTCTGCGATCCCGCCTGCGACGATCCCGCCTGCGACGGATCTGTTCCAGTCGCCGTAGTCCCCGTCGCCGAAGTTCCGTTCGTCTGCTGATTCTGACCCGATTGATTCTGCCCGAATGACGAATTGGAATTCGCTCCGAAACCGCCGCTTCCGCCAAAGCCGCCGCTGTTCCCGCCGAAGCTGCCGCTGCTCCCGCCAAACGTCGACGACGACTGCGACAATCCGCCCGACCCGGCTGGTCCTCCATTCAATCCCCCCGGCGTTCCACCGATCGGGCTCGCGCCCGGAATCGTCCCGCCCCCGATACCGCTGAGCGAGAGTTGCACTTCGCCGAAATGCAGCAGCTTGAAATCCTTCCCCGTGATCGGATCTTTGTAGCGCTTGCGCAGAAAGCGCAGATTGTTGGTATTCTCCAGATCTTCAAGCTTGGTGGGATAGCGCCCGAACTTCTTGTAATAAGCGCGAATGGCGCGCGAGTACTGCACCCCGCGATGAATCATCTCCTCCTCGCGATCCCGCTTGATGGTGAACGCAAGGGTAGGCACAATCGCCGCCGCAAAAATGATCCCCAGCGCGATCGACAGCAGCAGCATGAGCAGGATGTATCCTCGCTCGCCCCTTCGTGAAACCCTTCGCCGCGTGTGAGAGAACAATGTCATGGAAAGACTTTAGTAATTTGCTGATCGAGTGACGAGTGATTGAGTGATTGAGTGATTGAGAAAGAAAAGCTGCAAGGCCTTAAATCACCAATCACACAATCACTCAATTTCGTTCACCCCTGCGTGAGCGGAATATTCTGCGTCGGACCACTGCTGACCATATCCTGCATCTCCACCGAAGTGGGCGTGATGCGCACCACCTTGTACCGCCGGTCGACGATCTCGCCTTCGCCCGCGACAAAAACGTCTTGCCCCAGAGCCAGGAATATTTTCTTCGGTTCTCCCGCACTGCTGGCAAAGCCAAAAAATTTCAGCGGAATGGGTGCGGGTTGCGGAGCCGACGGGGTATGGTAGGTGTCGGCCACTTTGTTGGGGTCCGTCACTCCCGGCGCTCCCGGCACCGGAATCGGCGGCGGTTCGGCCTGCGATACGAAAATATTTCTCCCGCTGCCCTCATACTGCGTCTGCTCCGCCGAAGCCAGCAGATCAAGCCGCAGCGTCGGATCAAGATTCTCTGGACGAACTTTCTTGCCCTTCCCACCGGGATGTCCGGTGGCCCGCACTGCGGCCGGACCGGTGGCCTGCAGGCTCGAAGCCGGCGACGATGACCCCGCAAACATAGGGATAAACTCGTACGCCACGGCGATCACGGCGATCACGCCCAGCACCGCCGCCCACTTCGCCTGCTTCTTATTTTCCAGTCCCAGCTTCACTAATACCCTACCTTCAAATAAGTCTCCAGCTTCACATTGAGCTTGACCGGACCCTGTGGTTCACCGCCCAGGGTGACGCTGTTGATGATGAAAAACATCTCGTCGCGCTCCAGCGCGTTGATGAATTTCGCCAGCGCCGTGTAGTTGCCCGCCAGGTCGGCTTCCATTTCCACCCGCTGCAGTTTGCCGGTCGCGACCTCGCCCTTTACTGGATACTTCGCCTGCTCAATAATGATGCCGTTGGCCAAAGCCAGCTTGCCGAACTCGGTCACAATCTGCGAATCCTCGGAGGCGAATCGCCGCTTGTAAAAATCCTGAGTCTGGTTCCCCGCCTGCACAACTTTATGCGGCAAGTTCTGCAGCGGCTCAACCTGCCGCGTCTTGATGTTCAACTCGTTCTGCAGTTGGTTCAACTCCTGCCGCCGTGTCTCCGCCGAGCCCACCAGAGGCGAAAAATAAATCACTGCGGCCAGTAAATCCACGGCCGCCATGACGATCAGGGCGGTTTTCAGATTCTTCCGGGTTTGCCGTAGATCAGGCATCAGGCCCTGCTTCCTTTCGACACGGGCGGCTTGGTTATAACGTTCGGCTTCGTACGGGTGTCCGGTTTCGTCGGCCCGGTCTTCGGCTCAGTCTTTGGCTCGGTCTTTGGCTCGGTCTTGCCCTCAGTCTTGGTTTCAGCTTTGGGGGTGTAGGTTGCCTGGTTCAGCGGGGTTAGCGGCTCCGGAATGTAGATGGCCGCAATGTCGAACTGCTCGGTATCGCCGCCGTTATTGTTCTGCTGCCCCGCGAAGCGCTCTGAGATGATGTTAGTCTGCGCGAAGCGCCGCGATTCCTCCATGCGCCGCGCCAGTTCAATGGCCCGATCGCGCGAGTCGCCCGCCACCGTCATCTTCAGCGCCAGCTGGTTGTCTTCATCCAGTTCAGGATGGATGGAGACCAAGTGCACCCGCGGAGGCATCACTTTTTCCAGATTTTCCAGCACCCGCGTCCAGGAAAAAGCCTTGCGCTCGATCAGCTCGTTCAAGAATTGCGACTGGTCGCGCGTGTTGCGATTCTCCGGACGCCCCAGAAATTCCTCGGCATCGGCGCGTATCCGGTCTCGATCGGCTATCAGCGCGCGCTTGTCCCGCATCGCCTGCCGGTCGCGCCGCGCGTTCACCCACCCGGTAACGTCTAGCGTCAGCAGCAGCAGGGTGAACAGTCCCACCGCGCCCACCGCCGACCCCCAACGCGTCCAAAACTGCTTCGCGTCTTCATAAGGCCGGCTCGCGAGATTGATATCTAAACGCATAGTGACCAAAATTTAAGATCTCAGATTTAAGATTTCAGATTGAAAATCCAAGTCGGAAAGCCTCGTCAACAATTTCAAGTGCGAAATCTAAAATCTGCAATCTGCAATCTAGAATTCTTCGTCTTCCCCATGCCTGCTCGCCCTAAGAAATCAACGCTCCCACCACTCCCGCCATCCTCCACCGCGGCACCGGACCGCCCGCACTCGTTCCCAGTTGCGCCGAAGCCACCAGTTCCTGCACCTCCGCCCCGGTCTGCGCCCGCAGTGCCGGCGACGCTCCGCCCGACTCCGGCAGTCCCGCGATATAAATCCGCTCAATGTTCAGCTTGTACGTATCCTGAAAAAACACCACGGAGGGATAAACTTCTTCGGCCAGCTGTTCTCCGGTAATCGTGATCCCGCGCGGATTTTCCAGCGTCCGGAAAAGTTGCAGCTGATCTTCATTCAGGATCGCGATGCTCGTGGTATGCGCGTCGACCTTCACCACCAGCGTCGGCTTTTTCGCATCCGCCGACCCCAGCGCCGCCAGCATCGAAGGCAGTACCACGCCGGGATTGAATCCCGCCTCGCGAAACGCCGCCTCGTAATCTTCCACCACATTGGCCAGCGCCACCGCCGCTACTACCCGAACTCCCGCGGCGAATTTCTGCGCGTGAAAGGAAACTTTGGCCTTATCGACATCGAAGGGTAACGACTTCTTCAGGCGGAAGCGCACCACGCCGAGAGCTTCCTCCGTGTCGGAAGGCAGCGTGTCGAACTCTACCAGCATCACCCGCACTGCCGCATCCGGCACAATCGCAATCACATCTTTCGAGCGGCCCGCCACACCGCCCAGCGTGGCCTCAATTCCGGCGCGCACCGCCTCGCGCTGCCGCAGATTGTTTTCCATCAGGTCAGGCACCACGCTGCCCGGCGCCAGTTCGCGCGCCGCGGAAGCCTCCAGCGCGCCCCCGTTTTCGGTGAGACGCCCGGCCAGCACCCGGTCCGCGGAAATTTCGCAGGCCAGCTTCGGCTTCGGTGTATGTGTAATTGGACTCATTCCCGAGAATGCCTTCGAAAAAATGCCGTTCTATAAATCAGAAACCCTGCCGCCGGAAATTGCAATAACCGAAAGAGCACTGATCCTGTTGGCCGGAAATTTCGTTTCGGTTGGAGAATTGTCATCCGAGGCGGGCGCTTTTTTTGCCCGCCGAAGGACCCTGTACAACCGCTCGTCGAATGTCGGGTGACGTCCCCATCCGGCGCCCACTCTTCACGATTCGGAAGAGTAGGAACTCGCGTTACCGCATGGCCTCAATAAAGGTAACCTTGTTGATCTCCTTCAGCGTGGTCATTCCCAGCCGCACTTTATCCAGCGCCGATTCACGCAGAAAACGCATGCCTTCTTCCCGCGCCGCGCGCCGGATCTCCGACGTCGGCTTCTTGGCCAGAATCATTTCGCGAATGCGGTCGCTTAAATCCAGCAGTTCGTGAATCGCGGTTCGCCCACGGAAGCCCGTGCCCGCGCACTCAATGCATCCCGGCCCCTCGTACAAAGGAACCTTGCCCCACTGCACCGGATCCAAACCGCTGCCCTCAAGAACGTCAGTCGCGTAGTGGACTTCGGTGCGGCACGAGTCGCAAATCAATCGCACCAGCCGCTGCGCCAGAATGCAATTCAGCGCCGAGACAAAGTTGTAAGGCTCGACGCCCATGTTCAGAAAGCGCCCGATAACGTCGACCACATTGTTGGCGTGCACCGTAGTGAATACGAGATGGCCGGTCAAAGCGGATTGAATCGCAATCTGCGCCGTCTCCGCATCGCGGATTTCGCCCACCATGATCTTGTCCGGGTCATGACGCAAAATCGAGCGCAGCCCGCGGGCGAAGGTTAATCCCTTTTTCTCGTTGACCGGAATCTGCGTAATCCCGCGCAGCTGGTATTCCACCGGATCTTCAATGGTGATGATCTTGTCTTCGTCGGTCTTGATCTCGTTGACCGCGGCGTAAAGCGTAGTCGTCTTACCGGACCCGGTCGGTCCCGTGACCAGCACCATGCCGTAGGGCTCTTTGATGTAGCGGCGAAAGCGCCGCAGGTCGTCTTCGTCAAACCCAACCACGTCGAGCGTCAACGTGCGGAACTTCTCGCTCATCGACTCTTTGTCGAGTACGCGCAGCACGGCGTCCTCGCCATGAATCGAGGGCATGATCGAAACCCGGAAGTCGATGGCGCGTCCGTTGTATTTCACGCGGAAGCGTCCGTCCTGGGGCACGCGCCGCTCGGAAATATCCAGCTCGCTCATGACCTTGATGCGGGAGATCACAGTCGAATGGTGTTCTTTGCCGATGGGCGGCATGGCCTGCGTGAGCACGCCGTCGATGCGGAACTTGATGACGACCGAGTCGTCGCGGGTCTCAATATGAATGTCGGAAGCGCGCCGCTGCAGCGCGGTAAAAATCGTGGTGTCGACTAAGCGAATAATGGGGCTGGAGTCCCCCGTCGCGGTCAGCTTGTCGATGGTCAGCGTCTCTTCCGCGCCCGTGGCCTCGTCTTCGCGGATAATCTGAAAACCTTCGCTGGCCTCTTCCAGAACGCGCTGTGACTGTTCGGTCTTCTTGAGGATGTCGTCGATCTGCTTCAGGGTGGAAACTTTGGTGATGATGCGCTGCTTCAGCAGCAGGCTGATCTCATCGATCATCATCAGCTGGCTGGGATCTGCGATGGCGATGGCGAGCTTGCCGTCCGCGGTTTCTTCGAGCGGCACAAACTTGTAGCGGAACATCAGTTCGACGGGAATCTTCTTGAACAGTTCGTGATGCAGCTCGAAGTTCTGCAGATCGACGAACTCACAGCGGTAGCGCCGCGCCACATCCTGCGCCCGCTCCAGGTCGGTAATCGGATTTCCCGTCGGGCTGATGGGCCCACCGTTTCCACCGTGTACGAATAACGATTTTTTATCGGCTGTCGCCATGGTTTTTACCAATAAAACTCTCTGTCATTCCGAACCGGGCTGAAAGCCCGGTGAGGAACCTGCTTCCCGCTCTTGCCCGAAAACTCAATGCACGCCCAACGAAAAAATCGGCAGATACAGCGAAATCAGAACTCCGCCTACAAAAATCGCCATCACAATCAGAATCAGCGGCTCAATCAACGCCATCGACGCGCCCAGCGCCGTCTGCACATCTTCCTCATAAAATTCCGCCACCGAATTCAGCATGGCCGGCAGCGCTCCGGTCGACTCACCGACTTCAATCATCTCGACCGCGAGCTCGGGAAAAATCTTTTGCTCTTCCAGACTGCCTGCCAGTGTCTGCCCCTCGCGCACCCGCACGCCGGCCCGCATCACGCCTTTCAACAAGCGCCGGCTGCTGATCGACGATCCCGCCGTCTCCATCGACGGCACCAGCGGCAACCCGCCTTGCAGCAGCGTCGACAGCATGCGCGAAAAACTCGCCACCTGATGCTTCAACCGGATATCGCCCAGCAGCGGCAAACTCAGAATCACGCGATCAATCCGGTCCCCGCCGCTATCCGTATCCTTCCACCGCCAGCCTGCAAAAATCAAAATCGCCAGTCCAACAAACACGTAGGGCGCATATTTCTGCGCGTTCTCTCCCACCGTCAGCATGAACACCGTGATCGCCGGCAACTTCTCGCCCAGGCTGTTGAACAGGTCGCCAAACTTGGGCACGACATAGGTAAACAGAAACGTCACCATGAGCAGCACCATGGTGACCAGCAGCGTGGGATAAATCAGCGATACGAACAACTTCTTCCGGAAGGTCATCGCCAGGCGCTGAAATCCAATGTAGCGTGTCAGCACCTCGTCAATGTTTCCGCTTTTCTCCCCCGCCATCAGCGTGGTCGTATAAATCTTGGGGACAATCCCCTGCGCGGCGAAAGAATCCGAAAGCAGTTCGCCGCCCTTCACCCGGTCGCGCACATTCTCCAGAATCTGCCGCAGTTGCGCGTCCTTCTGCCGCTTGATCAGCAATTCGAGCGAATTCAGAATCGGCAACCCAGCCCGGATCAACGTCAGAAACTGCTGATTAAAAACCAGAAACGTGGCATTCTTCAGCTTGCGCCGGCGCCGCAGCGAGACGCCTCCGGTCAACACTCCTTGCGGCTTCACCCAGTAGACGAGATAGCCCTGCTGCGCGAAGCGGTCGCGCACCTCGGCCTCAGAGTATCCATGCTCGACGTGCTGCTGGATATGCCCGCGTTCGTCCGCGATTTTTATTACAAATTCCGCCATTTACCCGTTTTTCTGCCGCTTTCCCGGCAGCTACGCCTATCGATTCAGTCTAACATTCCTCATTACCATTCCAATCCGCCCATTCCCCGCCAACGGCCCCCGTCTGGTACCGCAAGTAACCACTCCGGGATAATTCCCGCAGGAGGAAAGAGCGTTCGATAGGTCGAACCATGCGGGGACTGCCGCCCTCGGCTGTCCGCCTCTCGCGCCGCCAGGCTTCCTGCTGAACCCTAAGGTCCCAATCCCTCCACCGTCTCCGTCCCTGCCGGAGGCTTGAACTCGAACCGTCCATCCCCCACCGCCACATTTTCCTTCATCTCTCCAAACCGGTACTCCGTGGCCGCCCCATCCACTCCCTGGATCACCACCCGGGCAATCCGGTGGTCTGGCGTGATTTCCACTAAAATCTCACTGACCTCGTCCCCCAGTCCGTGCGGAACTCCTCGCAGCACTACATTGCCGGCCGACGCCGCCACATCCGGGGCCAGGGACAGGCCGCGTAACTCCTTTTCCAGCTTGGATTTGCCCAACAAGAATGCAAGTGGAGAGCGAATATCCTCCAGTTTCTTCGCCGCCGTTTTCCTTGCCAGCCGGTCCTCCGGGACGTAAAACCACGCATCTCTCCCATCGCTGACAAACAGCTTCTCCCTGGGAGAACGGTACTCCCACCGCATCTTGCCGGGTTTTTTCAGCCACAACGTCCCCGACTCCGTGCGCTCAATGCCCGACCCGCGATAGACCTCGGTAAACTCCGTTTCCAATGACCGCAGGCGGTTGTAGTGCGCATCCACCGCCGCCGCCAGCGTTTTAGCGTCCTCCGCCTCTGCGCGAAACGAAAGCGCCGCCAGGCAGATCGCAAAGCACGCCCATGAAACCTTCATCTCAATCATTTTAGATGCAGACCAGGCACGGCAGCGCAGTACTCTCCGACCGCTATCCCCTGAACACCGACCACTGCTCCGTCCCCGCAATCTTCCGCAACACTCCGCCCTCACTCAATACATGCTCCAGCAGCGGATTGTGATACAGCACATAAACTGTTCTGGGATGCTCGCGCAAGCTCAGCTCTAGATTCGCGCTCACCCGCCGCATCCCCGATTCCGGCAGCGGATTGAACATGTAAACCACCAGCGGCTCCGCGGGAAAAGGGAAGTCGTTGGCATCTCCGCAGACCGCCTCCAGCCCAAAGCAGTTTTGTGCGTCACTTTTGTAGCGCGCCAAATTTTCCTGCGCGATCCGATGCAACGCGGGCAGCAACTCCACTCCCACGATCCGGCGAAAGGGATAATCCGACGCCATCAGCAGGGTTCGCCCCTTGCCCGACCCCAGATCGATAAAAGTAAAATCGCGAAAATCAATCCCGGTTGTATCGCGCAGCCCATCCAGCATCTGGTGAAACGCCACCGGCTCCGTCGGTTGGTACTCGGAATGAAACATCCCCAGCAGCCGGTCGCGCCAAACCACCGCGCCGCTGGTCGTATTGACCCGATGATCCCAGTCATACTCGGCGTCGCCGAAGCGCATCCGCCGCCGTTCCGGTGTCGAGTCCCGCGCGAACTCCCACAGCACGCCCGCCAGCCGCCGCGTCGCGCGCCAGCGACCTTCGTATTTGGCGGCATACTTCCACCACTGCCACGCGGTTGGCAACAGACTGGGCTGGGCAGGGATGGAGGAGTCCACGGAAGAATCGTATCAGGCAGTTGCGCAGTCAAACTCGTGTAGGGGCGGACGCGGCTTGCCCTGAGCGCAGTCGAAGGGGCCGCCCTGCGAAGCGAAGCGAGCCCATCGGCAGACTGTGCCCCATCCTTGTCTCGCCGTTCTTTGGCGGACAGGGTGGGGATTCTGACTTCGGGATGGAATCCCGCGGAGAGAAGTGCCGCACTGCCCAGTAAATTGAAAGGGTCGCGTAAAGCGAAAAAATCGGGGCTTCAGCCCCCGTTTCCCGACTTATGCCTTGCTATGAAACTTCGGCAGCGCCGAAGGCTTATATCCTGGCGGCAGACCCTTGGTCACGAATGGAAAGTCATCCGGCTTGGCAATCTGCACCCGCCCCTCGGGTGTCAATTCGTAAGCATTGCCATCAGGATCGGCCGGAATTCCCGGCAAGTGTTCCGCCGCCACCAGCTCCGCCATGCTCGCCGGCAGACGCCCAGTGCGCTCGCCGAAGCGCGTCACCGCGGCCTGCAGATTCGTTACATCCTCGTCGACGGAAATCGCCCGCAAGTGCTCCATCGCATTTTGCCGGATATTGGTTTCGCGGCTGGTCTCGAAGGTGGCGCTCCACAGCAACCGCGCCGTGGTGAAATCTCCCGCGTGCTCCGCCATCTGCGCCGCCAGAACTTTCATGAACGGATGTGCCCCCGGAACTTCGGACCCACGCGAGAAGATCTCCGCCGCTTTCTTGTAATCCTTGAGTTCCGTGTAATAAACGAAGCCGAGATTGTAGTAAAGCTGCCAGTTGTCGGGATTGTTCGCGATCCCGAATTCCATCAACTGAATTGCGCGCGCCGGTTCGCCCGCCCCATTCGGGGGATTGGGCGCAAGAAAGCTGGCCCCGAACTGGTAAGGCGGCAACAATTGCGGATCGAGCGCGGTCGTGATCTCCAGCAGCGGCGCCAGCTGGTTGTAGGTCTGTTCGCGGTTGAAGTGGCGATGCCCGAAATACTGCACCGTGCGCGTCCAGTAGATGCACGCCATCAGCCCGTCAAAGCCCAGGCTGGCACGCTTCACCATCTTCGGCGAACTCAGGTAGAGAACGTCATCGATGGAAGCCTGCGGCCGGATGCGGTCAATATTCCGCAGCAGAAGCACGGACGCTGCCATCGAACCCGCGAGGCAGGTCGTAGCAATGATCGTAGTGCGCCGCCGGGAAGTCATATTGATATTTGAAGAGGTTTATGTGGGGACAGCCGCCCCCGGCTGTCCAGTCGAGCAAAGCTCGACAGTTCCGCTGGAAGCGCCGGCAAACTCCGAGCTAGGCGGGCTGCGCCCGGCCGGACAGCCGAGGGCGGCTGTCCCCACATAAACCTGGCTTCCGCCCGCCGCTGCGAATTCATTTCAAATTCCTGCGCTCGAAAATCAGTACCGCCCCACTCAGCGCCATCGCCGTATAAAACAGCGCATACAAACTATTCTGCAGAATAAGCTGCAAGCCCGGCCCGTGCTGATGCGCCACCGCGCTGATCACGTTCAGCGCCGAGAAATTCGGCACCAGATACGCTGCTCCCGTGGCGAACCATCGCGTGAAGCCGTGACTCAGTCCGGCAAATCCGCGCAGATCGTCGGCGAAGCTGCCAATCACAAACAGCGAGAAGGCGAAGACCGCCGACATCAGCGGCGTCGAAAACGATGAGAACAACAGCGTCAGCGAACAAATGATCAGGAACTCCAGCACGATGAAATACAGCGCCACCAGAATCTGCGCGTCCGGACGGCTGAACTTGTGCGCCACATAAAGCAACGCCCCGAAAACTCCAATGGCCATAAAGAATGTGTTCACCACCAGGGTTCCCGCCAGGCCGAAGAATTTGCCCACAATAAATTCCCAGCGCCGCACCGGACGCGAGAGCACGGTATAGAGCGTGCGTTTCTCAATTTCTTTCGACACCAGCCCGATGCCGATAAAAATCGCAATCACCACGCCGAACAGTGAAACCGCTGTCAGGCCCAGGTTCACCACCACCAGGCGTTCGATATCGATGGAAATCTGCCCCACAAAAATCGCCGCGCCCGAAAGCAGCAGCGCGAAGGCGATCAGGTTGTAAAGCACGCGGTCGCGCACTGCCTCGCGAAACGTGTTCGACGCAATGTAAACAATGCGGCTCATGAGATCTTCCCCGCGGTCTGCGAGTGCTGCAACTTCTCCCCGGTTCCGGCCGGAGTTGTCTCCACCTGCATCTTCTCGACGAAGTAAGCTTCCAGGGAAGTTCTCAGCGGCGTAATCGCAATCAGCCGGATGCGCTCCCGGCGCAGCGCGTCAATGGCCGCGTCCTGCTGGTTCTCCGGCAGCACCGCACGCACCGTATCGCCAGTCACATGGCACTCCGCGCCTAGCGCCTTCATTGACGCCGGCACCAGCGTTCCTTGCCACACCACTTCCACTCTCCCCTGCACCGTCGAAGTCAAATCCGCCACCGCGCCCACTCCGCGCAGTTCGCCCTTGTTGATGATGGCCACGCGATCGCACAGCGCTTCCGCATCCGAAAGAATGTGGGTCGAGAAAAATACCGTCTTGCCTTCCTGCTTCAACTGCTCCATCAGGTCGCGAACCTCGCGCCGGCCCAGAGGATCCAGCCCCGACATGGGTTCATCAAAAAACACCAGCTTCGGATTGTGCAGAATGGCCTGCGCGATTCCCGCGCGCTGCAGCATCCCTTTGGAAAACTTCCGCAGCTGCAAGCCCTTGACGTCGGTCAATCCCACGCGCTGCAGCACTTCCTCGACGCGGCGCTTGCGGTCTTTCCCTGGAACTCCGGAGAGCTGGCCGTAGTAGTCGAGCAATTCATGCGCGGTCAGATAATCGTAGAAGTAAGGCTGCTCCGGCAGAAAGCCGATCTGCGCTTTCACCTCCGGATCGGTCCACTCGCGGCCCAGAATGCGCGCGCTGCCTGCGGTGGGGAAGACCAGGCCCATCAGCATCTTCAGCGTAGTTGTTTTGCCCGCGCCGTTCGGCCCCAGATAGCCAAAGATTTCGCCCTCTTCCACGGTAAGATGCAGCGGCTGCAAAGCGCGCTTCGGCCGCTTGCGCCAGAATCCCACCAGGTAAGTTTTTTCCAGACCGAGAATTTCGATTGCAGCCATGGTTGATGAAAGGCAATGCCGCTTAGCAAGTTTCGTAGTTGACCCGCATGAAGCGCGACTTCACGCAAGTTTTGCTGAGAAGTCTTGCCGAGAAGATTATATGCAAGGTGAAAGCAGTTAGGACGCCGCCGGCAGTTACGACGGTCACTGCCGCGAGATCGCAAGCAGTGAAAGAGCCAGACGCCCGCAGCAGCAGAGCGTTCGATTCTCACACTATTTCCGAGTCACTTCTCACTCTGACACGAGAAATTGAGACGCTTTGAAAGGAAGCGGCTTCCAGCTGCGCTTGTAAGTCCCGCAACTCAATCTCGGCTTCAGCCGCCAGGGAAGCCCCGCGAAATCTTCTATTGCAGCGGGGTCAGAGCCTGGCAAGCCGCCAGGCTGCCGGCCAGCACGCCCGCGGGATTCACGCGAATGACTGCATCCGAAGCCGAACAGAAGCTGCGGGTGCCGGTCGCGTTCAGCGTATAGGGGACTGCAGTTGCGTAATACGTAGACAGCGGAGGACCGCCCGAGCCCGTGGCCGCGAAAGTGTAGCCGCTCTTGGTGCCCGATGACAGCACGCTATCGATCAGGCAGGCCGTGGTGGCGCTGGCTGTGCAAGGCGCCACGCCGCCCAGTACCGACAGGGTGGACGCGAACCCTACCGTGGGGTACGCCGCGTTGTACGACACCATGCCCGTATTGATGGTCCGGAGAGAGGCGACCGCGGACGATTCGTTGGCCGACTCGCGCGCCCTCAACAGGCTCGGAATCGCAATCGCCGCGATGATCAAAATGATCGCTACCACGATCAACAACTCGATGAGTGAGAAACCATCTTGTTTTCGCATTTTAGAGTTACTCTCCGTTGCAGAACTCACGCCGGTGTGAGTCCCAGGGTATTTCACAACCTCGACTTCATCGATCTAAGTGGCACGCGATGGGCCAAAGCACATTTTTCATGGGACACTGGTGTAATCGGCAAGCGCTTTATTTTCAATAGGAATAACCTCCAAACTTGCGATCGCCCCGATGGGCCCGCGTTCCTAACTCAGGAGATTGACATTTTTTGTCATTCACTTTCATGGCTTGGCAGGAAGACGGGTACAGCCAGGTTCACTTCCTCTGCGTCCCCTGTGTCCCCTGTGGTTAAAAGCCGTCGTCAAAACAAAGAGCAGCGAACTTTCGTTCGCTGCTCCCTGGCTGGTACCCTCCCCCAGGTACTTCGCCAAACTCGTTACCTCGCCGAAAATCGTGCTTCGCGAAACCTACCCAACTGCCGTGATTACTGGTTGAGCGGCAGAAGTGCCTGGCACGCTGCTTCGGTAGCGATCGCAGCGCCCGTGGGCTGAACCCGAACCACCGCGTCTTCAAAGGAGCAGAAGCTGCGAATACCAGTCTGGTTGACGGTGATCGGAACCCCATGCGCGAAGTAGGTCACAGTCGGAGGCCCACCCGCACTGGCAGCGCCGAAGGCGTAGCCGCTCTTGGTACCGGCAGCCAGTACACTGTCGATCAGGCAAGCGGTGGTCGTACTCGGTGTGCAAGGAGCCACTCCGCCCAGAACTGCCAGCGAAGCCGCAAAGCCTACGGTTGGATAGGTTGAGTTGTAAGTAATCATCCCAGTGTTGATGGTCCGAATCGAGGCGACCGCCGACGACTCGTTCGCCGCCATGCGGGCCCGCAACAGGTTCGGAATCGCGATGGCTGCGATGATCAGAATAATAGCTACTACGATCAAGAGTTCGATCAGTGAAAATCCTTTTTGTTTGCGCGCCAAGGTATGCTCTCCGTCAAAGGTAGCTCGAAATGTTCAGGGTGAGCTTGAATTTTAATCCGTCCAGTTTCTGGACTTGTTTCTAGTATTGGCACGCAACGGGCCAGACTGCGCATCACACTTGCAGATCTAATAAACCTCTTACTTTCAACAAACCGCGCTCGGATGTATCTACCTCGCCGGTCGAAAATAGGGTGTAAATACGCGTCCGGTTGACAATTCTTGTCACTCGATAGGAGCCTGCAATGTGAAGCGCCGATGTGAAGCGCCGACTGCCGACAGGCACGAAACCAGGAACAGTCCTCTGGTCCCCCGTGTCCTCCGTGGTGAAAACCGCCGTCAAACAACTAAAAGAGCAGCGAACTTTCGTTCGCTGCTCCCTGGCTTGTACCCTCCCCAGGCACTTCGCCAAAGTCGTATTCGATCAGAGCGTCTGCCGTAATTACTGGTTGAGCGGCAGAAGAGCCTGGCAGGCCGCTTCGGTAGCGATCGCGGCGCCCGTGGGCTGTACGCGAACTACCGCGTCTTCAAAGGAGCAGAAGCTGCGGATACCGGTCTGGTTGACGGTGATAGGCACGCCCGAGGCGAAGTAGGAAACGGTCGGAGGACCACCCGCGCTGGAAGCCGTGAAGGTGTAGCCGCTCTTGGTGCCGGCAGCCAAAACGCTGTCAATCAGGCAAGCGGTGGTCGTGCTCGGCGTGCAAGGCGCCACACCACCCAGAACCGCCAACGAGGCCGCGAAGCCAACCGTCGGATAGGTCGAGTTATAGGTGATCATGCCGGTGTTTACGGTGCGGATGGATGCGACTGCAGACGACTCGTTGGCCGCCATACGGGCGCGCAGTAAGTTCGGAATCGCGATCGCTGCGATGATCAGGATGATAGCTACCACGATCAGCAGTTCGATCAGTGAAAAACCTTTTTGTTTGCGCATTTTAAGGTACATCTCCCTGTACAGATTTTGCGAACCACGCTCGCCCGCCTGCTCTCTTCATAGCACGCTGCTGGCCACGCCCTTTTTGTCGTCCCGGGAACTCCGCGCACGGAGGTAAGAGCCTTGTTTGCAGTGTGAGCCGACCGGGAGGGGCAAAATGTCTCTCCGGTAACTGTAACGAAAGTGCCGCGTTCTGTCAGCCTTCGCCGCGAATTGGCAATCACGGCAAATTTGGTGTTTTTTTAATTTCGTAATCTTAATCGAGTAATTTGAAGGCGCTTATGAGGCCTTTTGAAATTACCCGATTACGAAATTACAAAATTACAAAATCCCCTTCGCTCCAAAAAGCGAAACGGAGCAGCGAACTTTCGTTCGCTGCTCCGTCTTGTACCCTTGCGGGGTACTTCGCGGTAATTACTGGTTGAGCGGCAGAAGCGCCTGGCAGGCCGCTTCGGTCGCGATCGCGGCGCCCGTGGGCTGAACGCGAACCACAGCGTCTTCAAATGCGCAGAAGCTGCGGATACCAGTCTGGTTGACCGTGATGGGCACGCCAGAGGCGAAGTAGGTAACGGTCGGAGGACCACCCGCGCTGGAAGCAGCGAAGGTATAGCCGCTCTTGGTGCCGGCAGCCAAAACGCTGTCGATCAAGCAAGCGGTGGTCGTGCTCGGCGTGCAAGGAGCCACGCCACCCAGAACCGCCAGCGAGGCCGCGAAGCCGACTGTCGGATAGGTCGAGTTGTAGGTGATCATACCGGTGTTGATGGTACGGATGGACGCGACGGCAGACGACTCGTTAGCCGCCATGCGGGCGCGAAGCAAGTTCGGAATCGCGATCGCTGCGATGATCAGGATGATAGCCACCACGATCAGCAGCTCGATCAGTGAGAAACCCTTCTGTTTGCGCATCTCTTTATATTCCCCTTAGTTTTTAGTGTCGGTCTAAATTCCTGCTGGTCGCGGATGACCCAGTCGCCCAAGATATTTGCACTCATCCTTCCAAATCAGCTAGTTACCCCGGTTACTCCGCCTTTCATTAGAACGGCTTTATTTTCAGCACCAAGGTACACTTCAGTCTCACGCCCGGCACCCGCAGTTGGCCAGCACCGCGCCTGGATCTAGCAAAATCCGTCGTTTCCGTGACAATTCCTGTCATTCTGGAACCATCACATTCCATTCTAGAACGTGGCCAGAAGCCACTTCTTGCAAGGCCGCTGAAGCGAGCCAGGTTTATGTAGGGACAGCCGCCCCCGGCTGTCCGGTCGAGCAAAGCTCGACAGCTGCTGGTGCGGGCGATGCAGCTAGTGGTCAGGAATCGGGCCTGCGGCCCGATGGACAGCCGAGGGCGGCTGTCCCTACATAAGCTGTTCCCACATAAGCTGTCCCCGCACAAGTCTTGCGGCTACGACCAGCAGCCGAACATGCAATCGAAAGGTGCCTGGAGCGCTGCCATGCGGGGATAGCAGTAAAGAAAAAACACTCCGGCGGCCAGCAGGATTATCACGCTCAGCCGTATCCCAAACACTCTCGGCGACGGCATCCTCCACAAAACGATGGTAATGGCCACGCCCAGAAACATCGCCGGCGGAAAATAGTAGTAGTACACCAGCCGCTTCTGTGGAATCAGCACCCACTGCAAGAGATTCACCACATAAAACACTGTCACCATGGCTTCGGGCAGCGCGAACGCCCCGGATGTCGAGAACGATCGGGCAGCCGATTGCGGGTCCGATCCCGGCGTCGCGCGTAGAAACGACCGCAGGAAACGCCAGGCACACACCGCCAGTGCCAGCAGTCCTCCCCAGACGACTACGAAGTTGCCCATCAGATAGGACAGTCCGCGTTCCGGCGTCGTCCGAAAGAACCACTTGTACCAGTGCGTGTCGAGCGCAGCGCTGCCGGGGCAATTCACGTGATAGCGCCAGATGAAGGCATTCATCTCGACCAGTTCGGTGACAGAAAATGGACGATGAAAGCGCAGGCAGAGCGGAAGGTAGGCCAGCACATAGGTCGCGACCGGTACCACGGCGAACGCGATTCCAAGCGTGGTGACGCCTGCCTCGCGCATGTGATGTGAGTTGCGGAGGTAGAGAAATGCAGCCATGAGCGCAACCGCCGCCAGGGTTACCACCGCGTTCCATTTGCAGGCCGTGCCTAAACCGAACATTAATCCGGAGAGGAGCAGCAGACCACGTCGCCTGGGCAGGCTCATCTCCAGCAAAAGTGCGGCGGTAAAGGCCAGAATTCCCCACATCACGAAAGCAAAATAGAAAACGTCGAGCATGGCCACGCGCGCCATGACGAAAAGAAAATTATTGAAAAGGGTCAAGGCGGCCGCGGTCAGAGCCAGGGCGTAGTCGCCGAGCAGGAGGTAAGTCCAGTAGAAGACCGCAGTCAGGGTGAACGCGCCAAAGATAGCCCCGGCCAATCGCCAGCCGAAGGGAGTGTCGCCGGCCGCCTCGATTGAGGTCGCAATGAAAAACTTGGCCAGCGGTGGATGCTCCGGATTCAAGTCCTGCACTCCGTGCAGGAGCGATCGTGCTCCGTCGACGTAGAGCGGTTCGTCGAAAAAGAGCATGGGCGGCTTCCCGAGTCCCACCAGAAAGAGAGCCAGCGCGAGCGCTCCAATGCCAAGGCCGGTGAGCGTGACGCGATTCTCCATATTGCGATGGCCCGTGCTGCGATTGCCCATACTGTCGAAATCTTATCCCGCGGAATTCGGTGAGCACGGGCGAGGTGACGGCCGGGGATAACTTTGGTCACGTTCAAGGGTTATGTGGGGACAGCCGCCCCCGGCTGTCCGGTCGAGCAAAGCTCGACAGCTGCTGGTGCGGGCGATGCAGCTAGTGGTCAGGAATCGGGCCTGCGGCCCGACGGACAGCCGAGGGCGGCTGTCCCCACATAAGCTGTCCCCACAAAAACCTCGTACCGTAGAATGTTCCGGCAAGACTTCTTCGCCGGCTATGGACTCTTCCTAGGATCGGTTCCAGATCGACCGCGCCATCGCGCGCGCCTGGACGCTCCCTGCGGAGCTCGATACCGATCCTGCCGTCTTCGCCGCGGAAAAGGAAAAAATCTTCGCGCGCACCTGGCTCCGGTCGGAATGACAAAGAGTTGAGGTCTGCGGAGGCGTAAAGCGTTGCAAGCAGAGCAGTTAGATAGAATAATGCAAATATGTACGTACAATAACGTACATCACAGCGCTAAAACTCCTCTCAGAGCCGACCCCGAGACAGTCGCTCTGAGACCTCCCCTAGGATGCCCTTTCCCGGGCCGGAAATGGCCCTTAGAGCGACGATCGAGTGCCCGGGCAGGGAAGAGGTCATCCCGAGTAAGATCGTGCGTCCTGGCGTCTCCTGGCGCGTTCTACGAATTATCAATCACTTACACCAAGACTCAACGACTTACGGAGAATTCGGTGGTTCGGAGCTCGAATGGCCCACTAGAAATGCACAGGTCCCCTTCAGCTTCGCCCAAGGCAGGCTTTCGCGGCAAGAAACGCCGCTGAGGAATGACGAAGCGCTGAAAGCTGAGAGCTAGCAGCTAGAAGCTCTCCGCTTTCAGTAGCAGACACGTCACGTCGTCATGCTGTGGGGTGGAGCCGACGAACAGGTCGAGTTCGGCCATCAGGCGCTTCAGCATATCCGGGGGTGTGCCGGCGTTCCCGGCTTCGATCGTGGCCAGCAGGCGGGTCTCGCCGAATTCATCCTGGCGCGCGTTTTCGGCTTCAACCACTCCGTCAGTGAATATGACCAGCCAGTCGCCGGGCTGCAGCGTGACGGTCGCGGAATCATATTTCACCTCGGGCATGATTCCGTAGGGCAGGCCACCGACGTCGAGGCGCTCGATGCTTCCATTGGCGCGGCGCAGGATGGGATTGTTATGGCCGGCATTGATGTAGTTCAGGGTGCGATGCACGGGATCGTATTCCGCCAGGAATGCGGTGGTGAAGCGCAATCCGCCCTGGCTGTTGCCGCAGGCGTAACGATTCATGTTGGCCGCCAGTTCACGCAACTCTACCTGCGCGGTGGAAAGAGTCTTGAGGCTGGCCTGAAATGTAGCCATCAACATGGCCGCGGGAATACTCTTTCCCGCAACGTCGGCGACCGCGAGCACGACGCGATTTTCTTCGATAGTGCGGCCGGGGCGGGGAAAGACGTCGTAGTAGTCTCCGGCAACGGTGTTGGCCGGGCGCGTGGCATAGGCGACGGCCAGGCCGGGAATCTGCGGCGGGGCGCCGGGCAGCAGCCAAGTTTGAATCTCGCGCGCGATCTGCAGGTCGCGCTTCATGACCACGCGGTCGGCGATCTCGAGCATGAGCAGGATGAACAGGAGCAGCGCCGCCCAGAAGTGAAGATCGAATTCAACTGATTGCACTTTGCCGGATTCGCCATATTCGAAGGCGGTGTGCGGGATCGCGAGCATGATCAGCGCCAGCAGCAACAGGACGCGGCGCGCGGGCGAGAGTTTCTCAAACACCGCCCAGAAAAATTCCCTTACCACATGCATGCGGCGGCCGCCGCGAGTAAGTCCTTCAGGCGTCTTCGCTTCGACGTCGCGGGAGTAAAGCCGGTAGCTGGCGCGGGCCTCGGCTTCAAACTGCGACCAGAGCTGGCTGACCTCCAGACCCTCGGTGACCCGTTGCCAGAAGCGGCGCAAGCGCACGCCCCAAGTGTTGGGCTGAACGGCGGGCTGACCGGTGGTAGGGGAGGTAGCCATTGAGAAGTAGTGATTATAGAAGAACGAGAGGGAGTTGATGGAGAGGGGAAGACAAGAAAGAGCTCCTGATTTTCTTTGCGTACTTTGCGGTCCAGGGCTTCTCGTGGCTTCCGTATTTCTGAGAGCAAGGGCAAAAGCAACAGCTTTTAACCGCAAAGATCGCAAAGGAAGATCCGTAAAGGTCGCAAAGAAAATCTACATTTCCGCTGCTTGGCGAGGTTCACCATTCGCGAACCGGGGGGCAGGGCTGCACAATTTCAATCCGAATGCGCCTTCGCTAAATCGCCCGCGGGGCGCGGGTTACCGGAGACATATGGCCAAAAGTAACAGAACTATTCGCGGGTCTGCGTGTTTTTATGGTGCGACCGGCAAGATCGCAACTCCCCCGAAAAGAGTTCTCGACTGCAAATTTTCGCTACATCGGAGGTCGTAAAATGAAACGCTACGCTCTAGTGTTCATGCTGGCAGTGTTGGCATCCGTTGGAACCGGTTGCGGCGGCGGGAGTTCGTCATCCAATCTAAACCAGAATCAACAGGCTTCGGTTTTCGTGACCGGCGAAGACGCGCCGGTCTCGTCGGTGGTGGCGTTCAACATCACCATCAACAGCATTACGCTGAATAATTCGTCGACCTCAGTGCCGGCGATGACTACGCCGACCGCGGTAGATTTTGGGCGCCTGGTCGGATTGCGCTCGCTGCTGGGCTTCAACACGATTCCGGCGGGCACTTATACCAGCGCTACATTCACCTTCGCGACCAGTCCGGCACCCACGGTGAACTATGTGGATCTGACCACGACTCCGCCTTCGATTGGGACTGCCACGGGCAATCTTGGCAGCAACAATAGCGTGACCGTTTCGTTTCCGGCGGGAGCTCCGCTGGTGGTGGGCAGCAACGATCTGGGTGGGCTGCACATGGATTTCAATCTGCGCCAGTCGCTGGCGATTGATCAGAACGGAAATCTGATTATCACCAACGGGCAGATTGCAATCACGCCGGTGGTGGATGTGATGGCGGTTTCGGCGAGCGACGAGGAAGGTCAGGTCACTGAATTTGGCGGCAACATCGTCTCCGTGAATACCGCGGCGAATACGTTCCTGGTACAAGGGCCTTATGGCTTTCAGGAGACCATCGATGTGAATTCGAACACTCTCTACAACGGGAGCAACACGCTGGGCACGCTGGCGCCAAACGGCTTGATTGCAGTCGAGGGCACGGTGCAGGCCGATGGCAGCATTCTGGCCGGTTCGGTGGAACTGATCACCACTGATCTTGCCTTCATCTCAGGCAGGATTCTGGCGGTGAACCCGGGTCCGGTGGTAACGATGTTCGTGGGCGAAGAGCTGGGAACTTCGGCGACCATCCCGGTGGACAGCGTCTACACGGTGAATCTGAGTAGCGTGAGTAATTACGACATTTGCTTCATCGACAACTGGTTCACTAACGAACTGTTCAGCTCCTCGTCGCTAGTGGTGGGGCAGCGCATCTTCGTTGGCGGAACTTATTCGGGTAATGCTTTCACGCCGGACATGGTTTCGTTACGGCGGCAGGGCGTGATCGGATCGCTGGTGCAGAACAGCGTGAACATCACGGACGGAAACCTGGGCAGCTTCCAGATGCAGAACGATGCATTGATGAGCTATTCGGCGGGTGGTCCGTTTACCGTCTATAGCGGGAACCTGACTGACTTCGTCAATATCGACGGGCTCAGCGGGTTGCAGGCCGCGGGCACGGCGAACCTGGTTTCGCGGGGATTGGTTTTCTATAATCCCAACACTCAGAAGCCGATCGTGTGGGCGGGAAGGGTGCGAGTGTTGCCGTAGAAGCCATTGATTTTCATTCAGCGGGCGACCTCGCGGCCGCCCGTTTTTCTTTGCGTTCGCGAACCCGCAACAAAGTCAGGAAGATTTGCGATTCCCACGTCTCGCAAAAGAGGCGAGACGTGGGGCACCCTGCGGGAGTGCCCGGCCCACACAACCTTAGAAGCCTGGAGTGCTATCGTTTCTCCGCCGGCGGCTGCGCGGGCTTGGCGAAAAGTTTGGGATCGACTGCCGGATTCAGTTCGATCTTTTTGAATACGGCGGTGCTGGTTTGCTGGCCGTTTTGTTTGTTTTCGTGCTGGCGGGGAAAGGTGAGGCCATCGGCGGACTTCCACTCAGACAGATTGGTTTCGCCGTCCGAGGGGCCGGACTGTCCCATGGTTTTATATTTCTCGCGGAGAATGTATCCGGTCTTGGGATCTATATACCAGCGCAGCCAGGGGATGGATCCACCGATGTCGAGGATGGCGGCGTCGACGTCGCCGATCTTTTCGGTGCCGGCGGCAGTAAAGGTGACGGCGGGATCGTCGGCGTGCTGCGCGACGTAGACCAGATCGTGGTGAAGCTGCGAGAGCATTTCGGCTTTTTGCGCGGGCGGCATGCTGCGGCTGCCCATGCCGGCCATGCTCATGAAGCCGTCGTCAGGCGTGGCCACAATGGTCAGCGCGCCCTGCGGAGTCTGTATGTCGACGTGCATGCGGTCGGGAAATGCGACGGTGACGTCGACGGGTGCGGGTGGATTTCCGCCGTCGCTTTCGTCGATGCTGACGTGCATCGCCTTGATCGATTGCAGTTTGGATAGACCACCCATGGCGGCCGCGACCTTGGCGATAAGAGCTTTGCCCTCGGGATTGGAGGCGGCGGGCCTGGCGGTGTCGTCGCTCGAGGCTCCAGCGGGGCCAGTGGCTGTGTCCGGCGGGGGCGGAATGGAAATGTTAATTTCCTTCACTGTTCCCAGGGTGGAGAGCGGCTTATCGAAGTCCCTGGTGTTGCCGACGACCAGGACCGCGAGTTGATCCTTGTGCAGATATTTGGCGGCGACACGGTTAACATCCGCCGGAGTGATCTTCTTTATTTCCGCCTGATACTTGTCGAGCCAGTCGGGAGGATATCCGTAATATTCATAGGTCATGCGCTCGCCGAGAATTTTGTCGGGGGAGTCGAGGCGGAAGATGAAGGCGTTAAGAATGGCGTCTTTGGCGTGCTGGATTTCTTCCTCTGTGATCGGCTTGGTCGCGAGCTCGTCGATATTTTCGCGGGCGGCCTGAATGGCTTCGACGGTGCTCTGACTCTTGGTGGACATGGCGATCTGCAGAATGCCGGGATGGCCGAAATTGGTTCCCACGCCGCCGCCCACGTTGTAGGCGAGTCCGCGCTTGGTGCGAATGTCGTTGAACAGGCGCGAGGAGAATCCGCCGCCAAAGGCTTCGTTGAATACGTTGATGGCGTAGAAGTCGGGATTGTCGCGAGTAGTGCCGAGGCCGACCATGTGAATGCTGCTCTGGTTCACGTCGTCTTTCGTGACGAGATAGTATCCGGGTTTGGCAGGTGTGTACTTGATTTCGCTTTTCGGAAAGGCCGGGCCTTTCGGCCAGGAGTCGAAGGCGGCGCGCAGCCGGGCCTCCATCGCGGCGGAGTCGAAGTCTCCGCTGATTCCGAGAATGATGTTGTTGGGTCTGATGTACTTTTCGTGCCAGTCGATCAGGTCCTGGCGCGTGATCGCCGCAACCGTGGAATATTCCGGGACACGGGCGTAGGGATTATCGGCGCCATAGGCCAGCTTTACCGATTCGCGCTGGGCGATCTCGCCGACCTGATCGTTGCGGCGGGAGATGCCGTCCTCTTCTTCTTTTTGCGCGATGTCGATTTTGTCGGGGCGGAACTCAGGATTCTGCAGCACGTCGACGAAAACTTTGAAGACATCGTCGAGGTCACCCTTCAAGCAGGCAAAGCTGACGGTGGTGGAGTCGGAGCTGCCGCCGGTTTCAACTTTGGCGGCGCGCACTTCAAGGAAGTCGTCGAGCTGGTCGCCGGTCTGAGTCTTGGTGCCGCCGGTCCGCCAGACCTCGCTGTAGATGTCGACCAGGCCAGTCTTGCTCGCCGGCTCATTGATGGAGCCGCCGCGAATCCTGGCGGTGCCGTCGATCAGCGGAAGCTCGTGATCCTCCTGAAGAAAGATCACCATGCCGTTCGAAAGCTCGATGCGCCTGGGCTGCTGGGGCTTGAACGCGGGCAGCGGTGGAATGGGGATTTGTTTCCAACTGGTGGCTTGGGCCGTGCCTTGAGCAGCAAAGGTCGCAGCGAACAATATCGTCAGCAGAACAGTGCGATGGGGCTTCATTGCGCACCTCCCTGATTCGCTGAATCAATTGCGCCTTGGCCGCTGGATACTTGTCCGGGAGACGCTGTGCTTGAGGGTTCGGCGGGAGAGGTGTTGTCTCCGCCTGGAGCGCCGCTACCGCCCGCGGTTTCAATCACGCCTACAGTGCGGTTGGTGTCGACAAAGGTTGCGTTGGCAACGCGGCGAATGTCGGCCTTCGTCACTTTGTCGATGCGATCGACGGAGCGGAACAGTTCGCGCCAGTCGCCGTAGCGGGTCTGATAGGTGGCGAGTTGCGAGGCCAGGCCCTCGTTGTCATCGAGTCCGCGAATCAGGTTAGCTTTGGCGCGGGTCTTGATCATCTTCAATTCATCGTCGGTGATGTCTTCTTTTTTCAGCCGGTCGATTTCGGCGTGAATGGCGTCGCCCATTTCCTGCGTGGTGTGCCCCGGCAGCGGCACGGCGTAGAACGCGAACAGGTGGGGATACTTGATGCCGGGCAGGCCGCTGAATCCGGCGGAGAACGACGCGATTTTCTTGTCGCGGACCAGGGCGCGGTAGAGCCGCGAGGTGCGGCCCTCCGACATCAGGTCGGTGATGGCGTCGTAAACGGCATCGTCTTTGGTGCGGTAGTCAGGGCGATGATAGCCCTCGAGATACAGTGGTTGTGCGGTCTCTTTGAGGACGACGCGGCGCTCGGAGTTTTGCGGAGGCTCGGTGGTGGTGGATTCGTCGGGATGAGGCCGAGCGGGAATGCGGCCGAAATATTTCTCCAGGATCGGCATGGCTTCGGAAGTCTTCAAATCGCCAGCGACTGCGACCACCATGTTCGAGGGCACATAATATTTGTCGAAGAATTTCTGCGCGTCGGTGGCGGAGAATGTGTTCAGGTCGGACATCCAGCCGATGGTGGGACGATGATAGGGGTGCGCCTCGAAAGCCTCGGCAGTAAATTGCTCGACCAGACGTCCGGTGGGATTGCTGTCGGTGCGCATGCGGCGCTCCTCGATGACCACATTGCGTTCTTTGTAGAACTCTCGCAGTACCGGATGCAGAAAACGCTCGGATTCGAGATAGGCCCAGAGTTCGAGACGGTTTTCGGGCAGCGAGTAGTGATATTCGGTCTCGTCGTAGCTGGTGGAGGCGTTCATATCTTCGCCGCCATTTTGTTCGACGAGTTTTCCGAAGGCGTTGCTGACTACGAATTTGTCGGCGGCAGCGGTCGCGTCTTTCCAGGCTTGTTCAGCTTGTTTCAGCTTCGCGGCATCCCGGCCGACGCTTTTGTCGCGCTCCGCGATGTAGGCGGCATAAGCGACCTCGACTTTTTCGAGCGCGGGCTTTTCGGCGGCGTAGTCGGTGGTGCCGATTTTGTCGGTTCCTTTGAAGGCCATGTGCTCGAACATGTGGGCAAGTCCGGTGGCGCGAATGGGATCCTGCACGGATCCGGCGTCGACCAGGGTGTAGAAGGAAAAGACTGGCGCCTCGGGGCGTTCGCAGATCATCAGGGTTAGGCCATTGGAGAGCTTCTTGACCGTGATGCGCTTTTCGAAGGACGCCATGTCCTGGGCTAGGGCTAAGGAAGAAAGAATAACGAACAGAACCGCGATTTTTAGAGTGCGATGATGCATGGGACCTCCGACGCAGGGACGAGCATTTCCGCCGTTCGACGTGTATTGGACGGGCGTGCGGGGCAGAAGTTTGAAAGTACGTGGAGGGAAGGGAAGTTGTCAAACGAACCGAGCTATATTCCGGCCGCGATCCGAGCTTTTTTCCATTCCTCCCGCAGATGGAGTTCAGTGACCCACTTTTCAATATAGGACTGGTCGAAGGTTTCGCGTCGGGTCCGGAGGATAGCGGCCACGTCATCGATTTGCCGTTGCGATTGTGCCAGCATTGACCATTCAAGCTTGGCGATCACGATATCCTCCGTAGTGGCTGCGAAAAGCGAAACACCTTGAAGGTTGATGCGGACGCGGCGCCGGAATTCCTCCCGGCTGAAGGTCCGGGATTTGCGGATGATGAAGTCAACCTTCCAGCCGGACGAGCGGTCGATTACGTTGAACATCGACTCAGCAGTGAGAGCTTGGAGGGCCGCGTCCAGGTCGGAATAGTATTCATCGACCGGCAGACTGGCGACGAAGGCCCGCAACTGATCTGGTGTTGCTTCCACTATTACATCGATATCCTGTGTGGACCGAGGTGTTCCATAGTAAGTGCTGGCGAATGACCCTGTGAGCATGTAGGCGACATTGCTTTGATCGAGTGCGGACGTGATCCTTCGCAGGACCTCAGAGATACTCATTAGAAACCCGGGGGCAGCGGCTTCGGAAAAAATGCGAGTCGAAGGAGTTCGCGGGTGACGCGATCCTCGGGCCAGTCTGGATGTTGTTGTCGAATCCCGGCGCGGGCGAGTTCGCGGACGAACTCGCTCATTTCAAATGCCAGGAGGACACGCTGCTCTCCAGTCATATTGCGGTGAATCTCATCTTGAACGGCTTGAGCCTCGGCAGTTGTATCGCTGATAGGCACCGGAAAATGTTATCACGCACTCGCTGCGCCAGGAACTTTTCGGTTCGTCTTGCATCCGCCGGCGATGGCCGCGAGGACGATGAACGGTTCTTTGCCAGACGCGACTGCGTCGGGGAGCGGAGTCTCGGGTGATTCGTGGGTGAAATCCTGCTCGCAGGCGAAAAAGCGCAGAAAGGGACGGCGCTGCAGAGTGACGTGATCGCGGATGGTGCCGCGCAGCATCGGGTAGCGGGCCTCGAGCGCATTGAGGATAGAGCGCTGTGTGACTGGCGCGGCGACTTCGAGTTCCACGTCTCCTTGAACGTGGGCGAGAACGCGTAGATGGGGCGGGAGGATTACGCGGATCATGCTCGCTCGGATCGTGGCTTTTTGACCGGCCACGAAGTCAAAGTCAGGATCAAAATCAAATTCGCAGAATCAAAGTCCCCACCCTCTTTTCGCAAATAGCGCGAAAAGAAGGGTGGGGCACCCGGAGTTTCTCGCACACACGGAATTTTTCTAGACAATTGTCTGCACTTCTACTGACAGCACCGCGGGTAAATCCCGCACGATCGGCTTCCAGCTATCGCCGGCGTCGGGGGAGACGTAGACCTGGCCGCCGCTGGTGCCGAAGTAGACGCCGCAGGAGTCGAGCG
>Ga0302324_100005493_pt1 | contig 27629 bp, 21 predicted proteins | sample Palsa_T0_1_FD_201949 | JGI IMG/M metagenome (GOLD analysis project Ga0302324, IMG submission 201949) | Peat permafrost microbial communities from Stordalen Mire near Abisko, Sweden - Palsa_T0_1 | ecosystem: Environmental > Terrestrial > Soil > Palsa > Peat permafrost | place: Sweden: Abisko...
GTGCCCAGCATGGCGGCAATCATGCCGTAAACGAAAATGGCGAGAATGGCGGCGAGGATCAACATGGACCGGATGGTAGCAGAAATTGGAGGCCGAGCGAACAAGGCTCTCCGCAGTGCTGCAGGTCCGTCGATCCCAAATGTCTTGCTTAGCGGTGCGCTGTAGAGAATGCGGCTTCAGCGGTTATGGGCGCGGCGACAGGTTCGCCGATCCGCATTTCAGACCAGTTGTAACCGAACTCCTTGCCGCAGTCCAAACATACGACATAGGTAGAGTGGCGCTCGCCGGAAGCCGATGAAAAACCAGCTTTCCGAGCGGGCGTAATGGGGAACGTTGTCCTGCGGTGCGAGCACCCCAAGAAAATATTTAGCAGATTATTTAACATAGCCGCGACCCCCTTCCTTTTGGTTAGATACGAAAACATGGCTGCTGGTTTCAAACTAAGTACCAATATGAAAACTTGTGAGCGAGCGGCTCACCTAGGATAGTGACAGTTGCGGGGTGAACGTTTCACGTGAAGAGTTTAGCGGCGACGGAGTCCGCTATCTGCTTGCCGTGGAAGCGTCCGTTCTCGATGAAGATCTCGTTGGTGTGCATTCCCGCCACGATCACGCCCGCCAGGTATATTCCGGGACGCTCGCTTTCCAGCGTTTGCGGGTCGCTGCGCGGCTTCTGCGTCTCGGGGTCGAGTGTAATCCCTATGGAATTCAAGAAGTTGAGATCGGGGCTGTAGCCCGTCAACGCAAATAGGAAATCGTTTTTTAAAACAACCTCGCCCTCGGGAGTGGCGACAAAAATCGACTCGGGCCGGATTTCCACAACCCGTGAATTGAAGTATGCCTGGATCTCTCCACACTTAATACGGTTTTCAATATTTGGCTTGATCCAGTACTTCACTTTCTCGGAGATACCCGTACCACGGTGGATAAGTGTCACTCGGGCTCCCGTCCAAAACATTTCCAATGCGGCAATTGCAGCGGAGTTCTTGGCGCCAATCACCGCCACATCGTGGTTATAGTACGGATGTGGCTCCTTGTAGTAGTGCAAAACCTTACTGAGCTCCTCGCCAGGGACGTGCAATAGGTTGGGGATGTCATAGTATCCAGTTGCCAGCACCACTTTGCGTGCGCTATAGGTGTGGCGGCAATCCAGACGGTCGGAGGTAAACACCTGAAACTCGCCATCCTGGCCGGTGATGTTCGTAACGCGCTCGTAATCGTGAATATTCAGCTTGAAGTGGTCCGCCACGCGGCGATAGTACTTCAACGCCTCATGCCGGTTGGGCTTCTCGTTGAGGCTGGTCATGGGAATATTGCCGATTTCGAGGAGTTCCGGCGTGGTGAAGAAGACCATGTTGGTCGGGTAGTTGTAAAGGGAGTTCACCACGCAGCCCTTTTCGATCAACACGGTTTGAATGCCGCGCTGTTGCAATTCGATGCCGCAGGCCAGGCCAGTTGGCCCCGCGCCAACCACGACGACGTCGAACCGATTCACAGCTTGCTCTCGACTTTGGTCTCGATTTGCCCCTCGATTTGCCCCTCGATTTGCACAAAAATGCGGTCGAGTGCGGCGCGCAGTGCCGCCGGATCCTTACCGCCGCCTTCCGCCATATCGGGCCGGCCGCCGCCTTTGCCGCCAACGGCCTGCGCCAGCGCGGCTGCCAGCTTGCCGGCGTGCACCTTCGAGGTGAGATCTTTCGTCACGGCTGAAACGATGGACACGGTGGAATCTTCCACGGACGCCAGTACCACCACGGCGCTGCCCCACTTGTTGCGCAGCGCGTCCACCAGCTCACGCATCTGCTGGCGATCCAAGCCGTCCGCCTGGGCCGCCAGTACGTGGGCGCCGTTCACGGTATGCGCCTGGCTCTCCAGGCCGCCCGCCGCCGAGTGCGCCAGCTTGCTCAGCAGATCGCGCTTTTCATGCTCCAGGGCTTTCTCGCGCGCCAGCATCTTTTCCACGTGCTCGACCAACTCGGGTTCGGAGGCCTTCAACAATTCGGAAAGCCGCTGCAGCGTTCCGGTCACTTCCTGATATTGGCGAACGGCGCCCTCACCCGTTACCGCTTCGATGCGGCGCACGCCCGCCGAAATGCTGCCCTCGGAGACGATTTTGAATACGCCAATATCGCCGGTGCGCCGCACGTGCGTGCCGCCGCAAAGCTCCTTGCTGAAACCGGGTACGGAAACCACGCGCACCTGGTCGCCGTACTTTTCGCCGAACAAAGCCATAGCCCCGGTCGCGACGGCCTGTTCGAGCGGCAGCACGTTGGTTTCGACGCCACTGTTGCGCAGGATCTGTTCGTTCACCAGGCGTTCGACTTCTTCGATTTCGGCCTTGTCCAGGGCGGCATAGTGGGTGAAATCGAAACGCAGGCGCGGCGGCTCCACCACGCTGCCGGCCTGCTTCACATGCGTCCCCAGCACCTGGCGTAGCGCGGCGTGCAGCAGATGCGTGGCGGTATGGTTGCGCATGGTGGAGAGGCGCAGCGGCTCGGCTACCTCCGCGCGCAACTCGTCGCCCACGCGGATCGGCGCAGTGGCCACGATGCGATGCACCGTCAAGCCGGGCACGGCGGGATAGGCCGTCCGCACCTCGGCGACTTGATCGCCGTTGAGGGCGAACAGGCTGCCGCGGTCGCCTACCTGGCCGCCCGTCTCGGCATAGAACGGCGTGCGGTCGAGCACCAGTTCGGCTTCCACGCCCGCGCCGATTTCGTCGCGCAACTCCCGCTCGACGAGCAAACCCTGCACACGCGAGGTGGCGGCCAGTTCGTCGTAACCCAGGAACTTGGTGCGGCCACGCGCTACCAATTCCTGATAGACGGGAGCAACCACGCCCTTCTCCGCGCCCTTCCAACTCGCGCGGGCGCGCTCGCGCTGGCGCTCCATTTCGCGGTCGAAGGCCTCGCGGTCGATGGACAAGCCGCGATCGCGCGCCATGTCTTCCTGCTCGTCGAGCGCCAGACCGAAGGTGTCGTATAGCTTGAAGGCAAGCGCACCGGGAATCAGATTCCCCGCCAGCGATTTCACTTCTTCGTTGAACATGCGCTCGGCTACCAGGAAGGTGGTGGCGTAGCGATGTTCTTCGTCCTTCACGATGCGGGCGATGCGCTGCACGCTTTCCATCAGCTCGGGATAGGCGGGCTTCATCAACTCGGCCACGGTGCCGGTGAGCTTGTAGAGGAACGGCTCCTCAATGCCGATCATGCGGACGTGCCGCATGGCGCGGCGCATAATCTTGCGCAGCACGTAGCCGCGGCCGTCGTTGGCCGGCAGCACGCCGTCCTGAATCAGAAAAGTAGTGGAGCGGCAATGGTCGGCCGCGATCCGCAGCGCGCTGTCCACGCGCGCGTCGGCGCCGTAGGATACGCCGAACATATCGGCGGCGCGCGCGATGATGGGAAAAATCAGGTCCGTATCGTAAACCGAGAGCTTGCCTTGCAAAACGGCCGTGGTACGGTCCAATCCCATCCCGGTGTCGATGGATGGCCGCGGCAACGGCGTAAACACGCCGCTCGAATCGCGGTTGAACTGCATGAAGACCAGGTTCCAGATTTCGACGTAGCGGTCGTCGGTCGAGTGCGGAAAAACCTCGTGTTCGTGGCCCGGCGCGGCCGCCTCCGGCCCCATGTCGTAGAAAATCTCGGAACACGGGCCGCATGGGCCGGTGTCGCCCATCTGCCAGAAATTGTCCTTTTCGTCGAGGCGGAAAATGCGCTCTTTCGGCACGCCGGCGACCTTCTGCCAGAGCTGCTCGGCATCGTCATCCTCGCGAAAGACGGTGACGTACAGCCGATCCTTGGGTAGGGCGAAGTCTTTAGTGACCAGATCCCAGGCGAACTCGATGGCTTCGGCCTTGAAGTAATCGCCGAACGAGAAATTGCCGAGCATTTCGAAGAAAGTGAGATGGCGGCGCGTGTACCCGACATTCTCCAGGTCGTTGTGTTTGCCGCCCGCGCGCACGCATTTCTGCGCGGTGGTGGCGCGGGAATAGTCGCGCTTTTCGAGGCCCAGGAAAGTGTCCTTGAACTGGTTCATGCCGGCGTTGGCGAATAGCAAGGTGGGATCGTTCGCCGGGACTAGCGAGGAACTGCGCACCACGCGGTGGCCGCGCGCGGCGAAGAAGTCGAGGAAGCGCTGTCGGATGTCGTGACCTGTCACGTATTAATTGTAACGGTGGCGCGGGCGCTCGTGCAGATGCCCGAGCCCCACGCCAGCCCACAGTGGGCCACGACAAAGCGCAGCCGGCCGTCAGCGCCGGACTACGAGCAGCACAATCACGATGACTAACAGAAGGCCGAGGCCGCCGCTCGGGTAATAGCCCCAACTGGCGCTGTAAGGCCATGTCGGCAGCGCGCCGAGAAGCAGCAGAACCACGATCACCAACAGAATTATTCCGGCCATATCTTTTCTCTCCTGTAGCGCCCGGTCATACGTCCTGCAGATGCTTTCCAGCCGTTTCCATCTTCTTGCCGGCCTTATGGGCCACTTCCTTGCTCGTGCTGACGACGGCGCCGGCCGCCTTGTCGCCCAGCTCCTTGCCTCTGTCGACCACGTTGTCAGCCGCCTTTTTTGTGGCATCGGCTGCCTTATGCATGTTCTGTTTCGCTTTGCCTTTGAAATCGCTCATGGTGTTGCTCCTTTATTATTGGTGGTCCCGCGCGCTGACCACATCCGACACGAAGCACGTAGCGGGCCATTATGTGTAGGCGCACGAATCAGATTTAGGAACTTATGCCGTTGTGGAGCGTATTATCGTTAGGGCCGCGCGCTGGTGATTGCGTCGCGCCCGCCAAACCAATGTGGAACGACATTCGCTTCGCTTTGCGAACCCTGCTGCGCGAGCGTTGGTTCGCCTCCATGGCCGTGTTGAGTCTGGCCGTGGGTATCGGCGCCAATACAGCTATTTTTTCGGTGGTGAACGGTGTGTTGTTGCGCCCGCTGCCGTACCGCGATCCGGAGCGGCTGGTTGGAATACGCGAGGTGGTCCCCAAGCTCGCGCACCTGTACCCGAGCCTGCCGGTGAACTTCAGCCATTATTACGAGTGGCGCCAGCACTGCTCGGCCCTGGAATCGATTGCTCTCCTGCGATCCTCCGCTCCGAATCTGACCGGTGCGGGCGAGCCCGAAATGCTCAGCGGCGCACTGGTTTCCGCGAGCATCTTCCGGGTCCTGGGCGTCAATCCGCAATTGGGCCGCGGCTTCCTGGACGAGGAAGATCCCGAAGGGCACAATCAAGTGGCGCTCATTTCCGATTCGCTGTGGAAGCGGCGGTTCCGCGGCGACCCCGCGATTGTGGGACGGAAGATCACGCTGGATGGCCGGCCGCACGTGGTGGTGGGGGTGTTGCCGCCCGGATTCCAGTTTCCCGGACAAAGCGATCTGTGGGTCCGTCCGGGTTTGGGATCCAAAACGGAGGTGTTCCAGCCGCTGGGCTACTCAAAGGACGATTTCGAGGAAATCAACGGCGATTACAATTGGTCGGCCATCGCGCGCCTGCGGCCAGGCGTGAGCCCACAGAAGGCCCTCGCCGAGCTGAACGTAATACAGGCCGGCATCTCGAAGCGCATTAAAGACGATAAGATGGACCTCCACGCCGCAATGTCATCGTTGCACGACGACATCGTGGGGCAGTCGCGCCGGGGGTTGCTGGTGCTGCTGGGCGCGGTGGGCACGGTGCTGCTGATCTTGTGCGTGAACCTGGCGAATCTGTCGCTGGCGCGCGCCGCCGGCCGTGCGCGCGAATCCGCCATCCGCACGGCATTAGGAGCCGGCCGCGCCCGGCTGGTGCGCCAGACCCTGACGGAAAGCCTGCTGCTGGCGCTGGTGGGCGGCCTTCTCGGGATCGCCCTGGCGGCGTGGGGCGTGCAGCTTCTGATTAGCGCGGCGCCGCTGGACCTGCCGCGCTTGAGTGAGGTGGGCCTGGATGGGCGCGTACTGGGCTTCGCGTTGCTCGTCTCCATCGTTACCGGCGTAGCGTTCGGCATCCTGCCCGCGTTGCGCAGCGCCGGTGCGCATCCGCAGGAGGCGATGAAATCGGGCAGTTACACCACTACCGAGGGGCGGCGCGGCGTGCGCGTGCGCGGCCTGCTGGTGGCAGTGGAGGCGGCCCTCAGCGCCGTGCTGCTGATTACCGCCGGACTGCTGGTCGGCAGCTTCGCGCGGCTGATGCACGTGGACAAGGGCTTCGATGTCGAGCGCGTGTTGGCCGTGCCGGTGGCCATGCCGCCCACCAAATATACCGAGAAAGCACAGCAGGCCGCTTTTTTCGATCGCCTGCTGCAGAAGACGCGGCCCCTGCCTGGGGTGCTCTCCACGGCCCTGGTCTCCGCGCTTCCCTTGCAGGGCGAGACCTGGGTGGACTTGGCTGCGGCGGAAGGCGACCAGCGCCCCATGTTCGAGCGGCCCATGGTCAATGTGCGATTCGTAAGTCCGGATTATTTCAAGACGCTGCGCATCCCCTTCCGGGAGGGGCAGCCGTTCTACGACAGCCAGCGCAATCGCAAGGTGGTGATTGTTTCGCAGGGAACTGCGCGCCGCTTATGGCCGGGCCGGAGCCCGCTGGGACGGCGTATGCAGCACAACGACACCCTGGAGGAAGTGGTCGGGGTAGCGGCGGACGTCCGCAGCACCAGCCTGGATAAAGACCCGGTGTTGATCATTTACGTTCCGTATTGGCAGCGCCCGCGGCTATCGGCCTCGCTGCTAGTGCGCACAGCGATGGATCCGCACGGCATTGCGGCGGCCGTGCGCGAGGCGATCCACCAGGTGGACGCGGACGTTCCGGTGCCGGAGATGCAAACGCTGCGGGAAGTGATGTCCGATTCGGTGGCGCAGCGCCGCTTCCAGACGATGCTGGTGATGCTTTTCGCCGCCGCCGCGCTGGCTTTGGCCGGGTTCGGCATTTATGGCGTGGTTTCGTATTCGGTGGCGCGCCGCCGCGCGGAGATGGGCATCCGCATGGCTTTGGGCGCGGGCACGGGCGGCCTGCAGCGGATGGTGTTGTGGCAGGGGATTCGTCCGGTGGTGGCGGGGCTGGCGGTGGGCATCGCGGGCGCACTGGCGGCCGGCCGGATCTTGAGCAGCCTGCTGTTCCAGGTCAGCGCGCGGGACCCGCTGACCATCAGCGGGGTGGCGCTGGTGCTGCTGGCGGTATCCGTGGCGGCGGCGCTGGTTCCTGCGCGGCGGGCGACGCGCGTGGATCCGATGATTGCGCTGCGGTTCGAATAGCGGCGGGCCGCGGGAGTCTGTGTTGGGGCAGGCATCTAAGCCCAATGCCACCTACTTTTCCTACAAACTGCGATGCTGGATAATTTGTGGGCGGACCTCCAGCGTCTGCGCGGGTCCTCCATCACCCGACGTGACCCGCTCGTCGCACAACCAAAATCATCTGTATCCCAGCACGAGTAGGCCGGCGTGGACGCCGGCCGCAGGACTTGAGTCCTGCCCCACTATCAATGCAGGTGCACGGCTTTGGGAAAAGTAGGTGGCATTGGGAGTCTACGCCTGCAGCGGGTCTCCAGCCCCCCCTTTTTTCCAAATAACGTACGGTGGTTCTCCAATGCCTCTTCTAGCTCGCGCTTTCCGTGCGGCACGTTGACCATTCTGTAATGGGGCAGCGTCATGGGGTAGACGATTACATAGTTGGGCAGTCCAGAAGCGCACCGCAGCGGCGGTGCGTCCTGCCGCCTGAGTCGCTACCGCATCGCGATCTTCGAGCATCCAGTCCTCCCCGGCGTCAGGGGTGTCAATCGAGCCGAGGCGGTGCCTTTAGTCCTCACCGTTTGGTCAGGGCAAAGGCGTTCTTCTTTGTCTCTCTTTGTGCTTCCTTTCCGGTCCGCTATAGCCAGCCCATCGCGTTCTTGTGCGCGTGGATCCGATGATTGCGCTGCGGCTCGAATAGCGGCCGCGGGCGCGATTGGCCGTCCCACAAAGCTACCGCACCCGCCCCGTTCCCTGCGCGTATTTGATAGACAGCGCGCGATAGAGCGGCCTGGGAAGGGCGCGCATCAACCAGACCAGCAGGCGATAGCGCCAGCCGGGAATTACGATCAACTGGTCCCGGTCCAGGGCCCGCAAAGAAATATCCACCACGTCGTCCGCCGACATCCACATCCAGGCGGGAATCGTCTTGCGGTCGAAATGCATGGTGTCGTGAAACTCGGAGAGCGTGAAGCCGGGGCACAACGCCTGCACACGCACGGTCGAACCGGCGCTCTTCAGCTCCATGTAGATGCCCTCGGTGAAACTGGTCATCCAGGTCTTGGTCGCCGAATAGCTGACGCTTCCGGGATTCTGTCCGAAGCCCGAAACCGAGGAAACATTGACGATATTGCCGTGCCCGCGGGCCACCATGCCTGGCAGCGCGGCATGCATCAGCCGCAGGGGCGCGAGCACATGCAGCCGGTGCATCCGGTCCTGGCCGTCCACGGGTACGGAGAAGAAGAGCCCGGTGATGCCGAATCCGGCGTTATTAACCAGAAATTCAAGATTCGGCGCGGCCGCGAGGCGAACTTCGACGGTCTTCAAATCCGCATCGCGCGTAAGGTCCGCGGGCAGGATTTCGACCTGCACGGAATGGCTCTCCTGGATGGCGCGCGCCTGCTGCTCCAGCCGGTCTCTGCGCCGCGCGACCAGCACCAGATCGCAGCCGCGCGCGGCCAGTTGATTGGCGAAAATCGCCCCGATTCCGCTCGAAGCGCCGGTAACGAGGGCCAGGGGACGCGCTTGCTGCATGGCGATCACGGGTCATCATAACATCTGCGCGCAACGCCGGCCGCCAGTCCTGCTGCCGGTCCCGCTTGACTCTCCATCCTTCGCAATATAGATAGTGATTGATATATATATGCGCCAGCCCGCGAGTCTCGATGGTTTCTTGCCCCTCAAACCCCACTGGTTCCACGTGCTGCTGTCGCTGGCGAACCAGGACCAGCATGGCTACGGCATCATGCAGGAAGTCCTCGAACGCACCGGCGGCAAAGTACGCCTCTGGCCGGCGACACTATACGGCACGCTCAAGCGGCTGATGGATTCGGAGCTCATCGAAGAATCCACCGCGCGGCCGGCGCCCGAGCTGGACGACGCGCGCCGACGCTACTACCGGCCCACCCGGCTGGGCCGGCAGGTGTTGGCGGCTGAGAGCGAAAGGTTGGAAGACCTGGTCCGCGTGATTCACGCCAAGCGCGGCGCGCGCGAAAGGAAGGCGGATGCATGACTCACACATCCAACAGCCCGGTCAGGATCGGCCTCCGCCTTTACCGCGCGCTGGCCGGCGCGTTTCCCTACGAGTTCCGGAACGCCTATGGCGAAGAACTGGTGCAGGTGACCGAAGACGCCATCGACGGGATTTGGCGGCGGCACGGCTGGCTGGGCCTCGCGCGCCTGCTGCTGGATGTCGCGCTGCGCGTACCCGCCGAACACCTGGCCGAGTTGCGCCAGGATATCCGTTACGGGCTGCGCATGCTGGCACGGTCGCCGGGCTTCACGGCCGTTGCGCTGATCTCGCTGAGCCTGGGAATCTGTATCGCCACCTGCGCCTACAGCGAACTGAACGGGATGCTGCGCGACCTGCCCGGAGTGCCGCGTCCGGACCAGTTGGTCTCGCTGCAGGCGCCCTCTTCGTATCCCGCGTACCAACGCTACCGCGCGCTCAGCGACCTGTTTTCGTCAACGTTCGCCTATGTCGCGCCGGTACCGTTCGGCGTCTCGAGCGGCGGACGCACCGATCGCACCTGGGGGAGGACCTGGGGGCAACTGGTCACGCCCTCGTACTTTTCCACTTTGGGCGTGCATCCGTCGTTGGGCCGCTTCTTCGACCAGACGTACGAACAGCCGGGCAGCGCGCCGGCGGTGGTGATCAGCGACCGGTTCTGGCGGGAGCACCTGGGTTCGGATCCAGCCGTCCTCGGCAAATCGCTGCGCATCAATGGCTATCCGTCAGCCATCGTCGGGGTCGGGCCGAAGGATTTCCTGGGTGCATCGCCCGCTCTGTTCTCGGCGGACGTGTGGCTGCCGGTGACGGTGGACCCGCGCGTGGCGCCGGAACTGGCGGACGACGCGCTGGAACACCGGGACCTGACTATGTTTCACGTCACCGGACGCCTGCGGCCCGGCGTCACCGAAGCCTCCGCGGAAGCGCAGTTGGATGCTGTTGCCCAACAGATGCAGCAGTCTTTCGGCGACGCCGCCAGGGACCAAAAGGGACGCCGGGTGCTGCTGCTTAGCGCGGGCAAGGTGCTTCCGCTTCGCAAACAGGACCTGCCGTTCTTCCGGGAGTTCTTCCTGGTGATGGGCGGCCTGGTCCTGCTGATTGCCTGCGCCAATGTGGCGAACATGATGCTGGCGCGCGCGGCGGACCGGCGCAAGGAAATCGCGGTGCGCCTGGCCTTGGGCGCCGGGCGCGCCCGCCTTGTCCGCCAATTGCTTACCGAGAGCATGCTCGTTGCCGTGGGCGCAGCCATCCCCGGCTTCTTTCTCTGCGTGTGGTGCATGCATCTGCTCTCGCAAGTACGGATGCCGTTTCCTATCCCGGTCGCCTTCGATTTGCGTCCCGACTGGCGTGCCATGCTTTTCACCCTGGCTTTGACTGTGGTGACGGGGTTAGCTTTTGGGCTCGTCCCGGCATTGCAGGCGACGCGCCCCAGTCTCGTCGCTGAAGGAGGGCGGCAACATCCAGTTGCGCAAGTATCGCCGCTTGAGCCTGCGCAACGCGCTGGTGCTCTGCCAGATGGCGGCTTCGCTCACTTTGTTGTTGTTGACGGGATATATGGGACTTGGCATACAAAGTACCCTTGGGGTTCAGGAAGGCTTCGATCCGCGGAACATGTATCTGGTCTCGCTCGATCCGGTGCGCGACGGATATACCGCGGAGCGGGCGGCGGCCTTTTTCGAGAAGTTGTTGGAGCGCGTCGAGGTGCTACCCTCTGTCGCCGCCGCCAGCCTCACCGACACGCTCCCTGTGGCGATCGATGGCAGCCCGGACGTGACGTTCTCTACCCCCGGCGAAGGGGCTGCTGGCTCGCATGAGCTGCACTGGGCGCCGCGGCACATCGTGGGCCGCAACTACTTCGAAACTGCCGGGATTTCGATTCTCGCCGGACGGGGTTTCCGGAGGGAAGATGAAACCGGCGGCTCCCGGAATGTGGTTGTCAGCCAGGAACTGCTGGGCATCTTATGGCAGGGTCGCGAGGCGCTGGGGCAGCGCCTCGAAATTGGAAATGACAACCCACGCGGCGGCATTGGGGCCATGCCCGGCACGGTTGACTTTCGCCCCAAGGTGATCGGCGGCGACCGCCAGGTGTATCAAATCGTGGGCGTAGTGCATGACGTGACCGAAGACCTGGTGGTCAACAAGAAACATCCGGCCATCTACTTTCCGCTGCGTCCGGCCGATTACGCCCAGCCATCCTTGCGCGGCGTAACTTTAATGCTGCGCGCCAAGCCCGGTGTGGACGCCATAGCCGCGGTACGTAGTGAGATATCGGCCATGGATTCCACCATCACGCCGTTCAATGCGCGCAGCATGACGGAACAGATCGCGCAGTTCATGTCGGCGTTGAAGGCGGCCTCCTGGACCTACGGTTTGATCGGCGTATTCGGCCTGATCCTGGCATCGGTGGGGCTCGCCGGCGTAACGGCTTACTCCGTGGCCCAGCGCGGGCATGAGATTGGCATTCGCCTGGCGCTAGGCGCGCAAAAAGGCGACGTGCTGGGCCTGGTGATGAAGGAAGGCGCCGCGCTGGTGACGGTGGGCGCGCTGATTGGCCTAGCCTTTGCCTGGGCGGGAATGCGCGCGCTGGCGGGGATGTTCTTTTCCGTGGCGTCGGTGCAGCACGACGACCCGGTGCTGCTGATCGGCGCGCCGCTGCTGCTGGCCGGACTGGCGCTGGCGGCGTGCTACGTGCCGGCGCGCAGGTCGGCGCGCATCGACCCGGTGGTGGCGCTGCGCCAGGAATGAGTGTCCGCGCCGTGTGGGGCAGGCCATCGTTGTTGGTGGCCTGCCGGGCTAGTAGCTCTGCACGCGCGTGAAGTACAGCTCCGCAGCGCGATCCAACTCGGCGCAGGTGACTTGCGGCGGGCGCCCTTCATACTGGCTGCGCCACGTCAGGATATCGCAAAGGTCCGCCGGGTAGCAGGCTTTCAACGCGCCGCCTTGACGCAGGCACAATTCGGCCACATAAGCCGCGGTTGGCGCGTCGCACGGCATTCCCCGTTCGTCAAGCACGCGCGTCAGGATTTCCTGGAAGCACGGCCCGCTCACGGGCTCGACGTAGACCTTGTTGGGAATGCGCCGCAGGAACGCTTCGTCGGCCAGGTCCGACGGTTCCAGGTTGGTGGCGAAGACCACCATCACGGCGAAAGGGATACACAGTTTTTGTCCGTGGCGCAGGGTGAGATAGTCCACCCGCCGGTCCAGCGGCACGATCCAGCGGTTCAGCAGGTCGCGCGGCGAGATTACCTGGCGGCCGAAGTCGTCGATCACAAAGATGCCGTTGTTGGCCTTCATCTGCAGCGGCGCGGCGTAGACGCCCGAGGAAGCGTCGGACTGCAGCTCCAACATTTCGGAGACCAGCTCGCCGCCAACCGTCACCGAGGGGCGATGGCACAGCACCCAGCGCGCGTCCAGATCTTCCGGCTGCTCGGCCAGCGGCCGGTGCAGTACCGGGTCGAACAGCGTGATGACGTAGCCCGACAGCTCCAGCGCGTAGGGGATCAGCACGGCATCTTCATAGACGCGCAGCAGCCGCTCGGCCAGGCTGGTTTTGCCGTTACCAGTGGGCCCGTAGAGGAACAGCGCCTTCTGCGAGATCAGCGCCGGGCCGAGTTGGTCCAATAGAGTTTTCGGGAGGACCAGGTCGTCCAGGGCCTTGCGTAAGCTCCCCCGGCTGACACGCACGTGGGCCGCCTGCAGCCGCACGGCTCGATCGTATGCCGCGAGGGATACCGGCGCGGGGCCGACGTAGGCGCACAACGCGGCGCGCTCGGCGGCCAGCGCCTTACCCGAGGCCGTGAGTCCGAAATGGTAGTCGTTATCCTGTATGCCCTTCACGTCCAAATAGGCCTGCTGGCGCAACTGGCGGAATACAGGCTCCAGCACTGCGGGCGGCAGCTTGAGGCGCTCCCGCAACGCGCCCAGGCTGGACTGGCCCTGTTCCCGCACAATACGCAGGAAGATATCCTGCACCAGCGCGGGCGAGATGTCGAGATCGGCCAGAGTCGCCGGCTGCTCCGGCCAGAAGGCGGGCGCTTTCGACGCGGGTAAGACTTCCGGCGCGGTCATGGCCGGCTCTCCGCTTGGGGTTGCATTTCGTCCAGGCAGCGCTTGCGGCCCTGGCTGGCCAGCGCCAGCGCAGAGGTGAATTCCACGCCTACCGAATACTTCAGCGCCTGACGCACACAATGGCGAACCGACGCCGTCCCCAGGCTGCCGTAGCGCACGGAGTGCACAGTAATCGTGGTGCGCGCCGGGATGGGGGTGTCCGTTTCCAGGCGGGCCCCTTCGGCGGACAAGTCCAGGCACCTGGCACGCAGGGTCTGCACCCGGCCGCGCAAGTCCTGCCAGGACACCTGCACAGGGGCTTCGAACGGCAGGCGCGCATGCCTGCGCAAGTGGGATTTCGTCGGCACACAACTTCGTGGGCCGAGTCGCGGGCGATTCTCAAAAAAATGAGGGGCGGCACACCAGGTCCGCCCCTCCTGTCCAAAACCCGTCACTCGGCTCGCAGAGTGACGGTGCGCTCCAGCAGAGCATTCAAGCCGCCGACCACCTCCGCAGTCACCACCTGGTCGAGAAATCTGCGAATGTCTCGGGGCAGGATGATGTCCTCGAGCGCGATTTCGCTCACGCGAACGCCCGTGCCGTGGGGCAGGCCATCGTTGTTGGTGGCCTGCCGAGTTCGAGCACGCTGCGCAGACGACAAACAACGATCGTATGCGCCGCGCCGCCGCCGGACCTGTCCGGTTATTTCGAAGACCGCCGAGATGTTCACGCGCACGGCGACCTTGTCCTGGGTCAGGATTTCCTGGCCGGATACCTCTACCGCCTGGCGGCGCGCCTCGAGCATTTCGACGCGGGCCATCGCGACCGTAGTCCGCGCTTGCCTTCTTCGACGACGGCGAATGTCACGCCGGATTCCCGGCCCAATCGCGCGAGGCCGGGCAACAGACGGGCGGGCGCCTCGGGCTGGGCGCGCACATCGATCAACTCGACGGTCACGTGCAGCGCGCCCTTCCGGTACAGCACGCGGTTTCACGCGCGCCAGCCGGCCGTCCAGATACACGACGGCCACTTGCGCGTCCAAGACATGCTGTAGCATGCGTAGCATTTAAGTCGCCTCCCGAATTCGTACTTTGTCGTTCGTTTGAGTTTGAGTTTCCCAGGCCTGGCTCCACGACCAACCAGCGGGCCTTACTTTAGAGCGGACTTAGCCGCGCCACAAATTACATCACGGCGAAACGAGAGTTCGCAGTTTCAGGGAAAGCGCAGAGCAGTGGAGCCGTTGCCGATCCCGGCAAAACGGACCGAAGCCTATCTTGCGAGGGCGGCAGGAGCCATGCCTGGATCACTCAGGTTAGGCTGTTTTTCGCACAGCGGTTGGATAGCGGGAGTCGAACCCGCGGCCCACAGATTACACGTCTGTTGCTCTGCCAATTGAGCTATACACGGATGCAGCCGGAAGGCCCCGACTATCGCAGGCATACGGTTCTTCAGAGAAGCCGCACCAGCGAGGTGGTTGGAACCTCGACTATAAGCGATCATCGGTTATTTACCTCCAGCTCCATCAGAATAATCCACTCGGACGTGGTGGTCAAGAAAATTTTTATTAATGTGACTGACTTTTTGTTATGCCCACTAAGGCATCCGGCGCGCCGTAGCAGGTTGCATACCTGCTCCACTTACCCGCTCCACTTCCCGCATGACGCGCAGCGTGTTGCCGCCCAGAATCTTCAGAATGTCCTCGTCCGAATAGCCGCGCTCCATCAGGCCGCGCACCAGGTTGGGGGTCTTCGAGATATCCTCCATGCCTTCCGGAAACTGATCGTCCGAGCCGTCGAAATCCGATCCCAGGCCCACGTGATCCACGCCCGCCACCTGCACGGCATGATCGAAATGATCCAGCAGGCGGCTCAGCGGCAGGCGCCCCAGCTTGGCGATGCGGCGCGTATTGATGGCACGCACGGCGGCGCCCATCTGGCTGCGGTCGCCGAACTTCGGCGCCTGTCCCTCGATCTGGTCCTGCTGCGCCTGCTCGTCCTTCAGGGCGTCCAGCCGGTCCATGAAACCGCGGTCCAGGAAGGCCTCGAGGTAGTTGATGTGGACCACGCCGCCATTCTTCGCCAGGGCGCGTAGCATGTCGTCCGTCATGTTACGCGGCACATCGGCCAGCGCTCGGCAGGAGGAATGCGAAGCGATCACGGGCGCGGCGGACGCCGCCACCGCATCGTAGAACGTCTTATCGGAAACGTGCGAAATATCCACCATCATTCCCAGGCGGTTCATCTCGTGCACAACTTCCCGCCCGAAATCCGTGAGTCCGTTGTGGGCGGGCGGCTTGCTGGAAGTATCGGCCCAAGGCGTGTTCTCGGTGTGGGTGAGCGTCAGATAACGCACGCCTAAGTCGAAGTAAATCCGCAGCACGGCCAGATCGGAATCGATCATGTGCCCGCCTTCCACACCCATCAGGATGGCGATCTGCCCGCGCTTCCTGGCCGCCATAATCTGATCGGCGGTGGTGGCCAGCGCCAGCTCGGCCGGATGCCGCGCAACCTGGCGCCGCACGGCGTCGATCTGGTCCAGCGCGCGGCGGATGGATTCCGGCGGCGTATAGCGCACCGCGTCGGTCCAGATCGAGAGAAACACGCCCGTCGCGCGGCCTTCCCGCATGCGGGGCCCATCCACCTGGCCGAAGTCATGCCGCTGGGTGAAGTCGTACCCTTCATCGACCATCATCTGGGTGGTGTCGTCGTGCAGGTCCAGCACAACCGCGCGCCGCAGCAGGCGCTCCACGCGCGCGGGATCGACTTTGGTTTGGGCGGCACTTTGCGCAACGCCGCAGCCCGCTACAAGCAGGATACCAGCCAGCCGGGCGACGCCTCGCATCACGCCTCTTTCTTCCGCACGACCGCGCCCATCAGGTCTTTGCCGCGTGCATACGCCACCTGGTAAGCGTCGCGCCTCTGCCGCCGCGTGTAGCCGTAGCCCACTCCGTGGAAGTGCTCCAGCCCTTTGCCCAGAACATAAGTGGCCGCATACGCGATGGCGCCTTTGGGGATCAGCCCGCCGCCCAGCGGGATCATCCCCACCAGTTCGCGCGCCAGCGCGCGCCAGCCGAAAGCCCCCGCCGCAATCGATACCAGCTCGGCCAACTGCTTGTCGTATCCCACCGGCTTGTCGCTGGCCGCCGCCACCAGAAACGCCATGCGCACCTGGTTCATGGTAATGAAAGCCGTATCCGAAGCGAACTCCCCGAGGGTCCAGGGCAGCTCCAGCACGCTGGGGATGACGTTCGGCAGCGCGCTGGCCACCGCGAAAATGGCATTCTCGCGCGCGACGGAGGTGATGATCCGGTCCACCACAGGCTTGCGGAACGGATAGAAATTGCGCGCCAACGCCAGCCACAGCTCGTCGCGCGCGATTAGAATCTCCTCCACCGTCCGCCCGGGATCGTCGCGGAAAAACGTGAACGCGGTGGCCGGGCACGGCAAACCCTGCTCATACAGCACCAGGTCGTACTTATCCGGGATGTCCGGATCGCAGGCCCGATGCACGGACTGCATCACCTGCATGCGCTTGTCGTGCGACACCGCCGCGGGCGTCAGAAAGTCTTCCATATCGGCGTAAGCGGCGCTTTCCGCCGCCACCAGGCCCACCACCAGAGGACGGTCAGTGCGCCGGCGCACTTCATCCGGACTGAGCAATGAAAGCGCGGATCTGGCTTGCTTGAGGTATTGGAGCATGATGTGCGTTCCAGCCACGCGCCTAGGCTCGTGGTTCGGTGCAGGGGCGTTGCGCTCCGCTCAGGCGGAACATCACTTGCAGCCCCTTACGCCATTCTACTCCGACGCCCACGCGCTCCACATCGATGGACGGTGCGAAAAAGCTCAGAACAGTCTCCGTCGCGGGATGGAATTCGAGCGCGGGCGAAACCAGAAACAGGCGGGGCGGCTCGGCCCGCAGCTGGATGCCGGGGAAATAACCGTTGGGCGTGAACTCGCCGCGGTCCAGATGCCACTTCACGCGCAGCCAGTAATCCAGCGCCTGGATGGGAAGCTGCAAATCGGCGGTGGCCTTCAACTCCAGCACGGCCAGCCGCCCGGACCGCTCTACGGCCAACAGGTCCAGCACACCCCGGTCGCCGCCCGCGAACGCAGGCACCTGGCCATAAACCGGCGCCTGTTGGAGCGGCGCATACACCCGCTCGATCTGCGCGCGGACCTGCGATTCGAGCCATGCTTCCGGATTCCGGCGGTACAGCGGATGTTCGCGATCCTCCGCCAAGGGCGAGCGCCGCTCCGCCAGATCCCGCGCCAGGCGCTCCATCTCCGGCAAATCGCGGGCGCCCGCGGCGCTGCGTTGGGCCAGTCCGAAGCGCGCGCCGTTCTCCGTCATCAGCGCGAATTCCACGCCCCGCACCCGCAGGCTGACCGCCCCATCGTGACGCGTGACCCGCTCCACTTCCGGCGAATCGAGCAGGCTCTCGAAGGCCCCCAGCGGCGCGGGCTGCCGGCAGACTTCCAGGCGCGTATCCACATTGCCGAAATCGCATGGATCCACGTGCGCGGCGAAGTCGTGCTCGTCATAGGCGAACAACTCGAAGCGCGCCACTTCTTCGTTGAGCCACGGAAGGCGCAAGCTTGTGGTGAGCTCCTTTCCGTGCGGCACGTAGAGCGCCAGACCCTCGACAGCCAGGCGCTTCTCGCGGCGGCGCAAATGGTCCAGCCAGATCAGGCCGAATGTGAGCAGGCCGGCCGGGTCGCTTTCCGGCGGCGCGCCGATCGCCGCCCAGCCGTTCTGTCCGCGGCGCAGAAACGCGCGCGGGTAGCTGGGAGAAAGGCTGGCTTCCAGGTTCGGCTCGGCGCTGATCTCGGCCAGCGTCCAATCCGCGAACTGGCGCGTGAGGAACTGCCGGAACCGCTCGCGAAAAACCAGGCGCTCGCTGCGGCGCTCGAAATCCAGGCTGGACGGCCGCGCCAGGTCTACCAGGAACAAGCGGCCCTCTCTGCGGGCGAATTGCTCTACCGCCAGTTCCAGCCGCCCGCGCGCTTCGTGGGCCACGCCGGTCACGCGCCGCACCAGGTTGCGCGTCTGGTCCCACACCTGCAGCGTGAGCCGCGAGCTGCGCAGTTGCAGCGTGAAGTTGTCCGCCCCGAGCGCCAGCAGCGGTTCGCCGGGTTCGAGCAGTGCGGGCCGGAGCGCAGATTTGAGAAAGCGCTCGATCGCCGCCTGCGCGTCCGTGGGAATTGTAGCCCGCGCCACTAGATGTGGTGGCTTCGGCGCGCCGGAGTTCTCGCGGGAAGTGTGCCATCGTGTGGGGCAGGCGTCCACGCCAACCGCTTCTGGGATAATGTGTCCATGCACCGGCTATTAGCCATGCTGGCGTTGGCCGTATGCGCCGCACAGGCCGAGCCCATCACCTTCTACCAGCACATCGCGCCCATCGTTTATCAATCCTGCGCGCCGTGCCATCGTCCGGGCGAGCCGGGCCCGTTCCCGTTGCTCACCTACACCGACGTGAGCAAGCATGGCTCGCAGATTGTCTCCGTAATCAAGCGGCGCTACATGCCGCCCTGGCTGCCGGAGTCGGGTTATGGCGATTTTCTGGAAGAGCGGCGCCTCACTGACGACCAGATCCGCACCATCGAGTATTGGGTGCGGCAGGGCGCTCCAGCCGGTTCGCCCACCGCCGCGCCTCCGCTTCCGAAGTTCGTTCCTGGCTGGCAGCTTGGCCAGCCGGACCTGGTAATCGAAGCCGCCGCTCCTTATCGGCTGCCTGCCAGCGGCCCGGATCAATATTGGAACTTCGTGCTGCCACTGAACACACCGGGCACGCGCTGGGTGAAAGCCATCGAGATCCGCCCAGGTAATATCCGCGCCGTGCATCACGCCAACGTGCTCATCGATCGCAGCCGCTCCGTGCGCATGCAGGAAAAGACCCCCGGCGCCGGCTTCCCTGGTATGGACCTGAATATCGAATCGGACGCCTTCGATCCCGACAGCCATTTCCTGTTCTGGAAACCGGGCGGAACTCCCTGGATCGAGCCCGCCGGTATGGCGTGGCGCGCAGACCCCGGCGCCGATCTCGTGCTGAACGTCCACATGCAACCGACAGGTAAGCCCGAAACGGTGCAGCCGTCGATCGGGTTGTACTTCACCGGCGAGCCGGCCACGAAGTTCCCCATGCTGCTGCAACTCGAGCACGATGGCGCCCTCGATATTCCCCCGGGCGATGCGGACTTCCCGGTGAGCGACGACTTTGTAACGCCCATGGACATGGACGTGCTAGCGGTCTACCCGCACGCGCACTACCTGGGCCGCCTGTTGGAAGGCTACGCGACGCTGCCCGGCGGGACCCGCAAATGGCTGGTCCGCATTCCGGATTGGGACCCGAACTGGCAGTCCGTCTATCGTTACCGGGAGCCCGTTTTCCTCCCCAAGGGAACCGTGGTTTCCATGCGTTATCATTACGATAATTCGACCGCGAATCCGCGCAATCCCAATCAGCCTCCGCGGCGCGTGCGCGGCGGGAACGAGGCCACCGACGAGATGGCGCACCTGTGGCTGCAGGTCCTGCCCAGCGGGGCCGAGGACCGCCGCGGCGAACTGCAGGAAGCCATCATGCTCCACCGGCTGGAAAAATATCCGGGGGATTTTACGTCGCAGTTCAACCTGGGCGCGCTGATGTTGACGCGCGGCCGCAATGCGGACGCCGTCCCGTATTTACGCGGCGCCATCGCGGCGCGGCCGGACCATCCCGTGGCCCTGAATACACTTGGCGCGGCGCTCCTTTCGGCGGGAAATGCGGACGAAGCGGCCGGATTCTTCGAGCGGGCGCTGCAGGCAAATCCGCGCTATACCAACGCGCGCTACAACCTGGCCAACGCGCTCGCCGACCGGCAGCGCTGGGAACAGGCGGCCGCCGAGTTCCGCAAAGTGCTTGCGGAAAATCCGGACGACCCGGGCGGGCGGCAGCATTTGGGCGAGGTGCTGCGGCTGTGGGGTGACGAGCGCGCCAAGCAGGGCAGTCTCGCAGAGGCCGCCGCCCACTTGCGCGAGTCGCTTGACTTTCGGCAGGACGACGCCGTGCTGCATAGCGATCTGGGTACGGTACTGGCCCGCCTCGGCCGTATCCGCGAAGCCGTGCCCGAATTCGAAGCCGCGCTGCGCCTCGATCCGAATCTGGAGGCGGCCAGGCACAACCTGCAAGCCGCGCGCGCCCGCCTGGACCAGTTGGAGCACTAAGTATGACGCCGCTGCTGCTCTTTTTCCTGCAGGCCAGCGCCTATCAGTCGGGCGTGCAGGCGTACAGCCAGCATCGCTTTGAAGAAGCCATTCCATGGTTTGAAAAGGCCGCGGCCGGCGGTTCGCAGGCGCTGGTGGCTGAGTTCATGCTGGGGAATGCCTGCCTCCAGGTGAACCGGGATGAGCAAGCCGTGCGAGCCTTTGCGGCGCTTTTTCAAGTGGCCCCCGATTCCGCGGCGGCGCACTTGCTTACGGCCGGAATGATGCTGCGCGCGAAGCTGCCGCCGGGCGCTGCAACCGAAGCCGGCCGTGCGCTCGAAATCGACCCGCACATCCCGCAGGCGCACTTCATGCGGGCCGAGGCCGCCCTGTCTCGGGGCGACGACGGCCAGGCCGTTGAGGAACTTTGGACGGAGATAGCGTCCAATCCCAGCTTTTTCGCGGCCTACTATCGGCTCGGCGCTGCGTACGAGAATCGCGGCGCGTGGGATGACGCAATCGCGGCCCTCCAGCGCGCCATCTGGTTGAACCCGAACCACAGCGGGCCCTACGCGTCGATCGGTAAGGCATATCTCAAACGCGGCAAGTTGGATGACGCGGCCGGCGCCCTGCGCCATGCGCTCCAAATGGACCCGCAGGACCAGACCATTCGCCAGCTCCTGGACCAGGCATCCGGGCCCCATCCCCCGGCGCCCGCTAATCCGGCCCCCAGCCCCCAGCCCCCGCCTCCGCCCGCGCCTACTGGCCGCAGCGAATATCTGGCCGGGCACATCCAGCAAGCCATTCCCCTGCTCGAAAAAGCCCGTGCGGCCGGCGCAGTGAGCAACGAGCTGTTCTTCATGCTGGGCAACAGCTATCTGCAATCGCACCAAATCCCCAAGGGCCGTGCCGCGTTCGCCGATCTGTACGGTGTGCCGCCGGAGTCCGGCGCAGCCCGCCTGTTCACCGCGCGCATGCTGATGCGGCTGGAATTCGAAGACGATGCTCAAGCTGAGTTGGAGGCAGCCCTGGCGCGCGAGCCGAAACTTCCGGAAGCGCACTTCATGCTCGGCGAAATCGCCATCTACCGCGCCCAACTTGATCGCGCGGTGGACGATCTCAATCGCGAAATCGCGCTCAACCCCGGCTTCGCCATGGCATACTACCGTCTGGGCGACGCCTACACGCGGCGCGAGGATTGGGAGCACGCCGTTCCCCCGCTGCAGCGCGCCGTGTGGCTGGACCCCACCTATAGCGGGCCCTACATCCTGTTAGGGAAAACATATCTCAAGGAGAATGATTTGCCCGAAGCCGAACGCATGCTGCGCCGCGCCCTGCAGATGGACCCGAAGAATGCCTCGGCGCACTATCTGTTAGGCCGCACTCTCATTCAATCCGGCCATCCGGAAGAAGGCAAGAAGCTGCTGCAGCGCTGGGAAGAGCTGCGCCAGGAATCCGGCCAGTAGCCTAACCTCCCCCGCCCGCAGCCGTCTCATTGTCGAGGACCACCCATGCGCATCTTGCTCCAGGACTCTATCTTCGCCCTTCGGCAATTGCGGAAGAGTCCCGGCTTCGCCCTCACTGCCATTCTTTCGCTGGCCCTGGGCATCGGCGCCACCACGGCCGTGTTCAGCGTAGTGTACGGCGTCCTGATGAACCCCTATCCGTATAAGGCTGCGGAGCGCATGGCGCATCTGGTGCTCAAAGACAAAGCCGGCAACAAGCACTGGCCGGGATTGAACGGTTCCCAGATTCGCCAGATGCGTCAGGCGGCCTCGATCGAAAGCGTAGTAGGCGAGAATCAATGGAACCTCACCACCACGGATGAAGATCTTCCCGAGGATGTGGCCGGGGATTATCTGACGCCCAATGCGACCACCCACTTCGGCGTGCTGCCCCTGATCGGCCGCGGTCTCATTCCCTCCGATGCACCCTTCGGCCAGGACCCGCAGCCTGTGGTCGTGCTCAGCCATAAGTTCTGGCAGCGGCACTACGGCGGCCGCCCCGATGTGCTCGGGCGCACGCTCCGGCTGGTCCACAAGAGCTACACCATAGTGGGCGTCATGCCGCCGCGCTTTACCTGGGGCGATGGGGACGTCTATCTGCCGCTCAAGTTGACCGAAGATCCGGCGCTGCAATACGGCGCATACCTGCGGCTCAAGCCAGGCGTCAGCCGCGCCGCGGCCAATGCCGAGCTGCAGGCGTTGATCCAGCAGTTCGCCAAGGATACGCCGTCGCACTTTCCGCCGAAGTTTCGCGTGGCGTTGCAGGGTCTGAACGATCAATTCGTGGAGCGGCTCGGTCCCACGCTGTTCCTGCTTTTTGGGGCCGTCGGACTGCTGCTGGTCATCGGTTGTGCGAACGTCTCTATTCTGCTGCTGGCCCGCGGTACCGCCCGGCGGCACGAATTGGCCGTACGCGCCGCCATGGGCGCCGCCCGCCGCCGCATACTGCGCCAATTGCTGACCGAATCCCTCCAGTTGTCCGTGGCCGGCGCGGCGCTCGGCGTGGTGCTGGCGTATCGCGGGGTACCGCTCATCGTGAAATGGCTGCCCGAGAATTCTTTCCCGCACGAAGCCGCTATCAGTATCAACCTGCCCGTGCTGGTGTTCAGCGTCGCACTGGCGCTGGCCACCGGAGTGCTCTTCGGCCTCTCGCCGGCGCTGCACCTCTCGCGTCCTGACCTGGCTGGCATCATGCAGGCCAGCACCCGCAGAATGACGGCCGGCGTGCGCGGCAAGCGCACCCATGGTGTCCTGGTGGCCGCCCAGGTGGCGCTTACGCTGTTGTTGCTCGCAAGCGCAGGCGGGGCCATTCGCGGATTCGTCCGGCTGATGCATACCGACCTTGGCTACGATCCGCACAACACCATGTCCGCCCCCATCCCCGTGCACGACAACACCTATATGACCTGGGAAGCGCGGTCGCAGTTCTTCGAACAACTCCGCCAGCGGATCGGCGCCATGCCCGAGGTGATTTCCGCCGGCATCTCCACCAACGCCACGCCGCCCAGCAACGGCTGGAACACGCACTTCGAAATTCTGGGCCAGCCCGTGCCGGAAGAGCGGGAACTGCGCGCGAATTTCGTGAGCCCCGAGTATTTCACGGTACTGCACATTCCTCTGCTGCAGGGCCGTATGTTCGACCATGCGGAGACCATGCGCGGCGCGCGCCTGGCGCTGGTCAACCAGACTTTGGCCCACCAGTATTGGCCGCTGGGCGAAGCCATCGGACAGCAGATTCGCATGCCCAAGCTAAAGGGTGAGCCGCCTTATTCTCAAGCCGCGCCCAACAGCGACGGCTGGCTGCAAATTGTCGGCGTGGTTGCGGATGCGCGCGACGACGGCCTGCGGGAAGCGGTGAAGCCCGCCGTCTACGTGCCCTTCACGATTCAGATGCCGATGTTCACGCAGATACTGGTGCGCACTCGCGTGGAGCCGCTCAGCGTTTTGCGGGCGGTGCGCGCGCAGGTACGTGCGGTCAATCCGGACCAGCAGGTGATGGGACATGTGCGCAACCTCGAGCAGTGGATCAGCACACAGCCGGAGTGGGCGCAGGAGCGCCTGGTCGCCACACTGTTCGGCGCCTTCGCCATCCTGGCGCTGTTGCTGTCCGTGCTCGGCCTGTATAGCGTTGTGTCGTATCTCGTGGCCCAGCGCACCAACGAATTCGGCATCCGCATGGCGTTGGGCGCCGGCCGCACTCACGTGCTCCGGCTGGTGTTCGTGTCCACTGCGTTCAGCGTAGGGGGCGGCCTGGTCGCCGGCGTGGTCCTGAGCCTGGCGCTCAGGGGCCTGTTGTCCCGCTGGGCGGAAGGCAGCTCCATGGATGCCGCCGTGGTCCTGGCGGTGATCGCCCTCCTGATGGCTGCCGCGACGGTCGCTTGCGTGCTGCCCGCGTACCGGGCTTCCGCAATCGATCCGGCGGTCGCTTTACGCTATGAATAACGTGGGGCAGGCCCCACGCCAGGCCAGACGTCTGCGCGGGTCCCTCGGACCCGATTTATCTAATGGTGCACGGTCCGATTGGCCTCCGCGTACCGGTCCCGGCCGTCGGCAATGCGTCCAGGGAGCATTTCAAACGTTCGAATTCCGGCATGTTGGGTTTGAATTTAGCAGACGTGCCGGCGCTTGGCTGCCCGCTGTTTAGTCATCTGTCCACAAGGACACCGCGGGCCTTTGCGCCATCCCACAGGCTGGCCAGGGCCTGCCGCATAGACTTTACGCTGGCTCGCCATCTTGCGGGCTTGAGGTGTGGTGAGGGTTCGCATGGCTGAAGGCGTGGCTTATGTACCCACTGCCGATGACCAATCGGACGCCCCGCGTCATGCGGAGAAAACAGGCACTCAGCGGAGCCTTTAGGTTGTCATAGTGGGCGGTATGCGGCCGACTAGCTCGCCGATGGCGACGACCAGTTTGTCGATGCGCTGGTCAACGCGCTTCTCGCGTTCACGGGCTTCGGTCTGATCCTGGGCCTGGACTTCCGCCAAGTGTGCCATGGCGTTATCGAGTCTAATCTGGGCCTCTTCCAGCCGGGCGACACGGCTGTTGAGAGTTTCTTTGGTTGCCATTCTTTTCTCCTGCCCGATGGTCTCGGCCCACTTTCATTGTCGCTGATAGCGGTTTATTTGGCATGGGGAAGCGAGCCTTAGAAGCGCCGCAAAAGCACCTCGCCGCGCGGCGGAAAGGGCGGGAGTACCAGGCCCGATGGTCCAGGGCATCTCTTGCGCACGACAGCCACAGGACGGCGGAAGTTAAGCGCAGCGTTTCAAAAGGAAATTCAACTCATGCCCCCCCATGCAATTGTTTACGGATCACGGCGCCGTACTGTCTTTGCTGGCTTTGGCTCTCATCGTGACGATGCCGGAGGATCCCCCGCAGTCACTCCGGACGATGCCCGGCTGGCTCTATGGCTGGCTGCAGCACGGGCTGAAGACATTCGTCAGCGTGCGCGTCGTCTCCGGGTCGGCAGCCCGATCTAATTGGGCACGCCTTTGTCCGGCCCATGATTGAGCCAATGTTCCAGCAGCGTCTTGGCCTCCGGATATCTCACCTGCGCGTATTGCAGCTTGGTCTTGGCCTCATCGCTCCATTTGCCCCGGCTAACCAGCAGCGTCCCCATGACGAAATTGGCCTTGAACGAATAGCTATGCAGCTTCATCGCATCGCGCGCCACAACCTCAGCTTCCGCGTACCGCTTCTGGCCGCCCAGCAATGCGGCCAGATTCGTGAACACCAACACGTGCTCCGGGTTCGATTGCATCAGGCGTCTGAACACCTGCTCCGCTTCATCCATCCTGCCTGCGTCCTGCAGCTCCAGTGCTAGGTTGTTCCAGGCCTCAAAGTATAGGGGATCGAGGGCCACCGCGATCCGGTACTGCGCCGCGGCCTCGGAGTGCTGTTTCCTATTCGCCAGATGCTCGGCCTTTTCAGCGGCCTTGCGCGCGGCGCGTAGAGGCTGGTGTGTGGCAACCGAATGCGCGGCCACGGTTGGATCGTCGCTTTCCTCGAACGTCAACGATCGCGGTAGGGCGTCCGGCTTGATAGTCGACCGGCCCATTTCGCTGACTTCACTCAGAGTGCGCGTCGTTTCCGGGCTAATGCCCTGCGCCGCCAGCACGGGCGTGAGCGTCAGGCCCGTTGAGATTACCGCCAAAAGGCCTCGCATTTGCAAGCCTCGCAGGAAGCTGGCCGGCAGCCCGATCTAATTGGGCACGCCTTTGTCCGGCCCATGATTGAGCCAATGTTCCAGCAGCTTCTTCGCTTCCGGATATTTCACTTGCGCGTATTGCAGTTTCGTTTTGGCCTCGTCGCTAAGCTTGTTTTCGTTAACCAGCAGCGTACCCAAAACGAAGTTGGCCGTAAACGAGTAGCCGTGCTGCTTCACCCCCTGCCGTGCGACCGCTTCGGCATCCGCGTACCGCTTCTCGTCGCTGAGCAGCGAAGTTAGATTCGCAAATACGAGCACGTGCTCCGGGTTCGACTGAATCAGATGCCGCATCACCTGCTCGGCTTCATCCATCTTGCCGATGGCCTTCAGTTCCAGCCCCAGATTGTTCCAGGCCTGAAAGTACAGAGGATCGATGACCACTGCATCCCGGTATCGCGCGACGGCCTCCACGTGCCGTTTCTTCTTGGCCAGGTGCTCGGCTTCATCGGCGTCTTTCCGTGCCGCGCGGAGAGGCTCGTGTAGCGGAACGGGATGCGGCGCCACGGTCGGGTCGTCTTCTTTTTCGAACGTCAACATGGACGGCCCCAAAGGCCCGACCGTAGACCGGCCCATTTCCGTGACACCCATCAGCTCTTTCGTTTTCCAAACGTCGATGCCGGCGCTCTGCGCAACCAGCGCCGCCCCCGGCAGCAGGGCCCCTGCGACCAGCGCCAAAATGTATCGCATGCGGCTTTCTCCCGGTTCCTATTGTACCGCCGCGTCGTTTTTTTGCAGCATCCTGCCAAGTTCGGCTTCTTTCGCCTGCTTCACCTTCGCGCCCCTGGAAAACGCTTCCTTGCTGCCTTCCACATCGCCTTTCTGCCGCAATAACTGGCCCAGCGTATTGTAGGGTCCCGGGTCGCCAGGATCTAACCGGATCGCTTCGCGCAGCGCGGCCTCGGCGCCTTCCCGGTCTCCCTTCTGCTTCAGCGCCGTCCCCAGCATGAAATAGGCCTGGCCGTAATCGGGACGCAGCGCAATGGCTGCCTGCATCTCCCTGGCAGCTTCTTCGAAAGCGCCCGTTTGCCAATGCGCGATGCCCAACGTATAGTGCGCTTCAGCCAGGCTGGGGTCCAGTTCCAGCGACCGCCGCAACTCGGCCTTGGCCGCTTCGATCTGGTCCTTGTTCTTCAGCGCGATTCCCAGATCGTAATGCGCGCCGGCCTGGTCCGGATCCCGCCGGATGGCCTCCCGCAACTGTTCTATCGCCTTGTCCAGGTCGCCTTTCTGAATGTAGGCAAACCCCAGGTTCACGCGCGCCATGTTGTAGGATGGATCCGCATCCAGGATCTTCAGGAACTGTGCCACGCCTTCGTCCGCGCGGCGCGTCTTCACCAGCATCGTTCCCAGGTTATTCCGCGCGTCCGAATCGGCCGGATTCAGATCCACGGCCCGCTGGTAGGCATCCGCGGCCGCGCCCAGGTCGCCCGTATTTTGCAAGGCCATCCCCAGCGCGTTCCACGCTTCCCAGTGCTTGCCAT
>Ga0302324_100005494_pt1 | contig 27626 bp, 19 predicted proteins | sample Palsa_T0_1_FD_201949 | JGI IMG/M metagenome (GOLD analysis project Ga0302324, IMG submission 201949) | Peat permafrost microbial communities from Stordalen Mire near Abisko, Sweden - Palsa_T0_1 | ecosystem: Environmental > Terrestrial > Soil > Palsa > Peat permafrost | place: Sweden: Abisko...
CTAGTGCTGCTGCTGTTTTCGCTGTTGTCGGTACTGCCCGGGCTTGCGACCTCGTTCGCTACGCTTCTGAGTGCGCGCCTGATCATGGGCCTGTTCGAGGGCCCGATACTGCCGCTGGCACAGTCGATTGTTGCTACCACGTGTCCGGCAGAACGCCGCGGGATGGACATGGGGATTGTTCAAAACGTCGCTTCGAGCGTGTTAGGACTCATCGCACCGATTCTGCTGGTGGCGCTCGCAGTACGTTGGGGCTGGCGTGCCGGGTTCTTTGTGGTGGCCATTCCTGGCTTGGTATGCGCAGCGCTTGTCGCCTCGTCGCTGCGCGGTGCCGCGGAGCCAAAACTCATAGTGAACGTCAGCGCCGATGCATCGCGCCGCCCCCACAAGGGAATACGTGAGATTTTGCGCTACCGCAATATGTGGTTGTGTGTCATCAACGCCTGCTTGTTCAGCGCCTTCGCTCTCATTGCCAGGGGATACATGCCGCTATTTTTCGTTCAGGTGCAGCACATGTTGCCGCAACGCATGAGCATATTGATGAGTGCTTTGGCCGTCTCGGGTCTGATACTCGGGGTCATCTTCCCGGCGATGGCCGACCGCATCGGCAGAAAGCCGACCGCCGTGATCTCGAGCCTGCTCGGACTCGTATGCCCCCTGGCCGTCCTCTACTATGGCGGGACGTGGCAGGTCCTGGGATTGCTGATGTTTATTGGTTGGGCACCCGGCAGCGCTTGTATACTTTTCTTTGCCACCATTCCCTCCGAAACAGTTCCGGCCCATTCAATCTCAACTGCGATCGGACTTACCTTTGCGGTCGGTACCCTCGTTGGAGGATTCATCGGGCCGGCCGTTGCTGGATGGAGTGCCGATCATTGGGGCTTGCAGTCGTCACTGCTGATAGATGCTGGTTGCGCTCTCGCGATGGCGGTGGTCTCTTTGGGATTGAAGGAGACCGGTACGAGGAAGAAAGCCTAACTCAAGGTTTCCAACAGCTGCTTGCCAGACTTCAAATCCGCTGAATCGTCGCCCTGCTCAAATTGATCGAGCACGGGTCGCAGAAGTCTGCGCGCGTCCTCAGGCCGCCCTTCATCGGCCTGTAGCGCCGCGAGATCAATCGCCGCACGTAACTGCCAGCCTAGCGCGCCCTGGCTGTGGCTTAAGTCAAGCGAGCGTCTGAAGTAGGTCTCTGCGTCGGTGACACCAGACCGGGACGCGGAAAGCAGCGCTTTGCCCTTCAGGCGCAGCAACTCCGGCATGAAGCAGAAATCTCCGTTCGCTTCCGTGCGCCCGATACTCTCATCGGCAAGTCTAATGGCTTCACCGTAGCGCCCGATCGCCGCCAGCCCTCTAATGAGTGCCATATTGAGTTCCGTGTGCAGCTCGTAGGTGCCGGGATGCAGTTTTTCCAGGCAACGCTGCAGGCTCTCAACGCCCTCCTTGGCATCGCCTCGTTGGATCGCCAAAGCCGCCCTCATGCCTTGTCCGATCGTAAGGCTCGGCCCCAATGTGGAGGTCTCGGTGCGCGAAATGAACCAGTCCACGTGGTGCCTGGTGCGTTCGAGATCGCCCGCCCACAGGAATACGGAAGTACCCCAATGCAGAGCGACGGAGAGCGATGTGTCGAGCGTTGTGGCCTCCTCGATGGTCTGCAGTACATTGTTTACTGCTTGAGCCGAATGCCCCTGCAACCACAAAGTTCTCGCAAGAGCGATCCCCGCCCAAATGTGGTGTCCCGAGGCCAGAAAGATGGGGTTGGCCCACTGGGCCCCTGGATCGTGCTGCAGCGCTGCCTCGAGTTCCGCGCGCGCGTCGCCGAGCTTACCCGTAAAGTGAAGTGAAATGCCTTTGAGGGTGCGCGCCAACGCGATATCGGTTGAGTCCCCGAGAGATTCGGCGATCTGAACGCCGTTCGCCGCGCAATCGAGGGCGGTGTTGAACTCCCTGCTGCGTGTGTGCACCAAGTGCAAGGGAACCAGCAGATGGCGTTGCTGTTGGACATCGCCGAGAGTTTTGGCAATGGCGAGACTCCTATTTAATGCCGCCAGCACCGCCTGACTATTGCTCTCGAACATTGACGACATGCCCGCGGCAGCTTGAATATGCATCTCCTCGACGGTACCGCGGGTAGCCTCATCGAGCGCTGCGACGGCTCGCTCTGCCCAGCGCTGGCACTCACCATAAATCGACATTGCCCAAAAGACGCGCGTGGCGGAAGCAGCCAGTCCAATGCCGACTTTAGTGTTCCCTTCGGGGCCAAAGCACCATTCCAGCGCCGCGCGCACATCGGCGAGATCAGCCACGCGCAGCGCCCGCTCGGCCGCGCTCGACAAAGCCGGCCATTCGGCTGCCGTCTGATCGAGCCACCGTTGAAAGTAGGACGCATGCCGCACCGCCAGACTGGCCAACTCGGCGGCCTCAGCGGGGATCTCGAGAAGGTAGGCGCGTGTGGCGTCCAGGAGCCGGTAGCGCATCATCGCGCCGACGGGGCGGACCGCGACTATGCATTTCGCGACCAGGCTGTCGATGGCGCCAAAGACCAGCTCTTTGGGTATGTCGGGTCCCGTGACAATCGCGAGGGCCGACTCAAGCGTAAACTGCCCGGTGAACACCGCGAGCCGGCGTAAGACTGCGCGCTCGAGCTCAGACAGGAGCTCAAAACTCCAATCCAGGGTCGCCTGCAGCGATTTCTGACGTGGCGGCGCGGTCCTGCGCCCGGGCCACAGAAGCGTCAGACGCTCGTCGAGCAGCGCGGCGGTTCTCTGCAGACCATAAGTCTCGACGCGTCCGGCAGCCAATTCAATCGCCAGCGGCACGCCGTCCAGTTTTCGGCAGATGCTTGCCACCAGCGTGGCCTCTGCGTCATTGAACAGCAAGCGGCTGCCGCTCGCCGCGGCTCGCTCCAGGAACAACTGTGTGGCGGGAAACGTTTGGGTCACCGCGGCGGTGAGCGCCGGTCCTTCAGGTGCGCACGCCAGTGGATCCAGTCTATAGACGTGCTCACCCTCAACGCGAAGAGATTCGCGACTGGTGACCAAGAGATGTGCCTGCAGTCCGGCGACGAAGATGCGCGAAGTCAATGCGGCCACTGCATCGATCAAATGCTCGCAGGTGTCGAGAACCAGAAGCATTCTCTTGTCGCGCAGATAGGCGATCAGGCTGGGAGCCGCATCATCGGTCGATAGCCCGAGCATGGACGCAACGGTTGTTGCTACCAGCGCTGGGTCGGTCAGCGAGCTCAGATCGATGAATGTTACAGCGCCCGAGAACGACTCAATCAGATCATGCGCCACCGCTACGGCTACCGTGGTTTTGCCGACGCCGCCGGCGCCGGTTATCGTGACGAAGCGCGAAGCGATCAGCCGGTCTGCAATCTGCCGGGAGTCATCAGCCCGTCCGACCATTCGGCTCAGGCGGCTGGGCAGAGTGATATGCGGATCGCTTGTCGGGATTTCTGCGGGCGCGGTCTCCGGCCCGCGCACTCTCGAAACCGACGCGACGAAGCAGTAGCCGCGGCCAGCCACGGTGGTGATATAGCGCGCGCCCTCCCTTCCGTCTCCCAAAGTATTGCGCAGACTGGCAATGTGAAAGCGCAGACTGCTCTCATCCACGACGCTGTCGGGCCAGACTTGAGCCAACAGATCCCTCTTGCTGACGATCTCGTTGGGGCGAGATACCAAAGCAACCAGGGCGTCGAGGCTTCGCGCACCCAATTCCACGGGAGCGCCGTCTTTTGTCAGCAGCCTTTCGCTCGCGATCAGGCGGAAAGGACCAAACGATATGATTTCTCGGGTTTGCGCCGCCGGCATGGCCATGGCGCCCCTCCCTAATCTACCCGACCAGCTGACATCCTAGGTCAAGCATCACCCATTCGCCATAGTATCGACTCACAACCGCTCACAAACATTAACAACATTTCACAACAGGGATCACGGCCACAGCGCGACACGGCTCAGGCCGCTCGCAACGATTTACAGCCTCTAGCAACGTATCACGGGTGTTGCGGAGCCGTTTCTGCGTAAATACTGGCCATGAATTCACCCAAGAAAGTGCTCTACACGGCCAAAACGCGCACCTCAGGTGGGCGTGAAGGAGTCTCCCGCAGCAGCGACGGCCGCCTGGATATCAGGCTTTCGAGCCCCGGCAGCACGCAAATCGGCACCAACCCGGAACAACTGTTCGCTGCGGGTTGGTCGGCGTGTTTCATCAGTGCGCTCAAGGCGGAGGCCGCGAAAATGAAGGTGGCACTCCCGGCCGACCTGGCGATCGAGGCAGAGGTCGATCTCGGCGTCACTGACGGGACTTACGGACTGGCAGCTCGTCTCAATGTGAGCCTGCCGGGACTGGAGCGTGAACTCGCACAGCGCCTGGTGGATGCTGCGCATCAGACCTGTCCGTACTCGTGCGCCACACGCGGAAACATCGACGTCACAGTCACGCTGACTGTCAGCAGAACCCATCAGGGATCCGGGAAGCAGCCGACGTGAACGAAATCAACGCGAGTCTCAGCATCCATGAGCCGGTGACCGCGTGCTCGGGGCTCGGCATCGCTCATGTGGGGGCAATGATCGGTGGGCTGATTCACCGCGGGCGCTCGCTGTCGACCGTTCTGAACAATTTGTGCAAATTAATCGATGCTGCCACCCAAGGGCACTCCAGTAGTGTGCTTCTTTTCGATCGCACTCACACCAGAATCCGCCACGTCATAGGGCCTGGACTGCCCCCAGCTTACAACGCGTTGCTCGAAGGTCGGCCCGTGAACTGCGATAAGTGGCCTCCTGGAGCAGCAGCAGACGATAAGGCCGAGGCAATCGTATCGCGCCTGATGGCCGATACGCTGCAGGAGGGCACACTTTTGTCCCTGGTGTACGGGCTCAAATCATGCCGATGCTGGCCGATCGGCTCGTTGAGCGGAGAATCGCTCGGGATTCTCGCTATTTATCAGCACGAGACCAACTCCGCCGCACCGTTCCATCCGGCACTGGCCCGCCAGCTCACGGACATCGCCAGCATTGCCATTGAGCGGACACGCAGCCACGAGGCGCTGAAGAGAAGCGAGGCACTTCTTGCAAAAGCCCAACGCCTCAGTTCGACCGGGAGTTTTTGCTGGCAGGTGGCGACCAACGAAATCACATCGTCGGAGGAACTTCACCGCATTTTCGAGATTGATCAGGCTGTGCCGGTGACGCTCGAACAAATGGCGACTCGCGTGCATCCCGAAGACGTCCCAATGGTGCGCGCCATGTTTGAGCGCGCACGTAGTGACGGCAGCGATCTAGACTACAAGCACCGGCTACAGATGCCGGACCGCTCTGTCAAATACCTGCGGGTGGTGGCAAACGCGGCGCGAGATCAGGACGGGCAGCTCGAGTATATCGGCGCGATCCAGGACGTTACGCAGCGCCGGCTTGGGGAGCAGGCGCTCGACAAACTTCGATCGGAACTCGCACACGTGGCCAGAGTAACAAGCCTCAGCGCATTGACGGCGTCAATAGCGCACGAAGTCAATCAACCGCTGCTGGGCATTATCACCAACGCCAGCACTTGTCGGCGGGCACTGGCCGCAGATCCTCCCGACCTCGACTGTGCTCGCGAAACCACGCGGCGCGCGATCCGCGACTGCCAGCGCGCCTCCGATGTGATCTCGCGATTGCGCGCGCTTTTCGCCAAGAAAAGCTGCACCACCGAATTGGTGGATTTGAACGAAGCGACACGAGAGGTCATTGCTCTCTTGACCAGTGAGCTTCAGAGACGCGGAACCACGCTGCACCTGGATCTGGCCGACGACCTGCCTGCCGTCAAGGGCGATCGGGTCCAGCTGCAGCAGGTCATTCTGAATCTGCTGTTGAACGCGGCAGAGGCCATGAACGCCATTGACGATCGTCCCAGGCAGTTGACGATCAGCACCGGACGAGACGAGGGGGAATGCGAGTGCGTGCGACTGAGCGTAAAGGATGCAGGGGTGGGGCTCGAGCCCAAGGATGTCGATAGGCTTTTCGATGCGTTCTATACCACCAAGAGCAGCGGCATGGGCATCGGCCTGTCCGTCAGTCGCTCCATCGTCGAATGTCACCGTGGCCGTCTGTGGGCGCAAGCCAATAAAGGCCCTGGAGCGACGTTTTCATTCTCATTACCACAGGCATCAGAAAGTACGCCGCACGGTGGCTATCTTTCTGCCTCTCGCAACCCGGCACTGGCGGAGTGCGCCGTGGAAAATTCATGACGATTGCAGTGTCACTGATCTCGCTGGTTGATGACGATCAGTCGGTACGCGAATCACTTCCCGACTTGCTGAGGCAATTCGGCTACACCGTGCGCGCCTTTGCCGCAGCCCACGCGTTTCTCGAATCCGATGCCGTGGAGCAGACGCGTTGCCTGATCCTCGATGTCGCCATGCCCGGCATGTCGGGCCCTGATCTGCAACAGGAATTGGCGCGTCGAGGGCTGAGGATCCCGATCATTTTCATCACCGCTCAGTCGAACGAGACGCTGCGCGCAAAGCTGCTTGCGCAAGGGGCTGCCGATTTTCTGGTTAAGCCCTTTGACGATACGGTGTTCCTGGAGGCGCTCAAGAAGGCGCTTCGCGAGAGCTGAACTAACCGCATTTGGGGAGACAGACATGAATTTGAGCCAGAGCGTCACACCAGCGTGGGCCATGAACACGGCTCGCCTCATACCGACCGTGTTCGTCGTCGACGACGACGTCTCGGTGCGCGAATCCCTGGAGATGATGGTCCGCATGGCCGGTTGGCGGCCGGAGACCTTCGCCTCGGCGCATGAATTTCTGTCGCGGCCACGCGGCTCAGGCCCAAGCTGTCTGGTCTGCGACGTGACGCTTCCCGGCCTCAACGGTCTCGATCTGCAGCAACTGGTCGCCGACCGACACGAAATGCCGATCATCTTCATCAGCGGCTACGGCGATGTTCCGATGACCGTGCGGGCGATGAAGGCAGGTGCAATCGAATTTTTAATGAAGCCGTTCAGCGACGAACTGCTGCTGAGCGCGATCCGACAGGCGATTGAGCGCAGCAACACTGCGCTCCGTCAGGCAGCGAAGGTTCGCTTGTTGCAGGATCGCTATGCGTGGTTGACCCCTCGTGAACGCGAAGTACTGGCTCAGGTGGTCGCAGGCCAAATGAACAAGCAGATCGCCGGTGATCTCGGTATCTCCGAGATCACGGTGAAGGCACATCGCGGAAAGATGATGGCAAAAATGAAGGCCGATTCGCTGGCGGATCTGGTAAGAATCGCGGCGGCGCTTCGCATTGCACCGATCGCTTACCTTTAAGGGATACCCCCGTTCCGGCCGCTCGATCCCGCTGCATTCCGGCACGCGAGCGGTCATCAGCACTCTGAGTTCGCAACCTTAAGCGAGTCTCACGCTTCAGTCGGTCCTCTTTAACGCAAGTTGATTGCGTTGCCGCGCCGCCCCGCCTGCGCATTCAGTGAACATCGCCGACAGCATTCCCTGCCGCTGCGACCGAGTGATCTCGATCCATCAACCAACACTTAGGTGTAATCGTGTCAGCTGGGCGGCTCTGGTTGTATTGCGCAATGTTCGCAATCACTTGGCCATTACTCAACTGGAGACAAGACATGTCCGACGAAATAAACCGCGACCGCCGCGCTCTATTCGGCACTGCGGCGATGACCCTCGCCGCCGCTCAGCTCGGCTTTTCCGCCCTTGCGCACGCACAGCCCGGTAACACCAAATCGGGCGCACTGCCCGACGTCAAGCCGGGAACGCATACCTCGTTTGCCTCGATCAAACAGATTGACGCCGGCCTGCTGAATGTGGGATACGCAGAAGATGGTCCGGCGAACGGTCCGGCAGTCATTCTGCTGCACGGCTGGCCGTACGACATACACAGCTTTGTCGACGTTGCGCCGTTGCTGGCCTCCAAGGGTTACCGCGTCATCGTCCCGTACCTTCGCGGCTACGGCACGACGCGCATCCTGGCAAGCGACACCTTACGCAATGCTCAGCAATCCCTGGTCGGCCTCGACATCATCGCCTTGATGGATGCGCTCAAGATCCAGACAGCTATCGTCGGCGGTTTTGACTGGGGCGCGCGCACGGCGGACGTCATGGCAATACTCTGGCCGGAACGCTGCAAGGCGATCGTTTCCGTCGGCGGCTATCTGGTCAGCAGCCCGGCGGGCAACCAGGTGCCTTGGCCGCCCGAGCCTGCGTTCCTGTTTTGGTACCAGTACTATTTCGCTACCCCGGTCGGCAAGGCGGGCTATGAGCAATACCTCGACCAGTTCAATAAGTTCATCTGGCGCCAGGCGTCGCCAAAGTGGAATTTCGACGATGCTACCTACAACCGCACAGCAGCGTCTTTCAGCAATCCAGACCACGTTGACATTGTGATGCATGACTATCGCTGGCGGCTTGGCTTGGCCGATGGCGAGCGGAAATATGACGACCTGGAAAAGCGGCTGGCCGCACTTCCTGCCATCACCGTGCCCACGATCACCATGGAAGGTGACGCTAATGGTGCAATTCACGCACCCAGCACGGCGTATCGCGATAAGTTCTCGGGCAAGTACGAGTACCGCCTCATCACCGGTGGCGTCGGTCACAATCTGCCGCAGGAAGCCCCCCACGCGTTCGCCGAAGCCATTCTGGCGGCTGACCACCTCTGAACGCCGTGAATCATTGTGAAAGCGCATTACGTTTGGCTCGCCCGCGGCGTCTGCCGCGGGCTGCGGCCCGGCGATCAGGCCCTCGGTTCTCAGGCTGAGCCCGCCATCGGCGCCCACCTGGTGACCCCGCGCCGTACTTACGCTCATCACGGTATCTACGTGGGCGACGGCCGCGTCGTGCAGTATGGCGGCCTGGGACGGGGCCTTCGCCGAGGGCCGGTCGAAGAGGTGTCGCTGTCCGAGTTCGCCCAGGGACGGGCCGTGTGGATCCGCGCGTCGCAATCGAGCTCGCTCGATCCGCGGCAGATCGTGGAACGGGCGCGTCAGCGCCTGGGCGAAAATCGATATCACGTGTTGACCAACAACTGCGAACACTTCTGTGAATGGTGCGTACGCGATGAACATCGCAGCTACCAGGTGGACGAACTGGCCGCTCACTGCGGACGCGTCCGCTACCGGATCATCGAACTGTTCGCTCGCGCACTGTTTACGCGCCGGGATTACTTCATGGGGAACTGATGGTCTGCTAAGACTTCGTTATCGGGTGGTTCGAGGAAATTCCAGGCACGCCGGTGCATAATGTGCAGCATGCCAATCCATACCCAGCGCTCACTGATAACACCTATCCTATTCCTGGTCTCGCTCCTGCCTGGAGCAACCTGGGCCACCGCGCAGGACGGCACCGGGCGACCGCTTGCGTTCACTCACGTGACCGTCATCGACACCACCGGAGCGCCGTCACTTTCCGACATGACCGTGGTGGTCGAAGGCAAGCGCATCGTCGAGATGGGCAAGAGCGCTGAGATCCAACCGCCTCGCAAGGCGCGAATCGTCGAGGCTCGCGGCAAGTACCTGATTCCGGGCCTCTGGGACATGCACGTGCACGAGGTGTTCGGCGATTGGCTTCCGGCCAATGAACAGGTGACGCCGCCGCTGTTTGTGGCGAATGGCATCACGGGCGTACGCGACATGGGCGGGGACCTTCCGGTACTCAAGCGCTGGCGGGCGCAGATCGAGGCCGGCACTCTGCTGGGACCGCGCATGTACATCGCCGGCCCGATGCTCGATGGACCGATACCGCGCTTTCCAAGTTCCGCGCCGGTGGCCGACGCGGCGGACGGCCGGCGCGTGGTCGACGAATTGACGGCGCAGGGCGTGGATTTCATCAAGATTCAATCCCTGATTCCGCGCGATGGCTATTTCGCCGCCGCCGACGAAGCCAAGAAGCTCGGGATTACCTTTGTGGGGCACGTGCCGGACGCCATCCGGGCCTCGGAAGCATCGGACGCGGGACAGAGGAGCATTGAGCACTTCACCGGCATCTTCGAAGGTTGTTCCACCATCGAAGATCAGCTGCTGAAAGGTCCGAAGAGCCTGGGCCAGAATGTAAAGTTCTACGATGCCGATAGAGCCAAAGTGCTGATCGCGCAGATGGCGAAGAACCAGACCTGGCAGGTGCCGACGCTGGTGTGGGAGCGCGGTCAATGGCTGATCGATGATATCGATCTGCAGGACGATCCGCTGACCAAGTATGCACCGGCGGCCTGGAAGGACCGGACTTGGCCGATGTTCACGCGCGACATCCTCAAGGACATGGATACCGACCCATTGCCGGTGCGCAAGCAATTCGTGCAGATGGAACTCGATATGACGCTGGCGATGTTTCGCGCCGGTGTGCCGTTCATGGCCGGGACCGACACGGCCGCCGGCGTGCATGTGTTTCCCGGGTTCAGCCTGCATCAGGAACTGGCACTGTTCGTGAAAGCCGGACTCACGCCCATGCAGACCCTGCAGACTGCGACACTCAATCCCGCGAAGTTCATGGGACGTCTCGCCGATCTGGGGACTGTGGAGAAAGGCAAACTCGCCGACCTGGTGCTGCTGGATGCCAATCCGCTCGATGACATCGCCAATACGCGGCGAATCCGTGCGGTGGTGCTGGCGGGCCGGTATTTCGCTCGGGCAGATCTGGACCGCATGCTCAAAGGCGTGGAGCGGGCGGCGGCGAGCTCACCATGAAAGGACTGCTGCTAGCGCTGGCCCTGAGCGCCACGGCCAGCGCCCTGGCCGCACCGGTACAGGTGGCAGACCTGCTCGCGAATTCTCCGCCTGCGGATTGGCGGACGCCCGATCCGGACAACACATTGTATTTGGAAATTCCGAGCGGACGAGTCGTCATCGAGCTCGCACCGCGCGTCGCGCCCCTGCACATCGCGAATATCAAAACGCTGGCGCGGGCCCATTACTACGACGGCTTGGCCATTGTGCGCGTGCAGGACAACTACGTGGTGCAGTGGGGTGACCCGGATCAGAAGCATGCCGCGCCGGCCGAAGTGCACATGGTCGCACCCGAGTTCACGACCGACCGCAGCATCGGCCGGTATTTCGAGCCCCTGCCGGATCGCGACCTTTATGCCGCGCAAGTGGGCTTTCTAGACGGCTTTCCGGCCGCACGGGATCCGCGCTCAGGATTGGTCTGGCTCGCGCATTGCTATGGCATGGTCGGTGTCGGTCGCGACGATCCGCCGGAGAGCGACGGCAGCGAAATGTATGCGGTGATCGGCCACGCGCCGCGGCAGCTCGATCGTAACGTCACGCTGGTCGGCAGAGTGCTCAAGGGCATTGAGCTGCTCTCGAGCCTGCCGCGCGGCAGCGGGGCGATGGGGTTCTACGTCCAAACCGAGGCGCCCGTTCCGATCGTCTCGGTGCGCGTTGCGGCGGACCTGCCGCTCGCGGAACGCACACCTCTGGAGGTGCTGCGCACCGAGAGCGCGACCTTCCGCACCCTGCTCGACCACCGCCGCAACCGGCGCGAGGCCTGGTTCAAGTTCAATCCAGGGCACATTGATCTGTGCAACGTACCGCTGCCCGTTCGCGCGCGCCCCGCTCCTTAACGGAGGGCGAGACCGCTTACTTTCCGAAGTGATAGTTGAAGTCGATCCCTACGGTTCGCGGCTGGCTGACGGCGATGCGGTTATAGGTCGGAAGATTGATGGCATCGGCGGTACTGTCGCTGAGCAGTGCCCGCTTGTCCGCAAGGTTGTTGATGAACAGGGCCGCTGACCAGCGTACCGCCTCGACGCCGGTGCGGAAATTCGCGAGGTCGTAATAAGGCAGTGTGTTGATTGAGTAGGTCGCGTCGGTACGGCTGCCCACGTGAGTGTCATCGAGGCGCGCCGTGAACGTCAGCTGACCGGTCAGCGGGTGGCGATAGACTATGGAGGCGGACGCCGTCCAGTGCGGCACGTCCTGGATGGGCGTTCCCGGATTGAAGCCTGCATCGATGAGGCCGGTGCTGACCAGCTCCGCATGCGAGTACGAGCCATTGGCCGACACCATGAGATCGCGCAGTACCAATGCCTGAATCTCGAGCTCGGCCCCGGTGACATGCGCATCCCCGGCATTGACCGAGTAGACGTAGCCGCACGAGGACAGCGAATTGGACTGCTGGACGCCGTTCCAGCGCTCGTAGTAGGCGGAGGCGTTGACGGTGACCCGATTGTCGGCTGCCCGCAGCTTCTCGCCCAGCTCGTAACTCCAGACATTGTCCGATTTGAATGAGGTCGGACCCGCCACGAACGCCGTGCTGCCGTACTCGGTCATGAGTTGGGGTTCGCAATTCAGGGGTGGCGCAGTCGGTACCGGCCCCGTACCGCCTCCCGGACGAAAGCCCTGCGCCAGCGTCGCGTACAGCAGCAGATCCTTGCTCACGTCATAGGAGAGCGAGACTTTGGGCGTGACGCCCTGGTCCCTTTCCGTGGTCGAGGTAATCACCGGCGCCGTGAGCGCTCCCGACTGGTTGATCCCCACCGGGGCGTCGTAGTGGTAGCGTCGCAGCCCCAGCGTCACGGCAAAGGGTTCGGTGATGTTATAGGTCAGTTCGCCGAACACCGATTGCTGCAGGATTTTGCTGGGGCTGTAATAGTTGAATAAAGCGTTCGAGCCAAAATCCGCTACGCCGTTCGCCGACGGGAAGGTGATGTTCCAGGCCGATTCGAAGTCTTCATAGAAGTATCCGACCAGCCATTTGAAACGCGTATTACCCACCGAGCTCAGGCGGACTTCCTCGGTGGTCTGGTGCGAGATGTTGTCCTCGAATGCATTCGAAGCGCCGATGCCGCCGGCGGCAGTGTCATAGGTGCTTAAACCAATACCCGTGGTCCACGACTCTGTGGTGTCCTGGGTCAGCGGCTCGTGTCGGGTCCAGTACGAAGTCGTCGAGTCGAGCTCGAAGGCATCGGTCGCATACTTGATCTTGAGGCTGCCGAGGGTGAACTTGTCCTCGTAGCTCTCCGCAACGTCGAAGGGCTGGTAATGTGCATCTGTGCCCGGATTGCTGTCGATATAGGGCAAGCCGCCCGAGATCATCCTCTGGTAGAAGATGGATGGCGTGATGCTGAGCCCCGCGACGGGGGTGATGAGCAGACTGGCGCGCACCGTCGTACGCTCGACGTCGTTGACGTCGTGGTAATCCGTGGCTATGGGCGCCGCCAATACGTTACCGCGCACAGTGTTGCCGTCCGTTGCCACCGGAAACGCCCCGGGCGCAATCACGATGCGATCGATCCAGCCGGCATCGTCCGAGTAAGAGCCGACGATGCGCAGGGCGGCCACGCCCGGAGCCAGCGGCAGATTGACCATGGCATTCTCGGCATGATCGAAGCCGCCGTGATCGGTCTGGGCGACGGTCGCCTCCGCCGATGAATCGAAGGCGTCGGCATTGGGCGCTTTGGGAACGACCTTAATGGTGCCGCCCATGGAGCCGGAGCCATAGAGTGTGCCCTGCGGACCGCGCAGCACCTCCACGCGATCGAGATCGTACAGCGACGGGGAAATGACGATCTTGCCCTCGTTGGTGGCAGCCGGTGCCGTCAGCGGCGTGTCGTCGTAGTAGAAGCCGACCGTAGGCGAGTTGCCGCCGGTCGAGGAGACGCCGCGCATCTCAAATTCCGCCATGCCTGGTCCACTGGTGCGCAGCGATACGCCGGGAACCGACTGCACCAGAGTGCTCAAGTCGGTCACGCCGCGGTCCTGAATGTCCGCTCCGGAGACGGCCGTCAGACTGATCGGCGTGTCCTGCGCAGTGGTCTCGCGCTTCTCCGCCGTGACGATGATCTCCTCGAGCTGCGCCGAGTCGGTATGGGACTGCTGTGCCAGCGCCGACTGAGCCCAACCAAAAAGCCACGGCGTCGAACAACACAACGCCATCAATCGAATCTTTTCTTGAGACATGCTATTCCTTTTTTATCCGCTCCCCGGCGGCACCGGCAGTATAGCAAGCCGAGCTAAGTGAAATCGCGCGCGCGTGCGCACCACTTTCGCACGCACGCGCATCACAGTAGTGCGATGTGAATGACGGTCAACCGCAGTGATTGTCAAAGCTCGCAGTAACCCGCCATCAGAGCGGCAGCTCCCTGCCAGCCTGCGCCCGAACTATATAATCCGCGTACCAGTCCGCCCAATTTGCATCCCGCTTGCCGGTGCGTTTCTCGTGCTCGCCATGTGCAGCCTCCGCACGTCGCAGCGCACCGGCCAGCTCAGCCGCGGACTTGAACGCCGTGCCGTCCGCGCTGACGCGCCCGGGCAATCGCGCGGTGACTTCTTGCACTAACCAGCTGTTGCCGTCGGGGTCGGTGAACGAGACGAACGAGGCATAACTTGCCCGCGCCGGGTCCGGTCCACTGAGACGGCCCGTGGGGCCACCGCGGTGAAACACTTCGCTCGCGTCGGCGCCGCGAGCGATGAGTGCGGCACGCGCTGCCTCGATGTCGGACACGACCAAGTAGACACTCTGTGTGCAACCCGCCGCGCTCGCGGTGAGTCCCGTCCCGAATTGGATCGAACACTGCGAGCCCGGAGGCGTGAACTGCACCACTCGAAATGCGCCCCGGTCGATGTCGGCGTCAAGCCTCCAGCCCAAACCGCCGTAGAAGCGCTTGGCGCGCTCGACGTCGGAGACCGGGATAATGACGACCTCGAGCTTCATATCGATCGGCTGCGATGGCGGTGTACTGCTCATGCCAGGTTCCTCAGGTGTGCGGGTTCAATGTGAACGGCATCCACCATCCTATCAATCCCACCTTGGTATCGGCAGCGCCCCGCGTTAACTCGCGCTGGATTTTTTTTGAAATTCTGGGCCCGGTAGGATTCGAACCTACGACCAAGGGATTATGAGTCCCCTGCACTAACCGCTGTGCTACAGGCCCATCGATGGGCCTGCAGTTTAACTCATCGGCCTGCGGCGGCGACGGCCTGCGGTTGCGGCACGGCTGCGGGTACTCCGCCCAGCGCCTTGTACACCGCGACCGCGCCAGTGTTGACACCGGTCTCGGCTTGCGCGACCTGGTCCTCGGCTTCCAGTTCGGTGCGTTGCGCGTCGAGCAACACCAGGAAGTTGATCCCGCCTTCGCGATACTGGATGGCCGCGAGCTGTGCGGCCTTTCTGGAAGCCTCGGCCTGCTCGACCACGCTGCTCAGACGTGCGATCTGCCTGCTGTAGTTGACGCAGGCGTTTTCGAAGTCCTCCAACGCACCGAGCACCGCCTTGTCGTAGGCCGCCAGCGCACCGGCGGATTCGGCCTTGGCGGCGCGAAGTCGCGCGTGTGCGGTACCAAAGTCCAGACCCGGCCAGCTGACCACGGGGCTGACGGCCCATGCCCGGGTGCTGGCCAGCCCGAGTTGCGCACTGTTGCCGCTGAGGAATCCGACGAAGCCCGTGACCGTAACCCGCGGAAACAGATCCGCCGTGGCCACGCCCACCCGGGCCGTCGCCTCGGCCAGATTGCGCTCGGCCACGCGCACATCGGGCCGGCGCCGCAGAAAATCCGACACATTGCCCACCGGCAGCGGCTCGGTCAGCGTCGCCGAGGATGAGGGCGTGAGTTCGGCGTCGAGTTCACCCGGCTTGAGTCCCAACAGCACAGCCAGCCGATAGTCCGAGCGCTTCTCGGCGGCATCGAGCAATGGCAAGGTGGCCTCGGTGGCTTTGAGCCGTGCAAGGGCGCTATCCACATCCAGTTCCGTCACCCGGCCGGCATCGTAACGGATCTGTGTCAGCCGCAAGGCTTCACTCTGGTTGGCAATATTGTCGTGCGCCACGGCGAGCTGACGCTGTTCGCCGCGCAGCTCAAAATAATTGCGAGCCACTTCGGCGGCGACACTGACGCGCGTGTCGGCAAGGCTGGCCTGCTGTACGCCGAGCTCGGCACCGGCCGCCTGGGCACTGCGACGCACATGCCCGAAGAGGTCAAGTTCCCAACTGGCATCGAAGCCGGCGCTGTAGCTGTTGATATCGATGCGACCGTTGGTGAAGCCCGGCTGCTGCTCATCGCTGCCCGAATAGGCGGCCTGGATGGGCAGGTGCGGCGCAAAGTCCAGATTGGCCTGAGTGAATGCGGCGCGCGCGGCACGCACGCGTTCGATCGCGATCGCGATGTCCAGATCGGAGCTTAGTGCGCGCTGCTCGAGCTGCGCCAGAAGCGGGTCCTGGAATTGCTGCCACCAGCCATCCGGCGGCGCCGCAGCCGTAAAGTGCGCAGCATCGAGATTGCGTGCGCTCACCGCCGGGGCGGCGGCGGGTCGGTAGTTCGGCCCCACCGCGCAGGCAGCCAGCGCCGCCGCGACCGCTGCAATCAGCGCCGATGCTGCGATTCTTACCACGGCAGCACTTTGCCCAGATGGCTGAAGCTGCCGCTGGGCCCGTCGGCGCCGAGGGTCGCCAGCGTCACGCTGGTCTTGGCGCCGTCGACGATCTGCATGGGTGCATTCTTGCCGCCCATGTCGGTCTGCACGTGCCCGGGATGCGCGGCATTGACCTTGATCGGTGTGTCGCGCAGCTCATAAGCCAGACTGACCGTCCAGGCATTCAACGCGGTCTTCGAGGCGTTGTAGGCAGGGCTCTGGGAATTGTAGATCGGTGATTTGGGATCGACATGCAATGCCAGCGACGCAAGAATGCTCGACAGATTCACAATACGGGCCGCCGGTGCCGCGCGCAGCAGCGGCAGGAACGCCTGGGTCACCGCGATCACACCAAACACGTTGGTCTGGAAGGTGCGCTGCCAGACATCGAGTGATTGCGCCGACACGGTCTTGGCCGGATCATCGAGCAGCACGCCGGCATTGTTGATCAGAATGTCGAGCGCCTTGTGCTTGCTCCCGACCTCGCTGACGGCCTTGGCAATACTGGGTGCCGAGGTCACATCGATGACCAGCGCATCGGCCTTGAGGCCTTCGCCGCGCAGTTGCGCCGCAGCCGCCTCACCGGCTTTGGCATCGCGCGCGCCAATCAGCACCTGTATGTCGAGCTGTCCCAATTGACGTGCGGTCTCGAGCCCTATGCCCTTGTTTGCGCCCGTGATCAATGCGAGTTTGCTCATGAAAGTTCTCCTGGAATGGGCAGCAGCGCCGGCGCGACACGGCGCCGGGCGCTGAGCTTGCGAATGATCAGATAAAATACCGGCGTGAGCAGCAGACCGAAAAAGGTCACGCCGAGCATGCCCGAGAACACGGCCACACCCATGGCCTTGCGCATCTCGGCGCCGGCACCATGCGAAATCACCAACGGCACTACGCCCATGATGAAGGCCATCGAGGTCATCAGAATCGGCCGCAAGCGCAGACGGCAGGCATCGAGCACCGCCTGCCAGACGCTCTCGCCCGCGGCTTCGCGATCCTTGGCGAACTCCACGATCAGGATCGCGTTCTTGCAGGCCAGCCCCACCAGCACGATCAGTCCGATCTGGGTGAAGATGTTGTTGTCGCCGCCGGCAATCTGTACACCCAGTATGGCGCTGAACAGGCACATGGGCACGATCAGGATCACGACCAGCGGCAGACTTAAGGATTCATACAGCGCCGCCAGCACGATGAACACCAGCAGCACCACCAGTGGAAACACATACACCATGCTGTTGCCGGCCAGGATCTGCTGATAGGTCAGCTCGGTCCATTCGAATCTCATGCCATTGGGCAGCTCTCGGCGCGCCAGATCTTCCATGGCCTTCTGCGCCTGACCCGTGCTGTAACCGGGCGCAGGACCGCCATTGAGATCGGCGGCTGCGTAGCCGTTGTAGTGCATCACGCGATCGGGTCCGGAGCTTTCGCGCACGGTCACGAAGCTGCTCAATGGAATCATGTCACCGTGGGTATTGCGGGTCTTGAGCCGGCCGATGTCTTCGAGCTGCAGACGAAAGCCCGGCTCGGCCTGGGCATTGACCTGATAGGTACGTCCGAATCGGTTGAAGTCGTTGATGTACAGAGCTCCCAGATACACCTGCATCGTATCGTAGAGATCCTGCAGCGCGACCCCGTCCACTTTGGCCTTCTCGCGATCGACATCGACCTGAATCTGCGGCACGTTGACCTGATAGCCCGAAAACACACCGGCCAGCTCAGGCCGCAGGCGCGCCTTGGCGATCAGGTTCTGCGTCTGCCGATAAAGTTCGTCGGCGCCCAGATTGCCGCGGTCCTCAATCTCCATTTTGAAGCCGCCGATGGTGCCGAGCCCCTGTACGGGCGGCGGCGGGAACACGGCGATATAAGCATCCTGAATGCGGTTGTATTGCGTGCGCAGCGTCTGCGCGATGGCGCTGGCGGACAGCGAGACATCGCGGCGCTGGTCGAACGGTTTGAGCGGCGTGAACGCAATACCGGCATTGGTTGCGTTGGTGAAACCATTGATCGACAGACCCGGAAAAGCCGGCACCGACTCCACGCCCGGCGTGGCCAGCGCGATCCGGCTCATGCGGCCGATGACCGCTTCGGTGCGATCCAGTGTTGCCGCATCCGGCAGCTGCGCATAGGCGACCAGGTATTGCTTGTCCTGCGCCGGGACAAAGCCCGTGGGCGTGTGTGCAAATCCAAGCCAGGTCAGCGCGATCAAGCCGCCATAGACGAACAGCGCGATCGAGCCCGCGCGCAGCACGCGCGCGACCGTGCCGACATAACCGCTGCTGGCACGCGCGAAGAAGCGGTTGAACGGGCGGAAGAACCAGCCCAGAGCCGCATTGAGCAGGCGCGTGAAGCGATCGGGCGGCGCATCGTGCGCCTTGAGCAGCAGCGCCGACAGGGCCGGCGACAGGCTCAGGGAATTGAACGCCGAGATCACGGTGCTGATAGCGATGGTCAGCGCAAACTGCTTGAAGAACTGACCGGACAGTCCGCTGATGAAGGCCGTGGGCACAAACACGGCGCACAGCACCAATGCGGTCGCGACGATGGGTCCGGTCACTTCCTTCATGGCCTGGCGCGTCGCGGCCATGGGCGCGAGCCCGTTGCTGATGTTGCGCTCGACGTTTTCGACCACGACGATGGCATCGTCGACCACGATGCCGATCGCCAGCACCAGCCCGAACAGCGACAAGGCGTTGAGGCCAAAGCCGAACAGGTACATGACGCCAAAGGTGCCGATCAGGGATACCGGCACCGCCAGCAGCGGAATGATCGAGGCGCGCCAGGTCTGCAGGAACACGATGACCACGATCACCACCAGCACGATGGCCTCGAGCAAGGTGTGTACCACCGCCTTGATCGAGCCGCGTACGAATATGGTCGGATCGTAGGCGATGTTGTAGTCGATGCCTTCGGGGAAGCTCTTCTTGAGCTCGATCATCTTGGCGCGCACTGCATCCGAGATCGCGATCGCATTGCTGCCGGGCCGCTGGAATATCGGGATTGCGACCGCGGTTTGATTGTTGAGCATGGCTCGCAGCGCGTAATTGTCGGAACCCAGCTCGACCCGCGCCACGTCGCGCAAACGCACGATCGCACCACCCTCACCGGTCTTGACGATGATGTTCTCGAAATCGCTCTCATCCACCAGCCGGCCCTTGGTGTTGATCGCGAGCTGAAAGTTGGCTCCGTTGGCCACCGGTGGCGCACCGAGCTGACCGGCGGCGACCTGTATGTTCTGTTCACGGATCGCAGCCACGACGTCGCCGGCCGTCATGTCGCGCGCGGCGATCTTTTCCGGGTCGAGCCACACGCGCATCGAATAATCACCGCCGCCGAAGCGCTGCACATCGCCAACGCCGTCGAGGCGCGAGAGCTCATCCTTGATGCGCAGTGATACGAAATTGGCCAGATAGGTCTGGTCGTAGCGCCCGTCGGGCGAGTAGACGAATACCGCCAGCGTGATATCGGGTGAGGCCTTGTTGGTCGTCACTCCGAGGCGCTGCACTTCGGTTGGCAGTTTCGGCAGCGCCTGCGCGACGCGGTTCTGCACCTGTACCTGCGCCTTGTCGACATCGGTGCCGAGCTTGAAGGTGATAGTCAGCGTCATCGCGCCGTCTGAGGTGGCCTGCGAGTACTGATACAGCATGTCCTCGACGCCGGTGATCGCCTGCTCGAGCGGTGAGGCGACGGTCTCGGCAATGGTGCTGGGACTGGCGCCGGGATAGCTCGCATGCACAACCACGGTCGGCGGTACCACCTCGGGGTACTCGCTGATGGGCAGGCGCGGCAACGCAATCAGACCGGCCAGCAGAATGACCGCCGAAATCATGGCCGCAAAAATCGGCCGTTCGATGAAGAAGCGCGAAATATTCATGGTCGGTGCCGTTGCGGGGATAGCGTTGTACTTGAAGGGTTAGCGTTGTGCGGTCGCGGCTTTGACCACCAGCGCCGTTGCCGAAACCACCGGCCGATCGGCAGCCACCTGGTCCAGGCCGGCACTGCGGCTGTCGCCGTCCATGCTCACGCGCGAGGCCTGCACTTTGATGCCCGGCATTACGTGCTGCAGGCCGTTGACCACGATCACATCGCTCGGCTGCAGGCCCGAAGTCACCACGCGCAAGCCATCGATATCGGGTCCGAGATCGACCAGCCGGTATTCGAGCGAATCGTCGCTCTTGAGTACCAGCACATATTTCTTGCCCAGATCGGTGCCGATGGCACGGTCGTCGATCAGGATCGCGTCGTAGCTGTCGCGGCTGACCAGCTTGATACGACCGAACAGTCCGGGGGTAAAGCGGCCATCCTTATTGTCGAAGATCGCACGCGCGCGGATGGTGCCCGAGCGCGGATCCACCTGGTTGTCGAGAAAATCGAGCTTGCCCTCGTGTGGATAGCCGCTCTCACCAGCCAGTCCCAGATACACCGGGCTGCGCGCCGCGGCATCCTGCTTGGCGAACTTCAGATAGGTCGCCTCATCGGTGTCGAAGTAGGCATAGATCGGGTCATCGGAAACCACGTTGGTCAGCACATCGGTACTGGAGACCAGATTTCCGGGTGTGATGATGGCGCGCGAGACCCGCCCGTCGATGGGCGAGCGTACGTGCGTGAAATCCAGGTTCAGCCGCGCCGTACCCAGTTGCGCATGGATCGAGGCCACATCCGCTTGCGCTTCGGTCTGTGCCGAAGTCAGCTGCTCGTACTCTTCGCGGGCAATGGCGTTCTGGGCAAACAGGCGCTCGGCGCGTGCGCGGCCGGCGTTCGCGAACTCCAGTTTCGACTGCGCGCGCGCCAGCTCGGCGTTCAGACGGTCGACCTCGAGCTGAAACGGCCGCGGATCGATCTGAAACAGCAGCTGCTCGCGCTTGACGCGCGCGCCCTCGACGAACTGCACGCTATCCACATAGCCGCTGACGCGTGGATGCACTGCAACAACATTCACCGCCTGCAGCGTGCCGGTCAGTTCTTCCCAATGGTGCAGCGGCCTGGCGATCACCTGCGCCACCGTGATCTGCGGCGGCGCGCTGGCCGCGGCATCGGGCGGGGCGCTGGCTTGTGAGCGGCCGCAGCCCGACAATAGACCGAAGCTCCCGATCAACAGCAGCGTCGACGACAACACGATCGAGATTCTAGATAACATAATCCGCTCCCTTCTCAGCGATCCGACGCTAACCGATTGTTTCACTTGACTTGGATGTCTGGGGGGACCATCCTTGCTATGTGAGTTACCGGTCAGTAACTTTGTTCACGTTACCAACGGGTAACTTCTGTGTCAACCGGAGCGGGGTAATGAGCACATTCAATAACGAAGGCGAAGCGCGGCCCCGCGTTCGGGACCGCATCTTCGAGACGGCCTGCGATCTGTTCTACCGCCACGGCATTCGCGCCGTGGGCGTCGATGCCATCGCCTGCGAAGCCGGCACCAACAAGATGAGCTTCTATCGCAGCTTCGCATCCAAGGACGAGCTGGTAGCGGAGTATCTGCGCGAGCGGCAGCGTGATTTCTGGAGCTGGTGGAACGCAACCATTCAGCCCTACGCGGGCAATCCGCGGCGCCAGATCGAGGCGCTGTTCGGATCGCTCGCAGCGCAGGTCGAGGAGCGCAGCTGCCGCGGCTGCGCGCTCGGCAACGCGGCGGTGGAAATGTCGGACGACAATGATGCGCTCAGCACAATGGTGCGCGACTACAAGATCGAGGTTCGTCGCGAACTGCGCAAACTGGCGCACGGGCTCGGTGCGCGTGACGCCGATACTCTGGGCGATTCACTGATGCTGCTCATGGACGGCAGTTACTTCACGCGGCTGGTGTTCCCGGGCGACAGCGGCCCGGTCAGCGCGGTGATGAGCGCCGTGCAGGCGCTGATTGAGGCGCAGCTTAATTAAGCGCGCCAGCCTCAGCCAGCCTCAGGCTGCGGCCTTCAGGAACGCATCGCAGCTGTGCCGTGCGGCTTCGGTGTCCGGAATCTTGACGCAGATCTGCTGCATGCGCACACGCAGTCCCTGCAGTACATCGGCATGGGCGCCCTTGGCGGCGTCATTCCAGGCGCGCAGCTGCTGATCGAGTCTCTCCAGCCGCACACGTGCGCGACTGTACATGCGATCCGGCCCGTCGAGCTCGCCGAGCACCGCGGTGCCGGCATCCTCGATGCGCTGGCTGTCCTTGGGTGCCATGCGCAGCAAGCCGCTCATATAGAGTGCGCCCCACTGAAAGCGCGTGGCCGCGCCCTGCGATTCGCGGTAAGCCTCATCGAGTAGCGTGATCGCCTCGTCCTTGTGTCCGAGTTTCTCGGCGATCTCCGCCAGGTCAGCTTTGTAGTAGTACGGCGCGCTGGCGCGCGCAATCTCGGCGTGCGCGATCTGATAGGCGCCCGGGTAGTCGCCCATATCCTCCAGAATATCGAGCGAGGCGTTGATCAGTCCCGAGCGTACGAATGGGTTCTGCTCGGCCGCCAGCGCGGCCTCGATGCGCTGGCGGGCGGCTGCCACGACTTCCGGCGGCAATGGCGTCTTGGGCTTGGCCAGCCCTTTGAGCGCGCGCAGCTTGGCATCGATGAACCCGAGCTGATCGGCCAGCACATAGCGCGCATCAACAGCCGCCGCATCCATGGTCGCGACGTAGTGATCGCCCAGCTCAGAGGCCACTGAACCGCCGCGCGCGCGCACGGAATTGAAGAAGTTGTCGTCCAGGTTGGCCAGCGCCCCGGCGCTGCTGACCGCCAGCGCGGGCTGTGCCAGCACCGCAGCCACCTGATCCTGCAAGCCCGCGAGCAGCGGCGACGGTGGCGCCGAATTGGCCGCGTAATAGGCGGCATAGATGCTCAGATTGGCGCGCTCGAGCTGCGCATCCTGTGGACAATCGGCCGCGGCGCTCATCAGCGCACTGGCCCGGCTGGCGAACTCTGCGCTCTCGAGGGTATCGAGTTCCCAGGAGTTATAGGCCAGGCGGCGGCATTCTTCTATGCTCAGGGCCTTGCCGCCGGCAGCACTCTGCAGCAACGCGTCGACCGGCTGAATATTCTCCAGCGCCAGATCCAGCACGGCCGCGTATTGCGCCACGTCCCGGCCGGCGCCGAGGCGGATGATTTCATGACGATCCGGATCGAACACGATCAAGGTCGGATAGCCCTGGATGTGGAAGCTCTCACCCCACTTCTGTGCGCCCTCGTCATCCCCGTCGAGGTACACCGGCAGGAATAGCTTGCTCTTGGCGATGAAATCCGGACGCGAAAACACCGTGGATTTCAGCGTGTGACAGAACGGGCACCATTCGGCGCCCCAATAGATCAGCACCGGCCGGTTCTCGCGCTTGGCGACGATGAACGCGCCATCGAGGCTGCCGTCGAACCAGGCGATGTCGGGCGGCTCATTGGTGTGCGTGGCGTGGTTGGCATGCAGAGGCTGCGCCTTGTGGCAGCCGCCGAGTGTCAACAGCAGCCCCAGGCAGACTAATCGTCGATACATGAGCCGAAGCCTCCACAACCGCCGCGTCTTCGTCAAGGAAAGGATAAAATAGCGGTAACGTTCATGACCGATGGCCGCTGACACCACGGAGTCTCCCATGCAGCTGTATTACTCTCCCGGCGCCTGTTCCCTGGCCTCGCATATCGCCCTGCAGGAGTCCGGCCTCCCGTACCAGGCGGTACGCGTGAATCTGCGCGATAAAAAGCTCAGCGACGGTTCGGACTTCAACGCCATCAACCGCAAAGGCTACGTGCCGGCCCTGAAACTGGCCAACGGCGAAGTGCTCACCGAAGGCTCGGTGCTGCTGGCCTACATCGGTGAACTGCAGCCCACCCGGCAGCTGATTGCCTCGCCCGGCACGCTGGATAACTACCGCGTGCGCGAGTGGCTGGCCTACATCGGCACCGAGCTGCACAAGACCGTCGGCCCGCTGTTCAATCCCAAGACTCCCGCAGACGCGCGCGCCATGGCGCTGGAGGCGTTCAAGATGCGCCTGCGCTACGTCAACGACGCGCTCGCCGAGCGGCAGTTCCTGGTCGGCGATCACTTCACGGTCGCCGACTCCTATCTGTTCACGGTTCTGAGCTGGCATGAGCATTTGCACGTCGATCTGGGCGAATTTCCGCATGTCAAAGCCTTCTACGAGCGCATAAAAGCCCGCCCCGCCGTGCAGACCGTGCTCAAGACCGAGGCCGCACCGAACTGACCGCAGGCAACGCCTCATCGGCGCGCGCCTTTGGCGCGGCTTCTGGCCGCGCCGCGTGTCGGGGTGGCCTCAAGCGGATTCTCGGGCCAAGCATGCTTGGGGTAGCGGCCGCGCATATCCTTGCGCACCGCGGCGTAGCTGCTGCGCCAGAAGCCGCCCAGGTCGCGCGTGATCTGAACCGGGCGCTGCGCCGGGGACAGCAGTTTAAAGGTCACGGGCACCGAACCGCCGCCGATGCGCGGCGTGGCATCCAGGCCGAACACTTCCTGCAATCGAACCGCCACGCACGGCGCATTGTCGTCGAGATAATCGATGCGGATGTGCGAGCCGGTGGGCACCACGAACTCGCGCGGCGCCAGAGTCTCGAGCATTCGGCGTTGTGCCGGACTCAGCCGCGCCATCAGCGCCTCCGCCAGCGGCAGGCGTTGCAGATGCTCGCGGCGCGTTATGCCTGCGAGCCACGGGCCCAGCCATTGATCCACGGCCGCTAGCAGCGCGGCATCATCGCTGACCGGCCAGTCGGCAAGCTCGGCGCGCGCCAGCGAGTGCACGAACTGCATGCGCGCCTGCAAAGTTCGTGTGTCGCGGTCCCAGGGCAGCGCATCCAGACCCAATTCGCGCAGGCCCGCGAGCATGGCCGCGATGCTCTGCGGCCCGTCGGGTGGCGGCCGCGTCTGATCCTCGAGCACCAGGGCCTCGAGCCGCCGCACGCGCCGCCACAGCACCGCGCCTTCGCGCGCATCCCAGCCGAAGGATTCCTGGGTCGTGATCTGTGCCGCAAACAATTGCTCGAGTTCCTCACGCGGCAGCTGTGCGGCTAAATCTATGCGCGCCTCGCGCTCCCGGTCATCGAGCGCCGCAGCCACGATGAATGACGCCCGGGCCAGCGAACTCGCATGCATGAAAGCGGCGCCGCGGCCGTTGGCCAGCAGATAGCGGCCCTGAGTGCCCTCACGGCGCTGGCCGATGCGGTCGGGGAAAGCCAGCGCCAGCAAAACGCCCACCGGCTCGCGGCCGCCCGATGCTCGCGGCGCTGACGCGCGCCGGTGGGGCAGCACTTGCAGCGTCGCCTCGAGCGCACGCGCGCTGCGCTGTACGCGCTCGTGCGCCGCCCGATCTGCAGCCTCCAGCCGGGCACCCAGATCCGGATCGCCGAAGCCCGCGGCATCGCCTCGCAGCAGCTCGCGCTCGGACAGCACCGCCGCGAGCCGCGCCGCCAATGGCACCGTACCCAGATCGCGCGCGGCCAGCAGCATGGCCGCCAGCCGAGGATGCACCGGCAGGCGCGACATCTCCTGGCCAAGCGCGGTGAGTCGCCCCTGTTCATCCAGCGCACCCAGACGCGCCAGCAGCGCGCGCGCCTGCTGCAACATCGGCACCGGCGGGGCATCGAGCCACTCGAGCGAGCTCGCATCGTCGGCGCCCCAGCGCACCAGCTCGAGCGCCAGCGGTGCCAGATCGGCCTCGAGAATCTCGGGCGAAGTGTTCGCCGCCAGAGACAACTGCGCCCCCTCGCTCCACAGCCGATAGCAGATGCCGGGCGCGACCCGACCGGCGCGTCCACAGCGCTGCTCGCTCGCGGCGCGCGATATACGTTCCAGGTCCAGGCGACTCATGCCCGTGACTGGATCAAAGCGCGAGCGGCGCACCAGGCCGCCATCGATCACCGCCGTGACGCCAGGAATGGTCAGACTGGTTTCGGCGATGTTGGTCGCGAGCACGACTTTGCGCGTGCCGGCGGCACTGGGCGCCAGCACCGCATCCTGCGCCGCACCGCTCATCTGTCCGTACAGCGACAGCACGCGCACGCTGGCGGAAAGGGCCGCCTGCGCCAGAGCAGCTTCGGCACGCCGGATCTCGCCCACGCCCGGCAGAAACACCAGCACATCACCTGGCGCGTCCCCGAGTGCACGCTGCACCGCGCGCCCTACCGCGACTGCCAGACGTTGTGCATCGCGGCCAGAGTCCGCACCGCTGCCGGGAAGCAGCGGAGCACCGCGGCCCAGATAGTGCATCGCCACCGGGAAAGCGCGCCCCGGCACCTGCACCAGTGCGGCATCGCCGAGCAGTCTGACCACACGCTCGCCCTCGAGCGTCGCCGACATGATGATCAGGCGAAAGCTGCCGCCGAGCTGACGGCGCGCGTCCAGACTCAACGCCAGTCCGAGGTCGGCCTGCAGACTGCGCTCGTGAAATTCATCGAAGATCACGCAGCCCACGCCCTCGAGCGCCGGGTCGTCCTGCAGCATGCGTGTCAGCACACCCTCGGTCACCACCTCGATGCGCGTCGCGCGCGATACCCGCGTGTCGAGCCGCATGCGATAGCCGATCGTCTGCCCGACACTTTCGCCGCATAGCGAGGCCATGCGCGCCGCGACCGCGCGGGCTGCGAGCCGCCGCGGCTCGAGCATCAGGATCCTGCGGCCGGCGAGAAATTCCTGATCGAGCAGCGCCAGCGGCACGATGGTGCTCTTGCCCGCGCCGGTAGGAGCCTGCAGCACGGCATCGCGATGCCGCGCCAGCCCCTCGCCCAGCGCCAGCGCCAGCGGATGCTCGCGCGCCGCTGCGCTGGCCGCCGCTGCGCTGGCACTCAGCTGCAGTTCATTTCGCAAACAGCTCCTTGACGCCGCCGGAGATCAGCACCGAGATGTCGAGCAGTACCCGCGGCAGCGCCATACCGCCCGGCGAAGCGAGATATTTGGATTCCCAGACCGGATTGAATTTTGCCTTGTAGCGGCGCAGTCCATCGAAGTTGTAGAAGTGTTCGCCATAGCGGAACACGAAGTTGCCGACGCGATGCCAGGCCGGGGCCAGCGGATGGCGCTCCAGGCCGGCAAGCGGCGCCATGCCGAGGTTGAGCCAGTGATGTCCCTGCGCCCGGCCCCAGAGCATGAGCTCGACAAACAGGAAATCCATGGCTCCGCGCGGTGCATCGGCGTCAAAGCGCATCAGATCCACAGCGATCTCCTCGCGATCGCCCGATATCCACAGACTCGCAAACGCCACCGGTACGTTGGCGCAACTGACCACCGCGACCGGGAAATGGCTGATATAGGCTTCGTTGAAGGCGCCGACGGAGAAACTCTTTTCCGCCACCGCCTTATCCTGCAGCCAGGTATCGGAGATCGCGCGCAGCTTGGGC
>Ga0302324_100005498_pt1 | contig 27618 bp, 18 predicted proteins | sample Palsa_T0_1_FD_201949 | JGI IMG/M metagenome (GOLD analysis project Ga0302324, IMG submission 201949) | Peat permafrost microbial communities from Stordalen Mire near Abisko, Sweden - Palsa_T0_1 | ecosystem: Environmental > Terrestrial > Soil > Palsa > Peat permafrost | place: Sweden: Abisko...
TGGAAGGACCTATACACCCACGCCTTCCACGCTCTGCGTTGTTGAACAACACCATCCCACAGACAACCCTACGTCCACCTTCGCTCAACTCTGCACAGGCAGAGCCACGCGCACATTACGGTCAAAATATGCAAACCACTCCGCGCTGGGCCAAATCTGAGCCGCCAGAACCGACCCACTCCAAAAAAATGATCCCAATCGCTCAAATATCGATCGCGACCTCACTGAAATCAACCGCTGTGAGAAGTCGCGGCTAGAGGAAAGGTTCATCGATCGAATGGATCAGAACCATGAGATCTTCGCGCACTACATGAACGATAAGAGCTTCCAGAAACTTATCAGCGAGTGGATGCAGAAGCAGGTTGCCGTTGCGCGCGAAAGGGAGATCGACGCCGGCGATGAAGTTGATCCGTCGGGAGCCAAACGGCGTCCCAGTTTCGGAGATCACTCGCCTGTATACCGAGAAAAGGTATGGCAGCGCTGAAGTGGCCTGGGTGCAGCGGGCTCCCCGCGTTTGCGCACTGCCTGAAAGTTGGAAGGAGTACTTCGGCGCATTGGGGTCTCTCGTTTGAAAGGAACCCCAATGCCTACGATCACAACCAAGGACGGTGTGGTGATCTTCCATAAGGACTGGGGAACAGGCATACTTTGCCGTCAACTTCCAGTTATGTAAGACCCGGATTGCGTCCCTGCCTCAGATCCCAAAGGGAAGCAACGAGCGCATCGATTTCCTCGCACGTGTTGTAGAGCGCCAGTGTCGCGCGCAGCGTGCTCTCGACACCGAAGCGGCGCAGAATGGGCTGGGCACAATGATGGCCGCCACGCACCGCGATTCCCTTGCGGTTCAGATAGTCGCCGATTTCTTCGGTACGGAAACCATCCATAACGAAAGAAAGAACGCCTGCCTTCTCCTTGGCTGTGCCGATGATGTGCAATCCCGGAATGCGTTGAAGCGCTTCGGTTGCATAGATCAGCAGAGTGTGCTCGTGGCGTGCGACATTCGCGATGCCGACGCGATCGAGATAATCGATTGCGGCGCCGAGGCCAACTGCATCGGCGATGTTTCCAGTGCCGGCTTCAAATCGTTGCGGAGGCGGCTGGTACAGCGTCTTCTCAAAGGTGACATCCTGGATCATGTTGCCGCCGCCTTGCCACGGAGGCATGTTATCCAGCACTTCAGACTTGCCATAGACGACGCCGATGCCGGTTGGCGCAAATACCTTGTGTCCCGAAAAGACATAGAAGTCGCAGTTGATCGCCTGCACGTCGACGCGCATGTGCGACACAGCTTGCGCGCCATCGACTAACGCGCGCGCACCATGACGGTGAGCGGCCTCGACCATCACATTCACCGGCACGATGGTTCCCAGCGCATTCGAAACGTGCGCAATCGAGACGAGACGTGTCTTCGGCCCCAGCAGCTTTTCGTACTCATCGAGCAGCACCTGGCCGGAATTGTCGACCTGCGCAACGCGAAGGCGCGCGCCCGTCTCCGCACAGAGCATTTGCCATGGAACGATGTTGGCATGATGTTCCAACCAGGTGATCACGATCTCGTCGTCTTTTTGAATATTGCGGCGTCCCCAGCTCTGCGCGACCAAGTTGATTGCCTCCGTGGCTCCGCGGACAAAGACAATCTCGTGGGTGGCCCCGGCATTTAGAAAGCGGCGCGTCTTTTCACGTGCCGACTCGTAGGCATCGGTAGCACGTGCCGCCAACTCGTGCGCCGCGCGATGCACATTCGAGTTTTCGTGCTCGTAAAAGTAACTGACGCGATCAATGACCGACTGCGGCTTCTGCGTTGTTGCCCCGTTGTCGAGCCAGATCAGTGGGCGCCCGTTAACACGCTCGCGCAGAATGGGGAAATCGCGGCGAATGGCCTCTACGTCGAACGAGTAGGACGAGAGACCGAGATCGCCGGGAAGCTCCTGATGCCCCGCTTCGGGAATTACAACCGGAACAACATCCACTGGATAAAGCGAGCGCGGGTGGACAGTTCCGAGGAGCTGCGGCGTGTTCGTGTCGAGCGGCGCTGCAAAGGGATTGCTGCTGCTCGAAACACTCTCTCCTGCTCCCATCGGCTTCTCCGCCGCGCCCGCGGCCGGCACGGGGCCTGGAACTGTAGGTGGAGTGGAAAACAGTGGCCGTGCCTCTTCAAGGAAAGAGAAAGCCGGAATCGCCGAAGAATCGACTACACCAAACGCACCGGGAATCGCGGGTGCAGGAGGCTGAGGTGACTTCGCCAACTGAGACGGCTGAATATCGGCGATCAATGAAGAAGGAATCGCCGCAAATCCCTCGTCGCTGGGAATAGTGCTCCCAAACGCTTGCGATGGAGTGTGCGAAACCGCAGGTTCAGCAACGGATTCGGGGTAGAGTGGCCGCGCATCCTCGAAAAATGCAAACGCGGGTACGGTTTGCGGGGCGATGCCACCCCCCCTCCCGCTGGCTGGGACCGAAGCGGCCGGCGCAGGAACTGGAGTGCGCACATCGGGCGCGGCTCCTCGGTCCGGAACGGAAACAAATGCGGCCGGCTGCAATTCAGTCACACCTGCCCACAGGCCGGGCACCGCAGGCGCAGTCGGACTGGGCACGGCGGCGTAAGGGTTCCCGCCTAAAGCTGAGTTCGGTGGCAACGCCGACGCCGCAACCGTGGCCGCATGCGGTTGGAGCGTCGCAGGCAGCGCATTGAACATCTTGTTGGCCATGCGCGCCAACTCGGATGAGTCGAGAACGCCCGGATTGCTCCGTTCGTTGCCTGGTAAAACTGTTGCCCAGCTTCCTGTTTCTGGAGCGACGGGCGCAACCTGCGTTGGGTCACTTGTACTCATGGTACTGACCCACATCAACGTCTTCGAGCAGGGCAATTGCATCGTCGGTCAGCACGGACGCGGAGCAGTAGAGCGAGACCAGGTAGGACGCCAGCGCTCTCTGATCGATTCCCATGAAACGGACCGACAGGCCGGGACTCTGTTCGCCTGGAAGTCCCGGCTGGAAGAGACCGACCACGCCCTGCTTCTTTTCACCGACGCGCAGCAACAGGATTTTGGATTTCAGGTCCTTGCTCTTTACGGCGATCTTGTCGGTGGGGACGAGTGGAATTCCGCGCCAGGTTAGGAATGGCGTACCAAACAAAGTCACCGTCGGAGGCGGCACTCCGCGGCGCGTGCACTCGCGGCCAAAAGCTGCAATGGCGCGCGGATGAGCGAGGAACAGTGATGGTTCCTTCCAGACCTTCGTCAACAGCTCGTCGAGGTCGTCTGGCGTCGGCGCACCCTTGCGGGTCTTGATCCTTTGCGAGGCGGCTACGTTGTTCAGCAGTCCATAGTCCGCATTGTTCAGCAGTTCGCTCTCCTGCTTTTCCTTCACACTCTCAATCAGCAAGCGCAATTGTTCGCGCACCTGGTCATACGGACTGCTGAGCAAGTCGGAGACGCGGGTGTGAACGTTCAGCACCGCGTTGATGCTGCTCAGTCGGTATTCGCGGGGCGTTTCTTCGTAATCGACGAAGGTTGAAGCCAGGGTAGATTCGTCTTCATGGCCACAGGTCGATTCAATCGCCTTGCTCTCGTCCACTCGATTGCGCCTGAAGGTTCCCGACTCGAGCGGTTTCCAGTCAAGCAGGCGCACCAGCCAACGTGGAGTAATCGCTCCAAATTGGGGAGCGGTCTTGGTGACATTGGCTAATTGAAATGCCGCTTCTTCGCGTAACGAGACTCGGCTTGCTTCTTCTGGCACAGACAGCCTCCTTGTGGGGCAGGGACATGCCGATTGTAGCCTGCGCCGATGGGCTCATCAATTGTGCAAATTCGAGTCGGTTCCAGCGTTCACGGCTCGAAAGAAGCTAGCGACAAAGCGCACATCGCAACGTCACCACGCGTTGTGCTCGATAGAGCCTATTGGTTGGGGACAGAGCGCTCTAATACTTGCGGACGCGCCTGTCGACTCGATCGGACCAAGCGTGAATTCCTCCGGTCAGATTCCACACTTGCGTGAAGCCGGCCTTGTTCAAAACCTGCACCGCCTTGGCGCCTCGCGGCCCCATCTTGCAAACGGTAACGATCTTTTGATTCGCATCGAGTTCGTTGATGCGCTGCGACAACTCGGCCAGCGGGATCAACTGGCCGCCGATATTGGAAATCTCGAACTCGGATTCATCGCGCACATCGAGCAGAAAAAGATTTTCGCCGGCATCCAGCCGCCGCTTCAGCTCTTCAACTCGTATCTCTGGAACACCCATTATTTTGCCCTCACTTCAAAACCTGGTTGGCGGGCACGTTTGACCCACTCGCCTGACCTTCAGCCCAAAATAGAAAACCCACCTGCCAGTTCAATTTCTGGCGGTGGGTCAAAAGAGGTGGCTGCCTGTAAGTTACTCTAGCCCAGCCATTTCCTCACGCCAGAAGATACGAGCGCGCAGCACATCTCCGCACAACAACACGCTTCGGTCTTCACGACGGCCACAATCTTCACCTAATTAATGTAGCATTCTGCCTCTCGGAGGGGCAAGGACCCTGGGCGACGGGACGGCAATGGCCGGGAACTTAAGTTTGCCGACCACTCGATCTGCAACCGCCGTCGGCAGTTTCTTCACTCGGCGGGGTTCAGCACCACAAATCCGCCCGAGTGGCTGATATAAATTCTGTGAAAGATTGCCGCAGGCAGTAATCCAACAGCATCGAACGCAAGTGCACGCCGGGACTGAACCACATCCATACGCCGGACCATCGTGGCGCCAATCTTTAGGGTGACGTTGGAATAGACGGTAGTATCGTTCGCACCGCTGCTGGTCGCCATGGATCCACCCCAGGCTTGAGTTAAACGAGAGTCATGGTTCGCGGGGAATAGCTCAGGTATCTTGGCGCCGGTATCCAACTGGAGTTGCACTTTCGCTCCACTCACTTCCATAAACTCGGCAGGGATGAGCAGGCGGTTGGTCGTGGGCGAACCATGATATTGACCGATCGTCTCGAATCGACATCGCTCCCCGGCGGGAGGTGCGCCTCCGAAGCGCAGCCAGTGCTGCTTGTAGTCGATGAGAACGTCGAATTTGGAGAGAAAGTCCTCGCCGAGGACACCACGAATCCCTGAGGCTAACATTTTCTGCCGTGTCAGCTTGTCGACGGCTGCCCCCACCCCGGTGAGCGAAGCCTCGCCTAACCGCACATCTTTCAACCGCACCAGCTTGTCCTGCCGCACCTGCAAGACCCCGGTGAGCGAAACCTCGCCGATGACTGGAGCCTGCAATTGCCGTGCCAGGTCGGGGTCGATCACGGTGCGTGTCGTCCCAGTGTCCAGTAAGAAATCGAAGGGGCCAACGCCATTGATCCTGGTTTGAACGAGAATCAAGTATCCATCGCGGAGCCGGAACTTGACTATGTCGTTGGATTGCGGCACTTGCGCTGCCAATGGGCCGGCAAGAGCAAGCGGAAGCATGAGAAGAAGACGGCGTCCAAGGCGACTACATCGATCCAAGCAACAACATCGAGCAAGCAGGAGGCTGGCCGTTCGCATGGTTCACTTCCCATCGGCAATACGCTCAAACCTCTTGAGCGGTCACTGCCCCAGAAATTTACGCTTTGTCATGGGACATTGTCTACCGGGAGAAGTCTAGCCGCGCGTTGCCGACAACAAATCGCGCCCGTCCGGCGTTGATTCATGCCGGACAGGCGCGATGGACAAAGGCTACTTCACAAGTTCGATCTTGCAACCAACTCACCCGAACAACCCCACCGGTACACGAGGTCGGGAAAGCCGTCAAAGCTATTGGTTATCGCTGCTCTTGGTTACGTCTTTCACAGCATCTAAAAATGACTTAGAGCCTTTGGTACGGTGAATCCGTCCATTGAATACATCGTCCCAAGTGATGTAGGGGTAGAGATTATGCGCTTTGGCCTGTTCTTCGAACTCAGCTTTCAGTTCAGCCAGCTTCTCAGGGTGCTGTTTGGCTAAGTCGACTCGCTCTGTATAGTCATCGTTCAGGTTATAGAGCTCCCAGGCGTTTTCATCAAAAGGCTTATTGCTGGCTGCGTTTCCGGTGATAAGGCTGTTGGGGTAAGCCAATTCGGCTTTCCACCCGTGGTCATAAATCGATCTCGATCCAAAGATGTAGTAATACTGCACCGTGTGGCGGGTGGGCGCATTGGCATCGTCGATGGAGTATGCCAATGAAGTTCCCTCGATGGGCTGCTGCTTGATTCCCTTGATCTCCTCGGGCGTCTTGATGCCCACAAGATCGAGAGTCGTGGGAAGAATGTCAATGACATGGCTGTACTGGGTACGGATTCCGCCTTTGTCCTTGATACCCTTCGGCCAGGAGACGATGAGCGGATTGTGCGTACCGCCTTCGCTGTTCGCATCTTGCTTCCAGTACTTGAAAGGAGTGTTTGCGGCCTGTGCCCACCCCAGCGGATAATTCCCGTTGGTGGCAGCGGACGTGCCGATCTCTCCAATCTTATTCAGGTTGTAGTTAATGTTTTCCTCATAGGTTGCGGGCTTGCGCACAAAGCCCTGATCGACGGTTCCATTCAAAGTGCCTTCTTTGCTTGCTCCGTTGTCGCCGATCATCACGTAGATCAGCGTGTTATCCAGCTGGTGGATTTCTTTTAAGTGATTGACCAATCGGCCAACCTCAAAATCCGTATAGGTCAGATAGCCCGCGTAGACTTCGAAAAAGCGCGCATAGAGCTTTTTCTCGTCCGGCGATAACTGATCCCAAGCCTTGATGTCCGGGTTACGATCGGGAAGCTTCGCATCGGCGGGGATGACGCCGAGTTTCTTCTGGCGTTCAAAAACCTCCTCACGGTAAACGTCCCAGCCCTTGTCGAATTTGCCCTTGTATTGATCGCTCCAGTATCTGTCTACCTGGTGCGGAGCATGAGTAGCGCCAGGCGCGTAATAGAGGAAGAAGGGCTTGTCTGGAGCTGCCTTCTTCTGGCGATCGATATAAAAGATCGCCTTGTCAGTGATTTGATCGCTGAGGTGGCGGCCATCGGGACGGACATGCGCCTGATCTTCCACCAGATCCGGCTTGTATTGGTCGGTCTGCGAACCAAGGAATCCGAAGAAGTGGTCAAAGCCTTTTCCGGTTGGCCAACGATCGAACGGGCCTGCATCGGTCGCGTCTTCGTCAGGAGTTACACCGTATTTGCCCACCGCGAATGTGTTGTAGCCGTTGTCGCGCAAAATCTCTGCGATTGTGCCGGCCGTGGGAGGCACGCGGCCATCCCAGCCTGGGAATCCAGCGGACATCACAGTGTGTGAAAATCCAGATTCGTGCACGGATGCGCTGTTACGGCCAGTCAGCAGCGCTGCGCGCGTTGGCGCGCAGATCGCGCAAGTATGGAAGTTCGTATAGCGCAGGCCATTGCCGGCCAGACTGTCGAAGGTAGGAGTCGAGATGGGGCCACCGAATGTGCCGGCAGCGCCGAAGCCTACATCGTCCAATAGTATCCATACAACGTTTGGGGCCCCGGACGGCGCCTTCGCAGGTTCCGGCCACCATTCTTTTGACTCGGCGAGAGTTCTGCCGACGACTCCTTGATACGGCTGGGCCTCTTGAGCATGCAGCGAGAGTCTCGCACCCGTCGCGAGTATTAACGTCGATGTCAATGCCTTCAGTACGTTTTTCTCTTTCATAAATCTCCTGTTGGTTTCAGTCATTCAGAAATGACCCGGCGACCTGATGCCTAACAAATTCGGCAGTCAGTCCGCACCTAGCCGCGAACCGACTGCAACCGAAACAAGCCGAAAAAGCTACTTGGTGTTACTGCTCTGGGCCCGCTCCTTTTCGCGCTCAACATACCACTGTGGCAGGTAAGTGTGGTGGATACGTTGGCTATACATATCGTCAAAGGTGATGTAGGGGTAGAGATGATGCGACTGGGCCTGCTCTTCGTATTCAGCCTTCAACTGCGTCAACTTCTCCGGATACTTCTTGGCCAGATCGATGCGTTCGGTCGGATCGTCGTTCAGGTTGTAGAGTTCCCACGCGTTTTCGTCGAGGGGCGGATTACTGATTACGTGTTTGGTTTCGACGTCGTTGGGATAGGCCAGTTCGGCCTTCCATCCGTTGTCGTAGATCGACCGCGAGCCAAAGATGTAGTAATACTGCACCGTGTGGCGGGTGGGCGCCTTGGCGTCGTCAATCGAGTAAGCCAAAGACGTTCCTTCAATCGGCTGCTGCTTGATGCCGCGAATCTCTTCAGGGGCCTTGATGCCAACCAGGTCGAGAGTCGTCGGAAGAAGATCGATCACGTGGCTGTATTGGGTGCGGATGCCGCCTTTGTCCTTGATGCCCTTTGGCCAATAGACGATGAGAGGATTGTGCGTTCCGCCCTCGCTGTTGGCATCTGATTTCCAGTACTTGAACGGAGTGTCGGCGGCCTGCGCCCAGCCGAGCGGATAGTTGCCCTGGTGGGCATCAGGAGTGCCAATCTTATCGATATTCGCCAGGTTATAGGCGACATTCTCCTCCTCAGTCACCTGCTTGCGAATAATGGAGCGGTTGATACTGCCTTCGAGCGATCCTTCTTTGCTGGCGCCATTATCACCAATCGAGAGGAAGATCAGCGTGTTGTCGAGCTGTCCAATCTCCCTCAGGTGATTGACCAGTCGGCCGATCTCAAAGTCCGTGTAGGTAAGATAGCCCGCATACACTTCCATGAAGCGCGCATAGAGCTTCTGCTGATCCGGCGTCAGCTTGTCCCAGGCCGTGATGTTCGGGTTGCGATCGGGGAGTATCGCATTTGCAGGAATCACGCCAAGTTTCTTCTGGCGCTCAAAGACCTCCTCACGATATGCATCCCAGCCCTTGTCGAACTTGCCCTTGTATTGATCGCTCCAGTATCGGTCGACCATGTGCGGAGCATGCGTGGCGGCAGGCGCGTAGTAAAGGAAGAACGGCTTGTCCGGCGCGGCCTTCTTCTGGCGGTCGATATAAAAGATCGCTTTGTCAGTGATCTGGTCACTCAGGTGACGGCCATCGGGAGTTGCGTGCGCCTGATCCTCTACCAGGTCCGGCTTGTATTGATCGGTTGCCGAACCGAGGAAGCCGAAGAAGTGATCGAAGCCCTTGCTGGTAGGCCAGTGATCGAAGGGGCCGGCGTCGGTCCCCTCATCGTTGGGCGTTATGCCATACTTGCCCACCGCAAAGGTGTTGTAGCCGTTGTCACGCAGAATCTCAGCGATTGTTCCGGCCGTGGCAGGCACGCGGCCATCCCAGCCGGGGAAACCGGCGGACGAGGTGATGTCTGAAAATCCAGATTCGTGCACGGATGCGCTGTTACGGCCAGTCAGCAGCGCGGCGCGAGTTGGGGCGCAGATGGCGCAGGTATGGAAGTTCGTATAGCGCAAACCATTGCTGGCCAGACTGTCGAAGGTGGGAGTTTGGGTCAGGCCGCCGAATGTGCCGGCAGCGCCAAAGCCCGCATCATCGATCAGAATCCAAACTACGTTCGGCGCGCCGGCAGGCGCCTTCGCAGGTTCCGGCCACCATTCTTTTGACTCGGCGAGGGTTCTGCCGACGACTCCCTGATACGGTTGTGCCTCTTGAGCATGCAGCGAGAGTCTCGCACCCGTCGCAAGGATTAGCGTCGATGTCAACGCCCTCAGTACGCCTTTCTCGTTCATAGAGCTCCTGTTGGTCTTGGACCTTTCGAGATGACTCGGTTAGAGGGTTGTTAGTCGGGCCAACGATAGGTGAACGATCTTTAATCGCCGCGGCATGTGGCCGTACACGCCGGCGCAGTCAACATTCGTTGGGCCCTACTGGAGCGTGAAGGTCACAAGATCGATCTTCCCCGTGAACCGGTTGGGTGTTTTGTACTCCAGGCTTACCGGTGAGCCGAGATCGCTGCCAACGTCGAGCGACTCGCCTGCACCGTAGATGCCGGAGAAATGCGCCTCGCCTTCAGGCAAGCCGTTGATGGACAATTTGACGTCGCCGGCTACCGGCCCGCGGGGACCGAATGGCTGCGCGCTACTAGTTATCGGGGCGGACGGCGAGTCGGGGGTGACGCTCAACTGGATGTGTGCCAGTCCAGGCCGCAGCGTCGACTTGGCGACCAGCTGATCGGAATGGTCGTTGCCGACGTTTACCTCGTAGTAAACGCGGCTGTCCTTGACAAATAGACTGAATCCGCCCAGCACGCCGCCCTCGGCAACAACTACGCCATCCGCACCGTCGGTGGGCACCACAACATCGGCATCGATCGTGTATCCGTGGCCAAACAGACCGGGTGAGTAACGCAAAGGCAGACGCTCAACACCGGAGCGGTAGGTGAAGACTGTCTTGCCTTTCAACTTCTGGTCGAGCGGCGATGAGCGAGCAGGCAAAAGCGGGTAGGCGTGATTGCGCGTCGCTTCTTCATCAAAAACCTTGAGGAGTTCTTTCAGCTTCTCGGGATTTTTATCGGCGAGGTTGTGCGCCTGGCTGTAGTCGTCGTTCTGGTTGTAAAGCTCCCAGGGATGAACGTCGAGGTCCTTGTCCGTGTTGGTCGGCGGAAGCGGGGCCTCCCAGGTGGAGTGATAGCGATTGCCGGCCCACCAGCCATCCTTGTAGATGGCGCGGTTGCCGCTGGTCGTGAAGTACTGCAACGTGTGGCGTGTTGGCGCTTTCGGATCGTCGAATGTGTAGACCAGGCTCTTGCCTTCGAGCGGGATCTGCTTGACGCTGTCGACTTCGTCGGGCAGCTTGACGCCGGCGATGTCGTAAATCGTCGGCGCGATATCATTGACGTGAGAAAACTGTCCACGAATGCCGCCAGCATCCTTGATGTGGCCAGGCCAGTAAATCACCAGCGGGTCGGTTGTGCCGCCCAGGTGCGAAGCGTCCTGCTTCGTCCCCTGGAAGGGCGAGCTCAGAGCCCAGGCCCACGCTGCCGCGTAGTGATTCATGTACAGTTCGCTGCCCAGTAGGTCGGCGATGTCTTCGCGCGCTTCGATGGTCTTGGCATTGCCGTTGACATTGCGCGCATCATGGCCTTCGAGTCCGCCCTCGGCGCTCGCGCCGTTATCGCCAAAGATCCACAAGACGACGGTGTTGTCTGCCTGACCCTGTTCGCGAATTGCATCGAGGAGACGCCCGACTTCGAAGTCCGTCTGCTCGGCGTACCCGGCATAGACCTCGGCCTCGTGCGCTAGCAATCTCTTCTGATCGGGCGTCAGAGAATCCCAGGCCGGAAGCCCATCGGGACGCGGCGTCAGTTCCGCATTGGCCGGAATCACGCCAAGCGCCTTCTGCCGATCGAATGCTTCCTTGCGAATAACGTCCCAGCCTTTATCAAAGCGGCCCTTATACTGATCGATCCAAAGCTGCGGAACGTGGTGCGGTTCGTGCGTGGCCCCGGTGGCGTAGTAGATGAAGAAGGGCTTGTCATGAGCAACGGCGTCGTGCTGATGCAGCCAAGTGATGGCTTCATCGGTGATGTCGGTCGTGAAGTGGTAGCCCTCTTTGGGCGTCTTCGAGGGCTCGGCCGGCGTGGTGTCGCGATAGATGCGCGGATAGTACTGACTGTCGGCGGCCTGGATGAAACCGTAGAAATGTTCGAAGCCAAGACCCGTGGGCCAGCGGTCGAATGGTCCTGCTGGACTCACCTGCCACATCGGCGTGTTGTGCCACTTGCCATAAGCGGAGGTGCTGTAGCCGTTCTCTTTCAGCACTTCGGCAATCGTCGCTGAACTCTTCGGTATCACGGTGTTGTAGCCGGGAAAAGGAGCTGACCACTCCGCGATGGATCCGTATCCGACTTCGTGATTGTTGCGCCCGGTTAGCAGTGCCGCGCGCGTGGGCGAGCAGAGCGAGTTCACATGAAATGAGTTGTACCGAAGACCCGATTGCGCTAGGTGTTCAAAGTTTGGAGTGTAAATTGGACCGCCAAAAGCCGAGGTCGCGCCAAAACCCACGTCGTCGATCAGAATCAACACAACGTTCGGCGCGCCAGCCGGCGCTTTGGGCGGTTCTGGCCAGGATTGGGTCGGAGCTTCGTGCACCGGCACGGTAGGCCCGGTGGTTGTCGCGTCCTTGTCCTTGGCCCATGCGGGACTCCAAAAACTCAAAGCCACTGTTCCGCTCAGCAGCAGTCCGACACGTTGCGAGAAATTCATTGAGCACTCTCCAAAATTCAATCAAGTTCTGAGAACTACTTTTTTCGTTTTGTCTGCTGGCGACCCAAAGTCAGGCCGATGCGTAAACAGGACGTGGCTTCGTAGCAACCGCGGTAGTTCCGGCTCTGCGCGTCCTCGCCCAATCCATCACCCGCGCAGGCGCCCCTTTGTGCTTGAGTTCCTCGGCCATGAATCGCATATACGGATCGATGTGATGGAAGAAGTGCTTGTACCCCGCGCACAGGTAGTTCAGGCCGTACTCGCCGGATGCGGTCTTCGTAAAGCGGTGCTTGGGACACTCCCCATTGCAGGCAAAGCGCACATCGCATGCACGGCAATCGGAGGGGAGCCCGGCCTCCTTGTGATTCCCAAAACGTGTTTGCTGCGGTGAGTCCACCAGACTTGCCAACGGCTTCTGCATAAGATTTCCAAGCCGATTGTCGGGATAGACGAAGTGGTCGCAGGAGTACACATCTCCGTTGTGCTCCACCGCCAGCGCGCTGCCGCAGGTGGGCGCAAACACACACAGGCTCTGCGGAAGGCCAGCCCACGATTCCAACGCAACGTCGAAGACCTGCACAAAGACGCTGCCTACATCCTGAACCACCCAGTCGTCGAAGACCTGCTGCAGGAATCGTCCAAACTGCAGCGGCTCAACCGACCACCCCGAGACCGACGACTCTTGCCTGGAGTACGGCTTCAACAAAACCAGCCCGTTGGGGTCCGGCTCCTTTGCTAGCTGCTCGACGACGGGAATGAATTGGAGATACTTGCTGCCGATTTCCTTGAGAAAGCGATAGACTTCACGCGGACGATAAGAGTTCTTGCGATTGATCACGGTGAGCGTATTGAACTCGACGCCATGTTTCTTGAGTATGCCGAGGCCGCGCATCACGCGGGCAAAGGTTGGTTGGCCGCCTTTGTCCACGCGATATGCGTCGTGAATATCCTCCGGCCCATCGATCGAGATTCCGATCAGAAACTTGTTGCGCGCCAGGAACTCGCCCCAGACATCGTCGAGCAGCGTGCCATTAGTTTGGAATGCGTTGTCGATGATTTTTCCGTTCGCATATTGCTTCTGCAACTCGACTACGCGCTCGAAGAACGGAATCCCCAGCAGCGTCGGTTCGCCGCCCTGCCAGGCAAAGCTGACGTGTTGCGCCGGCTGCGATTGTATGTACTGTCGAATGTAGCTGGCGAGAACATCATCCGCCATGCGGAATTCGCGTCCGCTGCCCGGGTAAAGATTTTCCTTCTCCAGGTAGTAGCAGTACGTGCAATCGAGATTGCAAATTGCGCCATGCGGCTTGGCCATGATGTGAAACGGTTTCATCGGAGATTCCTTTTGGGGATCAGCGGTCATGGATCGATTCGACCGCTGACCAGGCGGTTCTGTGCTATCTCGCTTGCATCAGGTCGATCGTTTGATCCGTCTTTATCGAGAGGCGCGACAACAAGACAAATTTAGATTGTCGCCAGGCAGGCTGCGCGGACAACAACATGCCGCGAGACGCAGGGGTGCGTCGTGCAGCGAGTTGGAAGCGCAGTTTGTAGGAAGGCTTGATTGCTTCGGCAATGCGATTCTCCAAAGATTTTCAGGCTGGCGGGCATGAAAAAAGCTCACGCAGTGATCTTCGTGAGCTGGAGCTTCGCGTTCAGGAATGATCGAGGAACTAGAGCAGGACGCGAATCTCCAACGGTGTGTCGCCTTGGATACAACAACAAATCGCGTTGGGAATTCGTTCGCTCATAGTGTGAATCAATTGACTTGACCGTACCATTGGAAAAAATAGAAGTCAAGAAGAGACCGGTTATCGACTTGCGGTCTTGGTGATTGGTTGCAGGCCATGCTTGACACGAATTCGAGTTTATGGCCCAATACAAAGAAATGCAGGAGTCAACTTACATCACGGCAATCCTTGTGACCGCTTCCGAGCCGACTCTCTGTCGCTCGTGTTGTTGACCTCCGCATACTCTCTCCGACAAGCCATCGTTGATATTGTGCTCTAGCCGCATGAGGGCCGTTTGTCATGCTCTGCACTGGCCCGCGCATTGTGCCTGTCAGCGAGAACTCCAAACAACGAGCCCTTCGATGAATCGGCGCGCAGTTTCCGTTTGTCGCATAAATCGATGCCCGGACACGCCCCGGAATTCAATGGAAAGGAAGCCAACCATGAGCGAGAGACTTCGGATAGCCACCAACATGAGGCATTGTTGTCGCATGTCTCCATTCCCTGAAACGGATGCACCCTGCGTCGTGGCCAGGTGCATCGTACCCATCTAACCGCAGTGTGCGCCATGCGCGTTGCAATCGTCCACGACCCAGGTCGTGGATCTTTTTTTGTGCGGTCAAGAGGATCGCATCTTTGGAGGCAAGTTATGTCTGCTGTATATTTCTCATTCCGATCTCTTGCAAAGAGAAACCTTTTTTGCGTGATGGCTGCGCTGTTTGGCATCCTCGCAGCTTCGACCCTACCGGCGCAGATCGTGGAAACTGGAACCATCACCGGTGTGGTGAAGGACAACACAAGCGCGCTGATCCCAAATGCTCATGTCACGGTGCGTAATTCTGACACTGGTCTGGCTAGCAATACAATCACAGACGCACAAGGACTTTACGTCTCGCCACCGTTGAAACCAGGCAACTACGCGGTTGAAATCGATGTTCCCGGATTCAAACCGGTTGTTGAAAAAGTAAGGCTGGAAGTGGGTCAACGTGCTGCCGCGGATGCGACTCTAGCTGTGGGCTCGGCTGCGGAGACAATCGAAGTTCAGGCTTCCGGGCAACTGCTGGAAACGGAGAGTTCGACCGTCTCCAACCTTCGCACCGAGGAAGCCGTCAAGGATCTCCCCCTCAACGGCCGCAACTTCGCTGAGTTGATTGGGCTCGGGGCGGGAGCCGTTCCTGCGGAGACCCAGATAACCAGCGTCCCGTACACCATGCAACGCGGGGATACATCTTTCGCCTTCAACGGGCTTCGCTATCAGGAAAATCGCCTGCTTTTGGACGGCATTGCCGATAACGATAATCACAACGGACTCGCCCCGATAGTGTTCCCGCCGATCGACGCCATTCAAGAATTTTCGGAAGATATTGCCGATGCCGACGCACGCTATGGACGCGGCAATGGCGGCACCGTCAACCTGGTTTATAAATCCGGTACAGAACACTATCACGGGAATGTTTTTGAGTTTTTCCGCAACTCCGCTCTGAACGCCAGGAATTATTTCGATACAGCCATTAAGCCGCCTCTCCGGGAAAACCAGTTTGGCGTCACCTTTGGCGGCCCGGTGTTTTTCAAGCAGGCTAATCCCAAGACTTTCTTCTTCGCAGACTACGCGGGGTCGCGGCTTGCCCAGGGCCAGACTGACTTAGAGAGTGTCCCGGATGTCAATATCACATCCACCGGCTACGACTTCTCCGCCTATCCGGCAGGTTCCATCAAGAATCCGAAGACACATGCAGCATATGCCAATAACTTCGTCCCATTGAACGACCCGCTCATCGACCCAACCGGTGCGAATGTTTTGAAGTTCTATGAGCAATATGCCACGCCTAACGTAGCGGGCGCGACAATCGCCAATAACTTTTTATTTAACCCTCTGCGCACTGACAACGGAGACGCTTTCGACGTGAAGGTAGATCGTAAGTTCACCGAGCACGATAGCGGCTTCCTTCGCTATAGCCAGTCCTTGGATACTCTCAGCTTTCCAGGCCTTCTCCCAGTGCCACTGGTGGGCGACATCATCTGCGGGCCCGGAACGAACCCGGCACATCAGGCCGTTCTCGGTGAAACACACATCTTCTCACCGACCACGATCAACACGGTGCGCGTTGGCTGGTCCCGATTCTTCGTCAATGCGGAGAACTGGGACGCTGGATTGAATCTTCCCACTCAACTCGGCATACCGGGCGTGGAGATTGCCGGCAATCCCAGGTCCGATGGACTGCCCGTAATGACTTTCTCCGGTTATACGGCGATCGGTGACGCCGGCAACAGTCCCACGCAAATCGGAACCAATAACTACCAGACCGACGACAATGTCAATCTGGTGCGCGGCAAGCACTCGCTGGACATCGGCTTTGAGTTTGTGCGCCTCGAATACAATATGTACCAGACCAGTGCAGAACACGGCTCCGAGGCTTACGGCACGCATTACACCGGACTGGCTTGGAGCGATCTGCTCTTCGGAACTCCGTCGAGTGGAACCTATTCCCTTCCGAGCGGAACGGTTGGCTTGCGGCAGGGCGATCTCGCCTTCTATGGGCAGGACAACTACAGGGTCACCAGCAGCCTGACATTGAATCTTGGACTCCGCTACGAGAACTTCCTCGGCTGGCCCTGGAGCGAAGCCCACAACAAGGAATATGACTTTGTTCCTTCCCTATCGACCACCGTTCTCGAACAGGTGGGAACCAACGGCGTTCCGGGCAGCGGCCTGAGCGGCAATAACCTGAACTTCGCGCCGCGTTTTGGTTTTGCCTACCGGGTGACGAACAAGACTGTCTTCCACGCGGGCTTTGGCCTCTATTACTCTGCGCCCAACGTCACCAATTCGAGCGGTCTCTCGGCCAACGTTCCAATCGACAATTACTGGGCATTCAATAACTCGTCCAATTACGGAGCAGCCACCACCGGGACGCCTTTCAACTTTGCCGCGGATGGATATGTTCACACGGTTGTTACTTCCGGCAGTGCATTGCAGCGTAACACGCCTGCTTTTGCCCAGGATCCGAATGCCAAAACTCCCTACAGCGAGCAGTGGCATGCGTCCTTCGAGCAGCAGATTCCGTTCTCGACAGTGCTTAAGTTTGCTTATGTGGGAACCAAGGGAGTTCACTTGGACCATCTGCGGGACCTCAATGCAGGTCAATTGGGAGTAGGGGGCGCAACCACCGTATCCGCCGTCCGTCCCTATCCATTCTTCGCCCAGATCAGCGACCTTGAGACGCATCAGATCTCTAACTACAACGCGCTCCAGGTTACGGCCGAGCGCCGCGCACATGGTGTGGGCTTCCTCGCCTCGTACACCTACAGTCACGCTCTCGACGAGAGCACCGGCAGCCCAGGTAGCGTCACTAACCCTTACGATATTAGTTATGACTACGGCAATTCAGACGAGAATATCCCCAATCGCTTCGTCGCCAGCGCAACCTATGAACTTCCGTTCCAAGGTTCCGGCATACTCAAGCCGGTTGTACAGGGATGGCAATTGAATACCATTCTCCAGTACTACGATGGCTTTCCGTTTTCTGTCTCTTCGTCGAGTGGAGTGGGCGACGGTCTTACACCCAGGGCGCAACTTGTCGCCGGAGACGGCAACGGATCGCTGCCAAGCGGCCAGCGCAAGCTTGCGGAATGGTTTAATACCGCGGCCTTCGCGAATGCTACAGCAGGGACGTGGGGAGACTCCGGACGCAATATCCTTCAAGGTCCGGGCACGAAGAATGTCGATTTTTCACTCTTCAAGAATACCCACTTGACCGAAGCGAAGGTTCTGCAATTGCGTGCGGAGTTCTTCAATCTGTTCAACACTCCGCAGTTCAACAATCCAGGGGCTACAGTTGGCGCAGGCACCTTCGGAAAGGTCTCTTCGGCGGGTAGCGAACCTGTGTTCCAGCGGCTTGAGCGCCAGATTCAACTGGCCGCGAAAATCAACTTCTAACCTGCTCTGGCGGCGTTCACGGCATCGGGCGCCGCCATACATCCCCTCACAGTGTCCTCCCCGGCACACCCTCTGTCCGCACATTCCACTCCGAGGTCGTGACCAATGGAAATCACCACGCGCAGTCTCTGGACTCTGATCCACGGCATGGGCTTCGGCGCGCTCTATCTCCTCGCCGGCTCTGGCGCTATCGTTCTGCTGTGTCTACGCTTTTCGACGGAAGCCCAGACGAATATTTCGCCTCGAAGAGATCGCTTTCTCGGCGCTTACCTAACCGCCATGGCCGCGCTGGCATGGCTCACCGTTCTGTCCGGGACGTACATCATTTATCCGCGGTATCGAGCCCCTGCTCCGGTTGGCACCGCGCAGCTTGCCGGCTTTCCACGCGCGCTTCTTCTGTCGAATCCGGTGACAAGCCAGTGGCACTCGATCGGAATGGAGTGGAAGGAGCACGTCGCGTGGCTCGTACCCATCGCAATCACCATGGCCGCGGCGATCGCGATTAAGTACGGTCGAGATCTGAGGTTTTATCCACAGCTTCGCTCCGCTCTTCAGGTATTCCTTGTGATTTCACTTGTGGCCGCAGGGATCGCAGGCTTTTTCGGTGCAATGCTCAACAAGAACGCCCCTGTCGAGGGCGGCCAAACGGTTTACCTGGTTCAAGGAGAGAAGCCATGAGCTTGCAAACTGCTATTGCCCAGGAAGACACCACAGCCATTCCCAACTCGACAGTCATTCCCAATGGTTCCGGCGCGGCCGCAGTTTTATCGGCTGGTATCGGTTCGTTCGCAGTTGCGTTGTTTTCGATCGTCGCGGACAAGTCCGTATATCTGAAGAACCTGTTTGTCCTCTATAAACCAACCGGACCTCTATCTGGCGTAACCACAGCAGCCATTCTTCTGTGGCTCGCTGTGTGGGCAACTCTCTTGAATGGCTTTGGCGAAAGCAGACCGTTGCTCTCGCACGCATCAACATCATTGCTTTTGTACTGCTCTGTCTCAGTCTATTGTTGACATTCCCGCCCGTGGCGGACTTGTTCTAAGCAGGTGCGCAATAATCACGACGACTGCGTTGGCAATGTTGACCCGCCACCGAGTCGATCGAATTCCACCACGGGAAACGTCATTTACTAGCCAGTAACTTAAGAGCTGTCCTCGACCCACCCGGAGTCAAGGATTCGGCGGCAAGCCGCTGGGAGCGGACGCACTCCATAGATTCTGGGTTCGTTGAGAGCCTTGGGTGCCTGTCAGAGACAACTGCATTCTTCCCCGGCGCGGTGGCGGTTCATTCGGCGAAGATTCAGCTTTGAGCGAGTTACTTCTTTAAAGCTGCCAGAATCGCCTTCTGATTTGCAAGGATCTCTTTCTGATTCGCGAGAATCTCGCGGAGAGAGCCTTGGTTCTTCTTGATGACTGCCTGGTTGGCAAGGATCGTCTTCTGGTTTTTCAGAATGGACGCCTGATGGCTGAGGATCTTTTTCTGATTCGCGACAACTTGCTGGTCTGACATAAGTCTCATCTCTTCCTTCAACACTATTGGTCACCGACGAACTGCACTTCCGTCGAGCAGTCCAATGATACCGTCCTCCTCATTGTGCTTTGCTTCGTCATTCAGCGCTTCGCCGCTAACGGGGCGGAGCGATTTGCGCGGTCGCCATCTCGGTGACTTCGGAGTAACCGTGCTCAACAATCTCACCTGCTCGTGCGCGATAGATATCCGGATCTTGCGGCGCCCAGGTACCAAGGCCGTCCACGTAGCGATTGCACATGCAGAACATCGCCGCGATGAGCACCGTGTCGTGAATCTCGAGATCCGTCGCGCCTTCTCGCCGGGCTGCGGCCACGTCGCCTTCCGTCACCAGCTTTCCATCCTGTTGAACTTTACCTGCGATGTTCAGCAGGGCTTTGAGCTTGGGAGAAATCTCTGCGTTGATCCAATCTGTCTTTACCTTTTGCACCAATGCTTCATCGTGATTCAACTGTGCTGCCGCAACCGCGCCATGGATCGTCTGGCAGAAGTAGCAGTCGTTGCGCCACGAAACGTGCGTGGCGATTAGCTCCCGTTCGCCCCGTGAGAGCGTGCTTTCGCCGCGCAGCAGGATATTCACCAGTTCATTCAGGGGCGCAGCGGTTTCCGGTCGAAAGGTCATCGGTCCGACGATCCCTGGAAATTCGCGGCCGAGTTGCGGGGCAATGGGCAGCTCAATGTGGGCCATGTTGAAAGCTACTCCTCATTCTTTAACGAGAGACTCGTTGGACAAGGCGCGTCTTCGCCCAGGTTCCGCACTCGGAAGGTACTCGACGAACGGAGCAAGACACATCATTCGAAAGATGGAGAGAAATTCCCATCTCGCGATAGATGCGTGCTCCATCGCAATCCAGGATAATCCCGATACTCGTCCAGACTTCCCCTGGACGGAGGTTCAGTTTACCCATGAATTTGACACGCGGGCCGGAAAGCTCCGCTTCGTGCGCGGCTGAAAACGATATCAGCTATCAGGGCTGGCGTGTCGCCGCGGTCTGTCACATTGGGGTCCTGACGGGCTTCGCGACAGTTTTCATCTATAGCTTCAGCTTCATGGTGAAGCCGCTACAGCACGCATTCGGGTGGAACAACGAACAGATCGCACGCGCATTCAGTCTGGCAGCCATCTCGGTAGCCATCTGCTCTCCTTTCATGGGCAGGCTCTTCGACCGCATCGAACCCCGGAAGCTGGTCGCCGCAATGATGGTGGCTCTTGGCTTGGGACTTGGTTCTCTCGCATATCTCACTCCGCATTTAGCGCAGCTTTACGCGAGTGCGGTTTTCATTGGAATCGCCGGCACAGGAACCTATCAACTCGGCTATGCACGAATTGTCACGGGATGGTTTGAGCGTCGGCTCGGAGCGGGCCTTTCGATCGTGGTGGCGGGATCGGGCGTGGGCTCGCTGCTGATTCCGCCGCTGGTGCAGTATCTGATTCCGATAATTGGATGGCGACATACCTATCTGGTGCTCGCTGCTTTCCCGCTGCTTGTGGGGGCACCACTCACATTCTTGTTCGCCCGTGCGCCGAGTGCAACTGACCTCGCAAAAGCGAACCCCACACAGTCGGGCGACACGAGCGGAATCGCTTGGCCGCAGGCGCTGGCATCCACCAGCTTCTGGCTGCTGGCGCTCGGCGTGTGTGCCTTATCCCTGAGCGAAAATGGGGCGCTCGCACATCTCGCACCGATGTTGAGCGAACATGGATTGACCCCGCGCGATGTTGCTTTCACCGCGTCGCTGTTGGGCGTTTCCAGTGTGGTCGGCCGGTTTATTCTGGGCTGGCTGCTCGATTACCTGCAAGGCTCCTACATCGCCGTTGCCTCGTTGCTTGCTGCCGGTGCAGGCATGTTGCTCCTGTCCCACGCATCCACATTCTCGGCTGCCGCGCCGGCCGCATTCATCGCAGGACTTGGTGCTGGATGCGAACTTGACCTGATTCCATACATGCTGCGCCGCTACTTCGGCCTGCGATCCTTCTCGACACTCTATGGACTTGTCTATACCTTCTTCGCCGTTGCCGGCGCCGTCGCGCCGCTGATCGTCGGTCACATCTACGACGCCACGGGTTCGTACACCGGCATTCTCAACATCTTCTGCGCGGCTACCTTGATTGGCGCGCTCGCAATGTTCGCGCTGCCGGCTTATCGGTACGTCGCGCAAGCAACTGTGCCTGAAGAGCTGGCGAAAGAAGCCGGTTCAGATTCTCTTTTGACTCATGTGAAAGGAGTCCCACTTGAAAACAATTGAGCAAGCTCCGACCTGGCTTCCAGAGATAGAAGCGAATCCAAAGCCGAGCCCGTACGCCGATCTCATCCGAGCGGCTAAATCAACGGGCCGCGAGCATTGGCAGATCTGGCATCTTTTCGCATTCCGGCCAGAAGTTACGTCGCATCTCGCGAGTTTCACTGAAGGAGTGATGCGCAGTCCCGCACCCATCAGCGGCGGTTTACGCGAACTGATTGCCACTTACACTTCGTGGACAAACCAGTGCGAATTCTGCTGGCGTTCGCACGCCGCCGTCGCCGCCGAGATGCTAGGCAGCGAGAAACTGGTGCGCGACGTTCTCGACGACCTGGAATCTTCAACGCTGCCGGAACCTGAAAAAGCGCTGATGCGATTCGCCGCGAAGATGACGCGCGAATTGCCGGAGATGCGCGAGGAAGACATCGCCGAACTGCATCAGCTCGGCTGGAGCGATGAAGCAATCTACTACACAATCATGGTCGTCGCACTCTTCAACTTCTACAACCGATGGGTAACGACCTCCGGCGTTCATCCGGTGTCGGACGAGGTGCATCGCATGCATGGCAAGCGGCTGGCGCTTAGCGGCTACGAGCCAAAAAACCGGTTGGCAGGCATCAATGCGTCCGACACGGGCTTCTAGAGCCGTCTCGGCGCCGGAAATTCTCGATCGACAAAGCTGAAGGTTTGACAAGAAAAGCTGCGAGGCTATTCCGAAGACGAATTTCGAACCCATTCTGTGAGAGCCGAATATGACCAGAAAGCTGCTGTACGCTGTTCCTCTCTTTCTTCTGAGCATTGCTGTTGTTTCCGCGCAGCAACTAGCGACTCTGAACGTCACCGTTACCGACCCCTCCGGCAGCGTTGTGCATGGAGCAAATGTCTCCGTCAGCAACCCTGACCTCGGGATCGCGCGCAGCCAGGTGACTGACCGCGCAGGCCTGGCGGTGCTCACGTCACTCACGGCGGGCGACTATCGCCTCACTGTAAACAGGGACGGTTTCAGCGCGTGGGATCGACAGCTCACGCTTACAGTGGGCCAGACTGCCTCGGTGCCGGTTCGCCTCGGCATCGCTTCGGTGCAACAGAGCGTGACCGTCTCCAGCACACTTGGTGCGGGTATCGACGCCGCTAAGACCGAATCGAGCCAGGTGATTCCTCCGAGTCAGATCTCGGATCTCCCCATTGCCGGGAGAGACTTCATCGATCTTGTGCTGCTCACGCCCACTGCCAACGTGGGCCGCAGCACCGCCACCGGAGCGCAGTCGCCGTTTCAGGAGACTGTACTCCAGCTCAGCTTCGGTGGGTTGCGGGAAACACACAGCTCCGCCTTCGGGCTGGATGGCGCCGATTATTCGGTGAGTTTATCGGGTGTACAGCATGTCAGTCCGTCTCTCGACTGGGTCGAGGAATTTCGCGTTGTGGATGGACCCTATACCGCAGACAACGGGCGCAATCTCGGTTCCGTGGTCAACACAATTACCAAGTCCGGAACCAACAGCCTGCACGGATCCGCATATGAGTATTTCCGCAACGATGCGCTTGACGCCGACAATGCCCTCTCCGCGCCGGGACTGCATACTTTGCGGGCCAACCAATTCGGTGCCGAGGCCGGTGGTCCCATCCGCCGGTCGAAGACCTTCTACTTCACTGGATATGAAGGCCAGCGTCGCGCAGAATCCCCTATCTACTCGAGCTTCATCCTTGGCTGCATCGATACTCCGAACTGCATGGGCCCCGGAACGCCGAGCATCAATCAGGTCAAGGAGCAGTTCGGGCTGCAGCCGGAGCAATTGAATTCAGCGCTTGAAACCGACGACTACGACAAGGCCATCGGAAAACTTACACACAATCTCAGCGACCGTAGCATTCTGAATGTCAGTTATCTCTTCACCAACGATCGCAAAGGCGACATTCCCACCGCGGCGCCCGGACAGGGCCTTCCTTCGACGTATCGTGACAATCCGGTTCGCGACCAGACGGTTTATGGAAACTTTCTGCACCTCTTCGGCCCGCACTGGACCTCGGAAAGCGTCCTTTCCTTTGGCGACCGAGTCTTTCACATGACGCCGAAAGGCGCAGGCTACGAGCCCACGCTGGATGTTTCAGACACGCTGGTCTCAGGCGGATTCACCGGCAGCGTTTCCTATTACAGCGAGCCGCACTTCGAGTTTCAGCAGAACCTTACCTGGGTTCATGGAGCACACTCCATTAAGATCGGCGGCGGGTTTGAGCCGATCTGGATCGCGGCTGACACCACATTCTTCAGTCCTGGCGGCGCCATCTTCACCCCGCAAAGTTTCTTTGGAGCGGGTGAGTTCGCGGGCCCGCCGTTCGGCCCCGGTACCCCTGTGCAGTTTCTCTTTCTCGAGCCGAGTTCGTACTTTGGCCAGCAAATCCCGGCCCGCCCATTGCCTTTTGCAGGGTCACTCTATGCCGGCTCTGCTGCGCAGGACTTTGTGAACGCAACCAAGCTGCATTTCTGGCATCGCCAAGTGAACTTCTACGGACAAGATGAGTGGAAGGCGACACAAAAGCTCACGGTCACGGCAGGGCTTCGCTACGACTTCGACCTGTTTCCCTCCGCGACTGACGTGCGCGTGACCGGGCCCATGAATCCCACCAACTTTACGAACGTTCAGCCTAGAGTAGGCTTCGCTTATTCGTTGCGCGGTGGCAAGCAGGTCGTTCGCGCAGGGTTTGGTCTCTTCACCGGACCATGGGATTACAGCGATCTGATGGTGGGCTGGCAAGGCGCATCAGCCTTCACCTCAATGAACAATCCGCTCGTGCCCGACTTCAACACCGCCAACGGCGTTGTGGGACTTGGACCGTCGGGAGTCGTTGGTGTCTCAGGCCCATTTCTCGCTTCACAGGCATTTCGTAGCTTTGCGACCACTGGTACGTATCCGTCGCCTGAAATTCTCCAGCAATTCCCACTGGGGTATATTCAGCGCAAATTCCCGAATCCCTATTCCGAGCAGGCAAGTCTCGAAGTGGAAAGCCAGCTTGGCGGCGGATGGATCCTGACGACCGGCTACCAGTATATTCATGCGCTCGATCTGCCCGTGTACTTCAGCGTCAACGGACTGCCGAATGGGACGCTGCCCGATGGGCGTCAGTCATTCGCGCCCGCGGATCCGCGTTTCGGCTTCGCCCTGATTGCGACACCCTCTGGATTCTCGATCTACAACGGCGGCATTGTCAGCGTGCGAAAGGCCTTCGCCAGTCACTACAGCGTCCTTGCGAATTACACCTATTCGAAATCGATTGACATCGCGACCGATGTGCAGCTGACTGACACGCCGCAGAATTACCTTGACCCTTCGGCAGACCGTTCCGTGGGAGACAACGACATCCGCCATCGCGCCACGCTGTCGTTCGTTGCGGAGAGCCCTGAAAACTGGCCGCAGGCTCTGCGCAATCTGAGGCTCTCGATGTTGAACACGCTGCAGAGCCCGCGCTACTACTCCATCCTGGCCGGTTTCAATGTGCTCGGCGATGGCTTCCCATTCTCCGATCGAACCGGAACCGTGGGACGCAACTCGTATCGCGGCGCATCGAACTATCAGAGCGACATGCGCCTGCAGCGGGTGTTTCACCCTGCTGAACATCTCTCGATCGAGTCTGCCATTGAGGGTTTTAATCTGTTCAATCACCGCAATGTGCAGAGCATCGACCAGGTGTACGGAGCTCCGGACTTTCTCGGCTCCATTCCCCATCAGTTCGGCGATGGAATCGGGAGTCCTGCCAATCCAACGTTTGCTACGCCCAATTTCACAGGCCCGGCCCGTCAGCTTCAGGCGTCGGTGCGAATGAGGTTCTAGATTGGAGCACGTGGCAAATATTGTCGCCATGATCATCCAAAGATGACAGTCTGGCGGGATCCCCACGAGGGAGCGCGCGACGACTAGAAATTAGACATGGAAATCGCCAATGCATTTCGGAGATGTCAGTACCGTGTAGACGCAGAACATTGCAAGGCTAACCGGCAAGACAAGTAAAATCAAGACACTCATCAGCGATGAAATAACGCGCATATATGGCACCAGCTGAAATATAACGGGCGGTAAGACTCCCAGGGCGAGCAATGACAACCATCGACGGATTCCCGCGCTTGTGCGCGACTCGTGCCGAAAGACATCTCGATCGAGCAGAAGCATCGATAATGGCAGCACCGCAACCACCGCAGTATAGAAATAGCGTTCCGGTCCGAAGATCTCGAGGATCAACGGCCATAGCACCATAAATGCGATCAATACATTCCGGCTCACTATTCGATTTCGCGCGGCTTGGATAACCGCCAATCCTCCCACCAGAATGAGACCAATGAAGACGTAGCTGACCTTGGCAATCCATTCCGTTGAGAAGAAGCCGCAGACAGAGGGATATTCTCTGCCTGCATGCACGAATCCAAGCGAGAACATTCCGATAAAAGTGCCGTTAACCGCGTGCGGCGGAAGCATTTTGGCGAAGTCTGTCTTTTCAATTACGCTGTTAGCAGGGTAATCGGGCGCACTGCGCGGAACGCAGCAGAGGGTTTTGCTTCTTTCAAGGTGTTGTACGCCTACCGCATGGACAACCTGAACGAACTTGATCCATCGCTGAATCCCGCCATAATGCAATATCATCAGGAACATCACGATGGCGATGCTGATAACCCGGAGGCTCCATTTTCTCGCGCCCAGACAAGCAAATGCGACGGGAAGGATCAGCAGATAAGTAGGGCGTATGAGCAGTAACAGCGCTACGGGCACGCAAGACGGCCAGCTCGTCCAGCTATTTTGGATCGATGCGGCGGCATAACTCGTGAGGAACAATAAGAGCATGTAATACTGGCCGCGCTCAAGATGAAAGCGAAACGAATAACTGCATATAATAAAGATGGCATAGACTATCCAGAAAAACTAGATTTGCCTTTCTCAAGGAAACGATGACTCCATTCCCGAGAGTCAAGGAAGATAGTGCCGACTAAAACTGGGATAATTATGATCTCGATTTATCTACGGCCTTGTGACTATTGACACATTATGAATAATTTTTCAAAGTTGGGACATCGCGCCTGATAGCCGAAGCAGACATCGCAAATGCGATTCGAGTGGAACTGACGCTCTTTGAGAAGGATATGCGCACGCACGGTCTTTAACCGGGGAGATCAATCGCAACAAAGCTATTGGCTGAAGCGCTGGCAGGACACAGTCTCGCGCCTTGCGGGTCCTATTGCTTTCATCTATACGGTTCTTCATTTTACGAGCCAGAGACTTGGCGCGTGGAAAGTGCGAGTATTTAATCGCGCCTGGGAGTAGGCCGATCGCTTCTGCCAGTTTTCGCTAACTCATCAGAAACAAGAAGAGCGCCGCATGGAAGGAATCGGTGAGGCGCATGAGTGGCCGTCGAGTCCGATTGAGACTGGCTCTGCTGCTACAGGTTCAATCTGCGAGTTTGAAGATTCTAATCTGCACCAGCTTGGCAATCGTGAGATCCTTCAGGCCACGAGCTTCCATGCGGCGGATGAAATCCGGGGTGATGTGGAAGATGCGAATCTGAACCAGCTCGTCGAAGGTGGGCTGATAGCCGAGCGAGCGGATTTCACGCACCTCCGCGGCATCGACGCCCTGCACCCGCAGCGCGATGAGTTGATCGGCCGAGGGAAGATCGTAGCCGAGCGCTGTGATGCTGTGGACATACGCAGGATCGACCTTGAAGATGCGCAAGGGGATGAGATTGTCCGTTGTAATTCCCTGAATGCCGATCTCATTCAGGGAATGCGCCCATTGGCTTTCGACATTGACCAACGCATAGGCTTGCAGCTTCTCCGAATCGAGGCCGGAGAATCCCATCTGCTCCATGCGGGCCGCAAAAGGTGCATCCGGCACAAAGAGTGATTCGCCCACAAGCGACCCATTGTGCACCGTGCCAGAGCATGTCAATGTGCCCGCCTCCGCTGTAAGCATTGCAGTGAGTTGCGCTCCGTTGTGCACCAGGTCCGCGGGCGTGATTCCTTTGAACCTGTCGATCAATTCTTCGCTATAGTTTGACCCGCAATGCGAATGCTCGCTCTCGCAATCCCCACTTTCA
>Ga0302324_100005499_pt1 | contig 27618 bp, 26 predicted proteins | sample Palsa_T0_1_FD_201949 | JGI IMG/M metagenome (GOLD analysis project Ga0302324, IMG submission 201949) | Peat permafrost microbial communities from Stordalen Mire near Abisko, Sweden - Palsa_T0_1 | ecosystem: Environmental > Terrestrial > Soil > Palsa > Peat permafrost | place: Sweden: Abisko...
GCCCATGTGTTTTACGTGATCAATAAGCAGGTACGGCAGCTGCCGGGGCGTTCTCGTGAGAAAGATTGCAGTGCCAGGTACTCGCGGGACTTGATTCGTACGCAAGCCGGCCAGGAACGATTCTGGTGTTCCCGGCTTCATCTCAAGAACTGCATGCATCGCAGTAACGCCGGTGCGCCAAATGACCATAGCGGTGAAGATGGCAATCGCGAGCGTCAGCGGTACCCAGCCACCGTCCGCGATCTTCAATAGATTGGCGCTGAAAAATCCCAGATCGACGATGAGAAATACGCCGGCGACGAGTGTTGCGGCAGCGACAGACCAGTGCCAAACCTTGTGCATGGCCACGAACAACAGGCACGTCGTCAGTAACATGGTGGTCGAGACTGCAGTACCGTAGGCTCCGGCCAGCCTGTCGGAGCTTTGGAAGGCAACAGTGATCCCCACGGTCGCGACCATCATTAGCCAGTTCACAACCGGGACGTAGATCTGGCCATAAGCCTCGTCGGAGGTCTGCCGGATGTTAACTCCAGGCAGCCAGCCAAGCTGCATGGCCTGCCGCGTCATTGAGAACGAGCCGGTAATGATGGCTTGGCTTGCGATGATCGTTGCGACGGTGGCGAGCACGACGAGTGGATATACTGCCCACGTGGGCGCGAGTGTGAAGAATGGGTTGCCGCTGATCCCATCTCGGCCAAGAAAGCCCGCAGTTTGACCTGCATAATTCAAAAGCAGCGCCGGAAGGACGATGAGGTACCAGGACCGCTTGATGGGTCCTCTGCCAAGATGACCCATGTCGGCATACAGCGCCTCTGCGCCCGTAATACAAAGAAATACCCCGCCGAGCACAAGCAACCCGACGCCGCCGCTGTGGGCCAGGAACGTGACCGCATATCGCGGGTCGAGAGCTCCCAGGACGGCCGGATGATGCGAGATACCGTTGAGGCCAAGAACGGCAATCACGACGAACCACAGCAGCATTATGGGGCCGAAGGCCGCACCGATTTTAGCTGTACCCAGTTTCTGTACAGCAAACAGCGCCAATAGGATGCCAACGGCCATGGGCATCACGTACGGTTTGAGTGCTGAGGTGACTACATTGACGCCTTCGAGGGCGCTGAGCACCGAAATAGCCGGCGTGATCACGCCATCGCCGTAGATGAGCGCGGCACCGAGTAATCCCATTGACGTCAAGATGCGCGCGCGGCCACGGAAACTGTTCACCCCCACGAGAGCCATCAGCGCCAATATTCCGCCCTCCCCATGGTTGTCGGCGCGCATGACCAATAGGCAGTACTTGATCGACACTGAAATGATCAACGTCCAGATGATCAGTGACAGCACTCCCAGGGCGCTGGCCGGGGAAAAGTGCCCCCCAACTGCCTGCACAACAGTCTGCAAGGTGTAAAGCGGGCTCGTTCCCAGATCGCCGTACACGATTCCCAATGCTCCGAGCCATGCCCCCTGCTTCGCATGGCTTAACTTCGATGATGCATCCGTAGATGCAGCGTCAGACATGAGAGTCACGTTCCGGCATGCGAGAGGTTTAGCATTTTGCTGATATCGAGGCCTTCATCGCCGAGCCGGGCCGGCGGCTTGCATCTCCCTCGCCAGTTATACCGCAGCTGAACCAATCTATGCGCGTAGGACGCCGCTGACACGAAGAAACGCTGCGCGCTGATACCCCCGCTGTAACATCGCGAGCAAGATACTAACCGTGAGAGCGATATTGGATGTCCCTCTCCCCGGGGCCGCAATGAAAGCGGCCCCACCTTTATGGGCGTCATTAGTGCCCCGCGGCCCTGGAGCGAGACTTCGCGCGCCGCAGGCCCCACTAGGTAAATGATCCTTAATGATCCCACCAGCTACGCGTAACTCGCAAACATGCATGCTAAACATGCGCTCGGAGAAAGCCGCCCGTTGTAAATAGAGGTAGATCATGAAATCCACTCGCTCGCGTTTGGCAGTTGCATTGCAGATGTTTTTGCTATTGACAGCTGGATCGGCGTACGCGACGGACTTCTACAACGGGGCAAATCATGCTGCGCCTCTTAACCTGCGCATGCCGCCGCTTGACAAGGTGATGCAGCGCGGCGACCTGCTTGCCGAGATGGGCGATGACCCCGTTGCGATCGTTGTGGAACCTCCTCTTCTGCCTATGACTTCGGATGCGGATGCGCCATTGGGAATCGTTGATTCCCTGCGTTGGTCGGCCGATCACCCGACACAAGCGTGGCGCCTTCTGCTACCCGCGAACGATGTGTATCCGTACGATTGAGATTCACAGGCAAAGTTGCGCACGCTGCGACTCATCAGAAGCGCAGCGACAGACAGCTTAATCCGCCGTCCATTTTCCTAAACTCCGACATCGGAATCGTCAGCAAGCGAAAGTTGAGTTCGGTCAGCGTCGCGGCAATCCTCGGGAATCCGGCTGCGAGGAGGATCTGCTCATTGACACACACGCAGTTTGCTGCATAAGACTCCTCAGCCGTCACGGTGATTAGCTCGTAACGCGCAAGAGCCTGAGCGAACGGGGTCTCGGGGCCAACTACAAAAACGCCGCGACCAATGTAAGACAGGCCGCTCTTCAGGTGCAGGAGCGTCTTGCATTCCCGAATGTCAATAACCCGTGTCGCATACTCGAATTCAGATAGGTATTCTGTCAGCTGGCGAATCCCTTCCGCATTTGTTCGCTCCGACAGGCCAACTAAAAATTCACCCTCAACCTCGCACACGTCACCACCGTCAACCGTGCCCGGAGAGCTTATCTGTCTAATCGTTGCAAAGAGATCACGCAGCTTTGCGAGAGTAGCAGCCGCCTCGCCGAGGCGGCTCATGGCTCCAGGCCTTGTAACGATGGCCCCACGCGGGGTCAGAATGGCGGTGTCCTCGATAAAAGTACTGTCAGGGTGCTGCACGTCTGCGGCAAGACTCAATATCCGAAGACCGCAAGAGCGCAGAGCAGCGCAGTACTGCGCATGCTGCGCGAGCGCTAGTGCCAAATCTGGATTGCCGCCGCCGATCGCGCTCGCGATGCCTGTGCTGAAATTTTCTGACGGAACTCGTACGATGGCTCGGGTAAACTGCACCGTCGCGTTCCTATGATCGAGCAGGGGTATGAGTTGTTATCCGCTGCGCCAAACGCGCGGCAGCGCGCCTGACGGCGTCGTCACGTTGCCCCCGCAGCGAATTCAGGCGTTTTCGGGCTGCCTCAACAATCTCTGGTCGTGCGTTTTCCGGGCGCCCGCAATTAAAGGGCGGTTCGGGCGCATACTCGAGAGCCAACTCCACCGTCTGAGCGAATTCCACGCCGGCGATTTGCGCCACGACCGCAAGAGCCATGTCGATGCCCGCCGTTACTCCACCTCCGGTAATCACGTTGCCATCGCGTACAACCCGCTCGGCGCTAGCTTCGACGCCAAACTCAGCTAACTGATCGCGCCACGCCCAGTGACAGGCAGCTCTCTTTCCTTGCAGCAGGCCGGCCGCCGCCAACAATAACGAGCCGGTGCATACGGAAGTAACATACTGCGCCTGTGCTCCCAGACGGCGCAGCGAAGACAGATAGTGCTCATCTTCCAGCGCATCCACTGTCCCGAAGCCTCCGGGAACACACAGTAGCGCGCACTGCGTGATATCGGTTAATCGTGCCAGGGCGCCAAACGTCATACCGCCCTCAATCTCAAGCGTACCGCCCGTCACGGACGCCAACGTACAGCGCGCGCCAGGCAAGCGTACAAATACCTCGTAAGGCCCCGTAAAGTCGAGTTGAGTTACCCGGGGATACAAGGGAAACACCACATGAAACTCGCGGCCCACGCGGACTCCTAATTTGACCCATCATGACGAATCAAACTGCTGGCGTAAATAATACCTCGCTAATTCGCTGGCGCATCAGGCCAGTCTAGCGAATGCTTCGAGCCCTGCGCCATTTCAAGTTTCGCATCGATCGATGCGCGCTGCGAAGCAGCCGGGCTTCGCATTGTGGGCGTGCAGGTAACGAACCCGCGGCGAGCGCAGCATCCGTTTGACGGCTAACGCGAGCCCGCGGCCCTGAACGACATCGGCGTCGACCATCATTCCTGCCTCGTCAAACCCGCGCAGAGACAGCAGCCGCGTAGCAAGTATTTCTGGGATCTCGTTGATCTCAAGTCGTGCCTCGATAGCATTCTCGCGCACAAAAATGGCGTGGCGAGACCGATATGGACTTTCAAGCGCAAGATGCTCATGATTAATGAGCATAACGGTTTCACCTACCTCGGCATCGCGCAAACTGACTCGACACGGAAAACCGGGTTGTCGATCGGCGATCATTCGCATCGCCAAGTGATGCGCAAGCTCAGCGTCGCTCAACCTAAAGAGTGGGGCAAACGCGTCTGCGGCTAGCCCTTTGATCTGGAAGTCCATAAATCCTACCTCGCAACTCCAGAACGCATGCTACTGGGCTAGCAATCGCGATCACCTTGTTTATTGCGATCACATGGGGCCGCGACGCAAGCGGTAATCCCATCGGGAAGAGTCAGCCTTTTGCGCTTTTTAACTTCGCCCAGTTGTGTCTGGCGCTATCAAGATAGCCGGCAGGAGCATCCAGGAAGAAGACCAGGGATGTTGCGCTCGAAAAGCAGTAGAGCCTGTGATCATCGGGGTTGGTCCAATTCAGCGAGCAGTCCGCCTTGATCTTGACCCCCGCGTAAAGTCCGATCGGGTCGTTATTCTCGAACTCGCCCTTCATTGATCCGGGCGCAGGAACGACGGCCTTCCAGATACCTTCACCCGCCACGGCCAAGGTAGAGGTTACTCCCAATGCGACGGCGCAGAGAACTACACCTGCCGATACTGCACCGTCGGAACTAGCCATAGGTCTGTCAGCCGCGTAGGTATGAGGACACTCCATATTAAGGGCCGAATGCCATACACGCACGCGATCCTTGCGATGGCTCACGTTCGCTATAGGCCTGCCTTTGCGGTCCTCAAAGAGTAATCACGCCCCCGCCAAGTTCCAAAACATCGCCCCCTACGTAAATTTGACTTGTAGTGTCGATGTGAAGATTAAGCGTGGAGGGACGCCCCACGAGATCGCCTTGCGTGATTTGCACCGATGTCGGCAGAGATTGGTTCATTGCGATAAACCAGCCGCCAAGATTGGCGGTCGCCGAACCTGTGGCCGGATCTTCCAATATTGCGTTGCCTTGCTGAAAGAAGAAGCGCGCAACCGCGCTCGCACCAGTGTGCGCAAAAACATACGCCATGGCAGCGCCTTTATTACCCTGCAATTGATCGGCGGCGTCAGCGCGCAACGTCGCTCGCGCCACAGCCTCTGCGCTTGCGAGCGGAACGATCAGCTGCTCGGTTCCCGTATTGACCCACAGCGGTCGCTCGCGGATCTCGCGCGAATCTATCCCCAATACATTCGCGAGCGCGCCGCGGGAAACCGAAGGCTCGCGCCAGGTAGGCGCGTTCGCCTTAAGGGTCCAGCGTTGTCCATCTGCATTTACCGCGATGAGCCCCACAGGCATCTCTATGGTTAGGGAGTCACCCCCCAAACCAAGCGCACGACAAACATGGGCGGTTCCAAGGGTCGGATGCCCAGCGAAAGGCATTTCGTAGCGCGGCGTGAAAATGCGGACGCGCGCGTCGGCCCGCTGCGAACCAAGGATGAATGTTGTCTCAGACAGATTGAACTGCAGAGCAAGCGCCTGCATTGTCGCGACATCGAGCGAGTCCGCACTCTCAAAAACACACAGTGGATTCCCGGTGAAAGTACCTCGCCCTCGGGTAAACACGTTTACTATGCGATAGCGATAAGCAGCCATTCGAAACTTCTCCCCTGTACATGAGCTCTGGAGTCTCTGTGTCCGCAGCGAGCCGGTCAAGGAGTAGTCGGAACTACCCGTGCGAGGCGCGGTCATCCGAGACATGTGCGCTGTTTGCCCGGATAGACTAGTAGGTCACGGAAGCAATTTGGCACGCGAGTTGCTTGAACTTGGAGAGCAGCTGGCAAGCAAGCCAAGCGACGACGCTAGAACAGGAGTCAGCAATGAGTACCGAATGGCCGTCAATTTTCCTGAGCGCTTTGGCAAGCGGATTGCTGAGTCTCGTGATTTCGCACATCTATTACAGGGTAAGCCTAGCGGGTGCGGACAAGCATCACGGCGCACAGATGCAGGCAATGGAGCAACGCCACGCCGAGCAGATGGAAAAGATGACAAGTCACCACGCCGAGCAATTACTAGTGCTACGCACGACGCTCCTGGCGGTAGAAAGAGACTCTGGAGTTGAGGCAGCCAGAGACGAGGATGGCAAACTGACGGGCGGACTCCATCATGACGGCCAGTTCATCGCGGTGCCGGATGTGTCCCCGAGCGCAGTGGCAGAACACACGCCTTCATCAGCACGCGATGAGGACATCCCTAAGTAACAGGATCCCATGGCGCCAAAACGGTCACGCTCCCGATCGGGCGTGCCCCGCCCTGGGAACTTTGGACGCTCAGCTCATCGTTGATCGCCACCTACCATTTACGTGTGAGACTACGATGAACGGCGCAAGCAAGAATCCTGGACGCGCGCCAGAGGGGGAAGCGTCCCCGAAGAAATACCGGGATCGGCCCGCCGATGAAGGTAAGCACGGCGATGCCGCCGAAGAGCCCAACTCCGGAGAGCCCGACGCTCCGCGAGATTCACCCGGACGGCCCAAGCCCGGCAGCAGCCGCCAGCAGCAAAGCAAAGAGCAGGCAACGCAAACCGGCTCTCCCGAAGTGGACAGCGGCTCAGCCGCCGGCTCGCGGCGACCGCATCGCTGACGCCAGCGCCGGAGCTGTTATATTCGCGGCCGGGAGCTCAGACGAGGGCAGCCGCTTGCCTTGGTGCGGCGCGCTATAGGCAATAAAATGATCAAGAATTTCTCAGATCACTCGGCGAACGAGCGCACATTTCTTGCTTGGGTACGCACCGCAATTGCCGTCATGGCCTTCGGCTTTCTCGTTGAGCGCTTTGACCTTTTCCTCGAGATTGCCGCTCCGTCACTGATGAGCCGTACGCTTTGGCTACGAGGCTCAAAGCTTGGGAATGGAGCGGGTTTGGCGCTTATCATACTGGGCGCGGCGATCATTGCGACCGCCGCCGGGCGATTTCTCTCCACCGCAAAGGCTATTGATAGCGAGAAAACACTCCGGGGGCCCGGTTCGCGTGTGGATTTGGCGCTCGCGGCGCTGTTGGGACTGTTGGGTTGCGCCCTTTTCGTCTACCTCTCTCACGCATTCATATCAAAGAACTGAAACGGTGCGCTGCGCGCCAGGCCAGTCCGCGAGGTGTCGGAGGATTCCTACACTCGCGCGAGCCTGAAAAGCGTTCGGAAAGGGAACCACACCGACTTTGAAGTCCTGACCGGCGGCATAATCTGCGCGCATACAAACCAATCGAGAACGGCTATGTCTCTACGGACTGTCACATTGTCGACAATGGCACTAGTGGCTTGCGGACTTGGGGCAGGCTGCGCCACGCAGCCTCCGGTACCTTCTGAACAGCTCACAAAAGCCCGGGCACTCGTGGAGCAAGCCGACAAAGCGGACGCGCAGCGCTACGCGCCGGCAGACCTGCAACGTGCGCATGATGAGTTAAGCAATGCCGAAAAAGCCGTCAGCGACCGAAAGTATGCTGATGCGCGCCGTTACGCCGAGGATGCGCAGGTCGACGCCGATTTGGCGAGCGCACGCGCTAGCAGTGGCGAGGCACAACGCGCTGCGCAGGAAGTCAATCGCAGCATCGAGTCATTGCGACAAGAATCCCAGCGTCAGACGGGCTCGAATTGAAGGACTTTAAGGTAATGATCCAATTTCCCATTCATGAGGCGAAGCCGTGAATAGAACCATTGTTTCTGCCGCGTTAGTGGCATTTGTCGCAGGATGCGCGACGACCCCGATGCACAGCGACCAGCTCGATGAGGCCCGCGCGGAAGTAGAGAAGGTTTCGGCCGACCCCTTGGCGCAGCAGGCCGCTAGCACTGATGTCGAGCAGGCTCGCAATGACCTGCAACGCGCCGAGACGGCATTGCAGCAGCACGCGCCGCAGCAGGACGTGGATCACCTCGCGTACCTTGCTCTTCGCCATGCGCAAGCGGGTGAGGCTCGGATCGCCGAGGCTCACGCGCGGCAACAGGTTGCTCAGGCGCAAGATGAGCGTAACCGCATTCAGCTGCAGGCACGCGAGCGTGAAGTACAAAGCGCGCGCAGCTCGGCGGCGACAGCACAGAACGAAGCTGCGGCGGCGCAGAATCAGGCGGCGGCTGCTCAGGATGAGCTGGCACGCGCACGCCAGGAAATGGCTGACCTGCAGGCCAAGCAAACCGAGCGCGGTATGGTAATGACCCTGAACGACGTTCTCTTTGATACCGGCCAAGCGACACTCAAGCCCGGCGCGGATCGCGCCCTCGATCGCTTAGCGCAGTACTTGAAAGACAGCTCGGGAACGCACGTCATTATTGAAGGGCACACCGACAGTGTGGGCTCGGATGATTACAACCTTGCGCTCTCTCAGCGGCGCGCGCAGGCGGTTGCCGACGCGCTCACGGGGCGCGGCGTTTCCACGGACCGCTTGCAGATTAAGGGTCTTGGCAAGAGCTACCCCGTTGCGTCCAATGATACGCAAGCGGGGCGACAGCAAAACCGTCGTGTCGAGATTGTCTTCTCCGATACGTCCGGACGCTTTGCGCAATCTTCGCCCTAGCGCGCCCTTGGAGTGTTGTCCGTTTGGCACGCGGCAGAACGGAGTCTGTCGCCCCGTGTGGCCTGGCGATCGGAGCGCGCAATAGGCCCTGAGGCCGCGGCTTGCATAACCCTCGACTACTTCTTGAGCGAGCACTACGCATAATGCTTTGAGAGAAGTAGCATTACGATCTACCATCCCGGCCACGGAACCGGACGCGCTTAAGAATGGCCCAGGCATCTAGTCCCTCCCGCGACCCAGGCGCTTCTCGGGGCGCGCATGTCGGGCCACCGTTACCAACCGGGACGTTGATCGCCTTCATCATTGCTGTGCTGGCGATCGTTCTAGTCGCCGTCCTTTCATACGGCGCACTCGAAAGCAGTCTCGATAGTTCTCGGCGCGTCACACACACGCTGCAGACCGTAGAACAGCTGCAAGCGCTGCTCTCGACATTGCAGGATGCGGAAACCGGTCAACGTGGCTTCTTGCTGTCAGGCAACGAGACGTATCTGGTTCCATACACGAACGCAAGTGCAGCGCTCGACAATGAGTTCATCAACGCGCGCAGACTCCTAGTCGGCAACTCCGAACAGCTCGCACGCCTTGACATCTTGCAGCGCCTCGCAGCAGACAAGATGAGCGAGCTTGCGCAGACAATTTCGATGCGCAGAGGAGGTGACAGCGCAGGCGCGCTCGCGCTAGTCCGCACAAATCGTGGCAAGGAGGCGATGGAGCGCGCGCGCGCGACTATTGCAGAGATGCAGCAAAATGAGCGCGGCGCTCTCACCATCCGTCAAGCCGAATGGTTGAATACCTCCAGCGTTTCTGCGCTTGTAGTGTTGGGCGGTTCGGGGTTGCTGCTTGCGTTAGTTTCTGCAGCTGCAATGAAAACCTCGCGCGATTATCGGATACGACAAACCCAGGTATGGGCACGAACCGGGCAGATGGGGCTGGCTGCCCGCATTCAGGGCGAGCAGCTTCTCGAGACACTGGGCAACCACGTTCTTGCATACCTTGCCGGGTTTCTGGACGCGCGCATTGGCGCGGTCTTCGTCGCCGAACCCGAAAATCGTCTGCGGCGAGTTGCCGGCTATGGCCTGGTCAAAGACACGCGGAGCGCGACCATGCAACTTGGGGAAGGCAGTCTCGGGCAAGCGGCCCAAGAGAACCGCGTCATCCATATACGCGAGGTCCCCGCCGATTACATGATCGTGAACTCAAGTGTGGGACATTCGACACCCCGAGAGATTGTGATAACGCCGACGAGTGTCGACGGGATCGTCTATGGCGCAGTGGAATTGGGGTTCTTTCGCCGTCTGCGATTAGAGGATCTTGAGCTCCTTGCGCGCATTTCAGAAACACTGGGCATCGCGGTCCGGGCGTCAAAAGACCGGACGCGCCTGGAAGAGTTGCTGGCAGAAACGCAGCGGCAAGGCGAAGAATTGCAGATGAACCAGGAGGAGCTGCGCGTCACCAACGAAGAGCTCGAGGTGCAGGCGGATGCGCTCAAAGAGTCGCAATCACAACTGGAATCTCAGCAAGTACAGCTCGAGCAGTCCAATGCGCAGCTTGAAGAGCAAGCGCAAATTCTTGAGCACCAGCGGGACGAATTGGCGCGGACGCAGGTCGTTCTGCTGGAGCGAGCAACGGAGCTGCAACGAGCCAATCAATATAAGAGTGAATTCCTGGCGAACATGAGTCATGAGCTGCGCACGCCGCTCAATTCCTCACTCATACTGGCCAAGATCCTCGCTGACAACAAGAATGGCAATCTGACCGAAGAGCAGGTGAAATTCGCCAACACTATCTCTGCCGCGGGCAATGATCTCCTCGCTATCATTAACGAAATTCTTGACCTATCGAAGGTCGAGGCGGGCAAGATCGAGCTGGTGGTCGCCCCTATTTCCGTTGCGGCTATCGTCGATGACATGACCAAATCATTCCAACCGATGGCAGAACAGAAGGGACTGCGATTCGACGCGGTCGTCGAGCCGGGCACGCCGGAGAAGCTTGAAACCGATCGACAGCGCCTGAGTCAAATCCTCAAAAACCTGCTGTCTAATGCCCTGAAGTTTACCGAGAACGGTGAGGTCGCGCTGCGCGTCTCCGGTGCGAGCAACGTGATCTCGTTCGCCGTTCGAGACACGGGCATTGGAATATCGGAGGGCCAGCAAGGAATTATTTTCGAGGCGTTCCGTCAGGCGGACGGCAGTACGCACCGCAGATACGGAGGAACAGGTCTCGGGCTTACGATATCGCGTGACTTGGCGCGGCTTCTCGGGGGTGATATCAAGGTTCAAAGTGCCGCCGCTGCAGGTAGCACATTCACGCTGAAGTTGCCTATCAAGATTCCGGATGTGACGGGCGTGCGCGCCGCTATGGCGAGCGCCGTGGACGCTTCGGCACCAGGTCCCGCCGCACTTGCTATTCCGGCCTCTTCGGCGAAACCGGCACCGCGCTCCCTCTTGTCAAATGCGATCGAGGATGACCGCGGGCGTTTGGCCGCCGATTCTCCGTTGATCCTCGTTGTGGATGACGACGAAAATTTCGCCGGCATCCTGCGCGACTTAGTGCGCGAGCGCGGTTTTCAGTGCATTGTTGCACTAACCGCCGGCGACGGAGTGGCGGCGGCGCAGACATATCATCCCAAGGCAGTGCTCCTCGATATGAACCTGCCCGATCATTCCGGGCTTGGCGTCCTCGATCAGTTAAAGCGCAATCCACAGACCCGTCATATTCCCGTTCATGTGGTTTCAGTAGCTGACTACAGTCAAGAGGCACTTGCGATGGGTGCGCTTGGTTACGCTCTCAAGCCGGTTCAGCGCGAAGAACTCATAGATGCACTGAAGCGCCTCGAAGCGAAGTTCTCTCAAAGCCAACGCCACGTTCTCGTACTTGAAGATGACGAGCGGCAGCGCGAAAGCATCGCACAGCTCCTCGCTACTGATGACGTGCAGATAACTGCCGTGCGAACCGCGGCCGAAGCACTGGCCCAACTGCGCGCCACGACCTTCGACTGCATGGTGATGGACCTGAATCTTCCCGACGTAAGCGGCTACGAACTACTGCAGCAAATGGCTGATCTTGGCGATGTGTCCTTCCCTCCCGTTATTGTCTATACGGGCCGGTCTCTGACCGCGGAAGAGGAGCAATCGCTGCGGCGTTTCTCGAAGTCCATCATCATCAAGGACGCGCGCTCGCCGGAGCGGCTACTGGATGAGGTCACGCTATTTCTGCACCAAGTAGAATCGCAGCTGCCCGCAGAACGCCAGCTGATGCTCAAGGCTGCGCGTAATCGCGAGTCAACGCTTGATGGCCGGCGCATCCTGGTCGTGGAGGATGATGTCAGGAACATCTTCGCGCTCACGAGTCTTCTGGAGCCCAAGGGCGCCAAGATCGAGATTGCACGCAATGGCGCCGAGGCGATCGAGGCGCTTAACCGCAGCATGCGTGATCCAGCGCACTCGATTGACCTTGTCCTAATGGATATCATGATGCCCGAGATGGATGGCATCACCGCGACACGCGAAATCCGCAAGCGCAATGAATGGCGCAAGCTGCCGATCATCGCGCTCACGGCAAAAGCGATGAAAGATGATCAGGAGAAGTGTCTTGCCGCCGGGGCCAATGACTACATCGCTAAGCCCCTGGATGTTGAGAAGCTCCTGTCGCTCCTGCGGGTATGGATGCCAGGCTAGCGAGGCGTCGTGGCTGCCGAAACCGTCGACATCGAGATGCGCCTTCTGATAGACGCCATCTACCTCAAATATCACTACGACTTTCGCGGTTACGCTGAAGCGTCCCTCAAACGGCGCCTGAGCACGGCGCCCGGACGCTTTGGCTGCAGGACTCTCTCGCAGCTGCAAGACAAGATCCTCCACGAGCCTACCACCTTTGCGGCTGTCCTGGGCCTGCTCACCGTGCCTGTTAGCGAGATGTTTCGGGATCCCACATACTTTCGTTCGTTGCGTGAAAAGGTGGTGCCAATCCTGCGCACCTACCCTTCCCTGAAGGTTTGGGTGGCCGGCTGCAGCACGGGGGAAGAGGCCTACTCGCTTGCAATCTTGCTGCGTGAGGAAGGGCTTCTCGACCGCACCCTGCTTTATGCGACTGACATCAACCCGCAGACGCTGCAAAGGGCTGCGGCCGGGATCTACGCGATTGATCGGATCGCGGGCTTCACGGAAAATCATCGCAACTCGGGCGGTCGCGGCTCACTCTCGGAGTACTACACTGCCGCATATGGACGTGCCGTTTTCGACAAAGTGCTGAGGCGACATATTGTGTTTTCGGACCATAGCCTTGCCACGGACAGCGTGTTTGCGGAAGTTCACCTGGTCTCCTGTCGCAATGTGCTCATCTACTTCAATTCGGAGCTGCAGGACCGTGCGGTGGGACTATTTCATGAAGCTTTGTGCCGCAAAGGTTTCCTGGGGATCGGTATGAAAGAAACCCTACGATTCTCAGGTCACGCGCGATCGTTCACTGACTTTGTCTATAAAGACCGTATCTTTCAACGGAGAGAATTGCCGTGAGCTCCGCCGTGAGGCTTTCCGACCGACGCATCGATGCGATCGTTCTGGGAGCCTCTGCCGGGGGCGTGGAAGCGCTCACCGTGCTACTACCCTATCTGCCACAGGGATTGCGTGCTGCGCTATTTATCGTCGTGCACCTGCCCCGCGAGCGCCCGAGTCTTCTCACAGAGCTTTTTGTCCCCAAGTGTGCGCTGCATGTGCGGGAGGCGGAAGACAAGATGCCAGTCGAGCCCGGCACGGTGTATTTCGCTCCTCCTAACTACCACCTGCTGCTGGATAAAGGACCGCAACTCGCACTGTCGGTTGATGAGCTCGTGCACTTTTCACGACCTTCCATTGATGTGCTCTTTCAATCCGCTGCCGATATATACGGCAAACGCCTCATGGGCATCATCCTGACCGGCGCGAATCAGGACGGCACAGCAGGACTCGCTGCCGTGCATCGAGCGGGTGGGGTGACGATCGTGCAGGAGCCCGACACTGCTCAAGTTCCGCATATGGCAGCCTCGGCGCTCAAACAAACGCCGGCTGACTACGTACTACCGCTCGATGAGATCGGAACGCTGCTGAAGACGTTGCCAAGTAGCGGACCTCAACCGCAGCCTATCCGAGCCGCTGGATGAGCGCCGCGCTACAACCCGTGAAGTGTTTGCTCGTCGATGATCTCGAGGAGAATCTTCTTGCGCTCTCGGCATTGCTGCGGCGTGACAATGTGGAGGTGCTTACAGCGCGCTCGGGTCCTGAGGCTCTCGAGCTACTGCTGGTGCACGATGTTGCCCTCGCCCTGCTCGACGTGCAAATGCCGAAAATGGATGGCTTCGAGCTTGCTGAACTCATGCGCGGCAGCGAGCGCACGCGCGAAGTACCCATCATCTTCGTCACCGCCGCGGCGCGGGATCAACATCGCTTGTTCAAAGGATATGAAAGCGGTGCCGTGGATTTCCTGTACAAGCCGATCGAGCCACACATCCTCGAAGGCAAGGCCGAAGTGTTCTTCCGCCTTGCCCGTCAGAAGCAGCAGCTAGGCCAGCAACTCCGGGAGAAAACCGAAGCGTTGCGGCTCAACGAGATGTTCATGGCAGTCCTTGGCCACGATTTGCGCAATCCGCTGAGCGCGATTCTGATGGCCGCGCATATGGTGCAGCATCAGTCAACCGACGACACGGTCCGTGCGACCGCCAAGCGTATCGTCACCAGCGGTCGACGCATGACGCGCATGATCGATGACCTGCTCGATCTTGCGCGCGCACGGCTCGCGGGTGGGATCCCACTCAAGATAATCCAATCGGATCTTGCGGAGCCGATTCAAAGAATCATACGTGAATACGAAACAGCATTTCCCGAGCGTCAAATCGCGCTGCAGCAGGATGGGAATCTCACGGGTGAATGGGACGCGGATCGTCTGGCGCAGGCGGTATCCAACCTTATTGGGAATGCGCTGCAGCACGGGACGCCGGCGGCACGCGTTGAAGTTCGACTCGACGGTTCGGGTGGCGATGGTATCGTGCTGTCAGTCGCCAATGAGGGCAGCATCCCGCCTCATGTCCTGCCCCATCTTTTCGAACCCTTCCAAGGCGGACAGCGTCAGCCGGGCCACAATCAAGGGCTCGGGCTCGGGCTCTACATCGTGCAGCAGATTGTTCACGCGCATCGGGGTGATGTGGAAGTTCAGACGGTAAATGCCAAATCCACCGTCGTCGAGGTCAAGGTTCCACGCAGGACCGCGAAGGCATAGCGCTCGCATATCATATATCGGCTCGGCGCGGTGAGGTTGCAGCCCGTCTCACGCAGGCTAGCCTCGAGGGCCGCAATTTTGTCACAATAGCTGGGCCAGGAGTAATTATGACGCGCTACATTGTATTTGTTCTTGTTGCCGTTCTCGGCGCGCTAGCTGGATGCGTCAATGCCGACGACAGCCAATCAAAGGGCGGCGAGAAAGCTGCGCATGCTAAGCCATCGGACGAGGAGACGACTCATTCGGTTAATGATTCCATCCGAGTAAGCGCCGATCGAAAGAAGGAGGACGCATCGACCGTGAACGGCTCCATTCAGGTTGACGCCAATGCCACGGTCGCAGCCGCGGAAACTGTAAACGGCAAGATCGAATTGGGCGAACATGCGACGGCAGATGAATTGCATACGGTGAATGGGTCAATCACCCTCGATAGTGGCGCGAACGTCGCGCACGGTATCTCTGCCGTGAATGGCAAGCTGACGCTACATTCCGGAGCGGAAGTCGGCGGCGGTCTATCCAACGTAAATGGCAAGATTTTGCTCGAAGCCGCGCATGTCGGCGGCCTTATCAAAACCGTCACCGGTGACATGGACATCGGCAGCAACTCGCACGTGGACGGTGGTCTGCTCGTGGAGAAACAATCCACTGATGTCTTCTGGTTTTTCCATTGGGGCTCAAACGATACCCCCAAAATCGTGATTGGATCGGGAGCCGTTGTTCAGGGCAACCTGAGATTCGAGCGCGAGGTACACCTTTTCGTCAATGACACCGCCACGATTGGGCAGGTGAGCGGCGCGACTCCCATCAGGTTTTCAGGCGACAAACCTCCTGCTTAGGAGCGCCGCGCGCCGCTCAAAGCTTTATCACCTTGCGCATCGGCACAAACTCGATCATGACGTCGGGAGTCGCCGCGAAGCGTACCATCTCCCCCGGCTCATAGCCGAGTGCCTGATAGAACGGCACGCCCGTCAGCGTTCCCATAAGCTCAAAACGCGTGAATCCCTGCGCCTGTGCTGCGGCTTCGCAGCGCATAAGCAGCACCCGCGCAATGCCTTGGCGCGCGTGGGCCGGCGCGACAAAAAACGCACGAATCCTTGCCGCATCAATTTGCGGATTCAATTCACGAGCATCACGCTGGGCGTGGCGGTTGCTCCCAAACAGAGTGCCGCGGCGACTCCAACCGCCGCACCCAACAATCACACCACCAACTTCGGCTACGAAGTAGGTGCCATCGTCAATGAGCTGCGTATCCACGCCGAACGCGCCGCATAAGGCCGCCTCGATTTGCTCAGAGCGATATGCGCGCACACCCAGCGCGCGTGCAGAATCCGCAATGAGTTGCTCGAGTCGTGGTTGATCGGCGCGCTCCGCTTTGCGAATGTGGCAGGTCATGCTCGTCAAGCATACGCCCTAGATACGAGCGGAGGGACGACGCTGATTCGACCGGCTAGCGGCCTCGCCCGCTAACAATCGTGCCGGTGAGCAATGCTTCATCGAGGGTATAACCCATTCCGGGCGCGTTGCTGAGGTTGATCCAGCCGTTGCGGTCAACAACAAGCGGCTCGGCCATCATGTAGTCACGCCGCTCGAGCCCCCAGTCTGGCGGGTCGAACGGATACTCAAAAAACGGTGTCTCTGCAAGGCCTGCCGCCAAATGCGCGTTGGCGGTCACCCCCATGCCATTCGTCCAAGTGTGCGGCGTAAATATGATGTGTTGTTCCTGCGCCATGAGCACGACGCGGCGCAATCCAGTGATGCCGCCGACAAGCGCCGCATCCGGCTGCACAACGTCGACGCAGCCGCCGCTCACCAGGTCACGTAACTCGCTCAATTGACGGGTCATCTCTCCACCCGCAATGCGCACATCCGTCGCCTCGCGCAACGAGCGCATGCCCGCAAAGTCGGCCCGGTGCAGAGGCTCCTCCATCCAATAGACCTTGAGCTTTTCTAGCTCGCGAGCAACTGCGAGTGCATCTTTGAACGTCCAGGATGCCTCCGTATCCCACGGCAGACGCCAGCCTTGGTTGCAATCGACGAGAAGCTCCAGACGCTCGCCGACCCGAGAACGCACGGCTTCAAGCGCACGCACATCATCGCGCCAGTCGCCCCGTCGGAAGCGCAGTTTCAATGCCCGAAATCCCTGCTCGAGCAGCCGCTCAGCCTGCTCGGCAAGCGCGCCCGCATCGCGCAACACCCCGCAGGACGCATATGCGCGCACACGGCTCGCGAGCGCCCCCAAGAGTTTCCAACATGGCTGGCCAGCGATCTTACCGGCAAGATCCCAAAGGGCGAGGTCCAGCGGCCAGCAGCGGCCGTAGTGGAAATCAATATGCGAAAGAACCCGGTAGTGACGTTCCAGGGCGAGCGGATCTTGACCTATGAACAGATCCTCATGGCCGGCAAAGCCCAGCATCCGATCGCCCGAGCCGTAGCCAACAAACCCGGTGTCGGTCGCGACTCGCACGATCGTCGCATCGAAGTGACTTCGCGGCTTGCTATCCCAACTCGCCTGGAAAGGTGGATCGAACGCAAGCCGATGGTGCGAGATGTCGATCGACCGAATTCGATGTGCGGACGCGGCCACGACCACATCTTGTTTGCTTGCGCTCATGGGCCCGTCTGTGTCGCATTGCGGTCAGCAGGCTTTCCGATTGCATCGTCACTAAAGAAGAGGCGCAAGTTTTACTCCCGTCTGTGCACAGGCTTTCATACTTAACTTGTCCGACAAAGCCGAGAAATTGAATACCGCTATCGAAAAAAGGCATTGGGGCGGCCGTGAAGCCGCTATGGAGGGTGTTCCGGAGCCACCGTTGCGGCCCAGGCGGCGGCGCGCGTATCGTGGTGGACATGGCCGACTCTCCGATCGATCGACGCTGGCTGCCACTCAACGCCCTCCGCGCGTTCGAGGGCGTCGCCAAGCATGGCAGCTTCACCGCCGCCGCTAATGCGCTGCTCATTTCACAGAGCGCACTATCCCGACATGTCATAGCCCTCGAGAAGCTTCTCGGGCAGCAGCTTTTTGAGCGGCGACCGCACGCTCTGGTGCTGACGAAAGCTGGTCAGCATCTGCTGCCGGCGATTATGAAGTCGTTCGATCGCCTGGAGTATGCGCTCGACGACATCCGTAATGAGGGTGCGCCATCGATGCGAACGCTGCGCGTGCAAATGCCGCCGAGTTTCGCGGTGCAACTGGCGGTTCCCATCCTGCGCGACTTCCGAAGCTCATGCGCGGACGTTGACATTGACCTCGTCAGCCCCCACGGCGTAGGGCCGTTGACAGACGTCGACGTCGCGGTTGTCTACTCAAAACCAACGGTGACCGATCTCGTCACCGACCTGCTCTGGCCAGTGCGTTTGAGCCTGCTGTGCCATCCAGATGTTGCGGCGCGCCATGCGGGCAAAAGCCTGGCGGAATTCATTGGGGCGAATGAGCTTGTCCATGTGCGCATCGCCGATTTGCCTCGTCATCACTTATGGACGCAATTCGCACGTCAGTTTGCGCTTGGTGCGGTCAATTTCGAAGGCGGTCTTGTATTTGACACCGCGGTCCTTGCGGTTCAGTACGCACTAAGTGGCACGGGGGTCGTGCTGGTCGATGCCAATCTCTTCAGTGAGGAAATCCGCTCTGGCCGCCTCGTCAGACCTTTCGATGCGATCCTCGACGATGGCTACGGGTACTACCTGATTACCCAGCCGGAAGGGCTCGGTGACACTGCCATAGCGCTGTTTCGCTCCTGGCTCATCGAGCGATTTGGCAATCGACCTGGGCTTGCGGACCCTCCCCTGCGTCTCGCAGTTTCCAATTCTTGAGCGGCGCGCGCCGCGAAGCGAAATCCAGGCAGCAAGTGCCACGACGCGCGCCACGCGGGACTCATGTGGGGCACGATCAGGCTGGCAGCATCCACTCTTGGAATGAGCGGAAACGTCGATGAGAAAGCATGTACAGGCAGTGGTGATTGGCGGAGGCGTCGTCGGTGTGAGCGTTTTGTATCACTTAACGAAAGCTGGGTGGAGGGATGTACTACTGATTGAGAGAGCCGAACTGACCTCAGGCTCGACTTGGCACGCTGCCGGAGGCATGCACACGATCAACGGTGACCCCAACGTTGCCAAACTGCAGCAATACACAATCAATCTCTACGAGGAACTTGAAAGAGTCTCCGGTCAATCCTGCGGAATGCACGTCACCGGCGGCATTATGCTTGCCGGAACACAGGAACGCCTCGACTGGCTGAAGATGGCGCAAGCGCGCGGCCGCTATCTGGGTATGGAGCTTGAGATCCTTTCGGTAGACGAGGCAGCGAAACTGTTTCCGCTGATGAACAAAAAACATTTCACTGGCGCCATGCTCGATCCCATCGAGGGCCACGTGGATCCGTACGGCGTCACTCACGCGTACGCAAAATCCGCAGAAATTGGCGGCGCCGAAGTCGTGCGACACAATCGGGTGACGGATCTGAAGGCGCGCCCCGATGGCACGTGGGACGTGATTACCGAGCACGGCAACGTACACGCCGAGCATGTGGTCAATGCCGGTGGCCTGTGGGCGCGTGAAGTTGGCCGGATGGTCGGTCTTGAACTGCCGGTGCTCGCGATGCAGCACCAGTATTTGCTAACCGAGGATCTGTCGGAACTCGCGGGCAAACCCGAACAGCTGCACTGCATCGATTTCGAAGGCGAGATCTATCTGCGGCAGGAACGCGGTGGGATGCTGATGGGCACGTACGAACGCGCCGGAGTGCCTTGGTCGGAGCGCACAACGCCCTGGGATTTCGGCCAGGACCTTCTGCCGAACGACCTTGAGCACATTGCGCCAAGTCTTGAGGTCGGATTCGAGCACTTTCCGGCGCTCGGTAAGGTAGGCATACGACAAGTCATCAATGGACCATTCACGTTTGCGCCCGATGGCAATCCGTTGATCGGACCCATCAAGGGACTGCGAAACTTCTGGGTTGCCTGCGGCGTCATGGCGGGATTCAGCCAAGGTGGCGGCGTCGGACTTGCGCTTGCGCACTGGATGGTCGATGGCGATCCCGGAGTGGATATCTGGGGCATGGATGTCGCGCGGTATGGGGATTGGGCAACGCTGGCTTACACCAATGCCAAAGTCAGAGAGAACTATTCGCGGCGTTTTCGCATCCGCTTCCCGAACGAGGAACTCGAGGCCGCACGGCCATTGCGGACGACGCCGGTTTACGAGCGCCTTGCTGCCGAGAACGCGGTTTTTGGCGAGTACTGCGGCTTGGAGCACGCGCTCTGGTTCGCGCCCGCGGGCGCAGCGCCGGTGGAGACCGTGACATTCCGCCGCTCAAACGCGCACGAGCATGTCGGCGCAGAATGCCGTACGGTGCGCGAGGCGGTGGGCCTCCTCGAAATATCGACCTACGGGAAGTTTGAGGTCGAGGGACCGGCAGCCGCGGACTGGCTCTCACACCTCATGGCCAACCATGTGCCACCCGTTGGCCGAATTGCTCTCACTCCGATGCTCAATGAACGCGGCAAGCTGATCGGCGATTTCACCCTGGGGCGCCTTGAGCACAACCGTATCTTTCTGATCGGCACGTTGGCGGCAGAGAATTATTACCTGCGCTGGTTTGAGCGCCACGCCCCAACAAGCGGCGTGCGCGTTCGTCCGTGCGCGGCTGAGTACGTCGGGCTGTCAATTGCCGGCCCCCGCGCCCGCGCGCTCCTGCAGGATCTGGCGCGTGATGACCTGTCTAATGATGCATTTCCGTTCCTCTCCTTCAGGCGGATGGACATCGGCATGGTGCCGGCACTGGTGGGGCGCATTTCCTTCACCGGCGACCTTGGTTACGAAATCTGGGTCACAAATGATTATCAGCGCGCCCTATATAGTCTTATTCTTGCAGCCGGACACGCGTATGGCATACGGCTCATCGGCGCGCGCGCCCTGAACGCCATGCGGCTCGAGAAAAGCTTCGGGACCTGGGCGCGGGAGTTTCGCCCGATCTACGGGCCCTACGAAGCGGGTCTAGGCCGCTTTGTCGACCTCAACAAGGGCGACTTCATCGGGCGCTCTGCAGCTCTCGAAGAAAAGGAACAAGGCGGCAGCTTGCGCCTGGTCGCATTCTCCATTGCGGCTGCCGATGCAGATGCCAGCGGCGATGAGCCCATCTGGCACGATGGCAGGGTCATTGGCGCGGTAACGTCGGGCGGATATGGACACAGCGCGAAGGCATCCATAGCGCTTGGATACATCCCCGCTGAGCTGGCGCGCTCGAAGGATGGCTTTGAAATCGAGATTCTCGGCGCCCGCCGTGCGGCGCGCCGGCTCGATGCTGCCGCATTCGATCCACAAGGGTTGCGCATGCGATCCTGATGGCCGCAACGATTTTTTTGGTTATTCGCGTATTTCGCTACCAGTCTTGGAGAATCACATGGTCACACGTGCAAAAAAGAAGTCGAAGGCAAAATCGCGCAAGCCCACCAGCAGCGCACATCATAAGGAACCTGGTCTCATGGCGCGACTTGCACGGGGCCCGGTGATCATTGCAGAAGGATACGTATTTGAGCTTGAGCGCCGCGGATACCTGCAGGCAGGAGCGTTTGTTCCGGAAGTGCTCATCGAGCATCCCGAGGTCGTGGAACAGCTGCATCGCGACTTTGTTCATGCGGGCTCCGACGTGACGCAGGCGCTCACTTATTACGTGCACCGGGAAAAGCTGCGCGTCATCGGACGAGAAAAGGACCTAGAGCCCATGAATCATATGGCGCTCAAAATCGCGAAAAAGGTAGCGCGCGAGACCGGCACGTTATTCGCGGGCGATATCTGCAATACGAACATTTACGATCCAGCGGACAAGAAGGCCCTGAAAGACATCGAGAAGATCTTTGCCGAGCAGGTCGGCTGGGCGGCTGAAGCCGGCGTGGACTACATCGTGGCCGAAACCTATTCTTGGGGTGCCGAAGCACTCATGGCGCTTGAAGCCATCAGGAAATACTCGAAGGTTCCCGCAGTAGTGACCATATCAATCCATCGCGAGGAGCACTTGCGTGAAGGGTGGTCCGCCGCCGAGGCTTGCAAACGCCTGGAAGATGCCGGAGCCGATGTCGTGGGTCTCAATTGTCATCGCGGTCCGGACACGATGATGCCACTACTTCGCGAAATCCGAAAAGCCGTGAAATGTCACGTTGCCGCCCTGCCCGTGCCGTATCGCACGACCGCGGGTCAGCCATCGTTCATGTCATTGACGGATCCGTGCTGCGGCGATGCGCGCGCGTTCCCCACCGGGCTCGATCCGTTCGTTTGCACGCGCTCACAGATGCAGGATTTCGGACGCGAAGCGTTTGCACTCGGCATCAACTATCTTGGCATTTGTTGCGGCGCGGGGCCGCATCACATTCGCGCCCTTGCTGAAGGCCTCGGCCGTCATCCGCCGGCAAGCAGATACACCGCGGACATGTCGCGCCATGCGTTCTTTGGCACCAACAAGATGATCAGAAAGGTACAAACCGACTATCGCAGCCGTCTCTGAGATAGATCAGATCGGTTTGACAAACATCTTGATCACGCGCGCCATAACACCGGCAAGGTTGGCCTGCGGCGTCGGATGCAGCTTCCATTTGGCACGTTGCATGTCCGCGGGCTCGCAGCGGCCCCCCGCCGTCGCGGGCTTAAGACATCTCAGCCACGCGACCACGGAGACTTCCGGACCCGTTATATGCTTCATCATGCGTGGTGCCTTGAGCGAACGTATCGCGGAGCTGCACCGCTCTTATCACGTGCTGGTATCAAATACGACTGTCGATCACCTCATCCTGCGGGGTGATCCCTAAGAACTACTCAGTCATCGCGGAGCTGCAATGAATCTCATTCTCGCGGGCACCGGCGCCTTCGGCCTCAAACACCTCGATGGTCTGAAACTCATCGAGGATGCGCATGTTGTATCACTTGTCGGGCGCCAGATTGAGCAGACGAGCGCCGTTGCGCAACGCTACGGCATCCCTCATGTCACGACCGATCTATCCGAAGCGCTCGCGCTGCCCGGCGTTGACGCGGTTATTCTGGCGACGCCTACTTCGCTGCATGCCGCCCAGGCACTGCAGTGCCTGCATGCGGGTAAACATGTGCAGATCGAAACTCCGCTCGCCGATTCCTGGGCCGATGCCATGGAAGTTGCGCGCCTGCAGCAACAGACCGGACTTATTTGCATGGTCGGACATACCAGCCGCTTCAACCCCTCACATCAGTGGATACACAAGCGAATTCGCCGCGGGGAGCTGTCCGTACTGCAGATGGACGTACAAGCCTATTTTCTGCGCGGCACCACCATCAATACCGCACGGCAGAAGCGCTCGTCGACTGATCATTTGCTTTGGCACCACGCTACGCACACCGTAGACCTATTCCAATACCAGACGGGCGACGAGATCGTGGTCGCGCGCGCTGTCCAGGGCCCGGTCCATCGCGACCTCGGCGTCGCCATGGATATGTCGATACAGCTGAAGACGCGGCGCGGCGCCATATGTACGGTATCACTCTCGTTCAATAATGACGGTCGGCTCGGCACCTTCTTTCGTTATATCTGCGATCATGGCACGTACATGGCCCGCTACGACGATTTGACGAATGGATGTGGTGAGCCGATTGACGTGTCGGCGGTAGATGTATCGCTGAACGGACTCGAGCTACAGGATCGGGAATTCCTGAGCGCCGTCCGAGCACAACGCGAGCCCAATGCCAGCGTGCAACAGGTGCTCGCCTGCTATCGGGTGCTCCGTGAGCTCGAGGAAAGCCTCGCTTGACCGCGTCAGTCGACCATCGACAGCACCGCGCGAAAACGCACCTTACCGTTCATCATGTGATCGTAGGCTTCGCCAGCGTGCTCGAGCGGAAAGATCTCGGTCATGGCGTTGACACCCGCGAGCGCGCTGAATTCAACCGTATCCTGCGAATCAATGGCGGTCCCCGAATACCATCCTACGACTGAGCGGCGACCGCCGATCAGGAGAAGCGCCGGAATCTTGAGAGGCTCATGGGGGGCGCCGAGCACGAGCAGTGTCCCGTGCATTGCAAGGCCGCCGAGCGTTGCTGTCATCGCATCGGCGTTTGTCACCGTGGCAAGAATTGTCTTGGCGCCGCCGACTTTGATGAGCTCTGCAGACACGTCCTGCGCTGCACTATCAATGTAGTGATGCGCGCCCAGTTTTCGGGCAAGGGACTCCTTATCGCGCCCGCGTGCAATAGCGACCGTCCTAAAGCCCATCTTTGCGGCATACTGCACTGCCAGATGTCCGAGGCCGCCGATGCCTAAGACTGCAACGGTCTCACCGGGTCGCGCGCCGCTGTTACGCAGAGCATTGAACGTTGTGACGCCTGCGCAGACCAAGGGAGCGGCTGCGATGGCGGAAATCCCCTCAGGCAAAATCGCCAACGCGCTGGCGTGCGCGATCATGTACTCCGCATAGCCGCCATCGTGGGTCAGTCCCGTGATCCGCCCCCATACGCAGGCGAAGAATTCTCCTCGACGGCACGGCGTGCAACGACCGCAATAGCCGCCGTGCCAGCCGACTCCAACTCGCTGGCCCGCAGTCAGTCCAGTGACCCCCGACCCCAGCGCATCGATGGCACCCACCACCTCATGACCGGGTACGCGCGGATACCTAATCCCCGGCATGGCGCCGCTCTTGGCGAGTGAGTCGCTGTGGCAGATGCCGCAGGCTTCAACCTTGATCCGGACAGCTCCGTCGCCAGGCTCCGGGATTTCCCGTTCGACAAGCTCAAAAGGTCCATTGGCCCGAGAGACCTGCATGGCGCGCATCTTTTTCACAAAAGCCTCTCCACATGATGCAAGAAACTGATTAGACCGGCAGGGCTGCCGAGCGCGGTAGCGGATTTATATATTTCACTCCTGCCTGGCAGCGAAGTATATGTTTCCGGGCGCGCGCTCATCGCCAACCGATCACTGCGTTTTGCCGGGATGCCCGCGGGGCTCAAAGTGCACCCGCATTGTGACTTATTCTCACGCAAGGGGAGTCATGTTATATAAATCCAATCTTAGCCGCTAAACGTGAAGCTTTGCACACAGTAGAAGAAGCCTTAATCGCCGCTCAACAGAAGGCGGAAGCCCTTTTCGACGCAGTCACCGGTACCGGACTCATTCGCGCCGGACTGCTTGAGAGTGAGCTTAGCGCGCAGATTCATGCGCTCGCCCAGGAGCGCTTTGGCGTACGTCGGCATTGGCACAAACGTGTGGTGCGATCCGGTGAAAATACCGTGCTCACGTATCACGATGATCCCCCTGATCGATGCATCGGCGCTGACGATGTCGTGTACCTTGATTTCGGACCGTTGTTCGGCGAATGGGAGGCTGATTTCGGCCGCACTTATGTACTAGGCGCCGATTCGCGCAAGCACCAGCTCGTGAGCGATATTGGCGCGGCTTTCCGCCGAGGTAAGCAGCGCTATTTGGACAAGCCGGACCTGTCTGCAGGATCGCTTTACGATTTTGTCTGCGAGCTTGCAATTGAAGCCGGATGGGAGTTCGGCGCGCCTACGGCCGGACACCTCATTGGCCATTTTCCGCATGAGAAAAACATAGCAGGTCGTTTTTCGATCGGGCACGGCAACCCCACCAAGCTGCGCGAGCGCGACTCAGCGGGCGCGCCGCGCCACTGGATTCTCGAAATTCACTTCGTCGATCGGGCGAAGAGATTTGGCGGGTTTTTCGAAGAACTGCTGACTATCGGCCCGGCGTGATCCGCGCCCGACCTTCGCCCGACTGAACATCTAGCATGCCTACCCGTCCGTCATCATTTGGCGCTGGCGGATTGCCGTTGATAGAGTCGCGTGATTGATGCCTTGCCGATCGCCTTGCCTGCAATGACATAGTCGATATCGGCTGCAGTTGCGGTGGGCGGCACATCCAAGTGCGCAACGCTTAGAGCATAAACGGTAAGCACATAATGATGCGGTGGATCGCCAATGTCGGGACACGGCCCATAATAATGAGCCTGCGGCGCATCGCCATCCGGCAGTCCCTGCTTGGCCCCCGTCGGCAGTCCTGCGCCTCCGGCGGAGCCCGCCCCGTGTGGCAGGCCCGCAGCTGTAGCCGGCAAATCGTAGACGATCCAGTGCCACCACCCCGAAGCGGGCGGCTTGTAGGGATCGAACATCGTGACTGCGAGACTCTTGGTTCCGACAGGCGCGCCGCTCCATTGCAGCGCCGGGGACTGATTGCCCCCTTGACAGCCGAATTCGTTTGCCGTGTATCGCTCGGAAAATGCCTTTCCGGGCGGCAGGTCTGAACTCGTCATCTGAAATCCCGGATGTGCCGCGTCGACGACACCTGTCAGCGCTACCATGCTCGCGATAGCGCTGATAATCATTCCAAACTGACTCGCTCGGACGCTCATCATCACGGATGAGGCGCAGCTTTCCACGCTTCTTTGACGATGTAAGCGTGAATGGCCTCAGCGTCGGAGCGCGACAAGACGTCGTCCCAACGGCCCATGCCGAGTGGCGCGAGGGCACCATTCAGCACGATCTCGTAAAACATCTTGTGCTGGTCCGCGGTTAAGTGGCGCAGATCGGGCAAAATGCCGCGGCCAAGCATGTGACAGCGGCCGCAGTAGCGATTGTAGAGAACCTCGCCGGCCGCGATTTTTGCAGGCGGCCCCTCGTGCGGCGGCGGTGTCGGAAATGGCTGCTGCTCAACAAGTGGCGGCAGCGGCGTCTCCCCGCCACCCAACTTCAGCGCAATGATCCTGCCCTCATTATCGCGCGTGTACGCCGCAGTAGCTTCGCGCAGCGGATAATTGACGGCGTTGCCACCGTAACCCGCCAGCACGGCGACATACTGGTTATTTCCGACGCGATACGTCATGGGCGCCGCGAGAACGCCGGTTCCGATCTGGACATGGGCCAGGCGGTTGCCGCTATCTGCCGCGTAGACATTCAAATAGCCGGCGGCATCACCCTGGAAAACAAGGCCACCCGCCGTGGAAAGCACGCCCCCGTCCGACTCACTCGCGGTCTGGACTTCCCAAGCCAGGCGCTGGTGAATCGGATCCCACGCCCGCAAGAACCCCCGGGCAGTCGCCGGGGGCAGGCCGCGGTCGAGTTCTTTGAGCGATGGCAGCGGACCGTACAAACTCTTCAGCTCCTTCGGGTCGTAATCCTGCGGAGGAAATGCCGGCACGGTAAACCAGCCCTCGATGAGGCCGGCGCGCTGCTTCGCAGAATCCATGTACACCATTGGCCATTCCATCGTCGGAATGTAGGTGAGGTGCGTCTGTGGATCGTAGGACATCGGCTGCCAGCTGTGCGCTCCGGAGTTGGCCGGGAACAGCAGAATTGCGTGTTGCGTGTACTCGGCGCCCGGATTGGGTATCGGCCTGCCCGTCTTCAAATCGATGCCCTTGGCCCAATTTACAAATGCAAAATTGTTCGCCGACAGCAATTGTCCCGTGCCTCGATCGAGCACGTAGTAATAGCCATTCTTCGAGGCCTGCATCAGAACCTGGCGCACGCCCTGCCCGAGGTCGAGATCGGCAAGGATCATTTTCTGCGTGCTATCGTAGTCCCAATGGTCGCCCGGCGTTGCCTGGTAGTACCAGGCAAGCTCACCGGTATCTGCGTGAATGGCGACGATAGCGGCGGTATAAAGATCGGCGCCACCTTTGCGG
>Ga0302324_100005500_pt1 | contig 27615 bp, 26 predicted proteins | sample Palsa_T0_1_FD_201949 | JGI IMG/M metagenome (GOLD analysis project Ga0302324, IMG submission 201949) | Peat permafrost microbial communities from Stordalen Mire near Abisko, Sweden - Palsa_T0_1 | ecosystem: Environmental > Terrestrial > Soil > Palsa > Peat permafrost | place: Sweden: Abisko...
TTTTGGAAGGAGTTGCATCCCCGTGTTACAAACGGGTTTGCCCTTAGCGGTGTGCCTCCAGTAGATCCCTCGGAGCCGCTGTTCGCAAGATGTCTCCCTGGGGAGACATTCAATCAAGATGTCTCCGCGAGAAGACATTCAACCAAGGGGCGAGTGATCACCAGGCTGACGACGAACCACAGCTGCACGATCGGGGATAAGTTCGGAGAGGACAGCTTTGGGATCGTGTTCGAGTGCATCGACGACTGGAACAACGAGCTGGCCGTCAAATGGCTCAAGCCGGTCGGAACCAATGAGAAAGTCAGGGCAGCGGCAACCAGCCCTTTGAGGTCAGGGTCGACGACTCGCTACCGCCAAAGATGCAGACCTCCGTCACCGAGCTCCTCGAGTAGAGGCTCGCACCGCCCAGAGCCGTGAGCGCCGGCCGTCTGCTCTTGTGGGTTCTATCTATCGCCGAAACGCAATCGACCGGTTTGTCAATTCGATCCGCGCCGGCCGGTCTGTCCGCGCGTGCCATTTTAAGTGATGGCCCGGTCTGGCCTGCGTATCGGTGAAGCGCTCGGGCTAAACTGCACCATGTCGACTCGCCGGCGCGCTGCTGCACGTGAGGCAAGCAGGCCTCGCGCGGGAAGCTGCGAAACCCAAGAGCGCCACATCCCGCGCCGATCTGCCGCTCGCGACCGTTCTGAAGGCGATTCTGGAGGTTTTCTGGCAATCACAGAGGCTGTCCAGGAGTGGGCCGCTGTTCGGCGGTGCTGCAGGCGTGCCGGTAGGTGTGATCAGGCGGATGATGCGACACTCGAATCTGCAGATGACGTGCGGTACAGCCATACCGGCGCCGATGAGATGCGCGCCGGGATCGAGCGCCTGTCGCACCACGTTGGGAGCCGATCATGAACAGCCTGAATCCAGTGCAGACGTCTGCACAAGGCGCTATCACTGCAGTGGCGCGCGTCTGTGAGGCATCCAGACCAGGTCAACCAACGTACCCAGCAAAGGGGACGATATGAGCGATGTTTCGGGTCGGATACTCGAGGTGGTTGGCCTGGCGCTTGATGAGCGGCACGAGCTAGAGGCGAGACGCGCGGCCGAGCAGCGTCGGCTGGCCATGGAGTTCCACCCCCTCGACCGCCACCAGCACGACGAGGAATTCGAGCTGCAGCTGATCGAGCCGCGCACCTGGCGGTGTATTGCGATACGCCATTCGTGGGCGCAGATGCACCGTCTGATCGAGGACTGCAGGCTCGTCGGCTTGAGGCGGTTGCTCGAGCAGGCAGGGAGCTGCAATCTGCATCGGTATGAGCGCCCTGCAGACCAAAGGCCATGATCCGCTTCGTGCAGACAAGGCCTCGGAGAGATTCGCGATCGCCATCCTGCGCGGTACCGAGTACGTCGAGGGCTATGCGGTGTCAGAGAACGACGGCGCGCTGTTCGTCCATTCCCTTTCGTCTCGCAGCTGGTCACGCAATCATTCAGGAACCGGCCGCACATCTGCCGCGGGCCAACCTCGGTGATGTCGACCAGTTCCTCGAGCAGGTGTCGCGATGACTCGCCGCGTACGCGATCGCGATCACTCCGAGCGGATGCGCTTGCTCGACTGGGTCGAGACGGTCGTCCTTGTGCTCATCGGAGGTCTCGCTCTCTGCCTCATTTTCCTCGTGGCGGTGCCCTTGCGGTTCGTGCGGGCCTGGGTACTCCGTCACCCGGAGGTGGAGCGCTCGCTGCTGCTGCTCGCCTCGATGGCCCTTGCGCTATACCTCTACTGGAAGCTGTTCGTATGGTTGAGGTAGCGATCGCGAATGCATCGCCGGCGGGAGGCCATGGGGATAGGGGATTCCCCTAATCAAACGCCGGACGGTTGCAGTGGGCTTACGGCCTTTCGTGCGGAAAACTTCGGATTTCTAAATCGCGCCGTGCCGCCGCCAGATCCATTGGCGGCCGGCTCGATCGAGCGCCCTGAGAAACTTCGCGGCAACGCTGCGCAAGTACGCCAGCACATGCCATGTGTCCGCATGATCGGGTCGAGCTGCGTACGAAAGTCGCGGCGGCGCCGGCGGTGAGTGCCCGATACGGATGGCCACGCTTAAGGGCACCAGATGGACGAGGCACGGCGACAGTATCTACAGCGGCTTTCGGTTACACGGTGAAAGGAGCGTCTGTCGCCCCGAACGTATCGAGCCGATCGGCGGTTGCACGGCCGCGCGGCGATCTGACGCGCCGACACCGATAGGAAATCGTGGTGGAGCGGCCGCTCAAACATGCCGGGTACGGCTGCTCAGGTGGGCCGTTTCTAGTAGGCCCTGCTGTGCTGCAGCACACTGCCGACAGTCTTCAGAATGATGCGCAGATCCAGGGACAGCGACCAGTTGCGCAGATATTCAAGGTCGTATTCCACACGAAGCCGCATCTGCTCCACGGCACGCGTTTCACCTCGCAGGCCATGCACCTGAGCCCAGCCCGTCATCCCGGGGCGCACCTTGTGGCGGAGCATGTAGCCACTAATGAGCTTGCGGTAGATCTCGTTATGCGCGACCGCATGGGGGCGCGGACCCACGAAACTCATATTGCCCTGCAGGACATTGAAGAGTTGCGGTAATTCGTCAAGCGACATGCGGCGAAGGATGCGGCCGACGCGCGTCGTGCGCTGGTCCTGGCGGCGAGCCTGCTCGACCTGCGGGCCATCTTCGCAAACCGTCATGCTCCGGAACTTGTATACCTTGATCTCCTCCCCATGCAGACCGTAGCGGCGCTGTTTGAACAGTACCGGCCCGGGCGAGCTCAGCTTGACGGCCAGCGCGATCAGCAGCATCAACGGCAACGCCAGCAGCAGCGCCAGCGAGGACAGCGCAAGGTCAATAAGCCGCTTCTTAATGGCACTCATGCCGTGGAAGGGCGTATCGCAAATCGATAGTATCGGCATGCCGTTGATCTCGACGCAGCGCGCCTGGACCAAGTCATATCCGAAAATATCGGGTACGAAGTAGATCGAGGCGGTGGTATCGCGGAGCTCCTGCAGCATTTCGGCGATGCGCGGCGCCTTGCTCATCGGCAGGCTGATGTAGATGGCGTTGATGCTGGCGGAGCGTACGAAGTCGGCGACTTCCTGGCAAAGTCCGGCAAATTCGCCGCGCGCATCGGCCGGCAAACGCTCCATGCTGCGGAAATCGAAAAACCCCAGGAATGTGCCCATACCGATATACTTCGAGGCCCGGCGCTTGAACTCGACGCCGACTTCATTGGCCCCGATGATGATGTAGCGGCGGCGCGCGGCACTGCTGTGGGTCGCGAAGCGAGCCCCGACCGCATCGCCGATCAGCAGCATCACCGGCGTGAACACAAACCAGCTCAATAGCAGGTCATGCGGGAAGACATCGCTCAGCTTGAGCGTAAATCCCAGGAATAGCAGTAACGTCGCCACGCCGCCCCATTCGAGCAGTACCCTTGGCAGCCGCAGATAACTGCGACGCATCGCGGCGGGGGAAAAAAGCTGAGAAGGGCTGAAAACCTGGTACGAAATCACCAGCGACGCGAGCGTCAGCGCCAGGTAGGACAGATGCAGGGGCGCTGAAGTGATGAGCAAACACACCCCCAGCGACAAAACCACTAGCGCCGGCTTGAACCAGTGCTTCGATAGAGCGTGAAGCGGGGGATCGATGCTGCCGAGCGAGACGGTCTTCTGCTGGAGTGCGGCCATTGAGATCGCAGACAGGTCTTCGATAACAGGCTCTGCTGAGAGAGCTTTGACGCGATCCGTCAGGGGAGTTTCCAGAATGACTCGGGCCTGACTGTTCAAACTGCCTCCCCTGCTTCCGCAGGCAATCCAATCACAAGCAAGTAATGTGCCCACTGAGCATGTAGCGGCCCCCGTTCCGTGCGGTTGACATCGCTTGCCCAATCTCCGCCCATCAAGCCTCCAGAAATAGTCGCGAAGTTTTCGATGAGTATCTCAGCGATAAGTTGCAATGAATTGATTGTATTGAGTCAGCGTCATGTCCGGGGAGTGGCAAAACAGCGACTTTCCTTTTTTTCAGTGTACGAGCAGTTACGGGAGAACCGAATCGCTGCCTGCTTCGCAGGAGCAGGGAGCGGCGACGCAAACGAGTGCAGTAGCCGCTGCGTGCCGCGTATATCGGTGCGTCTCGCCGAGTATGGAGAGCCGCAGCGCAAGGGTTGCACTCCAGGAGGTTTTCAGGCGACGCGGTCGGCCATCTCGGAATCGTCAACCCGTGGCAGGCGGATACGCGTCGAAATCGCCGCATCCTCGCCGTTGAACATGCGCCCCAGAATTGCGTCGCGCTCGAAGTGTGTTTCGGCCCATACGCGTGCACTGCGCCCGAGTTGCGTGCGTGCCATCGGGTCGCCAGCAAGGCTGAGGATGGCGTTGGCCAACGCCTCGCTGTCCTGCGGAGGCACTACCGCGCCGCAGTTCGAGACGACGGAATGAAGTTCGGAGCCAGCGTGGCATGTTGCGATGACTGGTCGGCCACTGGCCAGCATGCCGGTGAGCTTGGACGGTAATACCAAGTCGGCAGCTGAGGGGCTCTGCGGTAACAGATGTATGTCCGCAGTACTCAGCAGCTCGCTCATGCGCTCCTGGGGCTGTAGCGGGAGCAGGTGCAGATTCGGCAGAGCGGCGCTGGCCGCTTCCAGCTTCGTTTTCATGACGCCGTCGCCACAGATCACGAACGCGATGTCCTTGTGATCCGCCAGACGATGCGCGGCCTCCGGAATTTGCATCAGACCCTGTTTGCCGGCAAGTGAGCCCGAAAACAGCACAACCACCGTCTCGGGCGACAGACCCAGTTCCTCACGGTAAGCGCCTGCGTCCACCAGGGGTCGAATGCGGCCGGTGTCCACCCAGTTCGGAAATAGTCGCACGCGGTCTTCGTCGACGCCCTTAACAACCAGACGGCTGACCATCGGATTGGAGATCGACGAGACCATGTCGAAGCGGCGCAGTAGATGGCGCTCAAACCAGAGAATTACCCCCTTGCGGCGCTGACCCTTCATCAGGCCCGCGCTGAAGGCGACGTCAATTTCAAAATCCTGCAGGTGCAGCCAGGCCCTCGCACGGCTCAACTTGGCAATCAGCCAGCCAGTGGGCGCGCAGACGAACGCGGGCGCGACGGTCAGCACGATGTCGGGTCGCCAGGCAGTCTGCCGCAGCATCAGCGGCAGCGACGTCAAGGCGAACGAGAGTAAATGTATGATTCTCTTGAGGCCAGTTGGCACCTTGGGAACCCACAGCGGCGAACGCCAGACCGAAATGTTCTTCCAGACTTCACGCCGGTAGCGCCGGGACTCGTAGCCTGGACGTACCTGCCATTCCGGGTAATAGGGAGGAGCGGTGACGACGCGGACGTCGTGGCCTTGCTCCTTCAGCCACAGTGCCATGTCGCCGGAGTATTTGCCGATTCCAGTGAGCTCGGGGGCAAAGTTAAGGCCGTAGATCAGAACTTTCATACCGTGAATCCTCAAAGCGGCAAAGGCTTCGGCGGGCCAATCGATTTCTTCTCACGAGGCGCGGCGCAGAGGGCCGCCAGCGTGATACGGAGGCACGCGCCAGGAATCAGCTTCTCTGACGTGTTGAAATGTGTAGAACGGGGAAAATGAACATGACTGGACGATGGGGGTGACAGGCTTGTCGAGGAGCCACTTGCGACCTGTCGGAGCGCGCGAATTAATCTTTCGGTAAAGAATACTCACGCAGGACACGCTCCTTTCAACGACTAGCTAAAAAGTTTTTCCTGAAACGCGCCCCCCTTCACGGAAATAGATATACGACTGTGACCCCAAATGCAACCGATTAAGTCAAACGGTAAACTCCGTTGCGCTTTTTTGCGCCGGCTTGTCGCGGATCAGCGACACGATTAAGAGGAGCACCGGCGGTCAGCCGGTCTGTGGCGGGCGCACGAAATTGGTTCCGATGGCTCGGTGTACACCCATGGTGGAGCATCAGGCGTGATCAATCCGTAATGGATTCCGCTAAGTCTTCTCGAATAATAAAAGGGCGCGGGTCACCGGCTCTTTTGGCAACGCTTATCGCGGACAATGTCGCCCGCGAGGCGCTTCTGTCGAAGAACTGAAGAACTAATAAGTCGAAAATGAATGTGGCAATCTACTGCGATTACAGAGACAAGTGGGAACGGCGCGTTGCCGACCATTAACCTAGCGCTGAGCTTCGTTTGGTTAAGGACGCGCTTAAGCTGGGTACGGAAAATCTGGAGCAGTTGCAATACAAAGCAAACCGCGTTCTACGTGCCCGCTCAATATTACTTACGATCGAGGAGCCGACGGTTCGGGAGGTGTGAATCCCAGCCATCGCGACCCTGGCGTTTGATCCGTAAGCTTTCACTGAAGCTGCTGCGACACTTACGCCTTGATGCGAGCTGTCGCGCCTGCACAAGCGTCATCGGAATACGTTATAGCGTTTGTCTAGGCTTTCACGCAGCAAAAATGATTCGGGCCCCGTGGCATGCCACGGGGCCCGAATTAATTCGATAAAACGACTGGCGAGGCTTTCAGGCGAACGTCGTACCGACTTGTTGCCCCTCAATCTTACTGTTGCGCCGACGTCGCTGGACGAGGGTCAGTACGCCGACGCCTCCCAACATCAGGACCCATGTTGCCGGTTCCGGGACTGCTGCGATATTGCCGCTGATGCTGGACAGCGTCCCAGGGCTGGTCTTGCCCGTGATCTCCAAGTCGTATTTGCCAGGCGCCAGATCAAAGCTGCCACTTCCACCGCCATTTGCGCCAACGAAAGTGCCGGTGGTTATGTCGAATAGGGTCACATCCAGGAGTTTCACTCCGCCGGACGCGACCGACTCGATCAAATCGGCCGCGGAAGTCAGCGTGAAATCAACGTTATCGGTAAAAGCAGCCGGGGGACGGTTACTGTTGAACGCGAAATAGTAGGTCTGATCGACGTTGAGCTTGCCCAACGTATCGGTGTTGCCAGCAGCACTTGAAACCGCTGCCGCACCAAGACCGAAGAGTGCGCCGAGCGTGACACCTACGGCTTTGTTCATTGGCTGACTTCCCTGAAATGCTTAAACGTAGAACGACCCATCCAGATCCTTGGAGGGAGCAGGCAGTCTGCACCGAACCTTCCTACCACCCGACTTTATGCCAATACACCATAATCATGAAAGAGAAATTTACCATAAGCGGCAAAAACTTCGCTCAATGCGCCGACCGCGGCGCATATAACGCATTGAAAACGCGCCTCTGTTCGGACATCCGCACAACGGTGGTGCAGGCGTCTGACCGGCAACCTTAAAAGCGGGAACGCGGATAAACTCAAGATGTGACAGCCGGTTTCAATCAAAAGAAGTTATGCTGCCGCGCAGCACGCAACCCCTCAACCGCGGTCCTCGCATTGGTCGTACTGGCCGGCTGCGGTAGCCATCAGAGCAACGGCGGAATCGTCACCCAGGTTGTAGCTAGGATTAATGGGCACGAGTTGACCGTCTCGCAACTCAATCGAGAGCTACTCAATGGTGGGGACGGTCAGGGCGATCCGGATCAGTTGCGTCAAGCTGCGTTGGACCGCCTGATTAGTAGAGAACTGATAGTACAGGCGGCGGAGGCTGAGAAACTCGACCGCGAATCCCTCGTGGCGGCACAGATCGGTGAGAGCCGCCGCCGTGTTCTGGCGCGTGCCTACGCTGAGCAGAAAGTCTTTCCCGCGGATCAATTGGATGACGCACAATTGCGCACGTTCTATGAGCAGCACCCGCTGCTCTTCAAGAAGCGGCGGGTTTTTCACGCAGTGCTCTTCACCGTCGCGGACGCGGCCAAGGTGCCGCAGCAACTCTCCAGTCAACTCACCCAGATGCATTCCGCGGACGGTGTTCGTGCGCTGTTAGGGCACTACGGCGTCGAGGCGCAACAGGAAAGTACCTCTCGGGCGGCGGAGGACCTAGCGCCGGACTGGTTGCCAAAGCTGGCAACTTCGAGTGCTGGAGAGCTAGTACAGCTCAAGGGCCCAAATGGACAGCTGCAAATCATGCTGCTCACTGGCATAGATGATGCATCGATAGTCTTCGATGAAGCGCGTCCAAGAATTAGGCGTTACTTACAGGTCAAACGCAACGAAGATGCTCTAGAAAGCTACATCGCGACGCAGCGGGCAAGCGCAGAGATAGTATATGGGGAGGGTCATGGTGCATCGCCCTCGAGCCAGTAGAGAATCTGATCGTAACGGTTAGCTCTTCGATCGCTCATTTCGTTATGCTCTGCTGGCGAGTGTGCCGGCTGATAACTAGGGCTGCCTCAATGTTTATTGTGACCAACAGACATTCGCTTTCAAATTTCGCCGCCATTGCAGTTGCGATGGCATTAGGCTGTGGCGTGGTGGCGGCTGCAGATCTCTCACAACACGCCGTGGCCGCGCGAGTCAATGGCACGGCAATCACAGTCGCGGACCTCAGCGCGGTCGAGCCTGCAGCCAATGGTGTCATAACTCCCCAAAGAGATTCCGAGCAGAAAACATTGCAGGCGCTGATCGACGAACAGTTGCTGGTGCAGCAGGCCGAAAGCGCGAAACTCGATCGTGATCCGCAGGTGATGACAGCTATCCAGGATGCGCGACGAGCGGTTCTCGTCAACGAGTGGCTGAAGAGGATCATTGGGCAAGTCGAGCTGCCGTCGGACGACAGCATTTCTTCCTACTATGCTGCACACGCGGGCCAGTTCTCGGAGCGGCGCACTTTTAGCTTGCGCGTGGCCGAGATTACCGGGCAGCCGGAACAGTTGCAGATGCTTCAGAAGCAATGCCTCACCGCCAAATCGCTAGAGGAGGTTTCTCTGATCGCGCGACAATCAGGGCTGTCCTCGCACGAGAGCACGCTTGAGAAGACCTCGGACCGACTCTCTGAGGATTCACTGCACCGGGTGGTAGGCGCAGATGCTGAGAATCCCCTAATCGTCAATATTCAGGGCAATCATCTAGAAGTGGTGCAGCCCACATCATCGCGGCCGGATCCTCTTGATCCGGCTATGGCTAGGCCCATGATTTCCCAAATATTAATTAGTCAGCTAGCGAAGCAACGAGTAGACGCCGCGATAGCGACGCTCAGGGCAAAGGCAACCATTGAGGTAGTCGCGAGCTCGGCGACAAACTCACCAGCGTCTGCCGCTGCGCCCCGACAACCAACGCTTCAGGAGGATATCGCTCACGGTCTGAAGTGACTGCAATATAAGACGACAATGATTTAGCGAACCCGAACAATTTTGACGGAGTGGGCTCGCTCGGAATGTGTTTTTGTACTTTGACATAAGGGAAAGCCGACGCGTGACAGCAGAGCAATTGAGAAGGGCAATGCGGATGAACAGACGAAGGCTCGCAGGCATTTTCGCTGCGACGTTCCTGCTCGCGTTGCTCACCGCATTTATTCTGCCGCGGAGCTTTACAGCAACCGCGACCGTCGTCGTTGACCCGAAGCCGGATCCGGTCGCGGCTGCCAACCAGCCATCGCTAGCATGGTCATCTGCATTTATGACGACGCAAGTGGATATCGCCCGCAGTGAGCGCGTGGCGAGAACCGTTGTCGCCCAGCTCCAACTCGACCAAACGCCGGGTGTGCAGGAGAAATGGCGCCAAGAGACAGGCGGGCGAGGCGACTATATCGCCTGGATCGCGAATAATTTGCAACAGCGCGTCAGCATTGCTCCAGCACGAGAGAGCGGTGTCATTTCCATTTCTGCCAAATGGTCGGATGCCAAGGGTGCCTCAGCAATTGCGAATGCCTTTGCCAAAGCCTACATCGATACTACGATCGAGCTGAACGTTGAACCGGCGAAACAGTACGCGGGCTGGTTCGATACGCGGGCGGCTGAGCTGCGCCGCACACTGGAATCGAAGCAGCGGGTGCTCTCAGACTTTGAGAACAAGAGCGAAATCACGTCTACGGACGAGCGCCTGGACATCGAAACTGCTCGGCTCAATGATTTATCGACACAGTTGACTGTCGTCCAGACACAGCGACAGGACACCGAGTCGAAGGAACAAAAGGCGCGGACAAACAGCGAGGACGCGCCGGAAGTGCTGCAGAATCCACTGATCGGGACTCTCAAGGCTGAACTAGCCGACGCTGAAGCAAAGGAAAAGATTCTTGCAACCAGTCTGGGCATCCGACATCCCGACTACATCAAAGCCCGAGCGAGTGTCTCCAGCTTGCAGCGTCGCCTCGCCGATGAAACGGCCAGGCTTGTGTCATCACTCGTCAACGCTAATCAAGTCAACGTGCAGCGCGAACAGGAATTGCAACAGGCTCTCTCCGAGCAGAAGCAGAAGGTCCTGGGGTTGAAGCGCGATCGTGACGTACTGGAGGTCATGCGCAGTGACGTTGCTGCCGCACAGCGCAATCTAGAAGCTGTGGCACAACGGTCAGCCCAAAGCAGTATGGAGGGAGACATTCAGCACACCAATGCTCTGCTTCTCAGCGCTGCGGTAGAGCCGGATCGTCCGTCAGAAAAGATGCGCCGCGTCCTGATTGCATTCGGCCTGTTTGGGGGAATCCTTGCCGCCGTTGGTTACGCACTGTTTTCAGAGCTGATGAGTCCTAGAATTAGGTGCGACGAACAACTCGAGAAATTGCTAGAACTGCCGCTGCTGGGGACAACAGCTGCTCCCAGTCGGCGGCGCCCGGCTCATGCGACGCTTTCGGCAGCGGCATTTCGTAGGCTGCCATTCAGATCCGCCTGAATTGGTACACGCATGGATATGGAAGCCGACCTAACTGAATCTAGCATATCCCGCAAGGATGACAGCCTTCGAATTGGCGGAATTCTGGTGGCCGCTGGGAAGCTGAGTTCGGAGCAGGCCGAGGAGATTTGGTCTCTAGCAAATGCAGAGGGGCTGAGATTTGGCGCGGCCGCCCTGAAGCTGAAGCGAATCACCCAGAGCGATATTGATTTCGCCCTAGCGCGACAATTTAACTATCCGGTACTACTGGGTAACCATCCTGCGTACGTGTCTAAGGAACTGGTTCTCGCGCAGGATCCGCACGCCGCGCAGTCTGAAAGCATGCGTACAATCCGCAGCCGTATAATGCTCGGATGGCTGGAAGCATCGGAACGCAACGTATTGGCTATTGTCAGCCCTGATCGGGCAGAGGGCAGGAGCTGGTTCGCGGGAAATCTAGCGGTGGCATTCGCGCAGGCCGGTGAGCGAACGTTGGTCATCGATTGCGATATGCGCAATCCTCGACAGCACGAGCTGTTCAATATCAGAAACGATGTCGGCTTAGCGAATGCACTTACGGGGCGCGCGGGCATAGAAATCGCGCGTCGTATCGATCCGAAGTTACGTCTGTTCGTCGTGCCTTCTGGTCCATGTCCACCGAATCCGCAGGAACTGCTGATTAAGCCGGTGTTCGATGTTGTGCTGGCCGCATTCTCGCGACGAGTCGATGTGGTGGTGCTCGACACCCCGGCCGCCACCGAGACCGGAGATGCAGAAGTGCTGGCGACGCACGCTGGTGCCTCGCTCTTGCTCGCGCGTCGAGACCACACAAAAGAGTCACGGATGCTTTCCGTTATGGACTCGATGATGCGGTCCGGGGTTAAGGTAATCGGCAGCGTGATTAACGAATTTTGAGGCGGCCGCTACAATACTATCTCGCCTGTCTGCAAATTTGCCCTGGACGTGGCTACGAGCGTGCCAATTACCATGACGCTGTCAACGACAAAGGTTGCCACCGACGGCGACATGATTCCAAAACGGTTAGCCGTGAAATAGACAGCAATGATCATAGCCAGCGACGCCAAGATGAATACAGTGGCAAGCAACGAATGCCGGTTTGTGGCCGTCAAGCGCGTCGAACACACTTGCCAATAGGCACTCGCCACGGCCGATGCGAGCAGCCAGCTAAGCGGCCCTATATCGCAGGCAATTTTCCCCCGGCTCCAAATTCGGATGATGTACGGTGCAAGGATTGCCAACAAGATGGCTCCAACCACTGTCAACGGAACGATGGTCCTTAGTACTTTGTCGCTGAGGAGCCTGGCATCCAATTCTCTACCGGCGCCGTGAAGCGCGGAGATCTCCGGAGATAGGGCCTTGCTGGAAATAATGGACAACTGAGTCAGTACTCTCGCCAAAGTGCGGCTGGTATTGAACTGCGCGACGGCGATGCCGCCCAGCCGTCCACCGATGACTACGATCACGCCTTGAAGCATCAATAGATTACCAACCGGGAACGACAAAAATCCGACCCCACCCTTCACCAGCCTAAAGGCCACTCCGACATCGAATTGACTGAAGGTCCAATGCAGCTCCTGCAGGTCGAGGCGAGCAAACAAGCATAGCAGACCGCACGCGAGCGCCCTTCCGAGCAGAAATCCAAGCGCCACGCCGCTAAGCGACCCAATGATGTACAGGGCGATGATGGCGCCAGCCCACTCCACGATGCGGGCAGTCGTCAATAGAAGTGTCACACGCGGATACTTGCCGAATGGGCGATAAGCCGCATCAAAAATGCCGCACGCGACGGTTAATAGCGCGGCCATCATGAGAAAGAACAGCGCCTTGCGCTCGTCAAGGTTCAGGCCAAATGTGAAATACGACATGATCGACACCACGATGACGGCGCACCCCAGCACCAGCGCGATGACGATTAGCAGGCTGCAACTGAAAATCCGATTGACTTCCTGGGTCGCGTTACGGGCTTTGTGCATCGACATCAGGTTACCCGCGGCGGTAAGGATGCCGGCATCCGCAACAGTCAGATAGATCGGAATGGCAGACAGCAGTATCCATTCACCATACTTATCTGCGCTCCACTTGGTCATGAACAGCGGCAAGGAGGCCAACTGCGTCACGATTGTGACTAGTTGGGCATACAGGTGAGCGGCGACGCCCTGAGCTACCCTGGACTCATGTCCTTTCATTGACATCGGCATCGGTGAGAACACTGCGTGTCGTGATATTCCGCTTGAATAAGAAACGCTCCGCTTAGGAGCCCAGCGAATCGCAAAGAAGCCGGGCTCAAACCTGAGCGAGTATACAGGCGCTCGAAGAGAAGAAGGTCAAGCAAGAGAGGTCGAGTTAGAAGCTGGCGCCGCTGCAAAAGAGCCTGGAATAAGCTAAGCCCGCCAAGTCATAATGTCAGCGGAAGCCTGACTTTCGCAGACCCGCTGAGAACGCTCGATGGCCCCGATAAAAAAGCGCCTCATCTCCCTCGTCAGGAAATCGACGCCACTGCATCAGACCATTTGGAGAGCCCGGCAGGGCTATCATTGGTGCAACCGGTGGTTGCGCGATGGACGGTCGAGCGCGGATGGCGCGCCGCTGCTGGAAAGGGCGCTCATTGAGAGTCAGCCTTTCGCTATAGGTAAAATGGGCTCCGTCGAGGCAGCAGGAGTCAAGCACTACCTCGGCAGACGCGCAGCGTTGCATAAGGACACGATACCCCGCCGGTATCCGCCATACGTACGCGAAACTTTGTTCATGAATGCCGGGGTTTTCCCTCCTGACGATCAGGTGTTCGACCGATTCGGGGACATCTATCTCGATGCGGTCGGTCATTGTGATGCACTAGTGGCTTGGAATGTGGCTGGCGAGGCTGAGATCTTCAGTCAATTTTGTCGCCGCGCCACTCTGATAGATCTGCGATGCCTCGAGCCGTACCACTATGCCAAACCCTGGACACGCTTATTGGCTGGGAAGAAAGTGCTTGTCATCTCACCTTTCGCGCAAACCATCGAGCAGCAGTACAGACGTCGCGAAGCACTCTGGGACAACACCGACATGCTGCCCGAATTCGATCTCCGGACTGTCCGGGCGCCGCTGAGCGCGGGGCTTGTGGCGCCGGAAAGTCGAGACTGGTTCGAAGCGCTGGAGAAAATGACATTGGCCATGGGCTGCGCGAGCTTCGACGTCGTTCTGGTGGGCGCTGGCGCTTATTCACTGCCGCTGGTCGCGCGCGCAAAGCAACATCACAAGGTCTGCATTCATTTGGGAGGCGTCCTCCAGATTATGTTTGGGATCCTCGGCTCACGTTGGGAGCGCCGGAGTAGCTTTACGCGGTTCATCAAGTCAAGCTGGTGTCGTCCCAATGCGCAGGAAACACCGAAGGACATTCAGCGCGTCGAACTGGGCTGCTACTGGTAAGCGTGATCAATGGCTTCTTCAAGGAGAGCTCACATGATCCGATTAGCGATTGCGTGCTGCGCGATGCTGATAGTCGTTCCCGTGACTACGAGGGCGGCCGGAAAGACTCCCCAGGCACCTGCCTGCGTGGTGGCAAATGGCCAATCGAGCGCCCTCAGCTGCGCCGCTGATATCACCGCGCCGGCGACGTGCCTGCCGTACGACCTGCCCAGTGCTGATGTCTTCTTTTCTGCACCGCGTCGAGTGTTCGCTCACTACTTCGATATCTTTCCGTTATCGATGGATGATCTGCCTGCCGCGCAGGACTACTACTCGCAGACTTGGCTGGTCCCACTCAAGGCTAACATGTGGTATGCGAACGGCGGCTTCCTCCGGTCGAGACCGTTGCCGACTACGCCTTCCAGCGCGGCCACGTACCAAGTCGCCAACTTTGAAACCGAAGTCAGGGCTGCCATTGCTCGCGGGATCACCGGATTCATGTACGACATAGGCAGCACGAAAGAATTTGCCGCGGGCGGCAATCTGCTCAACATGCTCACGGCTGCCGCCGCGGTTGATGCCCGATTTTCGATTGCGCTGATGGTCGATCATCTAAATATCGCCGACGTGGAAACAGTGGTTAAAACGCTGTACGCAAACCCATCGGTATATCGTGTCTCCAACAAAGTGGTGGTGGCGCCTTACATGGCTGATTCGCTACCGCCGGCTGCATGGAATCAAGTCAAATCCGATCTGGCGAATCAAGGCATGCCAATCTACTTTCTGCCTACCTTTCTCAGCATCCCCCAAAGCATTTTGACAGAGTACGCGCCGGTCGCAGACGGCATGGGCTTGTTCGGAACCGCATTATCCACGGAAGGTATTTCGGAATCAGCAAACATCTTAAACGTGCACCAGGCAGGTAAACCCTACATGTCGGGCATCAGCCCGCAAGGCTATCGGCCCAAAGAGTTCCATTACTGGGAAACCGATGCGAGCCTAGGCTATCGCTCCGGCTGGAATGCCGCCATTGTGCAAGGCGCCGACTGGATTCAGTTGACCACGTGGAATGACTTTTCGGAGACGACTCAGGTAGCGCCTTACACTAATCAACTTGGATACCCTGGAACGGGTTTTTACGACTTGACCGGCTTCTACTCGGCCTGGTTTGCGACTCAACAGCAACCCACCATCCGCCATGACGTGCTCTATTACTTTTATCGTCGAGAGTCGGTTGCCGCCGCTGCACCTAATGCCGGTCAGCCGACCGTATCAGCACCTACCAACGTACCGGGTGCGGATATCATTGAACTGGTCGCATTCCTCACCAAGCCCGGAACGCTTTTGATCACAATCGGCACGGATACCGTATCTAAGGCGGTGGATGCCGGTCTGCAGACGCTCACGGCGCCGCTCGCCCCCGGTCAACCCCAATTCTCACTGATGCGTGACGGTGCTACGCGGATCTCCATCACCGGGACCCCAATGATCTACGGCGACTCCGGTTTGCCGAATGGCTTCACGGATCTCACGTATTGGAGTGGTTCCGGATCTTCAGTCGCATCCTGCTCCAATCAATAATGGCTAAGTCGACTTGGAGTCTGCCGGACCGACCTTCTACACAGGTCAGCTGGCTTCATCGACGGCCAGCGGCGCGCCAGTATGATCTGCTGTCGCGCGTGTACGTGGCGGCACTATCGGGCATTCTGCTCGTATCCCTGTGTTCTGTCTCCAACCTTAGGGAGTTTCCATTCTCCTATCTGCTGCTGACGCTGAATGGAGCGTTAGCCGCGTACGGCCAACATTGCGCTCTGCGAGCCAACTCGGCCATGCACCTGGCCTCCTTTCTCTTTTCTTACCTGTTCATGTCCGTAATTCCGATCCAGCAATTCGGCGAGGGTCTGGATCCGGTCTTCTACGTCTCGAATGTGGCGGTGCTGGCCTGCGTGTCCGCGCTAATCTTTACGACTTGCGGCATTCTGTCGTTAGTGAATTGGCGCGCTGCGTCGCCTGCAACGCCCGATGCGAGTGCAGAACCGGTCTGGGAATTTCACAACTATCTATTTCTATCCGTGCCGGTCGTCGTGACCGCAGCTCTGTCAGTTGCCCTGTTCGGCCGAAGTCTTTTCACCAGCAGAGAGGGCTTTGGCTTCGCATTGGCCACAGTTTTTAGTGACCCGGCTACCGCTGGTGCCGTGTCCAACTTTCTGCTGCAGGTGCCTTTCTTTGGGGCAGTCATGGGTCTGCGCGCCGCAATGACCACACGGCATCGCGGCTGGACGTGGTTTTACGCCTCGCTCGCGCTATGCGCGGTGGCCATAAACAATCCACTTGACACGGCACGCTTTAAGCTGGCTGGTTTGGCGTTCTTCTTTATTGAATATTTCTTCCGTGGCAGGAAGTTGAAGTTGTTGATAGTAGCCATGGTGCTGGGTTTTTCACTGGCGCCACTTTTTCATATCTTCCGCTACGAGAACAGCGCCTCCAATGAAACGGCTTATGGTAGTAAGTACCTGTCGACCGACTTCGATGCCTTTCAGATGGCGTGTTACACATTGATCGCTGTGGATCAAGCTGGCGTGTCCTATGGAAGTAACATCGCGGGGGCAATCCTATTCTTCGTTCCCAGAAGTCTCTGGCCAAACAAGCCTGAGCCAACGCCGTTCGAGATCTTCTATACAGCGCAGCAATTTCGTCCGCAGGGCACCAACAATCTGTCGGACGCTCTGTTCACAGAAGGCTATTTCGCGTTCTCGTGGGTCGGCGTGATTCTGATCTCCGGTCTGTATTGGTGGTCATTGACTGCGGTGCAACGACGCTCACTGCGTGACGCGAACTCGTTATGGTTCCTCACGCGCTCAATACTGGTTGGTCTAGTACTGATCATTTTGCGAGGACCTCTGATTACCGCCACCACGAACATAGTCGCTAACTTGACGGCAGCGGTTCTTCCTTGGTGCGCGATGCGTATGTTCCGACCGGCCCGCGCAGCAGCAGGTAGCGGGCGTGCCTAACGGCAACCCCTTCCAGGACCTGCAGCGCTTTCGGATGCCAGCGGGTTTCCGCGGCCGCTCGGCTGTCGTGGTGCAACTCTGGTGGATGGTGCAGGCACTGGTCGTGAAGCCGCTGCCGCAGATGTGTTACCCGGTCAGACGGGCTTTGCTGCGTGCATTCGGTGCCAGGATCGGGAAGGGCGTCAAGATCAGGCCGGGCGTGGACATCACCTATCCATGGAAGGTTAGCATCGGCGATCACGCATGGATCGGGGATAATGTGACGCTGTATAGCTTGGGCCCCATTACCATCGGCGCAAATACAGTAGTTTCGCAATATTCCTATCTGTGCACAGGCGATCACGATCACACCCTATCCGATTTTCCTATTCGCTCATTCCCCATCGTGATCGAGGATCAGGTATGGGTCGCTAGCCACGTTTGGATCGGCCCAGGAGTCACGATCGGGTTCGGATCGGTGGTGGGAGCGCGAAGCACGGTCATCAAGAGCCTGCCGAGCGGTAAGATTTGCGTCGGATCTCCGTGCCGCCCGGTGCAATCGCGGGCAATACCCGAGCGATGACCGCGCTCATGAGCGCATCGAGCGGACTGCTGCAGCTGTTCAATATCAAGCGCACCTTCTTCGTGCTGATGCTGCTTTTGGTCTGCCTCTACACGCCGGTGATTGCGGATCTGATGACGCACGAATGGGCCAAACCGGAGTCCGGACACGCTCCCATCGTACTGGCGCTGTCGTTCTGGCTCATGTACCGCAATTGGCAGGAGTCGTTAGTCCCGACTGACGTCACAGCCACGCGATTAGCTTTCTCGCTGGTGATGCAGTTCATGGCGGCGATCCTCTACATCGTCGGCAATGTCGGCGATATCTCGCAGCTCGCCTATGGCTCGATAATCCCCCTCCTGCTGGGTAGCATAGTTCCGCTACAGCGCGGCGTGCCAATCGGGAAATTGATTTTTCCGCTCTTCTTCCTGCTGTTTTCGGTGCCGCTGCCCGGATTTATAGTCGACCCGCTTACTCAGCCGATGAAGCAGCTGGTCGCAGCGCTGACGGTAAACATATTACACGCGGCTGGCTTCCCGATCGCGCGTAGCGGCGTCATGCTCTATCTGGGGCAATATGAACTTCAGGTAGCAGACGCTTGCGCAGGCCTTCGCACACTATTCACGTTGGAGGCGTTGGGGCTCCTCTATGTCAATTTGTTCGAATCCTCGTCTCGTTTGCGAAACATCCTCATCGTCGTAATGGTTGTGCCAATCTCATTGCTGGCCAATGTGACCCGGGTCATCGCGCTGTGCCTGATTACCTACTATTTCGGCGACGCCGCAGCACAGGGCTTCTTGCATCAGTTCGCGGGCGTACTGCTATTCGTTTGCGCGCTGACACTGTTAATCGGAGCTGATCTGTCGTTGCGCTTCGTGGCTGCACGCCGGACCGTTCACTCGAAATAGCCGTGCTATGCAAGTTCCCGTCGTAAGCGCAAAGGGCCGTTTCAACCGACTGGTGGTATGGACCATTTCCTTCTGGATTGTCGTCGCCGCGGTCTGCATCTATCTCCAGCATCGTATAACGCCGCGCCACACCTTAGTGTTGCGTGGGATGGAGGATGTCATTCCACAGTCAGTCGGCGACTGGGCGGCCGTGGCCTATGAGGCAGCGCCCATCATCAATCCAGAACAGCAACAAGGGCTGCTGGAGGATTACGACGAGATACTCAGCCGCACATACGTCAACCGACGCACTCACACTGAAGTGATGCTGTCGATCGCTTATGGAAGCGATCAAAGCCACGCTCGGCAGATACATAAACCCGAGGTCTGCTATCCCGCGCAGGGCTTCGTAATCGACTCAGTACAACGCGTTCAGTTCGACCTGGCTTCGCGACAGATCCCGGTGACGACGTTGCACGCCACGCGGGGACGTCGCAGCGAGTACATAGGCTATTGGATCGTCGAGGGCTCGTCGATTGTTCGCGGCGCGATCGAGCAAAACATGAAGAGAATGCTACTAGCGCTGCGCGGTATTCGGGTGGATGGCCTGCTGTTCAGAGTGTCAACGCTGTCGGATGATTCGATGACATCGACTGTTCTGCTGGAACAATTCAGTCAAGCATTGCTACAGTCAGTCAGTCCGTCGGTTCGGAGCAAGTTGGTCGGCGAGCCCGCTGTCGCTAGTGATCTCTAGCCAGCGCTCGAAGCAGACTTTGGGCGGCCGCTTGGGCCGTAAAGCGCTGGTCAAACAAGGCTCGGGCCCGGGTCGCGAACGCACCACGTTCCGCTGTTGACAGGGCCAGCCACGCATGCAGCGCTGTCGTGATTCCATCGAGGGTGTCGGCGCAAACGATGCCGGCCCGATAAGATTCGACCTCGCGCCAAATGTTGACCTTGTTCGAAATCAACACAGGCAATCTGCAGCCGAGCGCTTCTGCCACGGCAACACCAAAGTTTTCCTGATGGGAGGGGAGCACGAACAATTCCGAGCTGTAGAACGCGCCCCATTTAAGGTCGTCCTGCAGATGCCCGAGCCACGAGACCGATTCAAACTGCTGACTAGCTGCCGCGTCCTGCTTCAGCGCCGAGGCCAATTCACCATCGTCGGCGCCGCAAAAGACGAGGCGCAATCGCCTGTCGTTGCACGCGACGTGTGCAAAGGCTCGAAGCAGCAGATCGCATCCTTTCTTCTCATGAATTCGCCCAAGAAACAGCAGCAGCCGCTTGTCTCGCAGTTGCGGAAATCTTGCGGAGAAGCGCTCGATTAATCTCGGCGAGCTAGGCGGCGGCGCGCTCGTGCCATACCCCACTACCTGCTCGGCGGCCCGATACAACCAAAAGGACTGTCTGGCCAGCCGACGCTCCTCCTCGGTCGTGAAAAGTACAGCGCGCGCGTCGCGTAGAACGCGGTAATCAGCCCACGGCCAGTAAAGCCATTTCTTGAAGTGCTTTGCGCGATACTGACGTTTGAACCAGGGATCCAGCATGCCATGCGGGAATACAAAATACGGAAATCCCTTTATTTTAGCCGCCCGCCAAACGCCAAAACTGTGGTACTGCCACAGTCCATTGACAATGACCGCATCATAGGAGGGCGCGTGGCGCACGAGCCAATCGACCAGTCGTGCGTTATAGCGATAGCCGAGGTGCGAGGGCCCCAGTGCATGAACGGCTTCAGCGCAGCTCTGCAGAAACGGGGACGCCGCATCGTCGAGCGTCACTACTTCTTGCTGATGCCCCAGCCCGCGCAGGGCCGCACCGGATTGGCGGACGCCTTCGACGGGTCCCCCACTGCGTGGATCCATCGTTGGCAGTACCTGAAGTATTCTCAAATCTGATTCTCGACGGAAAGATGAATGTGGCCAAGTCGACGAAGGATAACAGCGTAATAAATACACTCCGCGTCCCGTTGCAAATCTGGCCGCGAGCGGCATCTCACCGCATAACGCTGCAGCGCGGTGAAGTGCGTCCCAAATTGATGAAGTTCCATCACTGTCGCCAATTGGCGACGGGATTTCGCGCCCCTCACAGTTGATGAAGCAGCTCCCGCCGGCATGAGCTCACGATCAGAAATCAAGTCGCTGAGTGAGCATACCGTAGCGCTATGCTGTGCTTGACTGATTACGTCGTCATGCCAGCGCTCGCGCTCTGTTGGCGCTTTGTCAACTCTAGGCCAAACCCAGACATATTAGTGTCGCCACGGCGCGACTTGTCTGTCAGGGCAGCCATCTTGTTGGTGCATCATTCCTCCCGTGAACTACACCGTATGAGAAAGTACATCAATTCTCCGCGAAGCCTTGCGAAGTTCATATCTGCATCTGCCGCCCTACTGGCGACCTTTTGGCTCGCCGCCTGTGGATCTTCGGGTGAAGCGTCATCCAGCAACGCGGCGGGCGCCAGCCCAGTCGGGAAAGTGGCCCCAATCGCGAGGATCGGTCCGGGCACCCCCGCAGCGGGCGTAAGCAACGGTCCGCAACTGCAGGCGCTATATGGCATCGCCTCGGTTCCCATTGACTCTGCGCCCATTGCCAATCCAGTCAGCGTAGCGGCAGAAGCCGGTACTGCGACACTTAACTGGATCGCACCTGACGTCAACACAGACGGGTCGGCAATCAATGATCTTGCCGGATTCAACATCTATTACGGTACGAGCCCTACCGCGATGAGCAACCGCATCAGCATCATGACGGCGGATTCCCAAAGCTACGTTCTATATGGATTAGCTCCCGGAAGCTGGTATTTCACCGTGACGGCGATCAATAACGAAGGCTTGGAAAGCGCCGAAGCGGGACCGGTCGAAGTAGATCTCTAGCACGGGGACTGAGGAGGAGGCTGATGCTTTGGTCCGAGATCCTCCGGTCGAGCATGAGTCGCCGAGTGGAGTAGCCCCATTATCGACCGGACACAGAGGCATTACGAGAAACCGTGCGTAAGCCCGGCAATACCCATATGTCCAGTCATGCGGATCGAGTTGAAGTCTGCTAATTGGGATCTAGTGTCGTCCGTGTTAGTCGGTTATAAGCTGGGCGTGGTGGACGAAGCCGGCTAGCTTGGGCTGACGATTACTCTGGAGATACAACGATATAGCGCGGATCTCAACTACGAGCATAGCCCCATACCAGCAGGCATATATGATTCTTGGGCATAACAGCTCGATTTGGCGCGCTTGCTGGACATCCGAATAACTCATGTAACTCACAAATCCAAGCGTCAATAACGCGACGAAAATTCAGATCCAATCTGCAACGATAGGCCGGAAGGTATCTTCACGCGACCTTCGCTGACTAGTTGTGGAGTCTCAGCAGGTTGTCGCTGCACGACTCCCCGCCCACGCGAGGCGGCCCAGGGCTCCGGTCGCGGCGCCAGGGGGTTCGTGCTCTAGCCACGGAATCGGTAGTCCATCAGTGAGAGATCCATTTCGGCGGCGGCCGAACAAGTGACTTAGGCTAGGTCCAAAGGCGCAGTAGAGGGGCGCAGATGGCTAGAAACATCGTTGACGAGTACGGCTGGCGAGACGCCGATGAAACGCAGGCCGCCGGCTATATCACGTCGGTCGTCATCAAGGAGCTCCGGTCCATCAAGGCTCGCCGTGTGCTCGATTTCGGCGCAGGAAACGGCGCCCTCTGCGCTCGACTGAAGTCTGAAGGCTTCGAAGTGGTCGGTGTCGAGCTCGATGAGAGCGGAGCCGGAATCGCGCGTCACGCCCATCCGGACATTCCCTTCTATCGCGCCGGCACCGAGGACGATCCCGCGCATTTATCGGAGGCGCCCTTCGATGCCGTGGTGTCGACCGAGGTGATCGAACACCTCTATGCCCCGCATCGTCTACTCGCATATGCCAGCGGCGTCCTAAAGTCCGATGGACACCTTATGCTGTCCACACCCTACCATGGCTACCTGAAAAATCTCGCGTTGTGCGTGTTCGACAAATGGGACCACCATCATGATCCGCTATGGACTGGCGGCCACATCAAGTTCTGGAGCCGTAATACCCCCAGCAAGCTGCTCGCCGGCAATGGCTTTCAGGTCACCCGTTTTGCGGGCGCCGGCCGGTTGCCGTATCTGTGGTGCAGCATGGTGATCACCGCCGTCAATACGGCAACCACGCTGCCGCAGGCGCGTTAGCGGCGCGCCGAAGACGGACTGATAGACCAGTTCCACGCAGCCCCCGGCCGCCAAAGTCGTGGGCGCTCCGGTCACCGCGGTAGCCGGAGATGTAAAGCTCCACGTAATGGCGCCGATTGCGTTCTTGAAGCAGATGCGACGACGCTCGCCGTCTCCAATTGGCGCCGCCAATGTCACGGTGAATGCGCCGCTTGACGTATTGGCAGACTCGTAAGTCGAGGCAACGCCCGCGGCAATGGTGTCCGAGCTAAAGCCCGTATTGACTGCGCGTCCAGTGGCCAGCGTGCTAAAGGACTGCGCCATAGCTGGATTTAAATAATATTCGGGGGACAAGCAGGCGCGGGCCGTGTACACCCGCAGGTTTGCAATGTTGACCGTATTGCCGCGACCGATGGGGTCGGATTGTCGAATTCGACATGTGCGTTGGACGAACTCAGCGCTGTCTGCAACGCGAAGTGGTAGCAGTAGTGTTGGTAAGTCGTCTGCAACGAGATGGTCTTGGTGAGGGCATAGTTGGTGAAGTTGTTCACCGACGCCAGCAGGCTCGCATACGGGGAACTGAGGCCCTGCTCAGCGTAGAAACCTACCCAGCCCATTACGCCGGTAGTGGAGATGCGCCGAATTTGTGTGCCCCCGGTATGCGTAAGATTTGTCTCTTTTCAGTTTCCCACGTCCACTTTCGCCGCGAATGCCACACTAAGTCATGGATTCTTCGGTCTCCCTCATCCTGTCTAGCCCTCCTAGGAGGAAATTAACACATGACCCTCTGTCAACGCCGGACGTAAACCGCACAGTTTGTGGCGGGTGAGAATTGCACACCTTTTAGATCCGATTGCCCGTTCCTGCGCTGGTCTCCACATCTGACTGCAATGCTTGATACAGCTCGGTGTGTTCGCGCATGCGATAGCCGTTGCCGCGGATGTTCACCAGGTGGCAGTGATGCAGCACTCGCTCGATGAGCGCTGCGGCCATCACTTCAACGCCGAACACTTGTCTCCCGGGACTCGCGAACAATTCCGACATTGCTGATTACCTGCATTTAATCGCTCGCTCCAATCGCAGGCTTAGTCTTACTTGAAAATGTCAGGCGCTTTTGTGCTGCACCGCAGGATAATGCATCGAAGCGGCCCATTAGCGCACTGGCAGTCGGTTGCTAATCTATCGGGCAGCCGCGTCGACAAGTTGTTGGTATTTGTCATATCCCGATGCCCGTGGTATGTTCGACACATCACATCAACTCGGGCCTGTAAGTCTCTATGTCGGCAGCGAAATCCATCTGTCTGAGCCTGCTGGTGGCTTGCTTTGCCCCCGCCGCTCAGGCGCAAATTTCGCCGAACGTGCACAAATCGCTGCTCACCCACAGGCCGTTGACAAGCACTGTCGCGATTTCGCGACACCAGAATGGAACCAGTTGGACGGACTCCGAGGGACTCATCGACCAGGCGGAGACGATCCGCCCGGCAATTCCGTCCTCCAATTGGGGGCTGATCCTCCTGTTGTTCTGTGCGCTTGCCGGCTACCAGCTCAGGCGTAATCACAGGACGCTGGATCATCGATTGACCGGTCCATAGCAAGAAAGCAAATAAAGCAAAGGAGTGCTGAACGGGGAGATCGGCGGGGATTTTGGGGATTACGAAGATGGCAGAAGGCGGCGTAGAGGAAATCCTGCATTTGCAGACCCGCTTTGCTGCGCTGACCGCCAGCGACTCTTCCCCCACCTTCGCGATCAAATCCCTGCTGCGCCCGATCGTTGCTGTTGCATGCCTGATTCTGACCCTGGGCGCGTGGCGACAGCCATTCTACGGTCCGTACCTGCTGCTGGCTGTGCTGGCCTTCTTCGCCGCCGCAGATTTTCTCAAGATTTCGGATTGGCCACCTCACAACGCCAGGTCGCTCCCGCTGCGCGGGCTATTCCGGCTGGCGCTTCGTTGGATGGCGATAGTGCTGTTTCTCTTTCTACTGGTGCAGGTAGCCGACTTGGGTCATCTGATTCAATTCCGGGTGCTGCTGACTTGGGCAATCGTCACTCCAGTTGCACTGTGGTTCGGCGACGGCGCGGTTCACAAGCTGCTCTACAACGCCACCACCCGGCGCGATGCGTCCCGAAAGGCGGTCATTCTCGGATTGACGGAGCTGGGTCTGCGTCTCAAGCGCCAGCTGGAGCATGATCCGCTTCTGCACATCAAGGTCGTCGGCTTCTTCGATGAGCGCCGCCCCGATCGACTGCTGGCCGAAGGCCGCTGCTCACTGTTGGGAACCGCCGATGAACTGAAGAATTACGTGCGGCGCGAAGACATTAAGCTTGTCTACATCACGCTGCCGGTTGCGCCGCGACCGAAAGTGCTGGAACTGATCGATGCCCTGCAGGACTCGACCGCGTCGATCTACTTTGTCCCTGACATGTTTACCTGTGACCTGATCCAGGCGAGGCTCGATGTCATTGGTGGCATTCCGATCGTGGCGGTGCGCGAATCGCCTTTCTATGGCGCGGGCGCCATCGCCAAGCGCATGACAGACGTGTTTCTGGCCGTGCCACTGCTGCTTCTGGCCGCGCCCTTGCTGCTGGTCGTTGCCGCGGGCGTGAGGCTTGGCTCGCCTGGTCCGGTACTCTTCAAGCAGCGACGCTACGGTCTCGATGGCCGGGAGATCGTCGTCTACAAATTCCGCTCACTCAGTGTGACGGAAGACGGTCGTACGGAGTACACGCAGGTCACGCGCGGCGATCTGCGTCTGACGCCCTTTGGCGCTTTTATTCGCCGCACTTCGCTGGATGAACTGCCGCAGCTGTTCAATGTACTGGAAGGCACGCTCAGCCTGGTCGGGCCGCGTCCTCACGCAATCGCGGTCAACGAGCAATTCCGCAAACTCATACCTGGCTACATGCTTCGTCACAAGGTCAAGCCGGGCATCACCGGCCTGGCACAGGTCAATGGCTTTCGTGGCGGTGACGATCTGCCGTCAATGAAGCAACGCATTCAGTGCGACCTGGACTACCTGCGCAACTGGTCTTTGGCGATGGATCTTCAGATCATTCTGAAAACCGTGGCGCTGGTGTGGCGCGATCGGAGGGCTTACTGATGATGATGGCAGGCAAATTGACGGCGGGGCTGGCGGTGGTGTGCGCGCTACTGAGCATGGGAGTCAAGGCCGCGCCAGCCGATGACTACGCCATCGGCGCGGGAGACTTGCTGCAGATCACGGTATCGGGCTATCCCGAACTTGCAGTCAGCGAGCGCGTCAGCGAGAACGGCACGATTACCTTCCCCTATCTGGAGCCGCTGAAGGTAGCCCGGCAATCAAGCAGTGGCGTTGAGATTCTCATCGCTCAAAAGCTCACGCAGGGCCAGATCATTAAGAACCCCCAGGTCTCGGTGCTGGTAACCGAGTTTCAGAGCCAGCTGGTATCGGTGCTGGGTCAGGTCAATAAACCTGGCCAATACCCATTGATCACCACGCGCCGCGTTATCGATCTGCTGGCGCAGGCGGGCGGACCGATCGTCAGCGAGTCCGGTAACCCGAACGCCGGAGTCGCCGGCGATGAAGCCACGCTGACGCGTCGCGACGGCAAAGTCATCAAGATTGACCTGGGGGCGCTCTTTGCCGGCGACAGTCGACAGAACGTGCCGGTGGCCGGAGGCGACACCATCTTCGTGCCCCGGGCGCCGCAGTTCTATGTCTATGGCGAGGTGCAGAAGGCAGGCGTCTACCAGCTTCAGCACCACATGACGGTGGCGCAGGCCATCAGCGCGGGCGGCGGCCTGACGCAGCGCGGCTCGCAGCGGCGCATCGTTCTCAAGCGAAAGGACGATCAGGGCCGGGAGTACGAGACCTCCATCAAAACTTCCGAGATTCTGCAGCCCGATGATGTGCTTTACGTCAAGGAGAGCCTCTTCTAGGCCGCCATGAATCAGCTCAGTCACTTTCTCCAGATCCTTAAATCGCGCATGGCATTGGCCACGGGTGTATTCGGCACCGTCGTGCTGCTCGCGGTGGCCCTCATTCTCTTTATGCCGAAGTCCTACACGGCGCGGGTGTCGCTCGTCACAGATCCCCAGGGAGTCGATGCCGTCACCGGCGCCGCTGTGCAGCTCCCGGCGCTCGACAGTGTCATGGCCACGGAGGCCGATATCATCAAGAGCCACACGGTAGCCCTCAAGGTCGTCGAGCGCCTCAAATACGAGGACGATCCACGCTGGAGGAGTGACTTTCTGCGACAGCCGGTTGGCCAATCGACCATGCGCGACTGGGCGGCTGAGCGGCTGGTGCACGCACTCGATGTGGTGCCGTCACGAGACAGCAATGTCATCAACATCGACGTGACGGCCGAGAACCCGGTGGTCGCCGCGCTGCGTGCCAACGCATTTGCGGACAGCTTCATCCAGGCAGATCTGGATCTGAAGACGGAGCCGGAGCGCCGCCAGGCAACGTGGTTTCAGAGCCAGGTCAAGGATCTGCGGGCCGCGGTCGAAGCAGCACAGTCACGCCTGTCCGATTATCAGCGTCGCTCGGGCCTTGCCGGCACGGATGACAAGGATAATCGGCTCGACGTCGAAAATGCGCGCTTCGCCGAGATCAGCACCCAGCTCGTGGCGGCGCAATCATCCCTGGCCGACGCCCGTTCGCGCCTGAATCAGGTGGCGGAAGCCCGCGGTCGCGGCCAGCTCGCTCAGATCCCCGATCTGCTCAACAACTCGCTGCTGCAGACTTTGAAAGCGGATCTGGCGCATGCCGAAGCGAATCTCGCGGACGTTTCACAGCGCTACGGTCCTAACGCGCCGCCTTACCGCAGCGCCGCCGCGCAGGTAGAAGAGGACAAGGCAAAAGTCGCCTCCGAACTGGACACTGCAATCGGATCGATTCGCCAGACCGCCGAGATATCGCAGCAACGCA
>Ga0302324_100005501_pt1 | contig 27613 bp, 28 predicted proteins | sample Palsa_T0_1_FD_201949 | JGI IMG/M metagenome (GOLD analysis project Ga0302324, IMG submission 201949) | Peat permafrost microbial communities from Stordalen Mire near Abisko, Sweden - Palsa_T0_1 | ecosystem: Environmental > Terrestrial > Soil > Palsa > Peat permafrost | place: Sweden: Abisko...
CATCGGCAACGGCCAGATCGCCGAGCTGGCCAACGACTGGGACGGGTATGCGGGTGAGATGCCTAAGAGCAGCGCGCTCGCGGCCGAGGTTCTCAAGGACTACGGGTACGCGACTGCGGCGTTTGGCAAGTGGCACAACACACCCGCGATCGAGACCACCGCGGCGAGGACCTCGCCGATGACGCCATCGCGTGGCTGCACCGGCACCGGAGTTTCGAGCCCGACAAGCCGTTCTTCATGTACTGGGCCAGCGGGTGCCTGCACGGTCCGCACCATGTAATGAAGGAGTGGGCGGACAGGTACGCGGGCAAGTTCGACGACGGCTGGGACGCCTACCGGGAGCGGGTCTTCCACCGCGCTAAGGAATCCGGCTGGCTTCCGCCCGAGACCGAGCTGACGCCGCGCGATCCGCGGATGCCCGCCTGGGATGAGATTCCCGAGAGCGAGCGCCCGTTCCAGCGCAGACTGATGGAAGTTGCCGCGGGCTTCGCCGAGCACGCCGACGTCCAGGTCGGGCGGCTGATCGACGAGGTTGACCGGCTCGGATACGGCGACAACACGCTGGTGTTCTACATCTGGGGGGACAACGGCTCGTCGGGCGAGGGCCAGAACGGCACCATCAGCGAGCTGCTCGCCCAGAACGGGATACCGACGACGGTCGACATGCACATCAGGGCGCTCGACGAGCTCGGCGGTCTCGACGTACTCGGCTCACCGAAGGTCGACAACCAGTACCACGCTGGCTGGGCCTGGGCGGGCAGCACTCCGTACAAGGGCATGAAGCTGCTCGCCTCGCACCTGGGCGGAACGCGGAACCCGATGGCCATCCGGTGGCCCGCCAGAATCACGCCGGACCCGACTCCGCGCAGCCAGTTCCACCACTGCAACGACCTTGTCCCCACCATCTACGAGGTGCTCGGCATCACCCCGCCCCGGGTTGTCAACGGCATCCCGCAGGACCCGATCGACGGCGTGAGCTTCGCCTATACCTTTGACCAGCCAGACGCGCCCGGCCGACTGCTCACTCAGTACTTCGAGATCATGGGCAGCCGGGCGATCTATCACGACGGCTGGATGGCCTCGGCCTTCGGTCCCCGGCCTCCGTGGGTTCCGGGCCTGCCGCCCGGCATCGCCGACTGGACGCCCGATCACGACCAGTGGGAGCTGTACAACCTCGACGAGGACTGGGCGCAGGCGCACGACCTCGCCGCAGACATGCCAGACAAGCTCGCGCAGCTGAAAGAGACGTTCGCCATCGAGGCAGCTAGGAACAGCGTCTATCCCATCGGAGGCGGCCTCTGGACTGTGGTGTTCCACCCCGAGCTGCGGATCTCCACTCCGTATCGGGAGTGGAATTTCACCGGCGACATCACCCGCATGCCGGAGTTCTGCGCTCCCGCGCTCGGGACCCGCGCCAACGTCGTGACGATCAACGCGGACGTTCCGGCCGGGGCGAACGGCGTGCTCTACGCGCTGGGGGGTGCCGGCGGCGGTCTCACCGCCTACGTGGATGACGGCTTCCTGTGCTTCGAGTACAACCTGTTCATCTTGATGCGGACGCGGATCCGCTCCGAACGGCCGCTCCCTGCCGGACCGGTCAGGATTCAGGTCGAGACGACCTTCGCCGAAGTCAGGCCAGGCGGCCCCCTGGACATCACTATGACGGTCAACGGCGAAGAGTTCGGCTCAGGGCGGGTGCCGGTCAGCGTGCCGCTTCTGTTCACCGCCAACGACTGCCTCGACATCGGTGTCTGCCTCGGCAGCCCCGTGTCAGCCGACTATTACGACCGGGCGCCGTTCCGGTTCAGCGGAACCATCGACAATGTCAACGTCCGCTACCTCTCCTAGCTAGTCGCTGAACGCCGACGGTGACGGCGCCGGGCGCGGGCCCGCTGGCGGCTGGCTGCGCTCGCGCGAGCCGTTCGCCTCGACGGGGCTGCTGACGGCCACGGGGCTCGCGGCCGCTGCCATCCCTGCGGGTGCGGCCGTGCCGGGCGCGGTCGCCGCGGCGGCAGCCGGGTCGGCGTAGTAGAACTGCTTGCCCCGCAGCGCCGAGATCACGGCACCGAGCAGCGACAGGGCGATGGCCGCGCTGAAGACGATCACGAGCCCGTGATGGAACGGCCCGGAGATCAGGTTCGGGAAGAAGGTCTTGCCGGTCAGGATGGCAGCGTTGCGCGCGGGCAGCTTAGCCAGCGTGCCGGTCGGCGCGAGCATGCTCTTGATCGGGTTATAGCCGAGCAGCGCCGAGAACAGCGTGCTGACCGGGGGCAGGCTGGCCACGTGCGCCGCGGCGGCGGCGGGAACGCCCTGCGCGCGCAGGCCTGCGCTGAGCGTCTTCGACAGGGTCGCGGCCAGGCCCGCGATCATCAGCGAGAAGAAGAACCCGATTGACAGCGACATGCCGGAGTTCTGGAAGACCGAGCGCATGCCGGAGGCGGCCCCGCGATGCTGCGCCGGCACGCTGCTCATGATCGACGATGTGTTCGGCGAGGCGAAGAGCCCGGACCCGATGCCATTGCAGAAGATGAGCGCGGCGAAGACCGGGTACGGGAAGTTGATCGGCAGCAGCATCAGGCCCGTGAACCCGGCCGCGGCGACCAGCAGGCCCGCCGTGGCGAACGGGCGGGAGCCGTAGCGGTCGGACAGATATCCGGAGACCGGCCCGGCGATGAGGAACCCGGCGGTCAGCGGCAGCATGTAGATGCCCGCCCACAGCGGTGTCACGGTGTAGTCGTAGCCGTGCAGCGGCAGCCAGATGCCCGCCAGCCAGATCACCAGCATGAACTGCAGGCCGCCGCGGGCCATCGAGCTCATGAGGCTGGCCGCGTTCCCGGCCGCGAAGGCCCTGATCTTGAACAGGCTCATCTGGAACATCGGCTCGGCGATCTTCGTCTCCACGATGCCGAAGATGACCAGCACCGCGGCCCCGCCGATAAGGCCCGTCAGCACCATCGGGCTCGTCCAGCCGGTGGTGTGGCCTCCGTACGGCTGGATGCCATAGGTGATGGCCGCCAGCAGGCTGGTAGCACCGACTGCGAACAGTGCGTTCCCGGCCCAGTCGATCTTTGCCTTTTTGCTGGTGGTAGCGATCTCTCGCAGGCTGCGGTAGGCCCAGACCGTACCCCAGACGCCGATCGGGACGTTGACCCAGAAGACCGCGCGCCAGTCCCAGGCGGCCAGCAGCCCGCCCAGCAGCAGGCCGATGAACGTGCCGGAGATGCCCGCGATCTGGTTGACGCCGAGCGCCATGCCGCGCTTGTTGGCGGGGAATGCGTCTGTGAGGATGGCGGCCGCGTTCGCCATCAGCATCGCGCCGCCGAACGCCTGGACCACGCGCCACAGGATCAGCCACAGCGCGCCCTGGCCGCCGGTCAGCGGGTCCAGCGACAGCGCGATCGAGGCGAGCGTGAACACGACGAAGCCGAGGTTGTAGATCTTGACCCGGCCGAACATGTCACCCAGCCGGCCGAGGGTCACCACGAGCACTGCCTGCACCAGCAGGTAGCCCATGATCATCCACAGCACGTACGTGATGTTGCCGGGAGCGAGCGGGCTGAGGTGGATGCCGCGGAAGATGGCGGGCATCGCAATGATGACGATCGATCCGTCGATCGTCGCCATCAGCATGCTCAGGGTGGTGTTCGACAGGGCGATCCACCGGTAGCTGTCCGGTTGCCCGTCCGATGCCCGCAGTTCCGGCTGCCGCCTCGATATCACGCCCACGTTGGCTCAGCCTACCTCGAAAAGGTTGCTTGCTGGCAACTACCTACCGCCGCGCCGCCCGTGCGGCGTGGCGGCCGCGGCGGCCGGCTGAGGCCCGGTAAAGGCAGGTTGAGTTAGCTCGTAGTCAATTGCGGGCGATCGGCCGCGCATTCTTTCGAGATCATGTTTTAGGCAGTTATTTTCAATACGCGAGTACCATAAAAGCGCTGACACGGGCGATAGCCATGAGCTGGTTAATTTCGCCTTAGGCGCAGCTCAGCGCATTCTGGTCTGCCATTATCGCGATGCGTAATCCGGCGATGCGCTGCTGTTACCGGGGCAGCCGCCGATGCCTTTTATCCCGTGATGAATGGACTGCGGCCGTGCAGCAGGGACTCCACGCGATTGACACCACGCCCGGCCGTCTCCGGACGCCGCAGGCGGGGACCTGGATGGTCGTGGCACTGGTGATCGTGGCGGCCTGCGTCGCCACCGGGGGGCTGGTGGCAGTCGCGCGGTCCGGGGGACCGCCGGCCAGCGCCGCGATCCGCGGCCGCGAGCCGGTCTCGGCGAGTTCCGTCCTGGCCGGATCGCCTGCCGCGGTCAGCGCCGGCACGGCCCGGCTGCTGCTGTCGTCCGCGCCCGCCGCCGTCATTGCCGACGCTGACGTACGCGCGGACGTCAGCGCAGGCGCCGCCAGTGCCCGGCGGGCGCATGCGCCGCTGCTGCTGCTGTCGCCCGGAGCGGATGCGCCGGCCCAGGCGGCCGTGCTCGACGCGGCCCTGCGGGCACTGGCGCCGAGCGCGGTCCTGGCCGTCGGCGTCGGCGCGCACACGCTGTCCGCCGATCTGCCCGGCATCCACGTCGTGACCAGCGCCGGCGACCTGCCCGCCACCGCGGCGGCTGCCCCCGAGCGGAAGGTTGCCGTCCTCATTCACCAGGGCCGTTCGGTCTCTGGCTCCGCGATCGCGCTCGCCGCGGCGGCGACTGCGCGGGCGGCAGGCGCGGCCGTGATCAGCCTGCCGGGCTATAACCCCGGCGCCGACCCGGCGGCCATCAGGAAACTCGCCGCGGCCCGGCCGCAGCGCGTGGTCGGGATCGGCGCGGGCTTCGGCTCGGCCAGCCTGCTGGCAGCGCGGGTGACGGTCGCCGAGACCGGCGTCCAGCTGCCGGCCGGCGGGCAGGTGCTCTTCCCGATGCGCAGGATCGTCGCCCTGTACGGGAATCCCGGCACGCCCGCACTCGGCGCGCTCGGCGAGCAGGGCCTGGCCGCCAGCATCGCGAGGGCGAAGGCGACTGCCGCCCGGTACGCCTCGCTGAGCAAGGTGCCGGTTGTCCCGGCCTTCGAGATCATCGCGACGGTCGCGCAGGCGTCGCCGGGCAGGTCCGGCACGTATTCCTATGAGACCAGCGTCGCGGACCTGCGCCCGTGGGTCGACGCCGCGGTCCGGGCCGGCCTGTACGTGACCCTGGACCTGCAGCCCGGCCGCGCTAACCTGCTGACCCAGGCGCGGCGTTACCGGTCGCTGCTCCGGCTGCCAGCCGTCGGGCTTGCGCTCGACCCGGAGTGGAAGCTCGGGCCCGGCCAGGTGCCGCTCCAGCAGATCGGCAGCGTCAGCATCGGCGAGGTTAACAGCGTCGTGACCTGGCTCGCCCGGCTGACCTCGCGGTATCACCTGCCGCAGAAGCTGCTGGAGCTGCACGAGTTCCGGCTGTCGATGATCCAGAACATCCAGCAGCTGGACACCCGGCACAGCGACCTGGCCATCGTGATCAACATGGACGGGCAGGGCGCTCCCAGCACGAAGCAGCAGACCTGGCAGGCCGTGGTCGCGAACGCGCCGAAGGGCGTGTTCTTCGGCTGGAAGGACTTCTACGTCAAGGACACCCCCATGCTGGATCCACGGCGGACCATCGACCGCACTCCCGAGCCGGTCCTGATCTCCTACCAGTAACCTTCAGCGGCTGGAGCGATCGGCTCAGCGGCGGTCCTCGCGGCCCGGGCGGATCAGGCTCGTGATGGCCGCAGGTCCGGCTCCATGGCGGCTACCGTCGCGCAGTCGTCAGCGAAGGTGAACAGGACGCTGATGTGCTCGCCGGCGAGCACGCGCGGCAGCCAGTACTGCGCGTCGTTCCACATCCTGGGCAGCGGCAGCTCGTCCTCGCCGAACCAGTGCGGGGCCACCTCGTCCGACTCGGCAGGCTCGCCGGTGAAGACCGAGGTGGCGAAGACCTCGGCCGTCTGGTCCCAGGACGGCCGGGCCGGGAACCGGAACTCGATGCTCGCCACGTGCTGCAGCGAGTCGGCCGGGACCTCGAGCCCTGACTCCTCGCGCACCTCGCGGACGGCCGCGCCTACGGGCTTCTCGCCGTCCTCGATGTGGCCGCCGAGCCCGACCCACTTGCCGGCCCCGAAGCCGGCCTTCTTCAGTCCGAGCAGCACCTCCGGGCCAGCCGGAGTCTGGCGCCTGATCAGGCACAGGCAGGTCCGCGTTATCGTCGGCATCGGCTCAGCCTAGCCGCAGCAGCGCCCTGACCCCGTCATTCAAGACAGCGCGTCGTCACCCGCGGTTACTTTCCGTGACCGACGGGCAGGCCCGCGTGGCTCAGGCGTTGCCCCTGGCCAGGGCGATCAGTCGGTCCAGGACCGCGCCGTCGCTGACGCGCAGGCCATCATGCTCGTACTCGCTGGTGACCCAGGGCCGCAGTCCGCGTATAGCCGCGGCCGTGGGAACCGACAGCTCGGCCGGCACGTACATGTCATTGAAGTAGACCGCAGCGGCTGCCGGCACCTCGTTCCGGCTCAGCTGAGCGGCGTCGTACAGCGGCGGCCAGTCCTCCCGCTCGGCCAGCAGCTCGGCCGCGCCGGCCAGCGGAATCAGCGCCGGGTCCACGCCGAACGCCCACGGGTAGACCATCTCGCCGGTGAACATCGGCGGCGCGTCCCCCTCGACGGCGGCTTCCGGCGCGAACTCGGCGAACTCCGCCCTGATGCGCTGCGCCGACCACCGGGTCGCCGGCCCCTGGGCGTAGCAGGCCTCGTGCACCGTCGCGTAGAGCGGCCCCGCGGCATACGACAGAGCGGAGTCGAGGTGGTGCAGGAAGGCGTCGCTCAGCTCCCGGCCGGCGAACGGGTCCTCCAGGAGGTAGTGGAGCGCGTGCGAGCCGGTGCCCGACCCGAGAATCTGGCCGAGCGTGAGGAACCGCTCCACCGTGAGCGCGCCTGCGCCAGGCAGCTCGACCGGGCTGCCCGCCGCTTCTCGCGCGTGCAGCACCCGGGCGACCTGGCGGGCCGTGTCCGCGTCCTGCGGGTACCGCTCGTAGTGGGCGCGGCACTTCGCGGCGACCTTCTGATAGGTCAGCCGGTACACATCGTCGGCCCGGGCGGACAGGCCGGGCAGGCCGCCGGTGATGAACGCCTCGGTCACGCCGCCGGGCGCCTTCGACAGGTAGCTGACCGTGCAGAAGCCGCCGAAGCTCTGGCCGAGCACCGCCCAGGGCGCGCCCCCGGTCACCTGCGGCCTGATCAGCTCGGCGTCCGCGACGATGGAATCGGCCCGGAAGTGCGCCAGGTAGTCAGCAAGCGACTGCGGATCGCCGAACCGGGCCAGCGTCTGCCGCGTCGCCGGCGTGGACCGGCCGGTGCCGCGCTGATCCAGCAGCAGCACCCGGAACTCGCGCAGCGCCCGGTCCAGCCACGCGTCCCGCCCGACGGGCCGGGGGGCGCCGAAGCCGGGACCGCCCTGCAGGAACACCAGCCATGGCAGCGCGGGAGCTCCGCCGCCCGGGCGCGCCGCGTCCGCCGCCGCGACCTCACGGGCGAAGATCTCGATCTGCTCGCCCTCCGGCCGCGCGTGATCGAGCGGGACGCTGAAGGTGCGGTCGGTGACAACGGTCCCTGGCTGGCGGTAACTGAGCATGATCAGCACAGTAGCGCCCGGCCCGGCGCTGCCCGAATTACGATACGCACGAAAGTCACGCCGTCAGTTCGCAGCCACCGCCGACAGGAGCCAGATGCAGGGACTGCCCCCCGCGGGCGAGCCGCGCCACGACATCCCGCGCGGCCCGGCTGCGGCCATGTTCGCCGCCGACCAGGCCTCCCGCGGCCTGGGTATGGAACTGCTGCACGTCGGGCCCGGCACCGCCGTGGTGCAGATGCGGGTGGCCCTGCAGATGCTCAACGGGCACTCCATCGGGCACGGCGGGTACGTGTTCATGCTCGCCGATACAGCGTTCGCCTGCGCCTGCAACAGCCACGGTCCGGTCACCGTCGCTTCCGGGGCGGACATCACTTTCATCGCGCCAGTGCGGGAGGGCGATGTCCTGGTCGCGACCGCGGCCGAGCGGGCCCGCTACGGCCGCAGCGGCATTTACGACGTCACCGTCCGCCGCGGCGACGACATCGTCGCCGAGTTCCGCGGCCGCAGCCGCACCCTGAGCTAGCGCGGCAGCCCGCCCGATCCCTCCTGCCAGCGGCGGGCGCGGTTGGCTAGCCTGCTGTGCATGCCTCCCGGTGCCGTTCTCGCCGAAGCGCTCCGCCCGCTCCCGGCCGGCTACCACCGGCTGGCCGCCAGGGTCGTCGCTGCCGCCGAGAGCGACGAGCGCATCCGGGAGCTGTGGCTCAGCGGATCGGTGGGCCGCGGTGTCGCCGACGCCGGCTCCGATCTCGATGTCGTCGCCTGCTGATCCTCGACAAGGACGGCCGGGCCGGCCTGACCGCGGCTGGCACCGCGCCGGCGGCCCCTGCGGCCCGCGCGGCGGCGCCGGTACCTGACCCGGCGAAGCTGGCGGAGCTGACCGAGGAGTTCCTGCGCCAGCTCACGATCTTCCCGGCTGCGGTGGTGGCGCGCGAGGACTGGCTGCTGGGCGTCGTCGGAGTGCAGTACATCCAGATGCTGCTCTATCAGCTGTTCGTCGAGTCGAACCAGCCGCTGCCGCCGATGGGCGTGAAGCAGTGGTCGGCCAAGCTCACCGCCGGGCAGCAGGCAGTCTGCGCCGGGCTGCCCTCGCCCGCTGCCAGCCGCGAGGCCGTCCTGACCGCGATGCGAGCCGCGGCCGCCGGGTTCCGGCAGGCAGCCCGCGACATCCTCGCCGCCCGGCAGATCCCCTGGCCAGCCGGGTTTGATCAGGCTGTCCGCCGGTACTGGCTGGCCGAGCTCGGCTGGACCGAGTGAGCGGCAGGGGCTAGGGTCGCCACGTGCCGCCGCTCAGCAAGATCCGCATGCCGCTCCGCAACCTCGCCGTCCGGGTGTATCAGCGGCGGCTGCGGCGCCAGCTGACCCGCGGTCCGCTGCCCCGGCACGTGGGACTGATCATCGACGGCAACCGGCGCTGGGCCAGGCAGGCCGGCCTCGCCAGCCCGAGCGACGGCCACCGGCACGGCGCCGCGCACATCTGGGACGCGCTGTCGTGGTGCCAGGCAGCCGGCATCAGGCACGTCACCGTGTTCATCTGCTCGGCCGAGAACCTGGCGCGCCGCGACGATGCCGAGGTGGCCGCGCTGATGGACATCATCGAGCAGGTCGTGGTCGCCCGGATCGCGACGCCCGAGCCCGCCTGGCGGGTGCACATCGCCGGTCTGGTCGACATGCTGCCAGCCAGCACCGCTGATGCGCTCAAGCAGGCCACCGAGGCCACCAGGCAGTGCACCACCGGCGCGCACGTCACCCTGTGCGTCGGCTACGGCGGCCGGCAGGAGATCGCGGAGGCAGTCCGCCTGCTCCTGCTGGAGCAGGCCGCGGCCGGCGTCACGCTGGCCGAGCTGGCCGCGGCGGTAGCGGAGGATGACATCGCCAGGCACCTGTCCGGCGACGGGCAGCCGGAGCCCGACCTGATCATCAGGACGAGCGGCGAGCAGCGCATGTCCAACTTCCTGCTCTGGCAGGGCACCGGCGCGTACCTGCATTTCTGTGACTGCTACTGGCCGGCTTTCGGCGAGGTGGACTTCCTGAGGGCGCTGCGCGACTTCGGCCGGCGGTCCTCGGCGGTGCCCGAGTATGCGCGTAGCGGTCTTCTGCGGTAGCTCGGCCGGCCGCCAGCCCGGGTACGCGGCAGCGGCGGCTGACTTCGGCACTACCCTGGCGCGGGCTGGCGTCGGCATCGTCTACGGCGGCGCGAGCGTCGGGATGATGGGCGCGCTGGCCGATGCGGCGCTGGCAGCCGGCGGCGAGGTCATCGGCGTCATTCCCGGCGGCCTGTTCGCGGCCGAGATACCGCATCCGGGGCTGACCCGGATGGAGGTGGTCGCCACGATGCACGAGCGCAAGGCCCTGATGGCCGACCTTGCCGACGGCTTCGCGGCGCTGCCGGGCGGTCTCGGCACCCTGGACGAGCTGTTCGAGATCCTGACCTGGCAGCAGATCGGCCTGCACGACAAGCCGGTCGCTCTCGTCAACGTCTGCGGATTCTGGGACCCGCTGGCCGCGCTGATCGGGGAGCTGGCGGCGACCGGCTTCGTGTCCGACGCTACGCACCGCTCGCTCACCCTGGTCCGGGACGCCCGCGAGTTCCTCACGCTGCTGCCCTGACCGCGCGGCGCGCTGCCCGGGAAGTAAGAAAACGTCAGCTTGGTGCTGTGCCGGCGAGCACCGCGGCACGCTCAGGCGCAGCCGTGCCGACGACCGCCTAGTTTCTTACGTCCTGAGGCATAGCCGCCGCGCTGGCGGTGCTCAGCAGCAGCTGCGCCGTCGTGACCGGGCCAACGCCGCCGGGCACGGGGGAGAGGGCACCAGCCACTGTGCTGACGCTGGCGGCGTCGGCATCCCCGGTCAGGCCGCCGTCGGCCGCGGGACTGGTTCCCACGTCCACAACCACCGCGCCGGGCCGCACGTGATCGGCAGTGATCAGGCCGGGGTGGCCGGCTGCGGCGACCAGCACGTCGGCCTCCGCGGTCACCCGGGCGAGGTCGCGAGTACGGGAATGACAGATCGTCACCGTCGCGTCCCTGGCCAGCAGGAGCTGCGCCAGCGGCTTGCCGACCACGGCCGATCGGCCGACCACGGCCACGCGCCGGCCGGACAGCCCGACCTCATAGAAGTCCAGCAGCCGGATGACCGCGGCGGCCGTGGCCGGGGCGAACCCCGGCATCCCCGCGCTCAGCCGGCCGAGCGACACCGGGCTGGCCCCGTCCACGTCCTTTGCCGGGTCGATCGCCAGCGCCAGCTCCGCGGCCCGGATGCCGGGCGGCAGCGGCGTCTGCAGGATGATGCCGTGCACGCCGGTGTCGGCCGACAGGCTCGTGAGGACAGCGCTGATCGCGCTGGCCGCCGCGTTGTCGCCGAGGTCGGTCACGTCGCACTCGATGCTGAGCCTGGCCGCGGCCCGGCTCAGCGACCGGACGTACCAGGCGGCCGACTCATCGCCGGTGGCGAGGACAATCGCGAGCCGCACGGTGACGCCGCCGGATGCGAGCGCCGCGACGAGGCCGGCCGCCTCCTCGCGCAGCTGCGCCGCAGCAGGCGCGCCGGGAAGCGCCCGCGCCGTCACCGGGCCAGCTCCGCCCGCACTGCGGCGGTGACCTCCGCGGCACGGGCCAGCAGGAGGTCGACTCCGGCCAGCACCGCCTGGTAGCGCTCGCGGGCCGCCGGGTCAGTGATGCCGGGCAGGTTCACCTCGACGTTGATCCGGGCCGTCGCTACCGCAGCCCGGACGGCCTCGGCCGCGGCGGCCACATCGCTGAGCACATTGCGGTTGGCGACCGGCCGCAGCACCTCGGCCAGCTCGATCAGCCGGCCAGCGGCGGCGATTACCTCGGCGGGCGGCTCAGCCGCGGTGATGAGCGTCGCGGCGATCGCGGCTGACCTGGCCGCCTTCTGCTCGGCGGTCTCTTTCGGCAGGGCGTAGGCGGCGGCCACCGACCCGAACGCTCCCGCGTCCGCGTCGATGAGCTCCGCGCACTCGATGCGCAGCCGTTCTGCTTCCGTCTGCACCCGGCCGATCGACTCGGCGTGGGCGGCGTATCTCGGGCCATCCGAGTAGCGCGCGACCATCTCGATCAGGGCCGCTGCCTGCGCTGCATGCAGCCCGGCCGCCGCGCCGCCACCGGGAGCCGGCGTCCTCGCCGCCAGCTCGGCCAGGAACGAGCTGACTGTCGCCGCCAGCAGATCCGCCATCCCGTCGGCTCCCATCGGTTGAGGCCGCCCGGACTGTCGGCGGCGGCTGGCAGACTATCGGCCGTGACCCTAGCTGACCCGAAGGCCGACCTGCAGCATTACCTGCAGTCCGCGCGCGATGCCGTGGTGTGGAAGCTCGGCGGCCTGTCCGAATACGACATCCGCCGGCCCCTGACACCGACCGGAACCAACCTGCTCGGGCTGGTCAAGCACCTGGCCGGCGTGGAGCTCGGCTACTTCGGCGAGACCTTCGGGCGGCCTGCTGACCTGCCGCTGCCGTGGTCAGGCCACGAGGACGAGCCCAATGTCGATATGTGGGCCAGCCCCGCCGAGTCGCGGGACCAGATCGTGAGGCTGTACCGGCTGGCCTGGGCGCACGCGGACACGACGATCAGTGACCTGCCGCTGGACGCGGTCGGCCGGGTGCCCTGGTGGGGCGAGCGCGGCGAGGTGAGCCTGCATCAGATCCTGGTCCACGTCATCGCCGAGACCAACCGGCACGCCGGACACGCTGACATCGTCCGTGAGCTCATCGACGGAGCGGCAGGCCTGCGCGACACCAACAGCAACCTCCCCGACGGCGACGCTGCCTGGTGGGCGAGGTACCGCGAGCAGGTCGAGCAGGCCGCCCGCGAGGCTGGCGCCGGATCCTGACGGATCCGCCGGAGCCGCCCGGCTCGCCAGTCCGGACCGATCCTGACCGCTGCCACCATCATCGCGCGCCCAGCTGCCGGGCCCGTCCCGGCAGCGGCGCCGCATCCGGCCGCTGCCGCCGGGATCTCAGGAGCCGCCTCAGCCGCTGCCGCGCTCCCGTGCGCTGCGCTCCACGCAGAACTCGTTGCCCTCAGGGTCAGCCAGCACGACCCAGCCGGTGCCGTTTGGCTCGCGGTGATCGGCGACCAGGCGCGCGCCGATGCCGAGCAGGCGGCCGACCTCCTCGTCCCTGGTGACGTGCCCCGGCGTCAGGTCCAGGTGCACCCGGTTCTTGGCCGCCTTGCCTTCCGGCACCGGGATGAACAGGAGGCTGACCCCATGCGGGTCCACGATCCGGCCCTCCGGGTCACCGGGCCGGTTCGGATCGTCCGGATCCTCGGGCCAGCCCGTGACCTCGCTCCAGAAGAGCGCCTGGCGGTAGGGGTCGGTGCAGTCGACAGTGATGCTGCGGATAGTGAGCATGTCGCTTCCCTTGCTGCAGGATGCGCGCGCTCCGCGGCTGAACGTCAGGCAGGGATGCCAGGCGGGGGCGCGCTGCTGGTGACTGACATGGCGGCCCCCTTCCTGCTCACTGACGCTCCCTGAAGCGTGCCATCGGACCCGTCGGGAGGCAACCGAATATCGGTGCCGGTGTCCGGGTCTGCGGACGGCAGCGGCCCCCGGCGGGGTACGATGATCACGAAGGGGAGTAGTCCCGCGGCTGGCAGGCCGACAAACCCGGCGGATGTCTCGCCCGGTCGCCAGGCCACGTACCACGTGGTGGACGAGACCTTCGGCTGTTGAATCGATCCGGCCGAAGAGCTCCCTGACCCGGGATTCTGCGGACGGGCCCAGAGCGTTAGGACTCTCTCGGAATGCCCGAGCTTGCGGTCGTCGGCATCGCGCTGGCGGTAACTTTCCTGGCCGAGCTGCCGGACAAGTCGATGTTCGCCTCGCTGGTGCTGGGCACCCGGTACCGCCCGCTGTGGGTCTGGTCGGGTGCAGCGGCCGCCTTCACCGTCCACATGGCCATCGCCGTCTCGGCCGGCCAGCTGCTGACTCTGCTGCCGCACCGGGCCGTGGACTGGGTGGTCGCCGCGCTGTTCCTGGCCGGCGCGGGCTACCTGTGGTTCGCGAGCTTCCGGCCCGGACACCACGACGACGCGGACGCGGCCCGGCAGGGCGCCGGCGCGCCGACATTCCTGCGCGTGGCGGCCACCAGCTTCACCGTCATCTTCCTGGCCGAGTGGGGCGACATCACGCAGATCACCGCGGCGAACCTGGCCGCGCGCTACAACCCGGTGCTGGTCTTCATCGGCGCGACGCTGGGCCTGTGGGCAGTCGCGGCGGTCGCCGTCACGGTCGGGGCCAAGACCCTGAGCGTCCTCCCGATGGCCTGGATCAACCGGATCACCGGGCTCATCCTGCTGGCGCTCGGCATCTATACCGCCGTCGCCGCGATCCGGGCCTAGCCTGCCCGCGGGCCCGCCGTCGTCACCCCCGCGAGGTACCCGCCGGGCCGCGCGCCACGGTCTTGACGGCCCGCCCGGGGCTGTGACTGGATTGTGGCGAAAGATCCGTCGCACGGAGGTCGTGGCTGTGGCTGAGACACCGAACGAGGCGCTGCGCCGCAGGTACGCCCTCGAGCGGGCCAAGCGCCTGCGGCCCGACGGCAACGATCAGTACATCGAGCTGAAGGGCCAGTTCGGTCGCTACCTCCGCGACCCGTACACCGAGCGCGTCGAGCGTGCCCCCCGGCGCGATCATGTGACGGTCGCGTTCATCGGCGGCGGATTCGCCGGCCTGGTGACCGCCGCCAGGCTCGCCGAAGCCGGCGTCGGCGATGTCCGCATCGTGGAGAAGGGCGGCGGATTCGGCGGCACCTGGTACTGGAACCGCTATCCCGGCGCGCAGTGCGACACCGCGGCGATGATCTACATGCCGCTCCTGGAGGAAACCGGGCACATGCCGACGGAGCTGTACGCGCACGCGCCCGAGATCCTGGAGCACTGCGACCGGATCGGCAAGCAGTACGGGCTGCACGACAGCGCGCTGTTCCACACCGAGGTGACCGGACTGGAGTGGGACGAGGCTGCCTGCCGCTGGATCGTGCGCACCGACCGCGGCGACGAGTTCAGCGCCCAGTTCATCGCGACGGGGACCGGGCCGCTGCACGTGCCCAAGCTGCCCGGCCTGCCCGGCATCGAGACGTTCGGCGGCCACTCGTTCCACACCAGCCGGTGGGACTACGCCTACACCGGCGGCGATCCCGCGGGCGCGCCCCTGGACCGCCTCGCCGGCAAGCGCGTCGCGATCATCGGAACCGGGGCAACCGCGGTTCAGTGCGTGCCGCACCTGGCCGCGGCGTGCGGGGAACTATTCGTCTTCCAGCGCACCCCGTCGTCGGTGGACGTGCGCGGGAACCGCCCGATGGACCCGGACTGGTTCGCCAGCGTGGCCGCGCCGGGCTGGCAGGAGCGCTGGCAGGCCAACTTCGTCGCCAACATGTCCGCGGGCGAGCTGCCGGACGACGATCTGGTGAACGACGGCTGGACGGACCTGGCCAAGCGGATCCGGGGCCGCCTGACGGCCGCCCGCTCCGCCCCGCCGAGCTTCGCCGACCTGCTGGCCGACTTCGAGAACGCCGACCACGAGAAGATGACCGAGATCCGGGCGAGGGTCGATGCGGTCGTCGCGGACCCGGCCACGGCAGACCGGCTCAAGGCCTGGTACCGGCAGCTGTGCAAGCGGCCGTGCTTCCACGACGAGTACCTCAGCGCCTTCAACCGGCCCTCGGTGCGCCTGGTCGACACCGACGGCAGGGGAGTGGAGCGCATCACCCCGGCCGGCGTCGTCGCGGCCGGGGTCGAGTACCCGGTCGACTGCATCATCTACGCCTCCGGATTCGAGGTAGGCACCCAGCCAACCCGGCGGTACGGGTTCGACCTGACCGGCCGGGACGGCATCCGGCTGTCGGAGTACTGGTCCGGCGGGATGCGCAGCATGCACGGCGTGCACGTGCACGGGTTCCCGAACGCGTTCCTGGTCCAGCTCGGCCAGGGCGGCAACTTCGTGGCCAACGTCCCGCACAACCTCAACGACGCGGCCAGGACCGTCGCGGGCGTCGTCGCGCACATGCGGGCCGCGGGACTCGACACCGTCGAGGTCAGCCGCGAGGCTGAGGATGCCTGGATGGAGCAGCTGGCGCCGAATCCGGTGATGAGCTCGTTCCTGGCGGCGTGCACGCCCGGCTACTACAACAACGAGGGCAAGGGCCCCGGCCCGCACTCGCTGCTGGCCGGCTACCAGGCGGGCGCGCCCGCCTTCTTCCGCTACATCCGGCAGTGGCGCGACTCCGGCGAGTTCGAGGGGCTGGAGTTCAGCCGGCGCGCCTGATCCGGGACAGGGCCAGCTCGGCGTCGCGGGCGAGATCACCCGTGAGATCGGCGGCGGGCCTGAGGTCGGTGATCAGGTCAATGGCCTGGCTGGCCCAGGCCGGGACGCGCGGCAGCTCGCCCTGGCTGACCGCCCGCTGGTAAGCCGCTCTGGCCGCGGGGTCGCCGGCCAGCTCGTACTCGCGGCCGCGCCACTGGTCAATTGAGGGATGGCGCAACGTGCGGGCCAGGTACCTGGCCGGCCAGCCAGTGTCCCGGATGATGTCGAGCACGGCGCTGCGCTCGGTCTCTTCTCCGGTTCCGTCCAGGATCGCCTTCGTGACCGACGGGTCGATCAGGGCCTCGGGCGTTGCCAGGAAGCGGGTCCCGATCAGCGCTCCGGCGGCTCCGAGCGCCAGCGCCGCCGCGACGCCCCGGCCGTCGGCGATCCCGCCGGCTGCGAGCACTGGCGTGGGCGCCGCGAGGTCGTCGACCACCGGTACGAACGACATGGCCGACCGTCCCGCCCGGCCGCTGTGCCCGCCCGCCTCGGTGCCCTGCGCGACGATGACGTCGGCCTCCGCGTCGATCGCCCGCCGGGCCTCATCCAGGTCGGTGACCTGGACGATGAGCCTGACCCCGGCGTCGCGCACCAGCGGGGCAAGCGGCCGGAGATCGCCGAACGACAGCATCACCGCCGCCGGGCGGTAGGCGAGCGCTCGCTCGACGAGGCCGGGGGTGGCGGCCCAGCTGAGGAATCCCGCGCCCCACGGCCTCGCGGTCAGCGAGGTGACGAGTTCCAGCTCCCGGTCCAGCCAGTCCGTGCCCTCGCGGCCGCCGCCGACCAGGCCCAGGCCGCCGCCTTCGGAGACGGCTGCGGCGAGAGCGCCGCCGGCCGACCCGCCCATCGGCGCCAGCGCGATCGGGTGCGCTATCTGAAACAGCTCGGTGAATACAGTCGGCAGGCTCATAACCATCGATTCTGCTGCTACGGCCGCTGAGGTGGGAAGCTCACGTCGATTGCCAGACCGCCGTCCGGGCGGGCCGTCACGGTCAGCGCGGCGCCATGGACTCCCGCGATCGCGCGGACGATGGCGAGGCCGAGACCGTGGCCGCTGCCGTGCCGCACCCGCTCGGTGCCGAGTCGCTGAAACGGCTCGATAATCCGGTCGACCTCGGCGGGCGGGATCACCGTCCCGCTGTTGCTGACGGACAGAACGGCGCGGCCGTCGGCGGTCGCTGTCGAGATCTGCAGCCAGCCGCCGGCGCGGTTGTGCCGGATGGCATTGTCAACCAGATTGGCCACCAGCCGCCCGGCCAGGGCCGGATCACCGCTCGCCGGGGCCGGCGCCAGCGACGCGGTCACCTCAAGGCCCCGGCGGTCGGCCTCGGGCCTGCGGTCGGCCAGCACGGTCCAGGCGAGCTCAGCGAGGTCGACGGGCTCCCTCGTGTCGGTGCCCCGCTCGCTGCTCGCGAGTGTGAGCAGGGCCTCGATCAGGCGCTCCTGCTGCTCGCCGAGCGCGAGCAGTTCCTGGCAGGTGGCGCGGAGCGCCTCCGCTGTGGCGCCCGGGTCGGCGAGAGCGACCTGCAGCAGCGCGCGCTCGGCCGCGAGCGGCGTCCGCAGTTCATGCGACGCGTTGGCCACGAAGTGCCGCTGCGACTCAAACGACGCCTCCAGCCGGCCGAACAGGTCGTCCAGGGTGTCGCCCAGCTCCGCGAACTCGTCGTCGCGCCTGCCCAGTCCCAGCCGGCGGCTGAGGTTGGTGGCGGAGATGTCCCGCGCGGTCGAGGTGATCGTGCGCAGTGGCCGCAGCAGCCGGCCTGCGATCAGCCAGCCGAGCACGATCGCGATCAGGACGCTGACGAGGAAGATGACCGCCGCGAGCACGTCGAAAGTCCGGCCGTTGGGCAGGTTCGCGGCCGCCTGACTTCCGGAGGAGGCGGACGAGCTGTGGATCAGCAGGCCGCTCGCGCCAAGCACGGCGAGGGCAAGCGCGGTGAAGACCCCGGCGTACAGGAGGGCGAGCTGCGTCCGCAGCGTGCTCCGGCGCAGAAGCCGGACCGCCGCGGCCGGCCGGGGAATGCGTGCCATCTGGCCCGCCATCATGCTGCCCCGATCTGGTAGCCGCCCTCGCGGACGGTGCGGATGACAGGCGGTTCGCCGAGCTTGGCCCGCAGCCGCCGGACCGTGGTCTTGACCGCCGTGGTGAACGGGTCGGCCTGCTCGTCCCAGACTCGCTCCAGCAGTTCCTCAGCCGAGACCACCCGGCCGGCCGAGGCGAGGAGGCACTCCAGCAGGGCGAACTCCTTCGGACTCAGGTCGAGGCGGCGGCCTGCCCGGAGCGCGACGCGGCGGCCGGAGTCGAGGATGATGTCCCCGCTTTCGAGCATCGGCGGCAGCGCCGCTCCGCTGCGTCGGCCAAGCGCGCGCACCCGTGCCGTCAGCTCAGCGAAGTCGAACGGCTTGGGCAGGTAGTCGTCAGCGCCGAGGCCGAGACCGTCCACCCGGTCCCGGACGGTGCTGGCCGCGGTCAGCATCAGGATCCTCGTGTCACTGCGATCGGCGACCAGCTGCCGGCAGACCTCGTCGCCGTGCACTCCCGGCAGGTCCCGGTCAAGGACGATGACGTCGTACCGGGTAACGGCGAGGTGCTCCAGGGCCTCGTTCCCGTCCAGAACGACGTCAACAGCCATGCCCTCCCGGCGCAGGCCGGTCCCGATGGCGTCGGCCAGGACCTCGAAGTCTTCCGCTACCAGCACTCTCATGATCGTGAACTCGCGATTTCTGTAGGCGGACTGCCCGCCCGGCTGAGGGCGAGGCTACGTGATTCAACTCAGACAGTGCCAGGTCACGGGTGTCAGCCCGGTGTCAGCTGACGACACCGGGCTGACACCGGCCAGGGCGTAGAACCAGGTTCGAACCTGACCGACCTACCGAGAAGGCAGCAGATGAGCGAGGCAACAATCGAAGTCAGCAGGGTGCGCAAGCGCTTCGGCCCGACGCTGGCGCTGGACGGCATGACGTTTACCGTGCGGCCCGGGGAGCTCACCGGCTTCGTCGGACCGAACGGTGCCGGCAAGTCGACAACGATGCGCGTGATTCTCGGCCTGGACGCGGCCGAGGCCGGCTCGGCGGTCGTCGGCGGCCGCCCCTACGCCAGCCTGCGGCGGCCGCTCAGCCACCTCGGCTCGCTGCTGGACGCCGCCGCCCTGCAGCCCGGCCGGACCGGCCGCAACCATCTGCTCTGGCTCGCTCACTCCCAGGGCCTGACCGCCAGCCGGGTGGACGCCGTTATCGAGCAGGCCGGCCTGGAGCAGGCAGCGCGGCGGAAGGCGGGCGGGTACTCGCTCGGCATGCGGCAGCGGCTGGGCATCGCCGCGGCCATGCTCGGCGACCCGCCGGCGCTGATGCTGGACGAGCCGTTCAACGGCATGGACCCGGAGGGCATCGTCTGGATGCGCGGATTCCTGCGGTCGCTGGCTGCCGAGGGCCGCGCGGTCCTGGTCTCCAGTCACCTGATGAGCGAACTGCAGGACACAGCGGATCATCTGGTTGTCGTCGGGCGTGGCAAGGTCATCGCCGACACCACCGTGGCCGACCTGATCGCCGCGGCATCCGGTGACCAGGTCATCCTGCGCACCAGCGCGCCGGGGGAGGCGGCGGCGGTGCTCGCTCGCGCGGGGGCCACCGCCGCCGTCACCGGGAGCGACGAGCTGACGGTCACCGGACTCGGCGCCGAGAAGGTGACTGCCGTGCTGGGACAGGCGGCCGTGCCCTTCTCCGAGGTCTCAGCGCGCCGCGCGAGCCTGGAGGCGGCCTACCTGGAGCTCACCCGCGACGCGGTCGAGTTCCGCGCCGCCGCGCCTCCCGGTGATCCGGGGAAGGTCGCAGCCCGCGCCGACGCCGGGGAGGCCGCGCGATGAGCACCGCGAGCATCACCGAGTACCGGTCCGGCCTGCAGGGTGCGCCGGACCGGTTCTCCTCGGTGCTGCGAGCCGAGTGGACTAAATTCCGCACCGTCCGCGGCTGGGTCATCGGCATCCTCATCGCGGCACTGGTCACCGCCGGGATAGCCCTTCTAGACCACAGTGAGTGCGGCGGCCCGAACGGGGCGGCCTGCACATCTCCGGTCGGGCCGGCCGGCGAGGCCGTCACCGACAGCTTCTACTTCGTGCATCAGCCGCTGGCCGTCAACGGCAGCATCACGGCCCGCATGACCGCCCTGACCGCCATGGCCGCCGGCCAGAGCGGGCTCGCCCCGTGGACCAAGGCCGGCATCATCATCAAGGCCAGCACCCGGCCGGGCTCGGCCTACGCCGCGATGATGCTCACCGGCAGCCACGGCGTGCGGATGCAGTACGACTACACCGCCGACATCGCCGGAATGCCCGGCCGCGTCTCGGCGGCGTCCCCGCGCTGGCTCCGCCTGACCCGCTCCGGTGACACCGTCACCGGGTACGACTCCGCCGACGGCACGGCCTGGACGGTCGTCGGCACCGCGCACCTGACCGGGCTGCCGGCGACAGTGCAGGCCGGGATGTTCGCCACCTCACCGGGAACCACGGTGCCCGGCTCCCGGTCCCTGACGGGGTCGAGCAGCGGCGGAGCACTGTCTCTCGCCACCGGTGTCTTCGACCACGTCAGCCTGCGGGGCGGGCAGGCCGCGGGCGCCTGGACGGGCAGCGGAATCGGAGGCGGCGGCGCCGGATTCGCCGGACCGGGGACATCCGCCGGCTATCACCAGGCGGGCGGCTCGCTCACCGTCACCGGCACCGGCGATATCGCGCCCGTCGTGGCCGGCAACGGCGACGGCACCCCGGTCGAGCAGTTGCTCACCGGCGTTTTCGGCGGGCTGATCGCCGTGATCGTCGTCGCGGCCATGTTCATGACCGCCGAGTACCGCCGCGGCCTGATCCGGGTCACCCTCGCGGCCAGCCCGCGGCGCGGCCGGGTCCTGGCCGCGAAGGCGGTCGTCATCGGCTCGGTCAGCTTCCTGGCCGGCCTGGCCGGCGCCGTCGTCGCCCTCGCCGCCGGCGAGCCGCTGCTGCGGTCGAACGGCAACTACATCCTGCCGGTCAGCACGCTCACCGACGTGCGCGTCATGGCCGGCACCGCGGCGCTGGTCGCTGTTACCGCCATCCTCGCCGTGGCGCTCGGCGCGCTGCTGCGCAGCAGCGCGGCCGCTATCACCATTGCCATCACCGTGGTCGTCCTGCCGTACCTGCTCGGGCAGACGGTCCTGCCCGCCGGGGCTGCGGACTGGGTGCTGCGGATCACTCCCGCGGCCGCCTTCGCCATTCAGCAGACGACGCCGCAGTATCCGCAGGTGACGGCCAGCTACACGCCGGCCCAGGGTTACTTCCCGCTCGCGCCGTGGGCCGGGTTCGCGGTGCTCTGCGCCTACGCGGCCCTGGCCCTGGGACTGGCCGTCGTCATCCTCCGAAGGAGGGACGCATGACCAGCTTCGCGGCCGCCGCTTCCGCACCTGCCAGTCCGGCCGGCTCTCCGGCCTGGCTGACCTTCCGCGACGCACTGCACGCGGAGTGGACGAAGCTGCGGACCGTGCCGGGAACGATCTGGCTGCTGGGCGGCGTCGTCGTCGCGACGGCCGCGCTCGGCGCGGTCGCGGATGCTGCGACCAGATGCGCCGCTGCGGCAGCGGCCTGCCAGGTCGACCCGGCCAGGACGAGCCTGACCGGGATATACCTGAGCCAGGCTGTCGTCGTCATCCTTGCCGTGCTGACAGTCGGAAATGAGTACGGCACCGGCATGATCCGCCTGACACTGACCGCGGTTCCGCGCCGGACCACGGTGCTGGCGGCCAAGGCGGCGGTCCTGACGGTCCTGGTACTCGCCGCGGGCACGATCGCGATCGCCGCGGCGATCCTGGCCGGACAGCTCATCCTGCCCGGCCACGGTTTCACTGCGGCGCACGGCTATCCGGCGCTGTCGCCCGCCGACGGGCCGGTGCTGCGGGCCGCCTGCGGGTCCGTTGTCTACCTCGGACTCATCGGCCTGCTCAGCCTTGGCGCGGCCGCCGCGCTGCGGGACACCGCGGCGGCTACCGGCGTCGTGCTCGGCCTGCTCTTCCTCTTCCCGATCATCGCCATGGTGGCAGGCCCGGACGGGGACCGGCACCTCCAGCAGATCGGCCCGATGACTGCAGGGATGGCCATCGAGGACACGACCGGGCTGCGCGGCCTGCCCATCGCGCCGTGGGCCGGGCTCGGCGTCCTGGCCGCCTGGGCTGCCGTATCGCTCGTGGCCGGCTGGCTGGTACTGCGGCGGCGAGATGCCTGAGCCATCCCGGATAACATGCGCCTCGTGTTCTTTTCCGGCCTGACCTACGCCGAGATTCCGGGCTTCCGGCCCCTGCTGCTCGACCTGCACGTCCCCGACGACACGACCGTCGGCGCGGGCGCGGCGGGCATTCCGGTGGTGGTCTGGATTCACGGCGGCGGCTTCACCTCCGGAGACCGCCGGTACCTGCCGCCGACTCTCGAGCCGGACGCGGTCTTCGCCGCGCTGACCGGGGCCGGCCTGGCGTGCGCGACCGTCGACTACCGCCTCGCCGCGGAAGCGCGGTGGCCCGCGCAGCGCACCGACATCGCGGCCGCCATCAGCTTCCTGCGCAGTCGGGCCGGGGAGTACGGGCTCGATGCCGGCAGGGTGGCCACCTGGGGCGAATCGGCTGGCGGCCACCTGGCACTCATGGCCGGGCTGACGGATCCCGGCGTCGCCGCAGTCGCGGCCTGGTACCCGCTGACCGACCTGGCGCTGCTGCAAGCGGACGCGTTCGCCGGACCGACCGGGAGGAGGCTGTTCGGCCGCGACCCGGCCGGGCGGCCTGACCTGATGACAGACGCAAGCCCGGTTACCCACGTCACGGCCTCGTCGCCCCCATGCCTGCTCATGCACGGCGACCGGGACGAGGAGCTGTCGGTGGTCCACAGTGAGCGCCTGCACGAGGTGCTGACGGCGGCGGGCGTCCCGTCCGCCTGCCGGATCGTGCCGGGCGCCGGCCACTGCTTCACCGGATATGGTGACGTGCCCGGCCTGGTCGCCGAGTCCGTCGCCTATCTGCAGGAGAGGCTCCGTTGAGCGCAGCCGCAGGATTCCAGGACATCTCCCCGACGACGCTGGCGGACATTCTCGGCCGCGAGCAGGTCATGGATATCGGCGTGCGGCCGCTGTGGCCGGGCATCGCGCGTGTCGCCGGTCCTGCGTTCACCGTGCGCTGCGGTCCTGGCGACAACCTGATGCTGCACGCCGCGATCTACCGCGCCGAGCCAGGCTCTGTCCTCGTGGTCGGGGCCGGCGACACCGACTACGCGCTCGCCGGCGGGAACGTGTGCGCGATCGCGCAGCGCCGGGGCATCTCGGCGCTGATCACTGACGGCGTGATCCGGGACGTCGCCGAGGTACGCGAGAGCGGCTTCCCGGTGTTCGCCAGGGGAGTGATTCCCGTGCCCGGCGCGAAGCTGATCGTCTCGCCGCTGGGCGGCCGCGTGCGGTGCGGCGGCGTGGACGTGGACGGCGGAGACATCGTCGTCGCGGACGAGGAAGGCGTGGCGGTCGTTCCGGCCGCCCGCCGCGACGAGGTGCTGACGGACGCGCAGGAACGCCAGGACCTCGAAGCGGCGGAGTCGCTGGAGCAGTGGCAGCGCAGGCACCACGCCCTCGTCGAGAAGCTCCTCAGCGAGGGCGGCTCCTGAACGGCCGCTAGGCCCGCCGGGCGGGCTGGTAGGTGAGCAGGGCGAGGCTGTCGCCGAGCGTGCGGGTACTGATGAGGCGCACGGGCTTCGCCTCGCTGGTCTCTCCGAGCAGCCGCTCGCCAGCACCGGCGACGACAGGGTAGACGATCAGCCGCAGCTCATCGATCAGGTCGTGCTCCAGCAGCGCGGCCACGAGGTGACGGCTGGCGTAGACGACCACGTTCCCGTCCAGATTGTCCTTCAGCTGTGAGACCTCGCTCGGCACGTCGCCCTTGATGATCGTGGAGTTGGTCCAGCGGGGCTCGGCGACGGTGGCCGAGACGACGTACTTGGGCATGCTGTTCAGCCTGTCCGCCCAGGCACCGGTGCGGGCCAGCCACCGCTCCGCGAACCACGCGTCGCTGCGCCGGCCGAGGAGCAGGGCCTCGGCGGCCAGGGCCTCCTCGAACAGGAACTGGCCCCATTCCTGGCGATCCCTGCTGGTGAGCTGGCCGGCCCAGCCGCCACGATCGAAGCCCTCCTCGCCGGTCGGATCCTGGACGACTCCGTCGAGCGAGACGTTCTCGGTCACGATGATCTTTCCCATTTCAGTTCCCCTTCACCGGTGTCGTCAGCTACTACGGAGGAAGACACCGCGATGCCGCGAAACTGGGCGGCCGCCGAGCGCCCAGTTCGCCTCCCGGCCGGTGTCTGCACGGCAAAGGGCGACGAGCGAGAAGGTGAGAAAGGCGGACGCGGCGGTGCACATGGTGACAGACAGCCTGATCACCAGGGCGCAGGCCGGGGACGGGGACGCGTTCGCGGAGCTGACCGACCCGTACCGGCGCGAGCTGCAGGTGCACTGCTACCGGATGCTCGGCTCGTTCCAGGACGCCGAGGATGCCCTCCAGGACACGCTGCTCAGCGCCTGGCAGGGGATGTCCGGGTTCGAGGGACGCGCCTCACTCCGCACGTGGCTCTACCGGATCGCCACCAGCCGCTGTCTCAACGCACGTCGAGCTGCGGGCAGGCGCGCGGCCGCGGAATGGGACATGCCGCGGGTTGAGCAGCCCGAGCCGACCCGGATGGGCGAGGTCACCTGGCTCGAGCCATTTCCCGACGAGCTCCTGCAGGGCGCGATCAGCATGCCGCCCGGGCCGGAGGCGCGCTATGAGCAGACCGAGTCCATCTCGCTGGCCTTCGTGACCGCCCTTCAGCTGCTGCCGCCCCGTCAGCTCGCGGTGCTGATCCTGCGCGACGTCCTCGGCTTCCGCGCGAGTGAGGTGGCGGGCATGCTGGACTCGACCGTCGACTCCGTCAACAGCGCACTCAAGCGCGCCCGCGCCAGTCTGCGGCAGCGGCGGCCGCTGGCCGCCGGCCACGCGCCGCCTCCCGCCGCAGGCTCAGCCGCCGAGGAGGCGATCGTGGCACGGTTCGCGCGCGCGTACGAGTCCGCCGATCTCGACGCGGTGGTCGCCCTGCTGACGGACGACGTTTTCATGTCCATGCCGCCGATGCCGTTCGAGTACGAGGGCCGGGACGCCGTCGCCCGGTTCTGCGCCAGCGTCTTCGACTCCGGGCGCAGGCTCAGGCTCGTGCCGGCCCGGGCCAACGGCCAGCCGGCCTTCGGGACCTACCTGAACGCCCCCGGCGGTGTCCGGCCGGGAGTCGGCCTGTTCGTTCTCACCCTCCGCGGAGACCGGATCTGCGCGCTCACGCGCTTCGGCGACAGCGTGCTCCCGTCGTTCGGGCTGGCGCGATCGCTCCCGGCCCGGTAGTCATCAGGTTCTCCTTCTTGCGGGCCGCCTCGTGGACTGCCGGGCTGCACGACTCAGTAACCTGATCTCACCGGCCGGTTGGCCGGACGCACTGACGATTCGCCGGAGGACCACGCCTCATGAAGATCGGCCTGCACGTATCGAGCTTCACCTGGACCGGCGGGCCGGCGGCAATCGGCCGGGACCTGCGGCGCATCTCGGCTGCCGCCGAGGACGCTGGCTTCGCGCGGCTGAGCGTGATGGACCACGTCTGGCAGATCGGCGTGATCGGGCCGCCCGAGCAGGACATGCTCGAGGCCTACACCACCCTCGGCTACCTGGCCGCGTGCACGTCGAGAATCGAGCTGCTGACCTGGGTCTCCGCGGTCGTCTACCGCGAGCCCGGCCTGCTCGCCAAGGCCGTCACCACCCTCGACGTCCTGTCCGGGGGCCGGGCCTGGCTGGGTATCGGCGCCGCCTGGAACCACGAGGAAGCCGCGGGCCTGGGCCTGCCCTTCCCGCCGACCGCCGAGCGCTTCGAGCGGCTCGAGGAGGCTCTTCAGATCTTCCTGCAGATGTGCGCCGACGACGAGGGCCCCTACAACGGCAGGCACTACCAGCTCGGCCGTACCCTGAACTCGCCGCAGTCACTGACGCGCCCGCACCCGCCGATCATGATCGGCGGCGGGGGAGAGCGGAAGACGCTCCGCCTCGTCGCGCAGTACGCGCAGGCGTGCAACCTGTTCCCCGGCCCGGATCTCGAGCGCAAGCTCGAGGTGCTCCGCGGGCACTGCGATGCGGTGGGCCGCGACTACGACGACATCCAGAAAACGGTCATGGGCCCGATCGATCCCGGCCCGAACGGGGAGAACGTCGGCGCGCTGCTGGAGCGGCTGCAGAGCCTGGCCAGCCTCGGTGTCACTCACATCCAGGGCAGCCTCCCCGCAGCCGACACCCTCGCGCCGATCGAGATCCTGGGGGAGAAGGTCATCCCGGTCGCGGCGGCGTTCTGATCGCGGCCAGCTCAGGCGGCGCTGCGGCGCTGCCCGTGTCCGGCCGGCACTGAGGGGGAGAGGCATGCAGATCGACGGATCGGTTGCCCTGGTCACCGGCGCGAGCCGGGGTCTCGGCCAGGCGTTCGCCCGCGAGCTGCTCAGCCGGGGCGCGGCGAAGGTCTACGGAACTGCTCGCGATGCCGCCGCGGTCAGCGAGCCCGGCGTGACGGCCGTCGCGCTGGATATCACGGATGCGGACCGGGTCGCTCAGGTCGCAGCAGAGTGCTCCGACGTCAGCCTGCTGGTCAACAACGCGGGAGTGATGACATCCAGCACCTTCCTGGGCGCTCCGAGCACGGACGGAGCCCGGCGCGAGATGGAGACCAACTACTTCGGCACGCTGAGCATGTGCCGCGCGTTCGCGCCGGTGCTCAGGGCCAGCGGCGGCGGTGCCATCGTCAACATGCTGTCAGTCACCAGCTTCTATACGAACCCGGCTAATGCGTCCTACGGGGCATCGAAGGCCGCTGAGTGGTCGCTGACCAACGGCATCCGGCTGGAACTGCATCATCAGGGCACTCTGGTCGTGGCGGTGCATGCCGGTTTCATTGACACCGATATGGCGGCGATGATCGACGCGCCCAAGGTCAGCCCTGAAGAGGTCGCCCGCCAGGCTTTCGACGCACTCGAGGCGGGGCAGGTCGAGGTGCTCGTCGGCGAGCGGACGCGGTCCGTCAAGGCGTCGCTGTCGCGGGACCAGGAGCTGATCTATCCGTCCGTCCAGGCGCTCTGGGATTCCGCGCTCAGCAGCGGCGGCTGACAACCCGCCGCCGCGCAGGGCGGCAGAACGCGCCGCCGTCGGGGGCCGCGGGGCTCGCCAGCATCGTGGCGGTCAGAGTGCGGATCCAGCGCATCCGGTCGCGGGCTGCCTCGGGATGGTCGCCGAACTCCTGTGCCATCCGGCAGGCACAGCCCTCCGGGCCCAGCAGCTCGATGGTCCGGCTGATCGCAGCCCTCGCCACCTCGGCGGAGACGGGCTCTGATTCCTGCAGGGACGAGACAAACAGCGCTTCGCACTGGCTGTCGCTCATTTCCGGGGCGGTCATTGACAGTCCTCCGCTGGGCGGCACCTGCACACTCTCCGGGAGTCGCGTCCCGATCACGCGGGCCACCTCCTGGCTCGATATCCGGTGATGCCTCGTGACTGTGATTCGGAGAGACCGCGTCCCCGGCTCGCTCGCATTCGCCTGATTTCGCGGGCCGGTCAGCGGTCATCGCCGGAA
>Ga0302324_100005502_pt1 | contig 27609 bp, 26 predicted proteins | sample Palsa_T0_1_FD_201949 | JGI IMG/M metagenome (GOLD analysis project Ga0302324, IMG submission 201949) | Peat permafrost microbial communities from Stordalen Mire near Abisko, Sweden - Palsa_T0_1 | ecosystem: Environmental > Terrestrial > Soil > Palsa > Peat permafrost | place: Sweden: Abisko...
TGCGCCGACAGCCATTCGCGGACGTAGCGTTCCGACGTGCCAGTCTTCTTCGCCACTTCTTCCGAGGTCATCGGGCCGCTCCCGGCCATGGCTTTGTACAGCCCCAATTTGTCGCCCACCACAATCAACGCCGCATTCATCGCGGCGCCCATTTCGCCAACGGCTTTCATCACAAAATCGTGCAACTTCGTTTCACTGAGAGTTTGAGCAGATGCGGACATAAGATTTCCTCCGTAGCCGTCAGTTATCTGACGGATTTTCGGCGAGTCTAAGGCGGGGAAGATCGGGGGTCAAGCGTATCGAGCAGGGTGTCGCTGCAAAGTGAGAATGTCCGGTTTGTGCAAAGTAGAAATGTCCGCTTTTCTAGGGGCCGGGGGGCCCGATGGAAGAGGAGCGGATCGAGTGGGGACAACGGGAGCGAGATCGGTTGAGGGTATTGCACGAAGTGGAGCAGGGGCATTTGAAGCAGCGAGAAGCCGGGGCGCGGTTGCGGCTCAGCGAGGGGCAGATTCGGCGATTGCTGCAGCGAGTGCGGCAGCAAGGAGACCGCGGAGTGCTGCATGGATTGCGTGGGCGAAGCTCGAATCGGAAATTCTCGCTGCGCTTCGAGCAGCGCGTGGTGCAGCGGGTGCGGCAGCGCTACGCGGATTTCGGGCCGACCCTGGCGCGCGAGAAGCTGGAGGCAGAGGGCTTACGGGTGAGCCGCGAGACACTGCGGCGATGGATGAGCCAGGCCGGGGTGTGGCGGCCGCGGTCCCAACGGGCCCGGGCGGTGCACGTGTGGCGTGCGCGGCGATCCGCGTTCGGGGAGTTGGTGATGATGGATAGTTCTCCCTACGCGTGGCTGGAGGAGCGCGGTCCCGCCGGTCATCTGGTGGCGATGATCGATGACGCCACCAGCCGGATATGGGGACGGTTCGTGGAACATGACACCACCGAAGAAAACATGCGGACGCTGTGGGGCTGGGTGGCCCGCCACGGACGGCCGCTGGCTTTATACACCGATAAAAACGGGATGTTCGTGACTTCCCGTGCGGTGCAGCGGGAGGAGCAGCTGCAAGATCAGCCGGCCCGCACGCAGTTCGGGCGGGCGCGGGCGGAACTGGGGATCGAATGGATCGCCGCGCACAGTCCGCAGGCGAAGGGACGGATCGAGCGATTTTTTTCCACCGCACAAGACCGGCTGGTGAAAGAAATGCGCTTGGCCGGGATCGATACCCTGGACGGAGCGAATCGTTTTTTGAAGATTCATTTTATTCCCGAGTGGGAGCAACGGTTCGCCGTTCCGCCGCGGCACGCACAGGACGCCCACCAACCGCTGGGCCGGGAACAACGGCTGGAGGAGATGCTCCGTGTGCGGGCGACGCGGGTGGTCACCGATGATCACACGGTGAGCTGGGAAGGACGGCGCTGGGGTTTGCAGAGAGAGTCGGTGGGTGCCGGGCTGCGCAGGGCGCGGGTGGAGATCGAGCGACGGCTGGATGGTTCGCACTGGCTGCGCTTTCGCGGCCGTTACCTACCGTTGCATCCCTGCTTCGATGCGCCGCGATCGGTAAGTCCTTCCGGCCTACGGCCTCCAGGACCTACCGATCGCAAACCAAAACCCCCAACCACCAGCAAAACCAAACATAGCCCGGCTGCCCATCACCCGTGGAGGAAATCATGGAAGCGGACATTTCTACTTGGCACAAAACCGGACATTTCTACTTTGCGTTGACAGTGCGCCGGCCGGTGTTCGAGGCCGCTGGGCAAGACTCTGTTGACAACTTCTTGACAACATCCTCACACCGCGGTGGCAAATCGCCGTCCGTGCTTCAGTACACTTCGCAGGGAATCGAGCACTTGCGATTCCTGCTCTTTGCGGGAGCCGGCGGCTGAGCGCAACGAGGCAGTAGGAATGCTGAAGTCTGCATATCGAATCGTGACAACGATTCTATGGGTCAGCTTCATGGTGGTACTGCTCTCTTTGAATTTGAAGCCAATTTCCACAGAGCAGACTGGGGACAATTAAAACTCATCGCCCTACCCCAGTCTAAACTTGGAAGAGACGGCAGAGTCGTCGGGGACGCTCTGCCGTTTATTTTTGTCTGGCCATCGAGCCCGGCAACATGGTCCACTCTCAGTTGTCGCGTTTTTGATTCACGGTCCTACGGTTCGACGCTTTTATCTTTTTCGGGTGCCCCACTCTTTGCGCCTCTTGCAAAGGGTGGGCGTCTTGACCTTCCGCCGTGTCTCGAATAACGTAACCAGCTCCGTGAAACATAATCTCCGGCCACTACGTATCTATGTGCAGGAGGACGTCCGCCATCATGATGACATTCGTACTTTGGTGCATTTTGTTTGTCCTATGCTGGCCGCTGGCTCTCCTGGCCCTGATCGCCTATCCCTTCATTTGGCTGCTAATGCTCCCGTTCCGCATAGTGGGCATCGCCGTGGGCGGCGTACTCGATCTGATCCGCGGAATCATCTTCCTGCCCGGACGCATGTTGCAGCACCGCCGCGCATGACGTTCCGTTAGACGTTTCCGCCGGTCGCCCGCCGGTCGCGATTACATTTCCACAGCGTGTACTTCCGCTCTCACCCTTCTGGTGTTAGCTTGCCACAGCTGGGAACCTCGTGAACGTCCTAACCTCCACCGTAAACTACGAGAACTGGAAAGCGTCGCATATCCCGCTGATCAAGAAGGATGTTGCGATCAAACACGAGCAAATGGCCGGCTCGCTATTTTGCTTTTTCCGCGCCACGTTTTACCGCTGGCTGCAGCTTTGGGCAAAGGAATGTGCGAGCGAGAATAAAGCGCCGAAGTTGCTTGCCGTGGGCGACTTGCACGTTGAAAATTTCGGCACCTGGCGAGATTTAGAAGGCCGCTTGATCTGGGGCGTGAACGATTTTGACGAAGCCTACACCATGCCCTACACCATCGATCTCGTCCGCCTCGCCGCCAGTGCCTCTTTAGCCGCCCAAGAAGAGCACCTGACATTGAAATTGCGCGAAGCCAGCGACGCAATTCTGGAAGGCTACACCGAAGGGCTCAAATTCGGGGGAAGCCCTTTCATCCTCGCCGAGCATAACAAGTGGCTCAGGACCATCGCTCTGAATCGACTCCGCGATCCGGTCCGCTTTTGGAGGCGCGCCGCAGCCTTGCCTGCGTTCACCACGCCGATTCCAAAAGCCGTGCGGCGAGAGCTGGAAGCGACGCTGCCGGACCCGCGACTCTCGTACAAGCAGAAGCGCCGCGTCGCGGGGCTGGGAAGCCTGGGTCACCTGCGGGTGGTGTTTTTGGCGCACTGGGGTGGCGGCTGCGTGGCCCGAGAAGCCAAGGCGCTTGCTCCCTCGGCATGCATATGGGCCAAGGGCCAGCAGAGCGGGCCGATTCGCTACACCGAAATCGTTCGCCGCGCCGTTCGCGTGCCCGACCCATTTCTGCGGATCGGCGCGGGGATTCTCTACCGGCGTCTGGCGCCGGATTGCTCGCGCATTTTGCTGTCGTCGCTGCCGAAGGATCGCGACGAATATCGTTTGCTCCGCGCCATGGGTTTCGAAACGGCCAACGTTCACCTGGGCGCCGCGAAAATAATCCCGGAAGTCCTGCGCGATTTGCGTCGGCGTCCCGCGGACTGGCTGCGGCGAGCGGCGCGCCGGATGGAGAAGGCGGTAAGTTTGGATTGGGAGCATTGGCGCAAGCGGTAGTCGATTGCCCCGCGAAATCCACGCGCGGCCGATCGCCCGCAGCTTTGCCTTGCTCCGCTTTGCGGGTGTAGCATAGGCGCTTCCCTTGAGCCCAACGCTGCATATCCATCGTTCATCGGATTCTAGAATGGCATCGCCACCTCATCGCGCAACACGTGACACCCATCCTGCCGGCCTCGGCCATTGGATGGGCAAGACGTTGGAAGAAATCGATCGAGTGAGCCGCGATTTCGATCCGGACGCGGTTCACGACCTGCGCACCGCGCTTCGCCGCTGCCGCACCATGGCGCAAAGCTTCCGGCAACTGGACCCAAATTCCGATTGGAAGAAAGCCATGCAGGCTTCGCGGAAGCTATTTCAGAGTTTGGGAGAACTCCGCGACTTACAAGTGGCCCGCCAGTGGGCCATCGATCTGGCGCCCGAAACCGATTCGTTTCGGCAAAAGCTTCTGGAGATGCTGGCGGCAAACGAACAAACCGCCAAGGCCGGCGTGGAACGCGCCATCGATCGCTTCGATCGCAAGGCCTGGAGAAAATGGTCGCGCTCACTGCCGGAGCGGGCGCGCCGGGTGCCGCGCGAGGGACTGGCTTTCCAACATTTGGCCATTGAGCGATGGGACGAGGCAGCAGACTTACAGCGGCGGGCGACGACCAGCCGCAGCGCGATTTCCTGGCACAACCTGCGAATCGCGATCAAGAAGTTTCGCTACACCATCGAAAACTTTCTTCCCAAGCGCTATGAAGCCTGGGGCGCAGATCTCAAGAAGCTGCAGACGCTCTTGGGCGACGTGCACGATCTGGGTCTGCTGTGGACGCCGTTGCGAAAGATTGGAATCTCCGCGGACGCCACTGCCCGGGATCTGTGGAAGGGCCGAATTGAGGCCGAGCGGAAGAAGCGGCTCACCGAATATCGCGAACTGATCACCGGTCCGGAATCGTTATGGAACCAATGGCGTGCCGACCTGCCGCAAGAAAAGCGCCTCGAGGCGGCCGCCATCGCCAAGTGCTCCGCATGGGGATCGTTTTTGGATTCCGATTTCGCGCACTCCCAGCACGTTCGCGACTTGGCGCTTGAGCTTTTCGACGGTCTGCGCGAAACCGGATTGAATGAAATATTTCGCGGAGCACGCGAGCGCCGAATCGTGGAAGCCGCGGCGCTGCTGCACGACATCGGCCGCTCGAAAATCGATTCGGGCCACCACAAAGCCACCTATCAAATGGTTCGCAATCTGCCTCCACCTCTGGGATGGACCCCAGAAGACATGCTGTGGACCGCCCTGGTAGCCCGCTACCATCGCGGCTCCGAGCCCCGCGGAACGCATCCGGGCTACGGAGCGCTGTCGCCCGTCGAGCAGCAGCGCATTTCGTGGCTCGCCGCGGTGATGCGTCTTGCCGATAGTCTCGATGGCGAACACAACGGACGGGTGCTGCACGTCTCGGTGCAAACCACGCGCGAAGCCATTCACATTCGCGCGCAGGGCTACGACGAAGCAATGGCGCTGACGGCGGAAGTGGCGGAGAAAAAACACCTACTGGAAACGTTGTGCGGCCGCCCCGTAATCATTCGTTCTGCGGAAATTCAGCCGGAAATGATGGCCCGAGCCGCCTCCGCGTAGCCGTGGCACAGCCAACCTACTGTGCAGTCATTTTGATCCGCACAGCCAGGTTGGCTTTGCCACCCGATCTCAGCTCAGTGCGCGCAAAACTTTAGGCGGCAAAATCCACTGCAGCTCGGACCGGCCGGCTTGTCCGGAGTGCATCTCGACGCAGGCCACACCGGCTTTCTTGAGCGATGTAAAAACCGAGTGGGCTCCAGCCAAGTGGCTGATGAGTTGGTCGAGATTGGGTGCGTGGCCGAAGCACATTACCTCTTTGGCCTTCAGGTGCGCCAATTCCTTCACGAACTCGGTCGGATTGCTTCCCGGTTTCAGCGAATTTGTCTGACGCACTTTTTCCCGGGAGAAGGCAAAAACCTCGCACGCGATTTCCGCGGTTTGCGCGGCCCGCAGGTACGGCGAAGTGAGCACGGCATCCGGCTTCACGCCCAGCTCGCGCAGGCCCAGCATCGCCTCGCGCGTTTTCTCAATTCCTTTCCGCGTGAGTGGCCGTTCCGCTTCGGCCGGCGCATGCGGATCGGTGCGATCGATGGCGATTCCGTGTCGAATGAGATAAAGAATCATGGTTCCCCGCTTACGCGACTTTCATTTTATTTGGAGCGCGTTTGAACACCGCTTCCAGATGAAATTCCCGCTCGAACAGCGCGGCCTTCCGCGCCACCCCCAGCAGATTCAGCCGCCCTTCATTTTTCGAGTGCACCCGGAAACACGCCACGCCCGCGTCGATGCTCACATCCACCCCGGAAACGCCCTGATGGTGGTCAGATTCCAGTTTTTCCGCGATCCGCAGCAGCGCGGAGAGCTGGCGCAGATTTTTCCGCCGCGCACCATCCAGGCCCGCATACGGCTTGTGATCGAGCTGCGGTTCAGACTTGGCATTGTGGTAGCGCACCAGCATCGCCACCATGTCGCGGCGCCATCCGCGCAAGCCCGGAATCTCGCCGTTGCGAACCAGGTAATCGCCATGGCGATGGTGCGCCTTATTGCTGACGAAATGGCCCACATCGTGGAGCAGCGCGCCCAGCTCAAGCACCAGCCGCAGCTCCAGATTCATCCCGTGCAGTGGCCGCAACTGATCGAACAACGACAGCGAGAGCGCGCAGACCTGGTCGGCGTGCTTGCCATCGTAATCCAGGCGCCGTCCGAACCATCGTGCCGCGGCGATCAGGCCCTCGGCCTTCTTTTTTTCTTCCTGAGTGATCACCGAGACCGGCAAATATTGTGCCGCCACCTGATCGAGGATCAGCCCTTCGCGAACTCCCACGGCCGGCGCCAGCATGGTGCGAAGGTTCAGCCACCGGCCCAGGGTATGCAGTACCACCGCCGCGATACCAACCACTTCGGCGCGATCTTGCCGCATATGAAATGCCCTCATCCGCCCCGGCACATCCAGCGGCAATAGCTGCCACATCCGCTCGCGTAACAACCGAAGATTGATTGCCGGTATGCCCTTCATGCGCGGTCCGGCCGCCAGCGCGGCGAGGCATTCGGCGTTTCCGCCGCAGGCCACCGCGATCGCGCCCGAAAGATCCGGCGGCGATGGCATCGCGCTGCGCAAAAGCGCCAGGGTGTGCATCCGCAACTTTTCGGCAGTGTCTTCGTCGATCGCGCCGTCCAGCCGGTACGTCTCCATCAACCGGACCGTGCCCAAGGGCAGCGGGATGCGGCGCTCGAGTTTGCCCGCGCGAAAAAAATTCAATTCCAGGCTGCCGCCGCCCAGATCGAATACCACTCGAGGAGCAAACAAGCCGTGCACGGACCACAGAACGGAGCTCGAAACCAGGCGCGCTTCTTCCTCTCCGGAAATCACTTCCAGTTCAATCCCGGATTTGCGGCGAATGCGATCGATCAGGTTTTGCCGGTTGCGGGCTTCGCGTGCCGCGCTGGTGGCCACTGCTCGATACACGCTCACGTGATGGCGGTCCATCAAGCGCCGGAATTCCCGGAACGTTCGCGCCGCGCGCGCGATGGTTTGGTTGGAAATCGTCCGGCGCGTAAATGCGTTGTGTCCCAGACGCACCGTGGCCCGCTCGCTCTCCACTTCCTCCCACCGCTCGGTGGAAGTCGCGCGGGCGATCAGCAACCGGATCGCATTCGATCCAGCGTCAATCGCGGCGATATGTATCGGAGCGGCCAAGTCAGCGCCAGACGTGCGCCAGAGCGTGCGACGGGTGGTAGCGTGTGCTGCGGATGCCCAGGTGTGCGGCGATCCGTTTGCGAAGCTGGTTATTCACGGTGGCCACACTGGCTTCGCCGTCGACGTCAATGAATCCGTGGCGGCGCGAAAGGTATTCGAATTCCTTGCGAATCAACGATTGATATCGGATGAAGGACCGAAACAAATCGTTCGAGAGCGACATGTCCCGCCCCGACTCCCAATAATTGATGGTGTGCGATTTCTTGAACTCGCGGTCGAACGCCACTTCAGGTTTCACGTTGAGCCAAAAAGTAATATCGGGCCGCAGCGCCATTTCATAGATGCCGTGCAGATAATCCCGCCCAATGCCGCGGACCGCCGATCGCGCGATCAGCGTGTAGATGTAGCGGTCGGCCAGCACCACCAGCCCGGAGCGCAACGCGGGAAGGATCCGCCGCTCCAGTTGGTCGAAGAAATCGGTGCCGTACATCAGCGCCAGCGTAAGGCGCGTGACCGCGTTTTCGGCCAGCAACGCGTCGATGTCGTCGGCCACCAGAAATGAGCGCCGCAGGCCCATGGTTTGCACCGCGAAACCTTCCGATTCGAGCCATTCGGTGAGCAGCGCGATCTGCGTCGAGCGTCCCGAGCCGTCAGTTCCTTCCAGCACGATCAACGATCCGCTGAGCTCCTCTTCTTTGACGCCGGGCAACGGCGTGCCATAGAAGCGGGAGGCGGGCTCGCGCTTGGGTTTGATCACCCTCTTTATGGCCGGCGGCGCAGCAGCGAGCGGATTTTTGGCCGAGGGTTTCACGGTTTTTTGGGCGCGAACTGCGCCAGCGGGATGCGGTCACCGAGAATTTCGCGCATCTGTTTCTGCAGCCGATTCACCGGGACGGTGCCGTCCATCAGCACGAAGCGATCGCTCTCCACCATCCGGTCGTAGTAGCTCAGGATCCGCTCCTGAAAAATGCGAAAGCTCTCTGCGCGGTCGAGCGAAAGGCCCAAGTCCATGCCCGCCTCGTAATATTTCAGCTTCGGCCGGCCGGCGACGATACGGTTGACCGCGACGTCCAGCGGCGCGCGAAAATAAAACGTGATATCCGGGATCGGCGCGAAGCGGTACAAGTTGCGCAGCCAGTGCGCCGTACATCCGCGGGCCACGTCCCGCGCAAACGCGGTGTAAATGTAGCGATCGGCGAGGACCAGATAGCCGCCCTGCAGCAGCGGGAGAATCTGGCGCTCGCAACGGTCCGCAAAATCAGCCGCATGTAGCAGCGAAAAAGTGGTGGGTGTCAGTAGTCGGCGTTGCTTCCCGCGGCGCGTAGCGGACTTCACCAACGGCGAGGAATTCCACTCGGTGAAGTGAATGCGGTACCCGCCGATCTCCAGCCAGCGCTTGAGCAGGTACAGCTGCGTGCTCTTGCCGGAGCCGTCGATCCCTTCCACCACCACCAGCGCGCCGGGATAGTCACGCTTGGGCGTGCGAGACTTTTCCGCCGGCCGCACGGGGCCCGGAGCCGCAGTTCCTGGGGTGGTTTCCATCGGTTTCGGAGCTTGCAATCGCCTATAATAACCCGCAGTCCAGAATTCGAGATGAAAATTGTGTTACAGCCCGAAGCTGCGTCCGGAGGCGCGCACTGATGCGAGCCGCAGAGACCCGAAGAGGCAGCAAGAGACAGGAAGGGCTGAAACGCCGAAGGACGAACGCCCGATGAAAATCCGAGATCAATTCCTTGTGCCGCATAAAGAGAAGGTAAAGCTTTCGAAGTACGATCCCGACAATACGCTGGGACTGGAAAAAGGTGCCAAAGTGGCGCACCTGCTCGAGAAGACCCTCCATCAAATCGATGGCCTGCAGTACCTGCTGTACGCCGAAAAAAAGCACGCCGTCCTGGTGGTCTTGCAAGGTATCGACGCGGCCGGGAAGGACGGCACGATTCGCCACGTGATGTCCGGAGTGAGCCCCCAGGGGTGCCGGGTGACTTCCTTCAAAGTGCCCACGCCCGAAGAGGCCAGCCACGATTTTCTGTGGCGCATTCACAAGGCCGTTCCGGAGAAAGGCGAAATTGGAATGTTCAACCGCTCCCACTACGAAGACGTCCTGGTGGTGCGGGTTCACAACCTGGTGCCCAAGGAAGTATGGGAAGAGCGGTACCAGCAGATCAACGCGTTTGAGGACTTGCTGGCGCAAAGCAACGTTAGGATTCTGAAATTCTTTTTGCACATCAGCAAGGGCGAGCAGAAGAAGCGCTTTGAGGAGAGGATCGAAGACCCGGATAAGCGCTGGAAGATATCCGAAGCGGATTTTGCCGAGCGCAAGTATTGGGACGACTACGTCGACGCTTACCAGGAGGCGCTCACCCGCTGCAACAGCAAGGCCAATCCCTGGTTCGTCATCCCCTCCAACAAGAAGTGGTTCCGCAATCTGGCGGTTTCCCAGATCATCGCCGAAACCATGCAAGACATGGGCATGAAATTCCCCAAGCCCACCGTGGACATCAAAAAATTGAAGTGGAAATAGCCTTCGGCCGATTACCCTCCTGAGGGCTCACCGATATGATCGACAACCGCTTGAGCGATGCGCTTTTCCCCCGTAGCTTCCGTAAAGATTATCCACGCGCCATGCGTGGTGAAGGCTGCTTTCTGTTCACCTCCGAGGGCAAGCAGTATCTCGATGCGGCGGGCGGCGCCGCGGTGGTCACCATCGGCCACGGAGTGGAATCCATCGGGCGGGCCATGGCCGCGCAAGCCCAGCAACTGGCCTACGTTCATTCTTCGCAATTCTCCAACGCCCCGGCCGAACAGCTGGCGGTAAAGCTGCTGGAAATGGCGCCCCCAGTTTTGCCGCCTCCGGGCGCGTTTATTTTACTTCCGGCGGTTCGGAAGCCACCGAAACCGCGCTCAAACTGTGCCGCCAATTTCATCTGGAAGCCGGCCAGCCGCGGCGCACCCGGATCATTTCCCGCCAGCAGAGCTATCACGGCGCGACGCTGGGCGCGCTGTCGGTCTCCGGAAACCCCCGTCGCCGCGAGCCCTTTGCTCCGATGCTCTCGAACTGGGGCCAGATCGTTCCGTGCTATTGCTACCGCTGTCCGCTGGGCCCGAAACATCCGGAATGCAACGTCGATTGCGCGGACGATTTGGTGCGATTCCTGCAACGCGAAGATCCCGCGACCATCGCGGCGTTCATTTTCGAGCCGTCCTCCGGGGCACCCTGGGCGCGGTGGCGCCGCCGGAAAGCTACGCCCAGCGCATCGCCGAAATCTGCCGCCCCCACGGAATCCTTTTGATTGCCGACGAGGTGATGACCGGCATCGGCCGCACCGGCAAGAATTTTGCGGTCCAGCATTGGGGCGTCACTCCAGACATGATTCTCTGCGGCAAGGGAATCGCCAGCGGATTCGCGGCACTCGGCGCGGTGTTGGTGGCCGGCCACGTCGGCGACGCCATCGCCCAGGGATCGGGAGCATTTCTGCACGGCTTCACGTACAATGCTCACCCAGTGTCCGCCGCCGCTGGTTTGGCGGTGCTGGACTACGCAACCAAGCAACGGCTTTTCCAGCGTGTTGAGCCTCTCGGGCGCGAACTCGGCGAGGCGCTTTCGGCGTTGCTGCAATATTCGGCGGTCGGGGACGTACGCGGCATGGGCCTGCTGCACGCCGTCGAATTCGTGGACGACCGCGACACCCGCGCGCCGTTCCCGCCCGACGCCAACATCGCGGCGCGCATCGCGCAGGACTTGCTCGATAAAGGAGTGGTGACGTATCCGGTGCAGGGATGCGCCGATGGTGACCGCGGCGATCATCTTCTTCTGGCGCCGCCGTACGTGATCACCTCGCCGATCATCAAACGTCTGGCGGATACTCTTTCGGAAGTGGTATCGGAATTGGACCGAACTCATCGAGCAGCGCGAGGAGGCACACCTGTTTCTCACGCCAACCCCTAGGGCGTTTCTTATTTTCTTGGCCCCTGTGGCTCTCGTCGCGGCGATTTCGCTGCGAGCTCTCCCCGAAACTCCATCGGCGACCGGCTTTTCCTCCCCCGCGGCGCAAAGCGAAATGGGCATCGAGGAGCGCTACCGCGCCCTCACTTCACCCGAAAAAATCGCGGAGTTCCACCGCACCCTCACCCTCGAACCTCATCCCGCCGGTTCCGCGCGTAACAACGAACTCGCGCAATGGGTGGCCGATCAATGGAAGGCGCAGGGCCTGGAAGACGTCACCATCCGCGAATACGACGTCCTGAATTCCATCCCGCGCGAAGTTTCCCTCGAAATGACCGCTCCAGTGCACTACCAGGCTACTCTGCGCGAGGCCCCTGATCCCGCCGATCCGGATACCTCCAACAAAAATGTTTCCCCCGCTTATTTGGGCTATTCCGCTTCCGGCGAAGTAACCGCAACGGTGGTCTACGCGCACAGCGGTAACCCCGAAGATTACGATTTGCTGCGCCGCCACGGAATCGACGTCCGCGGGAAAATCGTTCTGGTTCGATATTCGAATCCCTATAGCTACCGGGGATTCAAGGCCCTCACCGCCCAAGAGCACGGCGCCGCGGCCATCCTGATCTATTCCGACCCGATGGAAGACGGCTACACCCAGGGAGAAGTGTTTCCCCACGGCCCGTGGGGCCCCGAAACGCACATCCAGCGCGGCGCGATCACCTACGATTTCATCGAACCAGGCGATCCGCTCACTCCCGGCTGGGCCTCGGTGCCCGGAGCAAAAAGAATCCGCGCGCAAGACGCGCTCACGCTCCCCAAAATTATCGGTCTGCCGCTCTCTTGGCATGACGCCAAACCCTTGCTCGAAAATATGGACGGCCCCGAAGCGCCGGAAAGCTGGCAAGGCGGCCTGCCGATTCGCTATCACCTGGGCGGCAAACGAGTCCGCGTGCGTTTGAAAGTCGACATGGATACCAGCATCCAGCCCTACTACGTCCCCGAAGCGCGAATTCGCGGCTCCGAGCATCCGGACGAATGGGTGATCCTCGGCAACCATCGCGACGCCTGGGTATTCGGCGGCGTCGATCCCTCTAGCGGCACCGCCTCGCTGCTGGAGATGACCCGCAACATGGGCGAGCTCCTGAAGCAGGGAATTCGCCCGCGCCGGACCATGGTATTTTGCAATTGGGATGGCGAAGAATACGCGCTAACCGGTTCCACCGAGTGGGGCGAAAATTTCGCGGACGAACTAAAGCAAAAAGCCATCGCCTACCTCAACGTGGATTCCTCCGCATCCGGCAAAGATTTTCACGGCACCGCAGTAGGATCGCTAGCCCCGCTGCTGGTAGAGACCAGCCGCACCTTGCCCGCGCCCTCGGGAAAAACTCTCTACGATGAATGGAAAGTTTCGCGCCAGCACGAACTCGACGCCACTCGCACCGTAACCGATTTCGATCTGGCCGATACCCACATCGGCAGCGGCTCCGACCACACCGTCTTCCTGAATTTCCTGGGCGTTCCCACCATGGAACTGGAATTCGACGGCCCCTACGGCGTCTACCACTCCATGTACGACGATTATTTCTGGACCAATCATTTCGGCGACCCAGGCTACCGCTATCACTCGCTGATGACCCAGCTCTGGGGCGCAATCGCCCTGCGCCTGGCCAACGCCGACATCCTCCCCTACGACTTCGATTCCTACGCCGGCAACATCCGCCGCTTCGTCCAGGAACTGGACGCCCACAGCACCGCCAGCAACCACATGAACCTACCCCCGTTGCTATCCGCCATCGCCGATTTCGAGAACGCGGCCAGAGCCTTCAACGAATCCGCAAAGCTGGCGTTAGCCACCGCCTCAACAGACGCCGCCACCGAAGATCGCGTCAACCGCGAATTGATGCAGGTAGAGCGCAACTGGTGCAATCCCGAAGGCATCCCCGGCCGCCCCTGGTTCAAGCACTCCCTCTACGCCGCCAGATACACCTACGCCCACCTGGAACTCCCCGGAGTCACCGAAGCCGCCGAAGCCAAAGACTGGAAGCGCGCCGAATCCCAGAAAGCCATCCTGATTTTGGAACTCAAGAAGAACACCGCCCTGCTCCAGCAAGCCACCTCAGACCTGGAAGCCGCGAAACCCCACTGAGCGCAACCGCAATAGTGGCCCCAAAAAAGCGGTTAGTAGCCCGACACTCGTGTCGGCAAAAACTCCCATCCCCAAATCTCCCAAACCAAAAATCCAACCGCCACCGCCAACCAACAACGGTTCGTAGTGCCGCCACTCGTGGCGGAAAAACCTCCGATTCCACTTCTCCCAAACCAAAAATGCAACCACCACCGCAAATCAAAAACGGTTCGTAGCCCCGACACTCACGACGCTGCCAGCAGGTAGCGGCCCGCGCCCGCAACCCAGCTCGGTATTGCGTCCGGCCCGGGCAAGAGCCAAGCGACAGCCGCAATCGCGAGCGGCTCAAATACTCGGGTGCGGAAGACCATACTGCCCAGGTGCGCCGCATATCTCGGCACTTCGAAGATCAAGGTATACAGAAGCAGCAGACCGCCCAGCGCCATCGCGGCCGTTCGCATTGTGCGCCTGAACAGCAGGCCCACGCCACAGGCCGCCAACACCGGGCCGATTATGGTTCCGAAGCGGTCGCTCTGAATCAGGGTTCCAACCAGCGAGCCTGCACACACCAATGTCTCGATGCCCAACGCAATGATTGCCAGCGAAAACAGCACGTGCCCCGGACTGAGCAGCGCATCCACCGCCCGTTCGAGCTGCGTTCTTCCGCCCCAGCCCGCTTCGCGCATCTCCGTTTCCCCCCGAGGCGATGCTGCCTCGGGGAATATACCATGCTCACAACACCTGGCCGGTCACGCCGTGAAGGGCGTTATGCCGTGGATGGTGGCTGCCCCACTCGTCGGTGTTACGTGTGGGGTTTTTGAATTGAAAATCGAATCAGATCCACCGCTGCTTTTTCCACGATCGCGTTTTGCGTTGGCGCCGTGGGGCGGGAGTTAGTCCTTGTGCGGATTTCCATACTGGTGAGCGACATTCAATGCGAGGTTGTTCCGCCGAGTTTCTGAACTTTGATTGCGTCGAGGGCGTGCTTAGAGAGGTCCATCGCGCGTACTTCGTGCTGATAATCTGCGGGGTTTCCCAGTTGCTGTCGGCGGATACTTATCGCTAGCTCCGCCTCATCGATGAGCCGAGCCAGGGTTTCCCGGTCGGTTTCGTCCACCGCTCGGATAAACGCTTCTTGCCAAAGTACCGGCCCAAGGTCGCCCAGCCACATAAAGGTGAATCCACTTGACGCTGGTTCGACGTCGATCATCAAGTTGACGAACGGCACTGAGGCGGGACACAGAACTACGAATGCTACAGACAGGGGAATATCGAGAGGTTCGGGGGCGAGGATTCGGTCAATTCAGAGTATGCCCAGATGACCGCCGCCATCGCGAAGCCCACCCCGGCCAAAGCGAGTGTTAGCTTTCTGCGTTTCCGCTTAAGTGTCGAGGTGTCCATCGTTCAAAGAGGCTCCGCGGTTCTCAAGCTCACTTGCGTTCGTCGGCCATCATCCACAGGAATGATCCCTTCCCACCGCCCCCGCAGAATGCTAGTTTCGCACCGACATGGGAGCGCACAGCCAAACCCGGGAACGCAGCGCACCACCAAAAGGGCAGGTTAACCCGATAGGCAGCGCAGCGGCAAAGGGTGAAAATCTAAAATCGCAACAGCGCCAGCATACCCCCTGCGATGTATATGAAAACAAACGACCGAATTCCGCCGAATCCAGGCAAATTTCATATTACTATCCCCAGGCGAAACCAGTTTTCTCCGTACTTTCCCGATCCCCTGAACCATCTCGGAAGGAGCCTTGAGACCCTGCTCACCATGAAACCGCGGCCGGTCATCTTGCAACGCCAGATCTCGATCCTCGCCCTGCTGGCCGCGACGCTGAGCGTGCTTTGCGCCCCGGCCTTCATCCCCGCGCAAGCGCAAGCCCAAGCCCAAACGCAGCCGAAACCAAAGCCCCGCGCGCGCGATTTGGGTGTGCCCTTCGACGGCGCTCCGGGGCCGCTCAATGCAATCACCGACGTTGCCGGTGTGGAAGTGGGGAATCGCACCATCATCCAAGGCAGCGGAAAGTTAGTGGTCGGCACCGGCCCAGTGCGCACCGGCGTCACCGCAATTTTCCCGCGCGGAAAAGCTTCCAGCGATCCCGTCTTTGCCGGCTGGTCCTCCGAAAATGGAAACGGCGAGATGACTGGCACGACCTGGGTTGAGGAATCAGGCTTTCTTTACGGTCCGGTGATGATCACCAATACTCACAGCGTCGGCGTTGTCCGCGATGCGGTGATTAACTGGGAGCTGCAGCACGGTCCGCCAGTACCCGCCGACGACTGGTGGTCGCTGCCGGTGGTGGCCGAAACCTGGGACGGATATCTGAACGACATCAACGGTTACCACGTGAAGCCCGAAGATGCCGATGCGGCGATGAACGATGCGCACGGCGGACCGGTCGCCGAAGGCAACGTGGGCGGCGGCACCGGAATGATCTGCAATGAATTCAAGGGCGGCATCGGCACTTCGTCGCGGCTACTGAGCGCCAAGTCCGGTGGGTACACGATAGGAGCTCTGGTGCAATGCAACTACGGCGTGCGCCGCAATCTGCGCATCGCCGGCGTTCCGGTGGGCGCCGAGATCACCGGCGTGCCGGTGTGGAAAGAAGACACCGGCTCGATCATTGTGGTTGTAGCGACCGACGCGCCGCTGTTGCCGCACCAACTGAAGCGCATGGCCCGCCGCGTCACCCTAGGTCTGGGGCGAAACGGCAGCATCTCCGGAAACGGCTCGGGCGATATCTTTATCGCGTTCTCCACCGCCAATCCGGGCGCGGGAGAAGCGAGCAAGGTCGCCAACCTGACTATGCTCCCCAATGAAAAGATCGACGCGCTATTTGCGGGAACCGTTCAGGCTACCGAAGAAGCCGTGATTAATGCCATGGTCGCTGCGGAAACGATGACCGGCATCAACGATCGCACCGTCATGGCCCTGCCTCACGACCAGCTTCGCGATGTCCTGAAGAAATATAATCGGCTGGCAAACACGCACCAGTAACTTCCTGCCGTCGCTTCAGGCTTGCTTACGCCCCAACACGGATTCGGGACAGCGAGTGGAGTAGTCCGAAAAGGTTCAGTAGCCACACCACCGTGGCGATCACCACCACCGCGTTCAAGATGCCCTTGATCGTTCCTTGCATCGGAATGTAACGATTGACTAGCCAAAGCAAAACTCCAACTACGATCAGTACCATTACCACTTGAAGTAAAGGCATGTGCTGTTGACTCCTTCTCTTCCCATTTTTTTCTAAACTCGAGTGACGGTGCGGAACGGATCGTAGATACAAACCCTGCGGATGGGAATACAGTGCAACCGGTAGATGGGGGTAGATTCCCCGTTACGCTGCTTGGCGGGTTCCTACGGTTGGAGTTCCTGGGGCTTCTTGAATATTCGCCCGATTAGCGAACCGATCAAGCCGCCAACAAATGCGCTGATAAGCAGAATGGTCCCGGCAACAATTATGATCGTCAAGACAATGCCGATCAGCATTCCAGGTGTCCGGGCCAGGTTCCAACCCCAACCTCCGCCTAAGGTTCCCCCGAGACAATCCCGAAGTACAGCGCGAACGGGAGAGACGCAGCAGCACCTGCAATGGAGCCAATTTTTGCCCCGCGATTCAACGCGAACCAAAGCTGCTTCGTTTTTCCAATCGCCAGGTTTCCGCCGTAAACTACTTCACTGGCGTTGTTTTCTGCAACTCCGTCAGCTCGGCCAATAATTCTGCGCTGTGGTCGTTGGGCTTCACGTCGAGATACTCCCTCGCGATGGCGCCATCAGGGCTGATGATAAACGTATGCCGGGCAGACAGCTTTTTCACGCCCAAGTTCATGACCGAGCCGTATTCCTCCGAAACTTTATGATCGGTGTCCGCCAGAAGCTTGAAGGTCAGACTTTCCTTGGTGCAGAACTTCTGATGGGAATCCGCGCTATCCACACTCACGCCCAGAATCACCACACCCTTTTCCTGGTATTGCGCCAAGTCGCGCTGGAAATTGTGCGCTTCCACGGTGCAGCCGCTCGAAAAATCCTTGGGATAAAAATAGAGCACCACCCACTTCCCGCGATAATCATGCAGGCTCACGGGCGTGCCTTCCTGCGAACTCAACGTGAAATCCGGCGCAGCCGTTCCCGGTGAGGGAGGTTTATCGCTCGCGTGCAAACCGGCGTAGCCGGCGCCGAGCAATGCTACCAATGCCATTAAGGCCACCACGATACGGCTCTTCGTTATTTTTGACGCTTTCATCTCGATGATCTCCTTGCCCTGCGGATATATTATGCGCCATTGCTCGTTGGCCAGATGTCAAATTAAAGTTTCTTTTGGAGCGAGGGCTGCCGTCTACCGCGATGCAGGAAGTGGGATCGCAATCGATTCCGTAACACAGGTATAATCGGCGGGAAGACGCGCACCACCGGAAGAGTTGAACAGACGCAGTCAGGAGAGACGTCGATGCGAGGGTTTCTTGCGGGGATTGCAGTGGCGGTGTTACTAGCGATCATTTTGTTGTATGTGGCGTTGACCGGCCACGTGAGTTTTCGCGCCGACGAACAGCCCGGGGCCATGGAGACCCACCTGGCGATGAAGGCCGTGGATGCCTCCACCGAGCGCAACGCCCCGAAAATATCGAATCCCGTCCAGGCCACCGACGAAAACTTGCGCGCCGCGGCAGGTGTGTATCGCGACAATTGCTCGGGTTGCCACGGCGATCCGGTGACGCCGCAACGCCCCTTCGGCCAAAGCTTCTATCCGCCTGCGCCGCAATTCGCCAACGACGCCCCGGACATGCCCGAAAACGAAAACTACTACATCATCCAGCACGGAGTCCGCTGGACCGGCATGCCGGCCTGGAAGGCCACCCTCACCGACGTGCAGATTTGGCAACTGGTCACGCTGCTCAGCCACTTCGACAAGCTCACCCCTGAAATCAAGCAAGAGTTCAAGAAGCCGGTAACCTTCGCGCAGTAAATACAAACGCGGAGCGGATTTGCTTGCGAGCGTTTGCGAAGGTTCACCAGCGTGTAGGATTCGCGAAAGCTAACTCTGCGTCGAAACGAGCCTTTGCGTGGTGCCGTCCGTCAGGCCCATGTCCGTAAGGTGGGGACCAGGATTGCACGCCAAGCATGTGCCTTCGATGGCCTTGAACGTCCAGTAAGGCGGCTTCCACTCCGTCACTTTATCGGCCGCATGACGCAGCGCCCGGAATTTTTCCGCGAGCGCGGCGGGCGACAGTTCCGACAGCATCCCGGCAACCGGCAATTCCACCAGCGCCAGCACAGCTCCATCCTGAATCACCGCCATGCCACCGCCGCAACGAATTAAAGTATTGGCGGCAAGCTGCATATCGCGGGGTGTTCCCCCCAGGACCACCAGATTGTGCGCGTCATGAGAGTAAGTGGTGGCGATCGCTCCGCGGATTCGTCCAATGCCTAGTTGAATGGCGCACTGTCCCGCGTCGTCGTGGCGTCCATGGCGATGCCGCACGTAGATCAGGCTTGCATCCTCCGGCACGGTAGCAACGCCGTCGTGCACCTTCACTTCGATCTCGCGCCATTCGGTGAAACGCATGCCAAAGATCGCGCGCACGGTAGCGGATCCCGCCTGCTGACTTGGTGCGCGGACGTGGATGCGAAAATCGTCTTCTGAAATTTCCACAAGCTTCACGGAATTAAGCGGAGCCGGCACGGAGTGCGATTGCCGCAGCGAGATCAGCCATTGGCCCTGCTGCACAGCGTGCCGCCCCGCAACGAAAACACTGTCGACACGGAAGTCATCGAGAGCGCCGAGCACCACCAGGTCCGCGATCCTGCCCGCGCACACCACGCCCAGATCAAGCCGCTGCAAGCGCACCGCCGCGTTCAGGGTTGCGCATCGAATGGCGTCCACCGCATTCATGCCGTAGGCGACCAGGCGGCGCAACACATCGCGAATGCCACCATGTTCCACCAGGTAATCCGGCGGAACGTCGTCGGTACAGATGCTCACCTGGGAGGAGAGATGCGGCAGTTTGCGAAGAGTCTCTACCACGGCTGGAAGAACGTAGTCATGAGACCCACGAATGGCGATGGCCAGCCCGGCGCGCAGCTTCTCTAAAATGTCTTCGCCCGAAGTGATCTCATGATCGGAAGTAACGCCGGCGCAAAGATAAGCCTGCAACTGCGCGCCACTCAGCCCGCGCGCGTGGCCCTCGATCAGCTTACCGGACTGAAGACCGGCTGCGACGACATCCACCATGCGCGGCGTCTGCCGCAGCACGCCGCGCATGTCCATCACTTCCGCCACGCCGGCCACTTCGTCCCAGGAGAGCATCTCGCGCATCTCGGCGCCGCCAAATTCGGCGCCGGCATGTTCCAGTCCTTCCGCGGAAGGAACGCAAGACGGCGCGGCGCAAAGAAACCGCAGCGGCAGCCCGCGGCTGGCTTCGATGGCATAGCGCACACCAGCGATGCCGAGCACATTGGCCAGCTCGTGTGGATCATAAAAGATTGTGGTAGTACCTTGAGCCACCACCTGCCGCGCATAACGCGCCGGCAGCATGTGTGAACTCTCAAAATGCACATGGGTGTCAATGAAGCCAGGACAAATCCACTTCCCGGCGGCGTCATACGTTGTGGCCGCGTCCGCGCGGGAACCCGAAGGATGCACGCTGGCGACCATCGTTCCGGTTAACCCGATATCTGCCGGGCGCAACTCGCCGGTAACCACATCCACGATGGTCCCGCCAACGATCAGCACATCAAAGGCAGCTTCGCCTTGCGCCGCCCGTATCGCACGGGAGCGGATAGCGGCGTCGATTGTTCCGGGAAACTCGTGATCGCTCATTCTTGAAAAGGCCAGCCTTGGAAAGCCAAAAATCGGATCGCAGTCATCAGAAGTTTACACTTGCAAGGTTTTGGGCTGTATGAAAGATTTCAGAGTTCCTTGTTGAGCGGCCGTCATGGCGAAACAGCGGTTGTGTGGCCGCAAGGAACTGCTTACCGTGCCAGCCGACAGCCTCGCTCAATAGCCTCGGAGGGTTCCGGGGCAATTTTTAGACGCAACCGATTCCGAGCATTGGAGTATTCCCATGGTGCAGGCCACGCGAACAACTCACACCCCGAGCGAAGAGATCCTCACCCGGCAAAGCCTGGTCAGTGTCGCGCTGGGGCTGCAAGAAGCAGATCTGGTGCTGCAAGGCGCCACGCTCTTGAATTCGCATACCCTCAGCTGGAAAGAAAACTGGGACATCGTCATCAAAGGACAGCGGATCGCCTGGGTCGGCCCACATGGCGAGTGGAAAGGCGCTGCCCGGAAGAAAACTTCGGTGCGCGGTCTGTGGGCGGTGCCAGGATTTGGCGAAGCCCATAAGCACATCGAAAGCACCATGTTGAGCCCGGAGTATGAAGCGGACCTGGTGCTGCGCTTCGGCACCACATGGAACATCGAGGCTTCCCACGAATTCTCCAACGTAAATGGCGCGCGGAACGTGGAATTCTGGTTGATGGCGCGCGAGCAGGGAAGTCCCTTCAAGATTTTCCCTTCACTGGGCTCGGCCACTCCGCCCACTGGCTGGGAGGAATCGGGCGGCTACTACGGCTACCGTGAGATTCGTGATTTCATCGACCGCAATCTATGGGTCACCGGCCTCGATGAAGTGATGGATTGGTCGGCCGTGGTGAACCCGGAAAATCCCGGATACCAACGGCTTTGGGAGAACATCGAGGCCACCTTGGAGGCCCGCGGAGTGGTTGAGGGGCACGGCACCGGCCTGGTTTCGCCAGGCGAAATCTGCGCGTTTGCCGCGGCGGGGATAAGTTCGGACCACGAAATTCGCGAGGAGCAGGAAGCGTGGGACAAGCTGGAACGAGGAATTTTTCTCGAGGCGCGGCCCAATGCCCGGCACATCCTGAAGTATCTGGTGGAGCAAGGTCTGCGCGATTGGTCGAACGTGGCGGTCACCACCGACGACCGCAACGCCGAAACCACGCTGCGCCGCGGTGCAATGGACCACAACATCCGCTGCGCCATCGAAAATGGCGTGCCTCTGGAAATCGCCTACACATTAGGCAGCTACAACACCGCGCGCCACTTCCGCATTGATCATCTGGTGGGCTCGCTCACCCCCGGGCGCTACGCCGATGTGGTGCTGCTGTCCGATCCCGAGAAAGTGAAGATCAAAGCGGTCTACGCCGACGGCATAAAAGTTTCCGAAGATTACAAAATGCTCGTGCCTGTCCCCAAAATCGACTGGCCGGAATGGGCCACGAAAACGGTCAACCTGGGCCGGAAGATCGAGGCCGCGGACTTCGCAGTGGGCGCAGCTGCCGGACGCACCACCATGCAAGCCGCCGTGGTTCCACCCTTCCATTTCGAGCGGGACTTCTTCACCGTAGAACTACCCGTGAAGGATGGCGTGGTGCAGCGCGACGAGGCGCGAGCCATCACCAAAGTGGCGCTGCTCGATCGCTACTCCGGCCGGACCCGCGTTTCACGCATGTTCTGGAAGGACGTCGGGATGAAAACGCCCGATTCCGCGATGGCCTGCTCGATCGTTCATGACAATCACAACGCCTGGGTAATCGGCAGCAGCGATCAGGCCATGGCCGTAGCAATCAATGCCATGGCAGAGATGGACGGCGGATTTGTTCTAGTCGGCCACGGTAAAGTGGTGGCCAAGGTTCGCCTCGAGGTGGGCGGGCTAATGACCGCGCGCCCAGCCGAAGAGCTCGCGAGCGACCTATTGGCGATGCGCGCGGAGATGGAAAAACTGGAGTGGATGGAAAAGCCGGTCCCACGGATCCAAGAATTCCTGGGCGTGGACCACGTCACCGAAGCGCTGTGCTACGCGTTTCTCACTTGTCCTCCCTGGAATTGGACTTTCATGCCGCCGAGCGATGCGCTGCCCGAAGGGTTCGTGAATGTCCGGACCGGTGAGACGCATGCGGTGGTCTGGTAGTGTTTCCGTTTGATTCGGTGCGCCCGTTCTTTGGTGAAGTGTCCGAGGTAGTTCCAATCCAATGAGCCTGCAGGCTGGGAATCCACAGGAAGTCCGACGAACTGGCGCGCAGCGCTTGTCGGACGCGTTCGACCGCGTTTTCCATTATCGCGAACGCGGGTCCACGTTTGCGACGGAGATTCTGGGCGGACTCACCACTTTCAGTACCCTTGCGTATGTGCTCATCGTTCACCCATTGATTCTTTCGGAATCCGGAATGGATCGCGGCGCACTGATCACCGTCACCGCGCTGGCCGCCGCGATTTTCAGCGTGGTCATCGGCTTGCGGACCAACTATCCGTTGGCCATGGCCCCGGGAATGGGGGTGAACGCTTACGTCGCGGTGCAGTTGTGCCAAGGCATGCACATTCCGTGGCAGGCCGCGCTCGGCATGGTGTTCTACAGCGGACTATTATTTCTGCTCATTTCGGCCACCGGCATTCGCCGCAAGATCATCGACTCTTTTCCAGGTTCCTTCAAAAAAACGGTTGGTGCAGGCATCGGATTTTTCATCGCCTTTATTGGACTGAAAAACGCCGGCATCGTGGTCGCCGATCCGCATTCGATTGCCGCGCTCGGAAATTTTGCCTCGGCGCGCGTGCTACTCGGATTTGCCGGAATCTTATTCACCGTTATCTTGGTGAATCGCGGGGTTCGCGGAGCGCTGATTTTCTCGATTGTGCTGATTACCGTAGCCGGATTATTTTTACCGGGCGTGAGTGCGGGTTCCAGACTTACGCCGCTCCCCCATCAGATTTTCGGCTGGCCGCATTCGATCCAGCCGCTCTTTTTGAAGCTCGACCTGGTTTATCCCCTGCGCCATGCCAGCCAGAGCATTCCCATTGTGTTTGCCTTACTTTTCATGGACCTCTTTTCGGCGATGGCCACGTTAATGGCCGTGGGCGGCCGCGCCCACCTCAACGACGAGCATGGCAACCTTCCAAAATTGCGCGAGGCCCTCTCCGCCGACGCGGCCGCTGCTTCCGGCGGCGCCCTCCTGGGAACCACAACAACTGTGATTTATCTGGAGTCCGCCGCCGGTGTGGAGCAGGGCGCCCGCACTGGGTTGACCAGCCTCACCGTCGCCGCCTGCTTTCTGGCCGCGCTATTCCTCACTCCATTGATCGCCATCGTCCCGGCGGTAGCCACGGCCCCAGCACTCGTAATGATCGGCATCTTTATGATCGAAGGTTTCGCCGACCTGGATTTGCGCGACGGTATAGTGGCCGCCACCGCCTTGGTAACCGTGATGTTGACGCTGCTAGCTTCAGCCAGCGACGGCCTGGCGCTGGGATTCATTACCAATATTTTGTTGCTGGCGGCTTTAGGGCGCGCCAATCAAGTAAAACCGCTGGCTTACGTCCTCGCCGGCATCCTCTTGCTGCATTACGTTCTCTAAGTACAGAGCGATTTCAAAGGTGGAAGAACAAATGAACCGCGATGTGGATGCAAGGCCCTGCAACAATGAAACATCCGAAAACTGTAGCGCCGTCACCCGCCGGCGATTCCTGCAGGTAGGCGCGGGAGCGTGGGGCCTAAGCGCCTTCGCTCGTACCGAGCCGCTGTTTTTCGCGGGCGCAGCAAGCAAGCTGCTGACGCTTTCGCTCGGATGGGTGCCCAACGCCGAATATGCCGACATCTTCGTGGGCATGGAAAATCAGCACTTCGCCAATGCCGGGCTGACGATCAAATATATTGGAGGAGGCCCGAACGCCCCGGTCTCACTGGTCGTCTTGGCGGCCGGCCAGGCGGACGTCGCCCTCACCAGTTGGCTGCGATTGCTCGACGCGCAGGCCCACGGCAATGATTTCGTGATCATTGGGTCGATGATTCCGATCACTCCGGAAGGGCTCATTTCTCTGCCGAAGCGGCCGGTATTGAAAGTGGCGGATCTCCCCGGCGCCCGATTTCTGGTGCAGGGGCCAGATGAGCGCAATGTTCTCGATGCGGTCTTCAAGATCAATCATCTCCCGCCGGAGCACCGCTACGTCCCAACCGGCTTTTCGCCGGACGCGCTTCTGGCCGGCGCGGGCGATGCGTATTTCTGTTATGTCACCAATCAGCCGGTGATTTTTGAGGATATGAATCTCAAACCAGGCAAGGACTTCCTGGTTACGCGCATGGACCAGTTCGGCTTCCGAGTTCCTTCGCAGTTGCTGGTGGTGGATCGCAAGCGGCTCGCCGCGGACCGCCCTACTTTCGTCGCATTTCTGCGCGGCTTGCACGGAAGAGGCCCTGCAGCGAAGCGAAGCCTTGGTCAAGCATTGGCGAAATCATCCCCGCGTAAACGGGTGGCTCGCGTTGCGGCAGATTATCGTGAATTCGGAGACGCTGCGGCTGGAGATGGATGCGCTGGCCCGCCAACTAAAAACCCGGATACACACCCATTTGTGCGAAGGCACGTACGAGGTGGAATACACCATCGATCGCTACGGGATGCGGCCAGCCGAGTACCTCCATTCGATTGGCGTGCTGAATGACCGCCTGCACTGCGCCCACTCCGTATTGATGAGTCACAAGGAAATTGATCTGTACGCCGCCAATGACGTGAGCTCCTGCCACTGCGCGATGAACAACTTCATCATTGGCCAGCCGCACCTGTTCGAGCTAGTGCGCCGCAACGTGCGCGTCGGCTTGGGCACCGATGGCGCGGCCACCCGCGGCACGCTCGACCTCTTCCAAGTGGCGCACTATGCCGTGCTCGGCCAGCAGATTTTGGACGGCACTCCAATGCATGGCAGCAGTCCTATGAGCTACGCCGATATGCTGCGTCAGGTGGTGCGCGGAGGCGCACGCGCGGCACATTTGGAAAATGTGATCGGCAGCCTCGAACCTGGCAAGCGCGCCGACATGATCCTCATTGCCGCCACGGACTACGATCAGTACCCGATGTACGACCCGGTGATAACCGCGGCCGAGCACACCGTGGGGCGAGACGTTCAGACGGCGATCATCGACGGCCGGGTGGTCATGAAAGAGCGTCAATTGCTCACGGTCGACCTAGGGCCAATGCGCGAGCGCGTCAAGAAACAATACGCGCACATCATGGAGCGTTTCGATAAGGCCATTGCATGAGCGGCGCGGCCGTCGAAATCCACGATTTGAACAAGAGTTTTGCACCACGGCGCGGCGTCACCGTCGAAGCCATCCGCCACATCGATCTCACCGTACCCGCGGGAGAGTTCCTGGCGATTGTGGGTCCTTCGGGTTGTGGCAAGAGCACCCTTCTCCATCTGGTCGCTGGCCTCGAAAAACCAACCAGCGGCACGATCCTAATTGGCGGCGCGGCGCCGGAAGAATTGGCGCGCCGACATCGTCTGGGTGTCGCATTTCAGGACCCTGCTCTGCTGCCGTGGCTTTCCGTGCGAGCCAATCTGGGGCTGCCGTTCAAGCTGGCCGGCCTTCCCGTGAATCAGGAGCGGGTACAGGGCCTGATCGATTTGGTTGGGCTTGCGGGATTCGAACTCGCGCGCCCCAGCCAACTCTCCGGCGGAATGCTGCAACGCGCCGCGATTGCGCGATCGCTTTGCCTGCAGCCGGATGTGCTGTTGCTCGACGAGCCCTTCGGAGCGCTCGACGCCGTCACCCGCCGCAGACTAAACATCGAGCTGGAACGCATCTGGCGGGATCGAGCCATCACTACGCTGCTGGTCACCCATTCCGTGGAAGAGGCCCTGTTTCTTTCGGACCGCACCATCGTTATGGGGCGCCCGGGCGCCATCGCTCAAACGGTGCAGATTCCATTTCCCCGGCCGCGCACTCCGGAACTTTTGCGGCGCGAGGATTTTCATCAACTGACGGACCAGATCACTTTTTGGCTGGAGCCTTAAGCAGCAATCCTGAGGAACGAGTAAATGGATCGAACGCCAAACCGCCCTGCCGCCAATTTCGCGTATGCAGTTTTGGGTCTGGCGGCGTTTTTCGCCGCGTGGCAGTGGGCCGGCAAATCAGGCGTGGCCGGGCCCGCGTTGCCGGCGCTGAGTGACGTGGCCGCCACGCTGTTCGATCCCGCAAACTTGCCGCCGCTTGCCCGTTCCGCCGCATACACGCTCGCCTCGGCCTCCAAGGGATTGTTCTTTGGCGGTACCTTGGCGGTTCTGCTGGCGGTGGTGATGCATCTCCTGCCTCCGTTGCGGCCAGGTCTGGACCGCCTGGCAGTGCTGGTGAACGCCACCCCGCCGATTGCCGTCGGGCCGATTCTGATCGTGGTTTTCAGCCGCAATCAGACTCCGGCGGCGCTGGCAGGCATTCAAGTGTTCTTTCTTTTCTACGTCGCGGCATCCTCAGGCCTGGCCGCGGCCTCCCCCGCGCTGCGCCGCGTGATGACCGGATTTGGGGCCAGCGCTGGGAAGCGGCTTCTTCATCTGGAACTGCCCGCGGCGTTGCCGCACCTCGCCAGCGGGCTGAAGGCGGCGGTGTCGGCTTCGTTCCTTGGAGCCATCTTGGGCGAGTGGTTCGGCGCTCCGCAGGGTTTGGGCCTGGTGATTTTGAATGCCATGCAAAACTTTCAAATCCGGCTGATGTGGGCCGCGGTTGTGGTTGCGGCGGTAATGTCGCTCACTGCTTTCTTGGCCGCTGCCGGACTTGAAAGAGTTGTAGCGCGAAGGTTCGCCCGATGAAGCGCATCATTTCGGAAACGTGGGCGGTGGTCCTGCTACTGGCGGGCTGGAGTCTTTGGGTTCAGCATAGCGGACTGAATGGAATTGTGATCGTCACTCCGCTCGCGGTGCTGCGCGAGCTGATCCACAACTTCTCGCAATACCTTCAGCCGTCGTTGCACACCATCGCCGTCGCCTTATTCGGCATGGCCGCAGGGCTGCTGTGCGGATTGCTATTAGCCATCGCCACCTGGCTCTCCAGAATCCTAGCCGCACTTAGCATTCCCTTAGCGCTGCTGCTCACGTCGGTGCCGGTGGTTTGCTTGATCCCGGTGCTCTCTCGCCTTTTCGGCTACGACGATCGCACCGTATTCGTCACCGTCATTATTCTGTGCTTCCTGCCCGCTTTCGTTTTTGCCAGCGCCGGCCTCAGGGCGTTGCCACCCATGGCCGAAGAATATTTCTTTGTGCAGGGCGCGGGACGCTGGAGCCGCCTGTGGCGCTTGGTACTGCCGGCGGCCATGCCGCGGCT
>Ga0302324_100005504_pt1 | contig 27601 bp, 22 predicted proteins | sample Palsa_T0_1_FD_201949 | JGI IMG/M metagenome (GOLD analysis project Ga0302324, IMG submission 201949) | Peat permafrost microbial communities from Stordalen Mire near Abisko, Sweden - Palsa_T0_1 | ecosystem: Environmental > Terrestrial > Soil > Palsa > Peat permafrost | place: Sweden: Abisko...
TTTCGGGGAAGTGGTCAGCGCGAGTCTGTTGAAAGCGAGCTTCTAGCATGCAACTGCATGCGACTCTTCTCAGATCATCCGTTGCCCTCGCGTTGCTTGCCGCGTCGTCACTCTACGCCTCCTCCCCCCTGGACAGGCTGAAGAAACCGGTAAAGACTCCCGAGCAGCTGCGGGCAGAGTACATCGAGCGCTTGCAGCAGCAGTATGTTCCGGCGGTCGAGGAGGGCAGCCTCGGCAGTCTATGGACGGCGCGCAGCGTTCTCGGCGACTTCTCTTCCGATTACAAGGCACGCAACCTGAACGACACCATCACCATTCAGGTCGCCGTTCAGACAACGGCCGCGCAGTCCGGCACCGTCGACAGCGAGCGAAGTCTCACCTCCAGCTCGGCCATCACCGGCCTGTTGGGCAGGACTCCTTCGGCGGTCAACCCGATCCTGTCCGGGAACTCCTCATCGGTGCTTAAAGGTCAGGGATCGACGGCGTCCAATACCACTTTCTCCACCAACCTTACAGGCCAGGTGATCGCGGTATTTCCCAATGGCAATCTCGTAGTCCAGGCAGAGCGACAGATTTTCATGAATAATCAGCACGAAAATATAATTTTGCGCGGCATGGTCCGGCCGGGCGACATCGGCCCCGGCAACATGGTGCCCTCGGCAGCTCTCACTAATCTTGAGATTGAGATGAAGGGCAAAGGTATCATCGCGGACGGAGTTCGTCCGCCGAATGCCCTCACCCGGGCGATTCTATGGCTGATAAATTTTTGAAGCGCATGCTGCCCCATCGCAACACGCAAAAGCGGCTCGCGCGGCTCGCTTGGTTCGCTGTCCTGTTTGGCCTCGTTTCGCCCTTGCTCTTTGCCGCCGAAACCGTGCACAAGGTACTGCTTCGCGACATAACCCAGATTGCAGGCGTGCGCGACAATCAACTGGTCGGATACGGCCTGGTGGCTGGCCTCAATCGCACTGGCGACACCCAGCAGACGTATTTTACCGTGCAGACCCTGGCCAATGCGCTCACCCGGATGGGTGTACAGATCGCCCCCGGCACTGTGGTGGTAAAAAATGTAGCCGCCGTCTTTGTCACGGCGAAGCTGCCGCCCTTTGCCCGGCCGGGAATGAAGATCGATGTCACCGTGTCGTCGGTGGGCGATGCCAAGAGCATTACGGGCGGAGTCCTGCTGCTCACCGCCCTCCGTGCGTCCAATGGGTCCGTCTATGCCGAGGCGCAAGGACCTCTGGTGATCGGTGGTTACACCGAAGGTGCCTCCGGCAATATAAGATCCGTCAATCACCCGACCGTCGGCAGAATTTCCGACGGTGGAATCGTCGAACGCGAAGCCGCCGTCGACCTAACCCGCTTTCACATCGTATCGCTGCTGTTGCTCAACTCCGACTTCACCGCGGCGCGTGACGTGGCCGATGTGATTAACAAGGAGTTTGGCAAGCCGATCGCCACCGCAATCGACAGCAACCGCATCGACGTCAATGTTGCCGACAGTGGCGAGTCTTCTGTGCCCATCCTTATCTCGCGGGTGCAGAACCTCTCCATCGATGCCCATCCGCCGGCCAGGGTCATCGTCAACGAACGCACCGGCACCATCGTCATGGGGGGCGACGTGAGGCTCTCGCCAGTTTCGGTCATCCACGGCAGCTTGACCATCGACGTGCAGACTGCAACCGTTGTTTCCCAACCACCTCCCTTTTCAGGCGGAGAGACCAAGACGGTTACGGAAACCAGGCTGTCGGTGAACGATGCGCCGGCGCAATCGATCCAGCTGCAAGAGGGGGCCAACGTGGATGAGTTGATTAAAGGTTTGCATGCCATTGGCGCCACCTCCCACGACATCATAGCGATCCTCCAGGCCATCAAGGCGGCCGGTGGATTACAGGCCGATCTGGAGGTGATCTAGTGTCTGATATTTCGAACTTCGGCAGCATGCCCTCTCCCACCATCTCACCGTTGACCACTGAGGCAGACAAGGTTCTGCGGCATCCTGGCTCGGCGGCGACGGAGAACAGCAAGATCGAGAAGTCGGCGAAAGACTTTGAGTCGATTCTCCTGGGAAGCTGGCTGCAGCAGGCGGAGCAGAGTTTTGGCAGCCTGCCCGGCGGAGACGACGACGGCGACGCGGATGCCGGCAAGGAGCAGTTTCAGGGAATGGCCATGCAATCGTTGGGAACTTCGATGACCGCGGCAGGCGGCATCGGCATCGCGAAGATGATTGCAAAGCAGCTTCACAAGGCTGCGGACTTGCAGGGAGGGGCTGCAACCCACACCGAATAACCGGCTCGAGCCTGGCAACTCCACTGTTTTCAAAGCTTCGACGAACAGATTGAAAACTTTATCTGGAAACGCCGATAGCAGTAACGTTGAGACAGGAGAAGTTGCGATGAAGATTGATGGCGTCAGTCCGGTAGAAGCCCAATTACCAGTTGACAGCGTTGCGGTACGGGTTTCCAGCCCTGGGCAAGCCACGACTCAGGGTGCGGCGCAAGACTGGACCTCGTTCCATTCAGACAGTAACTCCGTTCTTTCGTTGGCCACTCAGGCGCTAAGTTCTCCTGAGGTTCGCCAGGGCACCGTGGATGCCCTCCGCGAATCGGTCAGCAGTGGTCAATATCAGGTGGATCCTAACAAGATTGCCGTCGCCATCAGCGAAAGCGGGGGCGAGTAATACAGAACGGGGAGTAGAAGTGTGCTTCCGCCAGTGACAGGGTTTCGCCCAGAAGGGCTTATGCATGAATGACAAAGCAGTCCTGAACCACGATGCGCTCGGCGCCGCGTACCTGCTGCAATTGCAGGCGCTGGCCTTCGAGATTTCCGTGGCCATGGATGCTATTGCCGCCAATGCACACACCAGTTTTCAAGAAAGTGTTGCCAAGCAGGAAATGCTTTGCAGCGTATTGGCACACATGGCGAAAACCATCGATGGAAATGTCAGGTCGTCTGAGCAACCGCTGCTGGTTTTGAGCGACAGCTCAATCGAACCAAGGATTCGGGCGGCAAGCGAAGCAATCCGCGGGCTGAATTTGCAATACGCCGCGCTGCTCAGGCACTCCGGCCGCTCCATTGCAATTCTCGCTTCGTTGTGCAGAAGCTATACAGGTCAATTCCAGGAGGCTCGCGGGCCCAGGTCGAAGCGTCAGACCTGGTCTTGCGAGATGTAACCTATGTCTTCTCTGAGCAGCGCGCTCAACACCGCCGTACAATCCCTGGGGGCTGATACGGGTGCTCTGCAGGTAACCAACAGCAACATCGCCAACGCGAACACCCCAGGTTACAGCCGGCAGGTGGCTGTTTTTCAAGAGGCGGCGCCCACCGATGAAGGCAACTACAGTTTGGGCAACGGTGTTGTCCTCGAGGGCTTTCAAAGCGTGCGCGATCAGCTGGTAACATCGCAGATCCAGCAGGAGACCCAGGCCCAGGGCGGCGCCAATGCCCAACTAGCATCGTTGCAGCAGATACAGCCCACCTTTACCACCTCGACCCAAGACATCGGAACGCAAATGTCGGCCCTGTTCGCGAGTATTTCAAGTCTCACGACAGATCCGACCAGCTCTGCTTCCCGCCAGGGAGTCATCGCCGCCGGGCAGAATCTGGCCCAGGCCTTCAACCAAACTTCCACCACGTTGACCGGACAGCAGGCCGGGCTCAACAACCAGGTCACGCAGGATGTCAGCCAGATTAACCAAATCACGCAGCAGATTGCTGCTTTAAACCCGCAGATTGCCCAGCTCACGGCAACCGGGCAGAATGGTGGCACACTTCAAGATCAGCAGAACCAGTTGGTGCTGAGTCTATCGGCCCTGACCAATGTCTCTGTGACCCAAACCGCGGAGGGCGAGACGCTGTCCACGGGAAATGGAACTCCCCTGGTTGAGGGTTCGCAGAGCTTTGCATTGCACACCACCCTCAGCAGCACTGGCATGCAGCAGGTGATGGATCAGAACGGCGACAACATCACGGCGTCGGTGACCGGCGGCGATCTGGGCGGAAGCATTCAGACGCGCGATCAGACCATCACCGGCCTTCTGACTTCGCTGAACACACTGGCCAACCAGTTTGGTACCGCCTTCAATGCGGCGCAGGCAAAAGGCTTCGATCAAAACGGTAAAGCGGGCGGTAACTTCTTCACTGTTCCCTCGACCATTGCCGGGTCGGCGGCTAGCATCAGCGTGGCGATCACGAACCCTACCGCAATCGCCGCCAGTTCGGACGGCACCGCCGGAAGCAACGGGAACCTGGCCAATCTCAGCGCCGTGCAGACGGCCGCGCTTCCCGCCGGCCAGACTCCCGCCGACGCGTATGCGGGCCTGGTCTTTCAGGTAGGCAGCCTTACCGCCAACGCCACGGCTGAATCGAGCGCCACCACTGCCAGTCTGCTGCAGCTTAACGACCAGCTCAGCTCAGTTTCAGGGGTGTCGATCGATGAGGAATCCACCAATCTGATTACCTTTCAGACGGCCTATGAGGCCGCCGCTCGAGTGGTCAACACCATTCAATCGATGTTCTCGGTGACCCTGTCCATGGGCACCGCAGCGGCGGAGTAAAGCCGGGACGCGATAGGCCTTTTCGTGGTTTTCTCCCAAGGAAAACCACACCTCGCGATCTTTACCAGGCCACAGTCATTGCGAAACTGCATTAAACAAAGAAGCGCGCGGTGGATGAAGCGCGCAAAAGGATGGTTACGATGCGAGTTGCGAACATGGTTCCCGATATGGAGTACAACCTGAACCAGAGCCAGCAGGCTCTTTCGGTCGCGCTGCAGCAGGTGACCACCGGCTTGCGGGTCAACCAACCCTCCGATGATCCCGGAGCCTCGGCTACGATGACGATCTCGCTCGCATCTTCGGCCTCCGTAGACCAATACACAGCAAATATCAGCTCTGTGAGCTCTCAGATGCAGACGGCCGACTCATCGTTCAGCGCGATCGTGACCTCGCTGAACACCGCTGTAACGCTCGGCACGTCGGGCGCCGGCGACACCGTTTCCACCGCGAACAAGCAAGCCATTGCCAGCGAGCTACAGGGTGTTTTGAGCAGCGTGGTTGCGCAGGGCAACGCCTCTTACCAGGGTGTCTATCTCTTCGCCGGCTCGGCCAGCAGCACCCTGCCCCTGGTGGCCGCCTCCACAACTTACACCTCGTTGGCGGGGACGGTTGCTCTTCCATTGACCGGCGCTTATCCGCTGACTGCTGGTTCGGTCACCAGTGTCAGCGATGCGTCCACCGGCAAGACGTTTGTCTTTACCGCATCCGCAGGCGCGACGCTCTCCCAACTTTCCACTGCTGTTGCCAATGCAGCGGCCGCGGGCACGCTCTCCGCGGGCACCACGGCGAGCATCAATTCCGCTGGCCAGCTTTCGATCAGCTCCAATTCGACCTCCGACGGCATCGTGGTCACCACCAATGATCCTGCCCTTGGCGCTATGAACGCCACGCCGGCTACAGAAGTTGCGAATTCGTACGCATACGTCGGAAACAGCACCGTAAACAACGTGCCAGTGGGCGATTCACTAAGTGTCGCGACCAACGTTCCTGGCACGCAGTTGTTTACCGCGGGGGCAAACATTCTCGGCGCCCTGAACGACCTCATCACTGCCCTGCAGACTGGGACGAGCGCGCAAATCCAAACTGCCACGACCGCCGTTTCCACGTCATTGAACAGTGTTACCCAGCAACGCGTTCCCCTGGACAACAGCATCAGCCAGTTGAACTCTCAGGAGAGCTTCCTGAGCCAGGAAACACTGACCCTGACCACCCAGCAGACTGCGCTGGTCGGAGTCAACCTGGCGACGTCCGCGACCAATCTCGCCCAGGCGGAGACCGCGAACAGTGCCGTGCTGGCTGCCGCCGCGAAAGTCCTGCCCCAAACCCTGCTTAGTTACCTCTCACAGGGTTAATGTAACGAATGAGCCCGAAATTGTTACACTTTCTGCCGGTCAACATCGACCGTTCTCAATTGATCACTGAGAGTACCCCTAGCCAGGGAAAAATCGAAATCTCTTTAAATAAAATCACTTGAAACGGCTCTGGCGTTGAAAAAATCCTCCGTGATGGTCGATAGAGTCTTTGTCCAAGACGACCTCCCCCTCGACGGAACCGAGCCTCGAAACCAGGCCCGCAAAAATGCCGAGCACAGGCGCCAATTGGCAATTCAAAGGAGCTTCACACCATGGCAATTACCGTCCTGAACAATATCTCCGATTTAACTGCGGAGCAAGCATTGGGCAACACGCAGATGAGTCTGCAAAAGACCTTGACGCAGCTCTCGACCGGCTTGAAGATCAACTCCGGCTCGGACGACGCTGCAGGTTTGTCGATTGCAAACGGAATGACGGCGAACATTGCCGCCCTGACGCAGTCGCAGCAGAACGCCAGCAACGGCGTTGGTATGCTGCAGACCGCCGATGGCGCCCTGTCGCAGGTCACCACGCTGCTTAACCGCGCCGTCACCATCGCTACGGAAGGCTCGACCAGCGGAATCACAAGCAGCCAATATACGGCGCTTAACACGGAATTTTCCTCGATCAAGTCGGAAATCGATCAGATCGGCCAGTCCACCAACTTCAACGGCCAGAATGTGTTTTCCAGCAACGCGCCGGTAAGCTTCACCTCGACGCAAGCATCCGTGCTCACTTCCACTGCATTGGCGACCGGTTCGGTCACGACCATTAGCGATTCAGCTACGGGCGGTACGTTTGTATACACTGCGACTGGTAGCAGCAATGTCAGTACCTTGAACGCTGCTATCGCCTCCGCGGTCTCGGCCGGCACTCTATCTTCAGGCGTCAGCGGGACAATAAATAGCAGCGGGCAGGAAGTAATTTCAAACTCTACCACTACCGACGGCATCAGCGTCTCCACCAACGCCGCTGCACTGGGACCAATGGTCGCCGCCGCCTCCGCGTCCAGTAGCAACACGGTTTACATCGGCGACGGCACTACCACAGGAGCAGCAAACACCACCATCACCACAAGTATCAACGCCCTTTCCTCAAGCGCCTTAGGCCTAAGTGGTGCCGGCGTCGACCTAAGCAGCGCGAGCGATTCACAGTCAGCGCTGACGGCAGTCAATGCCGCCATCACCAGCATCTCCGCACAGCGCGGCGCGATCGGGGCTTCCGTCAACCGGCTCAACGCGGCAACCACCGTTATGAGCGACCAGGTCACGAACCTGCAAAGCGCAGTCAACAGTCTGCAGAATGCTGACATCGGCACCACGGTGGCCAACATGACCCAGTACAACGTTCTGGAGTCCACCGGTATGGCGGCTCTGCAGCAGGCAAACCAGGCTCAGCAGGCAGTGTTGAAACTGGTCCAGTAAGTTAACCCGGCAAACAACGCAACAGGAGAGGTGGCGCCGCAAGGCTCCGCCTCTGCTTCATGCTCCACGTGTCGATTCTTTGATTTGTCTTTGCAGTGGTTCTTCAACAATTTACAGGTTCTCCGGCGGATGGCGCTGATTCAGCGGCCGGTGTGCGCGCGATAATCCTTCCCCCGGAAAAGCTAGGTAAACGTCATGAGTTCAGTTTCCGCAGTCAATTCGCTGGTTAATGGAACCACCACTAACACTCCTGCGATCAATATCAGCTCCATCCTGGCCGCCACCAGCGGAAACACGGCCGCCCTCGACGTTACCGCCGCGGTCGCGGCGGGTATTTATGCGGACCGCGCACCGGAGCGGGTATGGGAGGCTGATCAGACCACACTCACCAGCCAGACAACCGCTCTGACCGCGATCCAGACAGCAACCACAGCGGTTACAACAGATCTGGCATCGCTGAATACCCTGACCGGACCCCTGGCGGCACGAACCGTGACCTCCTCCAGCGGTGACGTCACCGCCACCGCGGCTACCGGCACCGTCGCCGGCGACCACGTGGTTGTGGTCAATAGCTTAGCGAGTACCGGAGCGTGGTATTCAGGCCTTGAGACCAGTCCCACCGCGACTCTACCCTCTTCTTCTATAACCCTTACCACCGCGTCTGGCAGTTCCACTACCTTTGCGACGGGAAGTGGGGCGGTTGGCGATACACTGAACGATCTCTCCAATGCCATCAATGGCGCTGGACTCGGCGTGACCGCTTCCGTGGTCAGCGACTCGACCGGCTCCCGGCTTGCCATTATCTCCAACAACTCAGGGAGTGCGGCCGATTTCTCGATGTCCGAGCCCTACACGTCGTGGACCGCTCCCGTTATACCCGCGGGCGAAACGCTGGGCGCCAACAGTGTCACAATGACCAGCGCAACGACTCCCGCAACCACCGCGACCATCGCCACCACTTCCGGCGAAACCTATACCCAATTGGCTGCCGCAATCAATGCCGTCTCACCCAGTCTTGGCGTCACCGCAGCGGCAACCACCGATTCGAGCGGCAACCAATCCCTGGCGATCACCAGCAACAGCTCAACTCCCTTCTCCATCAATGAGCCGAGTTCCAGCGGATCGTCCTTCTCCTTTACCCAGGCCACTGCGGGGGCCAATGCCAGCCTGACGGTCGACGGCGTCCCCATCAGTAGTGCGAGCAACACCGTCACCGGGGCGATCAGTGGAGTTACCTTGACCCTGTTGGGCGCAGCCCCCGCGGTCCCGGTAGATCTAACGGTAGCCTCCAATGCGAGCCAGGTCTCAACCGCGATCAACCAGTTTGTCACCGACTACAACACGGCCATAGGCCTGGTGAATGCACAGTTCACCATCGGCTCCACGGGGACAGAGGGAGTGCTCGGCGCCGATAGCACCGTTTCCAACCTGCAGAGCACGATGGAGCAGGCGCTCAACTATACGGCCACGCCCGCAGCCGGAACCACCACTACCGTGTCAACCCTCAACGACATGGGCATCACCATGGGCACTGACGGCACCCTCAGCGTCGATACATCTACGCTGGATAGCGCGCTCACCAACGACCCTGGCGACGTTCAGAATTTTTTCCAGGGCCCCACATTAAACGGCTTTGCCAATTCGATGACCAACGCCTTGACCACTTATACCGAACCCGCCAACGGCGCCTTTACGGTGGACTTAGCCGGCATCAGTTCCTCGAATGCCGATCTGACTTCGGAAATCAACAGTTTTGAGACAAATTACATCGCCAACCAGCAAACGGTTCTTACCGCCGAGTACAGTTCTGCCGAGGTCGCGCTGCAGCAGCTACCCGCGGAGATGGCGAATATACAGGCGGAACTGGGTAATAACGGGAGCAAGAGCTCATGAAGCTAAGTGAAACAGAACTTTCTTATCGCAGATCGGCCATCGAGGGCGCGAGCCCCATCGGTCTGATGATCGCGCTCTTTGACACGGTGGCCGGTGATCTACGCCGGGCGGCCTTCGCCCTGCGCAAGAACGATATCGAGGCGCGCTGCAAAGAGTTGGACCACGCCCTGCTGGTGCTCGGGCAGCTGAACGAATGGGTCGATCCGGAGAACGGCGGGGAGTCAGCCCGGACGCTATCCCGATTTTATGCATACCTGCGAGCAAAGATCATGGAGGCGTCGGTAACCCAATCAGCCAAGTTGCTCGAGACGCAGATAGAGATGATCTTGCATGTAAGAAGCGCCTGGCACAAACTTGACGTTGGACCGATGGAGACGCCGGCAAAGCCAGGCGAAAACCCAGCCCAGCAACTGAGCACGTCTTCTACGCCCACACCCGAGGCAAAGGTCGAAAGAATTCCATTTTCCCAATCCGGCTGATCTCACGATCGGCACGGAAGTCACAACCGGTTTGCCGGCGCGCCTCCCGTGCCGTCTTATCCGCCGTGAAATTCGATTTCACAACTGGTCCCTACCAGGGGCGCTGTGAGAGGTGCGTCCGGGCTTCCCGCGTTTCGCAGCGTGTAAGCGAGGAATTGATGAAGGCACTTGTGGTAGACGGTTCCAACACGATGAGGTCGGTTCTGCATCGCATACTTTCCATGCGCGGATTCGAAGTAGCCGAAGCAGGCAATTGTCAACAGGCTATGGATGTTCTACGTGGCATGGGCGCAGCCGATCTTGTACTGGTGGATTGGATTCCGCACCAGATAGACAGCCTGGAGTTCGTTGCCCGTTTGCGCCACGAGTCTGCCGAAGACGCCAGGGTCGTTATGCTGGCGGCGGTCGAACCAGGGATGCGAGAGCTGCACGGAGCGCTTATCGCCGGAGCCGACGATTACCTGATGAAGCCCTTCACCTCCCTGCAGATTGATGAGAAGCTGGCCCAGGTCGGGCTCGCATGGCGGCTGTGACTGCATGGCCGGATGCCGGCGGGTCGTCGCACAAATGTGGGGCAATGCCCGCCACTCAGCTCTCGCTGCGGGGCTGAGTCTCCTGATGGATGAAGGGTATTTCGGGACGATCCCGAAGGAGTATCAACCGGTTGTCGAGACCCATCGAGCGAATCTGCTGTGCGATTTCAGATTGATGGAGAAGTGACGCAATCACGATCGGATGAGGCAGTCCCCTCAAATCCTCAGGACCGACGATTCTGACCTGACGGAGCAGCCGTCCCCTGTTGACTGGGCTGCTATCCACGAACGCCACTATGTTCGATTGGGCCAGCGGCGAATATTTTAATAGCTTCATCGTAAGTTGCCCGACCCCCCAGACGATGACGCCGCCGCTGCCGGGAAGATCGAGATCCAATCGTTCCGACAGCTCATTCATCATCTGCCGTGAGGCCGCGATGTAGAGCTTGATTCTGCCGGTTAGGCCGTCCGTGCCATCCTCGCCTGCTCCGTCGCTATCGGCTCGAAACACTCCGTAGATATCAGGATAGAAACTGGTAGCCGAAGATCGGATACTCTTTCTGCCTTCAAACACTGGGCAGAGCCCAAATCTTTTGACCAGGCTACGCAGAGTCGATGGCGAAAAATGGTTGATATGTTCCGTGTTGAAATCCTGGAATGGCGAGTATAAATATTCAGCATATGCGGTCGCATCGGGCACTTCGATGTACAAAAATCCGTTAGTTTTCAATAGCGGCACGAGGCCTTTCAGGGCTCCGTGCAGATCTCTCACGTGCTCCAAAACTCCACTCAGAACAATGCAGTCGAAGGATCGCGGTGGGAGCGTGAGCGATCCAATAGAGCTTTGCACTCCTTCTAATCCCTTTGTCTTTACTTCAGCGACGCAGCTCGCGGACGGATCGACTCCGATTGAGTTATTAAACCCCAATGCACGCAGACAAGACAGCAAGCCACCCCCGGCGCACCCAAGGTCCAAAATGCGCGACTCGCCTGAATCGAGAAACCTCGCCACCATCGCCGCAGTATCGTGAAGACGTTCCGCATCCCACGCGAGGGCTCCACTGCCGGTAGCCGTTGCCGGGTCGGAGTACTTCGACATCTGCTCGTAGAACTCGTTGTAGTCTTCCTGGGTCGCTGATGTATCTGCGTAAACGAATCCACAAGTATGGCATGCAACCACGTCGTAGCCGCTGGCCAACGGGTGCCCGGCAATCAAATCAAACTCCTGATGGTGCAATACTTCAGCCGGAGCTCCAAGACAACTGGGACAGTTTCTCAAAGTCCCCATGGTCACACACGGGGTGACGTCATTCCGCATGCAAATAGTATGCGCCCCAGACAGTCCAATGCAGAATGTAATCACTCCTGAGCCGAACTGCATTTGATACGTGGCAGTGCAGGCCCGCGGATAAGTTGGTCTCATGCCTTTCCAATTCGGACGTTCGCCGCAGTTAGAGTCTTGGCCGATAACCAGGCCATGCCGGAGAATATTCTGTTCGATGTCCCGGGTGCGATACCAAACGGAACGGTTCATGTGTCGCAAAGCTACGATTGGGTGACCCTTCGCCGCGCGTCTGTCGACTGCTGCACAAGAATGGCACAACAAGTGCACCATATGTTTCCGGTAGGAACCTCCCGCCGATTAGATTCGCGTCGATAAAGAAAGGTAGGCGTTGCCATATTCTCTCCAGCCTGCCGGAAACCAACCAGGAGCTTCGCGTGACACAGCGGCCACAAGGGGCAAACAGACGCCGCCGGCATCATCATCTCTGCTCTTGCGGCAATGGGACGAAGCACGCACGGTGTTGCGGCCGGAGATCCGGGCATGCTGCATCGAAACTCGCCCCAACTTCTGAACTGGTCGCCCGTGCCCTGGCACACCATCAGAATGGCCGCCTTGGCGAGGCGGAAGCAATCTATGCGCAGATTCTCCGTTCGGAACCGGAGAATGCCGACGCACTTCACTTTTCGGGACTGATTGCTCACCAGCAAGGCCGGTCCGAGGTCGCTATTGACCTTATGCTCCGCGCGATCGAAAGAGAGCCCAACAGGGCCACGTTTTTCGTCAACCTCGGCCAGGTTTTTGAGGCAACGCGCGAACTCGACAAGGCGGTCTTGAATTACCGTGCGGCAGCTTCGCTCGATCCTGCTTCGGAACCCGCGCATCACAGGCTCGGCGATATCTTCCTTAAACAGGGGATCCTCAATGAGGCAGCCGCGAGCTACTCCCGGGCGCTCAGTCTAATGCCCGACTCTCCCGAAACGATCAACAGCATGGGAAGTCTGCTGCAGAAAATCGGCAAACTAGAGCAAGCCTTTGTTTGTTACCAAAAAGCGATTTCTCTCAGAGCGGATTATGCTGAGGCACACAACAATCTAGGGCAGGCGCACAAACTCCTGGGCCGGCTCGCTGAGGCTATCGCAAGCTGCGAACAAGCGGTGGTCCTCAAACCGGACCTGGCCGCAGCGCATAGCAATCTTGGCGACATGCTGGCCAAGCGGGGCGACTTCAAAGAGGCCATCAAGGCTTTGCATCGGGCCATCGAACTTGAGCCGCAATTTTACGACGCTCATTTGAGTCTGGGCAATGCTTACCGGGGACAAGGTCTCTTAATTGAGGCGGTGCGCAGCTATCTTGACGCGATTTCCATAGCCCAGAATCCTGCCGGCGCGTACAACAATCTGGCAGAGACCTATAAAGACCAAGACGAGCTGGACAAGGCCGTCGCGGCATTCCGCAAGGCGCTTGCTGCGCAACCAGACCTCGGCCCAGCGTACAGCAATCTGCTCTACCTTTACGCATCCACCCGGCATATCTCACCTGAGGCGGAGCGCGCTTTGGCCGAGGGATGGGAGAGAAATATCCTTACCGAGGCGGAACGGGCCAGAGCACGCGAAAGAGGCGCGGAATTTTCCGGCGCCTTCTCTGGCCACTCCCGAGTGGGCAGACGTTTGCGAGTGGGCATCGTCTCCGCTGATTTAGGCGCCCATGCAGTCGCAGAGTTTTTGCAGCCGTTCCTCGAGCAACTCGACCGAGGCCGCTTCCATCTGACGCTCTTCCCGACCCACACAAGATTCTGCTCTCGCTCGCTGCATCTTCAGAGCCTCGCCGACAGCTTTATACCCTTGACCGAATTGTCGGACAGTCGTGCCGCGGATCGGATCAGGGAAGAAAACATCGATGTTCTGATCGATGCGACAGGCCATACCTTCGGTGGCCGGCTCGGTATAAGCGCGCACCGCGCGGCTCCGGTGCAGTGCACTTATATCGGCTATTGGAGCACCACCGGCCTAAGCGAGATGGATTGGATCATCGTCGACCCCTTTTTCCTGCCCTCGATGGAGGAGCACTTTACCGAAGGCATTTGGAGGCTGCCGCGCGTGGCCGCTTGTTACCGGGGAGATCCATCGCTGCCGGAGAGCAGCTGGATTCCAGATCCTGATGGAACGATCTGGTTGGGCTCCTTTAACAAGTACGGCAAGATTCGGAGAGATACCCTTTGTCTTTGGGCCAAGGTGCTCTGCGCGCTGCCCGAAGCGAAGCTCCTGCTGGAAGATCGCGTACCCTGTGAGGAAGAGACGCATCGACGCATTCTAGCCACTCTGCTGGAGCAGGGAGTGAGTGCAGAGCGGGTCACTTTCGTTCCCCCCATTCAGGATCATCAACAGCACATGGCCCTCTATGACAGGCTCGATATAGCCCTCGACACCATCCCCTTCAACAGTGGAACGACCGCTTTCGATGCGCTTTGGATGGGTGTTCCAATCGTCGCGCTGGAAGGACGCTGGAACGGAGGAAGGCTGGTAAGCGCCGCCCTTAAGGCATTCGATCGCCGGGACTGGATCGCCCAAAACGAGGAGGAGTACGTCTCCATTGTTTGCCGGCTGGCTCGAGACCTGGATGGCCGCAAATCTCTCCGCAAAAGTCAACGCTCGCACATGGCGGCCAGCCCATTGTGCGACGAAAAAGACATTGCAAGATCGCTCGAAGAAGCATTGGTGGCAATGTACGATGCCCGGGTGGCTGGAGCGCGCCGTAGACCGTCGCCGGGCACCGGGCAAGAGGTTATTGCGCTCTTATAGCGGGGAGCGGATTTATTCATAGGTTAGAACTTGAGGACAACAAATGAAGGCCGTCATTCTGGCTGGAGGCCTGGGAAGCCGCTTGAGCGAGGAAACTGCACTGAGACCCAAACCCATGGTCGAAATCGGAGGCAGGCCGGTCCTGTGGCACATTATGAAGATCTACTCGTCATTCGGAATCAACGACTTCATTATTTGCCTAGGCTATAAGGGCAGCATGATCAAGGAATATTTCGCAAACTACTTTCTTTACTCGGCCGATGTAACGATCGATTTGGCCAGGCGTACCTCTGAGTACCACAAGAACGTGTGCGAACCCTGGCGCGTCACCCTGATTGATACCGGTTTCGATACCATGACGGGCGGAAGACTGCGGCGCGTTCTGCCTCTCGTTCAGGACGAAGAAATGTTTTGCTTTACCTACGGCGACGGTCTGGCCAATGTGAATATCGCCGCATTGATTGAATTCCATCAGCGTCACGGCAAGATGGCTACCCTGACCGCGGTGCAGCCAAGCGGCCGGTTCGGGGCGCTGAACATGAGCGGTGATGGGACCCTCGTGTCTCTCACGGAGAAGCCGAAAGGCGATAGACGATGGGTCAATGGTGGGTTCCTGGTGCTCTCCCCCAAAGTCGGTTCTTATCTTAAGGACGACACTACGGTTTGGGAACAAGAGCCGCTGGAGACGCTTGCCGCGGAGGGCAACGTAGCGGCGTTCAAACATACTGGATTCTGGCATCCGATGGATACGCTGAATGACAAGGTCACCCTGGAAGGGCTTTGGAACAGTGGTAAAGCCCCGTGGAAGGTCTGGCCATGAACTGGACTGGAAAGCGCGTCCTGTTGACCGGACACACCGGATTCAAGGGGAGCTGGCTATCGCTCTGGCTGCAAGAGAAGGGCGCAGCCGTGTGCGGCATTGCTCTTGAGCCGGCAAAAGAAAGAAGCATGTTTGAGGATGCCAAGGTGGGCTGCGGCATGCGCTCGGTGATCGGGGACACCCGGGACCTGGAACTCCTGAAAAAGACGTTTGCCGACCATCGTCCGGAGATTCTCTTTCATCTCGCGGCACAGCCTTTGGTTCGCAGCTCCTATGAAGATCCTGTGGGTACTTACTCCATTAATGTGATGGGCACGGCGAACGTGCTTGAGGCGGTGCGAAGCTCTGACGGTGTGCGAGCCGTAGTCGTCGTCACCAGTGACAAATGCTATGAAAATCGTCAGTGGGAATGGCCTTACCGCGAAACCGACCGGCTTGGCGGTTACGACCCTTATAGCAGCAGCAAAGCCTGCGTGGAACTCGTGGTATCGGCTTATCGCAATTCGTTCTTTAATCCGGCAGAACATAACCGGCACGGAGTCGCCATGGCAACTGTTCGCGCCGGTAATGTCATCGGGGGTGGCGACTGGTCGAAAGACAGGCTAGTCCCAGACATCATGCGCGCGTTCATGGAGGAACGTTCTGTGACCATCCGAAACCCGCATGCCATCCGCCCCTGGCAGCATGTATTGGAGCCTCTGCGAGGCTACCTTGCGGTCGCGGAATCGCTCTTCGAGGCAGGTGCTACCAGCGGCGAAGCCTGGAACTTCGGGCCGGATCAATCCGATGCCCACCCTGTGGAATGGATGGTGCGTGAATTGGCAAAGCTTTGGGGCAACGCTGCCCGTTGGGAGCAGGAAAAAGCGGTGCAGCCGCATGAAGATCAGAGCCTCACACTGGAATGCTCCAAGGCGGCGAATCGCCTCAGATGGCGCCCCAGGCTGCACCTGAAAGATTCGCTCGCGATGACTGTAGCCTGGTACCGGGCAAGACTGCAAGGCAAGGACATGCATGCATTCACGCTTGATCAGATCCAACAATATGAACAGCGTTCATCATCCGGCCTACAGACCTTACGAGAGAGCTGTGAGGTTGCGGTGTGAGCAATGCTCGGGCCGACGAGATACGGGCAAAGATGGAACAGCTTACCGCCGAGTATTACCGGGCGGTCCACGGCGAGAAACCCTTTGTTGCCGGCGAATCACCGGTTCCGGTCTCGGGCCGGGTGTTTGACGAAAAGGACATGTTCTCCATTGTTCAGGCGGGACTGGATTGCTGGCTGACCGCCGGCCGTTTCGCCGACTTGTTCGAATCCAGATTTGCAAAATTTGTGGGAGTACGCGCCGCACGGTTGGTGAATTCGGGATCTTCCGCAAATCTGTTGGCGGTTTCGGTGCTCACATCTCCAACCCTCGGAGCACGGCAACTCAAGCCGGGCGACGAAGTGATTACCGTGGCAGCGGGCTTCCCAACAACCGTAAACCCAATCGTACAAAACGGACTTGTGCCGGTCTTCGTGGACGTTGAGCTTGATACTTACAATGTGAATGTCCACCAGCTGGAGCAAGCTCTCAGCCCGCGCACCCGAGCCATCATCCTCGCACACACACTTGGAAACCCCTTTAATGTCGCAGCTGTCGTTGAGTTTGCCCAACAACATCATCTATGGCTCATCGAAGATTGCTGCGATGCGCTCGGCTCCACTTTTAGCGGCAGGCATGTCGGCACCTTTGGAGATATGGCAACCTTCAGTTTCTACCCGGCCCACCATATCACCATGGGCGAAGGCGGGTGTGTCGCGACCAACAATGTACAACTCGCTAAACTGATCGAGTCGTTTCGTGACTGGGGCCGCGACTGTTGGTGCGCGCCGGGCAAGGACAATACCTGTGGTAAGCGATTCGAGTGGCAACTTGGCAGTCTGCCCTATGGATACGACCATAAGTACACCTACTCTCATATTGGGTACAACCTGAAAGTTACCGACATGCAGGCCGCAGTAGGTGTGTCGCAGTTGGACAAACTGCCGCGCTTCATTGAGCGACGTAAGCAGAACTTCAAGTATCTTAAGACGGCACTGCACCCGGTTGAGGAGTTCCTGGTCTTACCTCACTCCGATACGGGTTCCGATCCCTCATGGTTCGGGTTTCCCATTGCGATCCGCGAGGGGGCGCCGTTCACACGCGACCAACTGACCAGCGCCCTCAATTCCCGTAAGATCGGCACGCGCTTGCTCTTCGCCGGGAATCTGACCCGCCAGCCTGCCTACGCACATTGCGTATATCGCGCAATCGGAAATCTTCCCAATACGGATTGGGTCGCAAACAACCTGTTCTGGCTCGGCGTTTACCCGGGACTGACCGGGCCCATGCTCGACTATGTTGCACAAACGGTCATTGAATTCGCAATAAAACGGCAATCAGGAGATTACAACGGTGAAGGACCTAAAAAAGCGGCCCTTGTTCGTATATGAAATGGCCAACAATCACATGGGGGACGTTGAACACGGCATTCGCATCATTCATGAGCTAAGGCAGGCGTCCGTTGAATTTCCTTTCAACTTCTGCATCAAGCTGCAGTACCGCGATCTTGACAGTTGCATTCATCCCGCCTACAAGGGGCGGTTCGACCTCAAGTATGTAAAGCGTTTCTCCGAAACGCATCTTAGCTGGGAGCAGTACAAGCAGATCAAGGACGCGATCGTCGATGCCGGTTTCCTCTCCATGTGCACACCCTGGGATGAGATATCGGTAGGCAAGATCGCCGAGCACGGCTACGACTATATCAAGGTGCCGAGCTGCTATCTGACCGACTGGCCCATTCTGGAGAGGATTGCCTCCTACGATCTGCCCATAGTGGCCTCAACCGCGGGAGCGGCATTGGAAGAGATCGACAAGGTGGTCAGTTTCTTCGCTCATCGCAACAAAACGCTTGCTCTTATGCATTGCGTCGGCGAGTATCCATCGCCGGATGCACATTTGCATTTGAGCCAGATTGCGCTGCTGAACAAGCGCTATCCCCAGCTTGAGATCGGGTATTCAACGCACGAACGCCCGGACAACTTCGAAGCTGTCAAAGTTGCGCTCGCACTCGGCGCTACCATGTTCGAGAAGCATGTAGGCGTAGCCACGGAGAAGTACTATGTTAATTCTTACAGCGCCACTCCGCGTCAAGTGAGCTATTGGTTGCAATCTGCCGCCGAAGCCCTGGCCATGATCGGAGAGCTGGATCAGCGATACACCGCCCCGGCAGGGGAAGTGCAGGCTCTGCGGGATCTGGCTCGTGGCGCGTTTGTAAAGGCTGCTGTCGCCGCGGGGGAAGCGGTGAATCCGGAGAACCTGTTTTTCGCCATGCCCAATATCGCCGGACAACTGGTGGCCCAGGACTCTTCCAAGTACACCCAGTACGTCACCATCGAGGGGATTCCCGCCAACGGCGCGGTGATGCAAGCCAATGTAACCTCCAGCGATATGCGGACGACAGTTCTCAACATTGTTCGCGACGTGAGGGCTCTTATCAAAAAGAGCAAGGTCCAGGTTCCCGGGCAGTGCGAGTTGGAGATATCGCACCACTATGGAATGGAGAGGTTCCGGGAGAGCGGATTGACAGCCATTACGGTCGTAAATCGCGATTATTGCAAGCGTCTCATGGTTGTGCTGCCAGGGCAAAAGCATCCTGAGCAATGGCACAACCAAAAGAATGAGACCTATCACATCCTGTACGGAGATGTGACGGTCGATTTGGGCGGCAAACAAACGACCCACAAGGCAAATGACATCGTCACCATCCCCCACGGATTGAAGCATTCGTTCTGGACCAGGAATGGAACGGTCATAGAGGAAGTGTCATCGTGCTACGCCACGGCCGATTCATGGTACACGGACGAGTCCATTACCAACAATCCGAAGCGGAAGACATTCGTCACTCACTGGATGGACTAATGCAAACTATTGTCTGGGATGTGGATGACGTGCTGAACAATTTGATGTATGCGTGGTTTACGGGAGCGTGGATGAAAGAACACCCGCAGTGCGGGACCGAATACGTAGGGCTGACCGAAAATCCCCCGCATTTCGTCCTTGGTGTTGCGCGCGAGCAATATCTGGCGTCGATGGACACCTTTCGGAAAACGGAGCCGGGGATTCACTTAGCGCCCAACGCCGAAGTGCTTGATTGGTTTCGCCAATATGGGAGCAGGTTCAGACATATCGCGTTGACCGCGCGTCCGTTGGAGACCGCTCCCGAAGTTGCCAGTTGGGTCATGCGCCACTTTGGCTCCTGGATCCGGTGTTTTGGCATAGTTCCGACGCGCCTCGGCGACGATGTTCCCATCTACGACCGCGGGAAAGGAGATTATCTTCGCTGGCTCGGCAAAGGGGATGTCCTGGTAGATGACGGTGAAGAGAATCTGGATCAGGCCACCGGGCTCGGTCTCCGAGCCGTCACCTGGCCCCAGCCCTGGAACCGATCGACTCAGGACACAACCAGCACCCTGCTTGAGCTCACCATGAAAGCGGGCAGCCGTGATTAAAGTTTCTGACTACTTTGCGCAGTTTCTCGCCCGTCGCGGCGTCAAACATATTTTTATGCTCGCCGGAGGCGGCTCCATGCATCTGGTGGATTCATTTGGACGCCAGGGCGGCATGGAGTATGTTTGCTGTTTGCACGAGCAGGCAGTTGCATTTGCCGCACAGGCCTATGCGGAATACTTGAGCAGCCTGGGGGCGGCCCTGGTAACGACAGGTCCCGGCGGCACAAACACAGTGACTGGACTGGCGGCTGCCTGGCTGGATTCAACCGCGTGCATTTTTGTCTCCGGCCAGGTGAAGCGGGCCGACTTACTTACCGGACGTGGCGTACGTTCGATGGGCCCCCAGGAAGTAGATATCGTTGCTATCGTGACGCCGTTGACGAAATACGCTAAGACCCTGATCGAGCCGAATGACGTTCGTTACGAATTGGAAAAGGCCGTGCACTATGCAACCACCGGGAGGCGCGGGCCAGTTTGGCTGGATGTTCCCTTGGATGTCCAGGCGGTCATGGTAGACGAGGCAACTCTGCGGTGCTTTACGCCCGACCCGGCCGTAAACCGAACGCGCGAAATCAGGGAGAGGGCCAGACAGGCGATCGAATTACTCAAAAAGGCAGAACGTCCGGTTTTGTTCATCGGCAATGGCGCCCGTCAGGCGTATCTCGGCGGAATCGTCGAAGAATTGGTGAACACCTTGAGAATGCCTGTGCTGTTGACCTGGAAGGCGATGGATATGTTTCCCGATGACCATGCATACTTCGCTGGACGTCCCGGATCCATCGCTTCGCGAGGAGCGAATTTCACGCAGCAGAATGCGGATTGGATCATGGTGCTCGGCGCGCGACTGGATTTGCCCCAGGTGGCCTTTAGCCATAAAAACTTTGCGCGCGCTGCGAAGAAGGTCCTGGTTGATATCGATGCCCATGAAATCGCCAAGTTCGATATGACCATCGATGTGCCGGTTCACGCGGATGTCCAGGATTTTCTTGCGGAGCTGTTAGTGCAACTGAAGCAGATTGCCTTGCCCAACACCGCCGCATGGATGAAGAAGGCGAAGAACTGGTTGACCAGGTACCCGGTTGTGCTGCCGGAGTATTGGCAACAAGAAACCGGGTGCGTAAACACCTACGTTCTTACTGAAGTGCTGTCGGAGCAATGTACACCTGAGGACGTTCTTGCCCCGGGCAGTTCCGGTGCGTGCAGCGACATCTTTCTCCAGTGTTTCCGCCTCAAGGGAGGACAACGGGTGATCAACGCGCCCAGCCTGGGCGCAATGGGAACAGGCTTACCGGGAACGATTGGAACCTGTCTCGCGAGCGGCAGGCGACGTACCATCTGCATTAACGGCGACGGCGGATTCCAGTTGAACATCCAGGATCTCGAAACCGTGAAGCGGCTAAAGCTGCCCATCAAGTACTTCATCCTGTGTAACGGAACATACGCCTCCATTATCGGTGCTCAGCGCAGCCATTTCAAAGGGCATCTGGTGGGAAGCGATCCCTCAAGCCACTTGACTCTGCCAGACGTAATTAAGGTTGCCGAAGCTTATGGCATAAAAGCAATGAAAATCAAGGATCAGAGGGATATTCGAAGGGAAGTCGCCGCAGTTCTGGCCTATGACGGACCCGTCGTGTGTGCCGTCCATGTCTCTTCCGATCAAGCGACGCTCCCGCGGGCAACCGCCTCAGTCCGCGCCGATGGAAGTCTCTTCAGCCTGCCCATGGAAGACCTGGCGCCGCCATTGCCGCGAGATGAATTTCGCGCCAACATGATCATTCCTCCTTTGCAAGAGCAGCTCTGACGTGAGCACTATTCGCGAGAGGGAGACTGGCCGCGCCCTATCGCAAGTAGATCTCGATCTCATCCTCGAGAAGACGCGGAACCTTTGGTGCGAGATTCGCAATCAACATATCTTTATCACCGGAGGGACGGGCTTTTTCGGCTGCTGGTTAACGGAAAGTTTTGCTCACGCAAACCGCGTGTTAGCGCTTGACGCGCGCGCAACCATTCTCACCCGCGACCCCAGCGCGTTCGCGCAGAAATGCCCCCACCTTGCGTCCGATCCAGCGATCACTCTGCTCACTGGCGATGTCCGGGACTTCGCCTACCCGGATGGCGGCTTCCCGTATGTGATTCACGCGGCAACCGAAAGCAGCGCAAGGCAGGCGCCGCAGAAGCCTCTGGAGATGACGGAGACCATTCTTCGCGGAACGGAAAGAGTGCTCGAATTTGCGGCTACGCACGGGACCAGGAAGTTTCTGTTTACCAGCTCGGGCGCGGTGTACGGAAGCCAACCTGCTTCGATCACTCACCTCGCTGAGAATTATGCTCGTGTGCGAGACCCACTAGACTCCGTTTCCGAATATGCCGAGGGCAAACGAGCCGCTGAGTCGATGTGCGCTGCCTACAGCAACAAGTACGGTATCGAATGCAAGATTGCGCGGGGCTTCGCCTTCGTGGGTCCGCATTTGCCCCTGGACGCGCATTTTGCCATCGGAAACTTCATTCGCGACGCCATGCGCGGAATATCGATTGAAGTGAATGGAGATGGCACCTCGAAGCGGTCCTATATGTACGCAGCCGACCTGGCCATCTGGTTGTGGACTATTTTGTTGCGGGGCCCCGCGGGCCAGGTATTCAACGTTGGTTCCGACCAGGCCATCAGCATCCTGAAACTCGCGCACGTCGTGGCCGCCGCCATCGGTTCGCCTGCAGCCGTCCGGGTTGCACAAAGGGCTAGGGCCGGGGCGGAGGCGCAGCAATATGTCCCAGATATCAGCAAGGCGCAGCAAGAGCTTGGCCTAAAATGCGAAGTCGCGCTGGAAGATGCAATACGCCGAACCGCCGCCTGGCACGGTTACCCGACGGTCTAGCGCTGGTCTAGCGCGCATTTCTCACCACGAGCTTTCGGTTGAAGCTTCCATTGCCTATACAGAGGTTACGACCCAGCGACGGCTGGAGTGTGAGATGCAGGCTAGAGCATTGACTCCGATTCCGTCAATGGGCGGGAAGTTGGAAGTCCGTCCTCGCTGTTGCCAGCCAGCGGTTATACATAGCTACGAAAGCATCTTCGAGCGCCGTCGTCATCGCTTTTGCGTCGCACAGAGGACCGGCAGCCATGCGCGCGCGCTGGGTTCGGCGCATGGCTCTTCGGCCTTCTACATCGCGCGCCAGCGCGACCACAATGGCAGCATATTGCGCCGCGTCTTGCGCGATCCACTGCGGCTGGCCGAAAGCCGTCAGGATACCGCTTCCCATCCTGCCGCCCACCCAGTCGCCTTCCAATCCGACGAGGGGAACCCCCATCCACAGCGCGTCATAGGCCGTAGTCCCGCTGTTGAACGGGACCGTGTCGAGGGCTATATCGAGCCGGTCATAGAGCACCATGTGGCGCTCATGTCCGCGGATGTAGGGAACGAATTCGACGCGCTTGCCCTCTATGCCATGACCGGCAAGCACGGTGAGGATGCGTCGATGCGTCTCTTCCTGACGAATGGCGCTATCTTCCAGCAGAAGTTTTGCTTCGGGCAGCGCGTGCAGAACCCCAGCCCAGAGGGCCAGGGTCTGCTTTCGAATCTTGCTGTATCTGTTAAAGGAACCCAGCCAAATAGTGCCATCCGGATCTGGCGCCCAGCCACTCTCCGGCAGCGATCGATCTCCGATGTAAGAGACCGTCAAGCGAGGCAACCGCCACAGACCCTCGGTGAAATGCGCTTCGTAGCCGGCGTCGCATCCAGGATCGGGAAAGAACCAGTCCATCTCTGTCAGGCCCGTGGTGCTCCAGTAGCCGGCGTAACTGACCTGGACCGGAGCCGCGCGACGGGCGAAGATCCCCAGGCGGTCCAATGCCGTATGCCCCGACGCATCCACCAAGACGTCGATCTGTTCCGACTCGATGAGCGCTACTGCCTGGTCATCGCTGAGATCTATCAGTGGGATGCAGTGGTCGCCAAGATTATGGATGCGCACGGCGCGAGTCTCCGCCCTGAACTGGGTGGGGAAGAGAGTGAGATGAAACCGGCTACGATCAAGGTGGTTGAAGAACGGCTCCAGGAACTCCGAGACCGAGTGTACGCCCAGGTCCGGGGAGACGATGCCCAGGCGCAGCTTTCTCCCTTCGAGGGGACAAATGGGGAACGTGCCCGAGCTTGCGGACGCACGTCGGCGCGCGGTGGCACGCTGCGCCTCGGTTAGACGGTTTTTCTCCCACCCCTCCGCCAGAGCCCGTTCCGCGGCGGGTGAGATATACCTGGTGAAAGAGCAAAAGTAGAGCAGATTGCTGTACGCCATCGGGAAAGCGGGCCGGGCTTGGATTGCCTTCTCGTAACTCTCATAGGCCAACCCCAGCTCGTCCTGCTCCAAGTAGGTCCCTGCCAGGTGGCTGAGCCCTGCTGCATGATCGGGCGCCAGGGACAGCATGTGGCGATAGCAGCGCACGGCATCGGATAGCAGCCCCTGTCTCCGGTAGCAGTTTCCCAGGTGCAAGTGGGCTAAGGGGAAATCCGGTTGCAGTTCGGCGGCCCTTTGGCAACACAGGGTAGCTTCAGGAAATCTGCCCTGCATCATGAGCGCCCGGCCCAGATTGGCGTGCGCGAGAGCGAGGGTTGGCTTAAGAGAAATTGCCTGTTGGAAGCTGGCAATCGACTCTTCTACCCGATGCAGCTTGTCGAGCGCGTTTCCCAGGTTGTTGTGGGCCTCCGCATAGCCGGGCGCGAGCGAGAGGGCTTTACGAAAACAGACGACTGCCTGCTCCAGTTTCCCGCCGACCAGGAGCACGTATCCGAGGCCCCTGATCGCCTCCGGAAAATCGGGCCTGATGGTCAGCGCCCTGGAGACGCTTACCGCAGCTTCGAGCAGATCTCCCTGTTGCTGGAGTACACCGCCAAGCCTAAGATGTGCCCATTCCGATCCGGGATCGAGAAACACCGCCTGGCGATAATTGGCGATTGCCTGACCCAGTGCGCCGCTGGACTCATAGACGTTGCCCAGGTTGACAAAAAAGGAAGGATCTCGCGGGTCTGCTGCGATGGCTCGCGTAAGCAGTGTGATCGCCGGCTCGGAGCGCCCGGTTCGGTGTGCGATCACGCCCAGGTTGCTAAGGGCCGCGGGGTGTTCCGGCTGGCGCAGAAGAATCTGCTGGTAAATGGCACTCGCCTCGCCAAGGCGGTCAGCCGCGAGATGAGTCTGTGCAGCCTGCACAAGCGCGGAAACCGTCGCCTCGTTCCCGTCCCCTTCTGCGAGGGCGGATGCCGGCATGCAGCAGCGCTTGAATTTCTTCCCGCTACCGCACGTGCAGGGATCGTTCCGTCCGGGGCGTTTGCCGGCAGGCACCAATTGCTGAGTCAATGTGAAACTCCTTACAGCTCGTTTGCTGCCAGCCAGCGGTTATACATAGCTACGAAAGCATCTTCGAGTGCCGTTGCCATCGCCTTTGCGTCGCATAGAGGGCTGGCGGCCATGCGCGCGCGCTGGGTTCGGCGCATGGCTCTTCGGCCTTTTACGTCGCGTGCCAGCGCGACAACTATGGCAGCATATTGTTCCGCGTCTTGCGCGATCCACTGAGGATGGCCGAAAGCCGTCAGGATACCGCTTCCCATCCTGCCGCCCACCCAGTCGCCTTCCAGTGCGACCAGGGGAACCCCCATCCACAGCGCGTCATAGGCCGTAGTCCCGCTGTTGAACGGAACTGTGTCGAGAGCTATATCGAGCCGGTCATAGAGCACCATGTGGCGCTCATGTCCGCGGATGTAGGGAATGAATTCGACGCGCTTGCCCTCGATGCCTTGACTGGCCAGCGCGGTGAGGATGCGTTGATGCGTCTCTTCCTCATGCAGAGCGCTATCTTCGAATAGCAGCTTGGCTTGGGGCAAGGCGTGGAGAACTCCGGCCCAGAGCGCCAGGGTCTGCTTGCGAATCTTGCTGTACCGGTTAAAGGAACCCAGCCATATCGTGCCATCCGGATCCGGCTTCCAGCCACTCTCCGGCAGCGATCGATCTCCGTTGTAAGAGACCGTCAAGCGAGGCAACCGCCACAGACCCTCGGTGAAATGCGCATCGTAGCCGGCGTCGCATCCAGGATCGGGGAAGACCCAGTCCATCTCCGTCAGGCCCGTGGTGCTCCAATAGCCCACGTAGCAGATCTGGACAGGAGCCGCGCGGCGGGCGAAGATCCCCAGGCGGTCCCATAACGTATGCCCCGACGCATCCACCAAAACGTCGATCTGTTCCGACCCGATGAGCGCTACAGCCTGGTCGTCGTTGAGATCCGTCAGTGGGATGCAATTGTCGCCAAGATTATGGATGCGCAAGGCGCGAGCCTCCGCCCTGAACTGAGTAGGGAAGAGGGTGAGATGAAACCGCCTGCGGTCTAGTTGGTTGAAGAAGGGCTCCAGGAACTCCGACACCGGGTGTTCGCCCAGATCGGGGGAGACGATGCCCAGGCGCAGCTTTCTGCCTTCGAGGGGACAAATGGGGAACGTGCCCGAGCTCGCGGACGCACGCTCGCGCGCGGTGGCGCGCTGCACCTCGGTCAGACGGTTCTTCTCCCATCCCTCGGCGAGGGCGCGTTCGGCAGCGGGTGAGATAAATCTGGTGAATGAGCAAAAGTAGAGCAGATTGCTGTACGCCATCGGGAAAGCGGGCCGCGCTTCGATTGCCTTCTCGAAACTCTCATAGGCCAGCGCCAGCTCGTCCTGCTCCATGTAGGTCCCGGCCAGGTTGTTGTGCGCTGCTGCATGATCGGGCGACAGGGACAGCAAGTGGCGATAGCAGCTGGCGGCCTCGGAGAGCAGCCCCTGTTTCCGATAGGAGTTTCCCAGGTTCAAATGAGCTTCGAGGAAATCCGGTTGCAGTTCGACGGCCCTCCGGCAACACTGGACGGCTTCAGGAAATCTGCCCTGTATGATGAAGGCCCGACCCAGATTGGCGTGCGCCGGAGCAAGGGTTGGCTTAAGAGCAATTGCCTGTTGGAAGCTGGCTATCGACTCCTCTACCCGGTGCAGTTTGTCGAGCGCATTTCCCAGGTTATTGTGGACCTCTGCATAGCCGGGCGCCAGCGAGAGCGCTTTGCGAAAACAGACCACTGCCTGTTCCAGTTTGCCGGCCTTCAGCAGCACGTCTCCGAGGCCCTTGATTGCCTCCGGAAAATCGGGCTTGATCGTCAGCGCCCTGGAAATGCTTACCGCGCCTTCGACCAGATCTCCCTGCTGCTGGAGTGCATCGCCAAGCCTGAGATGTGCCCATTCCAACCCAGCATCGAGAGTCACAGCCTGGCGATAGTTGGCGATGGCCTGGGGTAGTGCGCCCCTGGATTCATAGACGTTCCCAAGGTTGACAAAAAAAGAAGGATATTGCGGGTTTGCTGCAATGGCTCGCGTAAGCAGTGTGAAAGCCAGCTCGGAGCGCCCGGTGCGCTGTGCAATTACGCCCAGGTTACCAAGGGCTACGGGTTGTTCCGTTTCGCGCAGAAGAATCTGGTCGTAGATGGCACTCGCCTCGCCAAAACGGTCAGCCGCGAGATGAGCCTGTGCAGCCTGCAGAAGCGCGGAAACCGTCGCCTGGTCCCTGTCCCCTTCTGCCAAGCCCGATGCCGGCAGGCAACAGCGTTTGAATTTCTTCCCGCTACCGCAGGGGCAGGGATCGTTCCGGCTGGGGCGTTTGCCCACAACCGTCGATTGCTGAGTCAAATGTAGCTCCTTGCATCTGGGTCGGTCGCCTGCGGATGAGACACGGCGCTATTCCTGCAGGGAATGTTCTGGAAGCGTCTCTCTCGAATCAGACCATTGGGCCCCATACGCGCGAAATGCTGCTAACGGGGGACCCGCGAATCCACCGTACCGAAATGCCGTGGCCGCGGGGCGCCCGGCCACCACGCTCTGCGGCTCAAGATGCACAGCATGATTGGCATGGGCTACTACATTAGTATTTATCA
>Ga0302324_100005506_pt1 | contig 27599 bp, 18 predicted proteins | sample Palsa_T0_1_FD_201949 | JGI IMG/M metagenome (GOLD analysis project Ga0302324, IMG submission 201949) | Peat permafrost microbial communities from Stordalen Mire near Abisko, Sweden - Palsa_T0_1 | ecosystem: Environmental > Terrestrial > Soil > Palsa > Peat permafrost | place: Sweden: Abisko...
TGCCCCAAAGCGCCGCCTCCAAAGGCCTTCGCCGATCATCGCGACCGGTGCGGCGCCGGGTCTTTCTTCTTCGTCGTTCAATGCACGGCCTGCGACAGGTTGAATGCCGAGCATGCGAGTCAACGAAGGACTGATGAGTTCACCGGAAAGCTGCTCGGGCTCGCCTGTTCCGGTCAGGGTGAAATTGCCGGAAGTATAGGCTGCGAGATCCTGAAACGAGTGGTTCCGCTGTTTCCAATCGAGGAGATTCAAAACCGATGAGCTGAAGGTGGGCAGATTCAGCTTGTCGTTCTTCTCTGCAACCTGCACCAGCCGGGTGGGATCCTGGAATGGGAGCGGACGCAGCATCACGGCATTGACAACGCTGAAAATCGCAATGTTTGCGCCGATGGCGAGCGCAATAGTGAGCACGGCGGCCGCGGTGAACAGCCTGGCTTTTCGCATCGTGCGCAGGGCATAGGAAATGTCATTCATAGCGCCCACCTCCCCAAAGATTAAAACGCGGCTCGGCGATCCTGCCCCAGTTGAAGTCGCGCCTGGGAGCGAACCGATGCGCGGCGTCAACGAGGTCCGGCGAAAGAGACTGTGAATCTTCGACGCGCAACGCCGGACAATGGCATCAACCCTCGACTGAATTTCCCGGTTCGCTCTTTCGGGCCGGAAACACTGCCGGCTCGCGAGCAGGTCAAGGCAAGAGAATCTGCCCAATCGCCGGTGGGCCGGCCCCCTTAATTATGCTCGAGATACCAGGGGATGTTGAGGACTACGATGCGCTTGTTGCCGCGCACCAGCAGCATTACCTTGAGCAAGTCGGCGCGGCGGTTATGCAGCAGACCGTCCCACCAGTGATGCACCACCAGTTCCGGCACAATCACACATATCTTGTGAAAGGTGGTCTCCTGTTCCACCTTGAGAACGTAATTCACAATGGGCGTAAGGATGTAACGATAGGGTGATTTCAGGATCTCTAGAGTTGGAACACACCTCCCAGCCTCGCGCAGCGGAGCGGCCACATCCTTTTCCCAGTTCTCGGAGATCGGGTCAGGGTCGTCGCCGGCTTGCACGTGGACGCAGCGAATATCGTGGGAGATGCCCAGGGCAAAGCAAAGAGCTTTTTCCGAAAGCCGGTTCCAGCAGTCTATGGGCAACACCACAATGGGCTCGGTAATCTGCGCAGGCACGATAGGCCGGTCGAGAGCCGTTTCCTTGTCCACTTCTACGTAGTGCCGTTTGACGGCGCGCATCAGCAGGATCATGACAATGACCAGAAGCGCGGTGATCCATGCACCGTCGACAAATTTGGCCACCAGCACCACGATTGTGGTGATGCCCGTGGCGACGGCGCCCAGGCCGTTGACGAACATTTTCAGCCGGGCTTTGCCCTGGCGTTTCCAGTGCATCACCATGCCGGCCTGCGAGAGCGTGAAGGCCATGAACGCGCCGATGGCGTAGAGGGGAATGAGGCGGTCGGTTACGCCGCCGAAGATGATCAGCAAAATCGCCGTCAGCGCCACAAGAACGTAGATGCCCCAGGAATAAAGCAGGCGGCGGCCGCGGAGCATGAAGACATGCGGCATGTAGTCGTCGAGGGCGATGGCGCGGGTGAGGCGCGGAAAATCGGCGAAGGCGGTGTTGGCCGAGAGCGCCAGCACCAGCAGCACCGAGGCGATGGTGACGTAGTAGAAGGCTCCGTGGCCCATGACGGCGCGGGTCAGCATGGAGAGCACGCTCTCGTAGCCAGGACCGCCAGGATTGGTCGCAGCGACGCTGTAGGCGCGGCACAAAAAGGCTATGCCCCCCAGCAGCACAGCGAGCAGCACAATGATGATGGTCAGCGTGATCTTGGCGTTCTTGCGCGTGTCGTCGCGGAAGGCCATTACACCGTTGCTCACTGCTTCAACGCCGGTCATGGCGGTGCATCCGGACGAGAACACTTTGAGCAGCAGCCAGAAGCTGACAGCTGCAGTGGCCGCGGGAATTTGAGGCAGCGCGGTCAGGGGGTGGGGATGTCCACCGGTGTGCAACACCTGCCAGATGCCGACGCCGATCACGATCAGCAGCGTTCCTGCGAACAGATAGGTGGGAATCATGAAGGCTACGCCGGTGTCGTGGACGCCGCGCATGTTGATGATGGTGAGAATGGCCAGCACGCCCAGGCAGAGTTGCAGAGTGTGCGGCTGCAATGAGGGCACGGCGGAGATGAGCGCGCCCACACCAGCCGAGATGCCCACGGCAGCGGTGAGCGTGTAGTCGATCATGAGGGCAGCAGCAGCCAGCAGGCCCGCTCCCTCGCCCAGGTTCTGGCTGGCAACGGTGTAGGAGCCACCGCCGTGGGGATAGGCGTCGATGGTCTGCCGGTAACTGAAGAAAACGATAAACAGCAGGATAACAATGGCCGTAATCACGGGCACAATGTAGTGAACGCCTAGCAGGCCGAGCGGAATAAGCAGGGTCAGCGCTGCTTCCGGTCCGTATGCGGCAGAGCTGAGGGCGTCGAGGCCGAAGACGGGGATGCCAGCGATGGGGCCGATGTGCTCGGCGCGCTCTTCGGTGGTGGCGAGCGGACGCCCGAAGAGCAGAGTCAATATGTTGCCGGGCTTCAATAGACTTCCAGGGGATGCCATCAGGTGTTGTCCGGGGCCGGGGATTTCGGACTGGGCCGCCGAGAGCATTCTCTCATGGAGATATGAAATGCCGTGCGGGCCACGCGCGGGATCGGAGAGTCCTGCACATGAGGCAAGGCTGGCATTTTACGCTCGAACATAGCGATTATTGCGTGAATTAGTTACCAAATGTTACCTGTGTACCGGTATCCGTACGATTTCGTACCTGTGTCGATGCGAGATTAGCGGTCCGCAAATTGAGAAGGGACCATACCATGGATGCATTCACACGAGCATCCACAGGCAGAACGTGTGCGCGGCCGGACTAACTCAAGCGACCCCTTCGAAGAGGTGAGACCGGCACCCATCATTGAGTAGCACGTGACCATAGGGCAATAGTCGGCAATTGCAAGGATGGATACTCCTTCAATTGTTCACTCCATACACTTAGCACGCCGAGAGAGCGCTCTCGCAGGTTCGAGGAGCCGGGGAAGTTGGCATCGCGAACAAACGAAGAATGACGGCGATGGATGTTTTTCGACGGGGCGGCGATTGTTTGCCGCACTCGCAAGGAGCAGAAGGTCGGGCAGAAGTTTGCTCAATGCGATTTTCCGGCTATATTTCGCAATCTCCGGTTCTTTCGGAAAAGGAGGAATGGCGCGGAATGGGAAAAACGGTTAATTGGATTCACAGTCTGAGGCATTTGCACTATAGATCGCGGTCGGAGGAAGGGCAGAGCCTTGTCGAATTTGCGTTGGTGTTCGTTGTGTTCATATTTATAGTCTTCGCAATTGTCGATTTCGGACACCTGTTCTTCGTGGAAATGAACGTTCAGAACGCCATTCAAGAAGCCGCTCGATATGGGTCGACCGGGAATCATCTGCCTGATCCGAACAATCCGGGAAATACACTATCGCGGGTGACATCAATCATCGACACATTCGAAAACAATGCAACGGGCGTGCAGATTTCGAGCATTGAAGTATCGAGCGCCAACGGCGGCTCAACGAGTGCCGGTGGTCCAGGAGATATGTTGACCGTTTCGGCGACGTGCACAATGGGTTTGATGACGCCGATGATTGCGCAACTATTCCCAAATGGGCAATTCACTTTTACATCGAGTGTCACTGTTATGAATGAGCCCTTTCCGCCCAGCGAGACAAATTAGATGGGGAACGCGAGGATGATCAAGCGACTTAGCGAAGCTTTAGCGCAGGCAAAGCGAATGGAGGATGAGGGAGGGGATGCCCTCATTGAGCTAGCGCTTTGTTTGCCGGTACTGCTTGTCATGGCCTTTGGAGTCATCGATTTTTCGCAGATGATATACGACAAGCAAGTGATGGCTGGCTTATCGAGGCAAGGCTCCGACCTCGCTTCCCGCGGGACGCCCCTGGCAAACACGGTGTCGGCACTCGGTACTCAGGGTGCTTCATTGAATATCGGCACGAATGGGAGGATTTTCGTGACTGAGGTGGCCAACGATGCCCATGGCAATCCGGAAATTGTGGGCCAGGCGGAATCGTCCACCGGTATCTCGGTAACCAGCATGGTTGGCTCAACGGTTGGAAATCCAGCCAGCGTGCCGCCGAGTGCCGCCGCAGTGCTGAACGCGGGTCAGACGCTCTATGTAACCGAGGTGTTTTACGCCTATTCTCCCATGACACCGATAGGTGGTTTTCTTAAGACATCTCTTGCTTCCACATTGTATGACGCGGCATATTTTTGAGAGGAGGGATCGAGTGCATCTCACTCGGGGTGTGAATGCAACGGGGCAAGAGAGCGGGCAGATTTTGATTTTGTTTGCCTTGTGGCTGTCCCTCTTATGCGTTTGTGTGGGGTTCGGAATCGACTTTGGGTTTGGCTATGTGACGAAAGCCCAACTTGCGAGGGCGGCTGATGCGGCGGCGTTAGCGACTATGCGAAACCTGGGCAAAGGGCAGGCCGAGGCTGCCACCATCGGGCAAAGCGTGTTCGCGTTAAACTACAATACTCAATCGAGTTTGAATGCTTCTCCCCCCACCGTGAGTATCACCTTTTCGACAGACACACATGGCGCTCCCATTGTGAATGTTACCGACACCGCGACAATCCGGACCTTTTTCATTGAATTTGCAGGGTTTGCTACTCAAAACATAGCCGAGTATTCCCAGGCAACCCGCCCGCCGGTTATCCTTTCGCTGGTGTTAGATAGATCCGGTTCAATGAATCTGAACGGTGGCGCAGCAGCCTTGCCTCCTTCGGTGGAGGATTTCCTTGGCTACTTCATCCAAAACACCGATCGACTCGGAGAAATAAGCTTTTCCAGCATCGCGACCCTGGATGTGCCAATCACCGAAGCTTTCCAAGCGCCAATCACGAACTCCGTGAATGGGATGGCGTTTGGCGGGGGCACTTTTGCGCAAGGCGGACTGCTGGATGCCCAGGCCCTAGTCACAGGCGTGTCCAACCCACCGCCAAATGCCGTGAATGTAGTCGTATTCTTCACGGACGGTTGGGCCAATATGAATCAGGACACGCTGGGTGGCCATTTGGTGAACTATGGAGGCTGCACTCCGGCTGAGTTCGCGGTCGGTTGGTGCAACGCAGTGGCTTGCATGGACCCCAACACTGGAAATGAAATCCCGGGGCAGGGGCTAGCGGCAACCTCGATTTATCAAGTGGGCTCATGCTACGGTGTCTCTACTTTTACCGCGCAAGACACTGCCCAGCTGACGAATCCCGCCTCGCTTGACATATTCAATATCGCCACCGAGGCCGACTATCGTGCGGTCCAACTGGCCAATACCATGCGATCTCAGGGGATAACTGTTTACTCGATTGGTTTGGGAGATAAGATCAACCAGACTTATCTCCAGGAGCTTGCGAATGACCCTTCGAGCCCAACATACAACTCTAGCGAGCCAACCGGACTCGCGGAGTTTGCTCCCACGGCGAGCGACCTGGATACTGCCTTCCAAACGGTCGCCTCGAGGATTCTTCTTCGCTTGACGCACTAGAGCGTCGAGCGCATCCCTCAGAGATCGATCCTGTCATCCCACCCAAGCGACGACTCGCGGCGGCGACTCATCGCTTGGATTGGGCACCCGGCCGATGAGAAAATGGCACTTCAAATGACAAGAATGTAGAAGGGCCGCTCCGCAACAGCGAAGCGGCCCAAATTGCTTTTTTGGTACGTGGTGAAGTTACTTGGCAGCAACCAGCGGCTGGGTGCTGAGCGTGCCGTTGGCGTAACCCTTGGCGATCTCGGTGATCGGAATGGGCGCGTAGTCGCCGGCGTGGCCGGCCTGGCCGAACTGAGTCATGCGCAGGGCAACCACCTTCTTCATGGCCTCGCGGGCAGGCTTGAGGTAGTCGCGCGGGTCGAACTTATCAGGCGTCTCGGCGAAGACCTTGCGGATTGCGCCGGTGATGGCAAGGCGATTGTCTGTGTCGACGTTGATTTTGCGGACGCCGTTACGGATTCCGAGCTGAATCTCCTCGACCGGCACGCCCCAGGTCTCCTTCAACTTGCCGCCGTACTGATTGATCACGTCCTGCAGATCCTTGGGCACCGACGAGCTGCCGTGCATGACGAGATGCGTGTGGGGCAGACGCTTGTGGATGGCGATCAGCACATCCATCTTGAGCACTGAGCCATCGGGCTTCTTTGTAAATTTGTAGGCGCCATGGCTGGTGCCGATTGCGATGGCCAGCGCATCGACGCCTGTCTTCTCGGCAAACTCGACCGCCTGGTCGGGGTCGGTGATGTGGTCGAGGCCGGAGCCACCCGCGCCGTGTCCGTCTTCCACGCCGCCGAGGACGCCGATCTCGCCTTCCACTGTTACGCCGCGCTCGTGCGCGTAGTCGACCACGCGGCGCGTGACTTCGACGTTCTCTTCAAATGTGCTGGGGGTCTTGCCGTCTTCCTTGAGCGAGCCGTCCATCATCACCGAAGTGTAGCCAAGCTGGATGGCGCTCTTGCAGGTCTCAAAGCTGTTGCCATGGTCCTGGTGCATGGCAATAGGAATGTCGGGATTGAGCTCGGCGGCCGCCTGGATGAGCCGGAAGAGGTAGAGATCTTCGGCAAACTGGCGCGCGCCACGACTGGCCTGGACAATAACCGGCGACTTGGTTTCCTTGGCCGCCATCATGATGGCCTGAATCTGTTCCATATCGTTGACGTTGAATGCGCCGACGCCGTAACCGCCCTTGGCGGCCTCGTCGAGGAGCTGCCGCATGGAGACTAGAGGCATAGAAAATTCTCCTTCCTGGGATGCGGCAAGACTGAAGATGCCGCTTGTTTATACTGCGAAATTGGCTCCGGTCGCGTGTGCGGGAGACGGTAAGAACGCTAAAACGGCCTCTCCGGCGGCTGGGGCTGGAATCATCCTTATGGTAGCAGAGGCGAGCAAGCAAAATGTGTGCCGAGGGACACAGGCAGGAACGGGGGGACGGGCGGTTCCAGGAGCGGACCGGTGCGTCGGGTCGCGATTCCCGGTCTGGCATCAAGCCCTCCCGGAATTGTAAACTCGGGCCCTGAAAATGCCGTCGACTCGCTCCATCATAGCCGTTGGCCTAGATGCACCAATCGAGGATCACGCCTGCAAGGATCGGCGGTCACTGGCCGACTTTCCGTTGCTGATCGGCGGTGGCGAGCGGACGGGCTAGAGCCGTCGTCCGCCCTGTGTCGAGTGGGATTCGCACCAATGGAGGTGACGTTATCCCTTAGCGGGGAAGATCGGCGGTTTGGATGGTCACTTTTTCCCCGTCGACAGAAAATGCTGTAAACACTCCGTCCTGCTCACAAGCGAGGCTGTACAGGAAGCCTCCGTCGGCCTCGATTTTGCGTCTTAGACTCCCGTCGGAGGGGTCCACCTCGTAGAGCACGTAATTATTGGCTTCAGGACGCGTGTTGATCGCGCCAGAATCAGAAAGGCTCTCTCTTCGGAAGCGAATGATCCAGCGGTCGTTGGCGGAGATGACGCTGTCCAGCACGTACCCGTTCGGGAAATGCAGGGGAACTTCTCGAACAGACCCGCCCGGGCCAACTTCCAGAACTGGTGACCTCGTGTGCGCCTGGTAGAGGAGGACCCTGTTCCGCGTTGGGGCGAAGATCCACCAGCTCAGGCTTGTTGCCGCACTTACCTGCTTGGCAATGTCTCCCGATTGGCCCGCCACGAGTTCGGGACTTTGCTCCATCTCTGCCGGGATCTGTAGGGTTCTGATTATTTTGCCGCCTGAGTCGAGCAGAAACAGCTTCGGCACCAGATTGGCAGGGTCGTATGCGACCGCAAGAAGCGTGTCGTCCTGAAGCGCCGCCAGCCGCCTAAATTGATAGGGTTCCGGAATCTCTATAGCCGTTTTGTAATTCCCGCTGAAATCGAATTCAACAAGATAATCGTGGTGCTCTCCAGTGTAGACATGTCTCGCAGGAAGGCCAGGCCCCATTGAGATGGCGTTGGGCGCAACCTTGTCGTCTTTGGTAGCTCTGACCAGAATTCCAACAACTGAATCCGAGACAAAATATCCGTGGATGAAGTTCGCGTCGTAGAGGCCAGGAATTGTCTTGACAGAGAACGCATGACCGCCCGCCGGGTCTAGAGAGTAAATCGTCTGAGGCCCGAAATCGGATGGCTCGATGAAGGTGACGAACGGGACGCCCGAGGGGGAGCAAATCACTGGAGAAGCGAACGCCCCGGAGCCTTGGGCTCCAGGGATCGCGTTTTGCTGAGGTTTGAACTCGAGCTTGGCAACTGGCAATTGAGCAGCGGGCTCGTCGGAGTCCTTGACTGGCTCCGAAGCCGCGCCTTTTCCCGGCTGGGCCTCTTTTTGGGAGATTGCCCGGGTAGGCGCCCCTTGGGCAGCGGCGCCTTCCCCGATCCCCGAGATCCCAACGAGCAAAATAGCCAGAGGCGCCAGCGACCTCATTCGCCTCCCCCCACCACCCCAGGAAGCGCGCGGCGCATCCGCAATGGTCCAGGCGGTGCCGCCGGGGACGTTCCAGGCTTCTCCATGAGGGCGATATCGGGGGGGCGAAACTCCCCCTTGCACGAGTTCACCATGATGTCCTGCGACTCTGCGAGCTCAAGCAGGCGTCGCCGAATCGCTGGATCTAATATCTTGTCGCTATCGCCGCAACTCCAACCTTGAAAGGCGTAAGAAGCGTAGATTTGGCCGCAGCAAATAACAGGGGCGGAGACCCAAGTGACGCCGTACTGGCCGAAGTTTGGTATGGTTTGCGTCACTGTGGTGCTGGGGCACCCAGTATGAGGGTTTTGGCATGTAATTGTGGCGGTGTATGAGGACCCTGCACAGCCTTGCGCCGACGCCACGGACCCAGCAAGGCTGAGTGCGATCGCAATTACACAGATCATTGGAGATACGGGTTTCATTTTCAACCCTCCTGTTGTGGACTGTGATTTGACAATCAGGTGGCCCTCTGCCTCGGTCGGGCTGAGAGGCGGAGGCCCTTTCAGATAGAGGGTTTTACTGTCGTGGCCCGAAAACTTGCAGCATTTATCTCATAGGTTTAGGAAATTCAGCCACTTTTTCTTGGAGGGGTAACTTTAGTAAGTTACCCGAGTTGACAACTCGGATGAACCAAAACCAAGGACCAGAACCTACTGGGGATGCTATGGAATAATCAGCCGGTGAATCCTACGGCTATTCCGACTGCCGGCAGCTGGTACCTGGTGGCGTGCGCTGCCGGGGCGGTGCTCGTCCTTCTAATTCTGATAGCGCGGGTGCGGCTGCATCCGGCGCTGGCGCTGGCCGTGGCCGCCGTGGCCCTGGGCGTGGCGGCGGGGATGCCGCTCAAGCAGATTCCGCTCTCGTTCACAGCGGGCGTCGGCAACCTGATGGGGCACATCGCGATTGTTCTCGGCCTGGGCGCGGTGCTGGGACGGCTGCTTGCTTCGTCAGGAGGTGCGGCTGCGCTGGGCAAAACGCTGGTGGAGGGCTGCGGGCCGAGGGGCTTGCCGTGGGCGTTGCTGCTGGTGGGCATCGTGGTGGGGATGCCGGTGTTTTTTGAGGTGGGGCTGGTGCTGCTGATGCCGATTGTGGCGGAGTCGGCGCGGCGAAGCGGCCGGCCGCCGATTCTGGTGGGAATGCCCCTGCTGGCGGGTCTCTCGATCGTGCATGGGACGCTGCCGCCCCACCCGGCGGCAATGCTGGCAGTGGCGCAATATCACGCCGACTTGGGGCACACGATTCTGCTGGGCCTTTGCGCCGGTTTGCCCGCGGCGGTGGTGGCCGGACCGGTGCTGGGATGGCTGATGCTGCGCCAGTGGGAGCGGACCAAGGGCAAATCGAGATTGATTCCAGAGGACGAGGAGACGCTTTTTACGGCGTCGACGGAGAGCGCGAGTGGGGGAGCCGCTGCGGAGCCGGTTGCGCCTTCGGCCGGGCCGGTGCGCGCCGCAGCGGCCATCCTGCTGCCGATTGCGCTGATCTTTGCCGGGAGCTGGGCCGATTCGCTGGCTGCGGTGGGCTCTTTGCCGAACCAGGTGCTGCGGCTGGTTGGCAGCCCGGACATCGCACTGCTGATTGCGGTGCTGGTCGCTCTCGTCACACTCGGCTCGCGGATTCAGACTGGACGACATCATGGAAGAGAGCTGTTGCGGAAGCTGACCAACGAGTCGTTTGAGCCCATTGCCAACGTGCTGGTGATTCTGGCTGCGGCGGGAGGGCTGAGCGGCATTCTGCGCGACTCGGGCGCGGCGCAGGCGACGATTGGACTAGCGGAAGGCGCGCACATGCCGCCGCTGGTGCTGGCGTGGCTGCTGGCGGCGGTGGTGCGGGTGTCGATGGGCTCGGCGACCGTGGCCATGGCCGTGGCCTCGGCGGTGCTGGCTCCGCTGGCGGGCCAGCCCGGCGTGAGCCCGGAACTGCTGGTGCTGGCCACGGGCACCGGCTCGCTGATTCTGTCGCACGTGAACGACCCCGGTTTCTGGATGATCGAGTCGTTCTTCAAGCTGGAGGTCAAGGGCACACTGGCTACGTGGTCGGTGATGGAGACGGTGCTCTCGGTGACTGGGCTGGGAACGGTGCTGCTGCTGGGGGCGGTGCTGCGTTAGTCGCTGAACCTTCCGACCCTTCACGGTTGCTTTCCGGCGGCCTCCTCCAAAGTTCGCAGGTAGGCTTCCAGCTCTTTCCGACCCGCGTGTGCTGCCCAGTCTGCCGCAGTTCCCTTCCAAAGAACGTCCCGGATGTTGACGCGCGCACCGTGGTGAAGGAGAAGCCGGACGACATCCTCATGGCCGGCCAGCGCCGCCTGGTGCAACGGAGTCGAGTGCGAGTGGCTTCCGACCGGGTTATAGCGGTCGGGATCTTCGCCCGCCTCAAGCAGCAACCGTACAATTTCGGCGTGGCCGAATTGCGATGCCCAGGCCAGCGCACGATGGCGGTTCTCACCGTCTGCTGTCTCGAGCAATCGGCGGACATTCTCGATGCGTCCCATTGCCGCGGCGACCGGCAGAGTCATCAATGCGCCGTGGCCGAGCAGAGCCTTTGTCGCTTCAAACTCGCCATGTCCGACCGCTGCCAGCATGGCGAGGTCGGGGCGCGCTCCACGATCGCAAAGAACGTCGATCAAGGGAATCTGCACGCCGCATTCGCGCGGCACGCGTCCGGAGCATACGAGCATGAGCGTCTCGTCGAGCGCGGCTTGTGGGGCTCCCGCATCGAGGATCGCCGTGGCGATTTCGACGATGTTCGGCGGCAGCTTTCCGCGACGAACCGGATTCTCCGCAGTGAACTCGAGAAGCGATGGATTGCAAAAGTAGTTTCCGCCCTCGAAGACCACGCGCTGGCTGGCCAGGCCTGGATTCCGTTTCAGGTGAGCGCGAATGCCCGCAACATCGCCGGCGTCAATGCGATCTACTGCGTGGCGAAACACGGGGTCTTCGATGCGTTCGTGATGAGGCAGGTCCAGGCGATCGACGGGAACGGGCTTTTCAACGCGCCGTTTGAGGCGGGTCCAGCTCAGAAAGCCGTGTTCGCGGGCGATGGTGAGCTGCGCGTCGCTGAGCTTGAATTCGGCGGCGAAGATGGCGGCATCCGAAGCGCCCCGGAACCGGGGATGGAACTCGCGGATGAGCTGCCCGGCCGCCAGGGTGCATGCAGCGTGGCCCTTCATCAGGTCTTTGGCTTGTTGTTTGAGATGGTCGAGGTTGGGATGGGACGGGAGGACGCGAACCGGCATGACGAACTTCCTTTCTTGAGCCCGGGGTCCGCATATTGAGGGCAGAAAGTCAGTTCGCTAAGCGAGTTGTGCGTGCCAGGTGGACTTCAAGTCCTTTCCGCGGACCGGATGCGCCCTTGTGCGCTAGGGAAAGGCTAGCACGGGAGAGTTGAAGCACAGAATCGATCTTTTGTCGGAGAGTACAGCTGACGCCCGTTCTTTAACGTGGCCTGCCGGTCAGCTGAGAAAAAATCAGTCCCACGCGCCGAGCAAGCGCCGCACCAGCACCAGCTGGCCTATGTGGTAGGCGTTGTGGTCGGCAACGAGCAGGGCCTCGCGCAGGGTGGTCTGGCCTTTTCCATGAGGAATGGGCTCGAAAAGGTCAGTCTCGGGATCGGCGACCAGCGCGCACACCTTCTTGAGGTCGCGGCGGAAGGCGCGCACGCTCTTGTCCCACGCCTTTTCGTCAGGCGGAGCCGGAGTGGCCGGCCAGTAGGCGTCGGGCCAGGAGAGATGCTGGTAGCTGGGATTCACGCAGAAGTCTAGAATGTCCCATTGGGCAATGCAAAGATGCTCAAGCAACTCCCACGCGGTGTGGTCGGCACCGCGAGGCTTTTTCCCGCGCAGCTCGGGAGCGAGGCCCTTGATGGCCTTCTCGAAAGTGACGTGGGCATTCGGCTGGGTGAGCAGGCTGATCAGGTGTTCGCGCAGGGCAGTATCGGTCGACATGAGGGAGTCTCGCTTTCGTTGGACTTTCGAATGGGGGGCCCGTTTCCAACGCTCCAAGCGCGAGAAAAGAATCAGCCCATGGGTAGGATTCGCGCCGCCGGCAAAACGATGCCGGGAAATTCGTGCGAAAGGGGCCCAGCCCGCCGTTTTCGCAGGAAGGATAAAAACAGGTCTTCCGACTCCCGTTCCCCTCGCGAGGATCGGCGTCAGGGTCGCTCAGGATCACATCAGGATGAGGCGCCCGGCGGCATCGTGTCGGATAAGCTCGACTCAGGGTGCCGAGCGCGTGCGCGTGCGCGATGCAGGATTGCGAATCGGGGACGGCCGTTCAGAATTCCGAAGGGAAGGTAACAACGTGACGAGAGACGAAGCCTGGACGCTGGCTAACCACTGGGTTGAGTCCTGGAATGCCCACGATCTGGGTGAGATCATGAGCCATTACGAAGAGGACGTGCAGCTGACTTCGCCCGTGGCCGCCCGGCTGCTGGAGGTGGCCGACGGCCGAGTGATTGGAAAATCGGACCTGCGCACCTACTTTGAGCGGGGCCTCACAGCCTTCCCAGACCTTACCTTCCATCTCGAGGATGTCCTGTGGGGTCTCAACAGTGTGGTTCTCTACTACACCAACCAGCGTGGAACCCGCACTGCGGAGTTCATGGAGCTGGGAGCGGGCGGAAAGGTCGCGCGGGTCATCGCACACTACAACGCGTGAGAGCTCTCTAAATCGCTGCCGAATTGGGTGCTTCCATGCGAACAAGCCGGCCAATTCGTGTCTGAAGCGATGTTTGGTCACGCTTCGAGCATGTCAGACTCCCGCCAGTTCAACCGCGCTACTGCCCCAGCACCGCGCGCTGCGCGGCAAAGATTTCTTTGAGGCCACCTTCCGCCAGGTCAATCAGGCCATTCAGCTCTGCCCGGGAAAAGCTCCCCCTCTCGGCCGTGGCCTGCGTCTCGATCAGACCGCCATCGGCGGTCATCACTACGTTCATGTCTACCTCTGCCTGCGAGTCCTCTTCATAGCAAAGGTCGAGCAGCGTCTTGCCGCCCACGATGCCGACGCTGACCGCGGCCACCAACTGCTTGAGCGGCGAGGCCTTCATCGTACCGGCTTTGACCAGCGCATTCAGGGCCAACGCCAGCGCAACGGCTGCGCCGGTGATCGCCGCCGTGCGCGTGCCGCCGTCGGCCTGAATCACGTCGCAGTCGAGGATCACGGTGCGTTCGCCGAGGGCATGCATGTCGACTACCGAGCGCAGGCTGCGGCCGATGAGCCGCTGAATTTCATGGGTCCGCCCGCCGATTTTGCCGCGTTCGCTCTCGCGCGGCGTCCTGGTCAGGGTCGAGCGCGGGAGCATGGAGTACTCGGCCGTCACCCAGCCGCGGCCGGAGTTGCGCAACCAGCTGGGCACCCCTTGTTCGATGGTCGCGTTGGTCAGAACCCGTGTGTTGCCGAACGAGACCAGCACCGAGCCCTCGGCTGTCTGGACAAAGCCCGGGGTCAGGGTGAGGGGACGAAGCTCGGTGGGGGTGCGCCCGCCGGGGCGAAAATGGGGGGAACTCATACGTGGATTGTACGAGAGCCCGCCGTTCGAGGTCAGTTCGGGGCCAGAGGGGGCGTCCCCTGAGGGTTCTGGCAGCCGTTCCCGAAGCGGGATTTCGGGCTTTTGCCACGCCGAAACGGGAATGTCTCGATAAGCGACTGAAAACAAGAAGGTTAGTCGAGTTTCGGCTGTCGGGTTTTTCCCATTTCGGGACAATTGCTTCGCAGGCAGTGCGGGGCCATTGCAGGGGGTCGGGCCGGATGTTGTTCCCTTATTAGGAACTTAAGTCAAGCGTTCGGGTTTGGCACTTCACGTGTAATACCAGGTGTATCGAAACAGTGCAGCCGATGCCTTGCCGGCAGATTTGGGAAACGATGCCGGGCAAGCAGCAGACAGAGTACCAGGTCGGGCAGCGGACCGGGCAACAGTCCGGACGGCAAGCCCGGAAGAACCTTGAAGAAATTCGAAAGGAGCAGCAATGCATGAGCTGAGTCAGGGGACGGAACAGGTCGTTCAAACCGAACGGAGACGCGTGGAGGCGGTGGTGGAGACTCTGGCCACGCTGCGCAGTGATGGCGAGAGCCTGGCAGAGCTGGCCCACGACGCCCGCAACATGGTAACTGCGCTCGGGCTCTATTGCGACTTGCTCGAGGAGCCCGGCGTGCTGACCACTCAGTGTACTCACTACGGCAATGAACTGCGCCTGGTGGCAACGGCCAGCCGGCGTCTTGTTGAGAAGCTGGTCGCGCTCGACGTTCGCGGAAATGTGATCGGTGCGAGCGTGGGGCGCGGAAATGCCGTGCAAGGGAACGCCGGCCGCGGCGGGAAGACCGCGCGCCAGCCTGCAACACTCACGGCCACGCGTCTGCGAGGCACGGTAGACATCCCGGAAGGTAAGGATAAGCCGGCGTTGGCGGGCAATCCGCAGCCGTGGACGGGTCAGCCGGCGGACTCGGCATCCGGCTCGGCAACAGACCCAGCGGCGAGCATTCATCCCGGGATTGCCCCAGCCGGGTGCTGGGACCTGATGCCCCCCGAGCCGATCTCAAACCTGGCAGAGGAGCTGCTCCTGAGCCGTAACCTGCTCGCGGCACTGGCTGGCCCGTCCATTGCTCTGAGTGTGGATGTGGAGGGTGGGGCGCTGCCGGTGCGGCTGAACGCCGAAGACCTGACCCGGGTGCTGGTCAACCTGGTGAAGAACGCCGCCGAAGCCATGCCGGCGGGCGGCTCCATCCGCATCGGTTTGCAGACACGGACCAGACCGGCTGAAGGTGTGGTCGAAACGCAGCCCGAGGCTGGCTGCAAGACTGGCAAGGAGGTCGGAAAAGGGGACGTCCACGGCTTCCAGTTGCTGTCCCTTACAGTCGAGGATAATGGCAGGGGAATTCCGCACCAGGCCCTGGAGCGTATCTTCGAGGCCGGCTTCACCACCCGCGCGGCGGGGAATTCATTCGGAGCAGACTGGCCCTCGGCGCACCGCGGCCTGGGCCTGTCCATCTGCCGCTCGATCATCGAAACGGCTGGCGGACACATCTATGCAACCAACCGGGACGGATCCGGCGCGGAAGCGCGCGGGGCACGCTTTGAGATCGTTCTTCCTGTCCGCATCCGCTGAGGCGGGACAACATGCAATGGACGCTCCCGGCATCGCGCAAAAAGCCGGGGTGCGGCGGCCAACACAACCAATGGCGCGTGAGGCGAATACAATGCTCGAGACAGTTTTGCACCCGGGAGACGCGGCCCCTACCGCGCCAGGCGCAGTCCTGAATTCAGGAGACTCGGTCCTTAAAGCAGGGCGGGCAGCTCGCAACGGAATGAACGCAATCGGGAACGATCGCGGAATGGCTTCTCAAGTCGGTCGCGCCATCGATCGTGGAGTCGATCGGGGACACGGCGTGAGATCCGATCGGATCGCGGCCCGCAACGATCGCGGCTTGATGACGCACGAAAGAAGCACGCTTCTGAACGCACCAACCCACACACGACCGATGGACTTCGTTCCTCAACCCGCCGAGCCTTCCGTGCTGCTTCGTCTTCTCGTGGTGGATGCCGATACGGTGGTTCGCTCGGCCTGCGCCGAGATCGCCGCCAGCCTGGGCTTCGCGGTCAATAGCACGGGAGATATAGAACTGGCGCGCAGCCTTCTGCACGGCAAGACCGCCGACATCCTTCTGCTGAACCTGCCTGCCGACTCGAATCAGGGCCTGGAGCTGGTCGCCGAGGTGAGGCTGCTCTCTCCTGAAACGGCGGTGATCGTCATGACCTCCTCGGCCTCGGTGAACGTGGCCGTGGAAGCGATGCGCTCGGGCGCCACAGACTACCTGACCAAGCCGTTTGCGATGGATGAGCTCTCCACGGTGCTCGATCGCGCCGCGGCCACTCACATGACCGATACCACGACCCGCCAGTTGCGCGACCGCCTGCGGCTTTCGCAGGGGTTGGGAGCGATGATCGGCCGCTCGGCGGAGATGGAGAAGCTTTACCGCATCCTGTCGAAGGTGGCGCTGAGCTCTCATCCCGTTTTGGTGCTGGGCGAGAGCGGCACGGGCAAGGAACTGGTGGCGCGGACCATCCACGCCTACGGGCCGAACGCGCAGAAGCCCTTCCTGCCGGTAGACTGCGGTTCGCTGGTGCCGACGCTGATCGAGAGTGAGCTTTTCGGCTACGTGAAGGGAGCCTTCACAGGGGCCAACCGCTCCAAAGATGGTTTATTGGTCTCGGCAGAAGGGGGAACAGTCTTTCTCGACGAGATCGGTGAACTCACGGTCGATCTTCAGGCCAAGCTGCTGCGTGCTCTTCAAGAACGTGAGGTCCGGCCGGTGGGCGCAACCCATCGAGTTCCGATTCGTGCGCGGATTGTGGCAGCCACCAACCGCGATCTGGCGGAGATGGTCGAAAAGGGAACCTTCCGCAAGGATCTTTTCTACCGGCTCAACGTCGTAAACCTCAGGCTACCCTCGCTGCGCGACCGGCGCGAAGATATTCCCCTGCTGGCGGCTCACTTTCTCGACCGCATCAGCCGCGAACACGGCATCAAGTTCACGCTGAGCGACGAGGCGTTGCGCATCATGATGCGCCATGACTGGCCGGGGAACGTGCGCGAACTTGAACACGCAGTGGAACGGGGATGCGCCCTTTCCTCCGGGCCGGTGCTCCATCTTGGCGATCTGCCCACTCAGCTTCAAAAGCAGGGACTTGAGGCCCAGCGAGCAAATGCACCAATGGGCGAAACGGCCGCAGGCGGGCCGGCTCCGGCCGTGCAAACGCTGGCCGACCTCGAGCGCGAGGCGATCCTGGGAGCGATTCGCACCCTCAACGGCGACAAGCTGCAGGCAGCCAAATTGCTCGGCATCGGCAAGACCACCCTCTATCGCAAGCTGAAAGAGTACGGAATCGCCGACCCCATGCGGGACGAGTAAGAACAGCTTCCAGCTCTCAGCTTTCAGCGCTTAGCTTGTTTTTTTGGGTGCGGCCGTGTTGTGCGGCTCTTTTGCAACCGGCAAGGTGAAAAGTCCCACTAAAGGCTAAGAGCCAGAGGCTAAAAGCTAAGAGCTGAAAGCTGAGAGCTGACCACTGACAACTGACCACTGACAACTGACAACTGAAATTGGAGACAGGGGAACGAAGATGAGCATTCTGATGGTGACTGGAGTGGAAGGCGCCCGCAACTGCGCCGAAGTGGTAAGCGCGCAGTTGGGGCTTGAAGTCGAGGTTGCGGAGGGGCGCAAGACCGCCCTGGCCGCGCTGAGACGCAGGGAATTCACCGCCGTAGTGGTGGACGAGACGCTGGCGGAGTGCGATCCCGCGGCCGCCGAGGCAATCTGGGACCGCGCCGGGCTGGCGATTCCTCTGCAGATCAACTTTGCCCTTTCCGGCGCAGCCCGGCTCATTCGCGAAATCCGCGCTGCCCTTCACCGCCGCGAGCGCGAGCAGACAGTGGCCCGCCGCGCCGCCGAGGCTGCCATCGAGCGTGAGCTTAAATCGACGGTCGCCGGGCTTCTCCTCAACTCACAGCTTGCGCTCTCGGTCGGCGACGTCCCCGCACCTCTGGCCGAGCGTCTGCGCGTCGTTGCGGATCTGGCGGGCAGTCTACGCCAGCAATTGAGCGCGCCGCCGCTCACTCGCGGCGAGAACGCCGCTTGAACGCGGACGACTGGGGAAGAAGAAATGGCGGTCAGGTTGTTGGGCCGAGCGGGGAGAGAGAGCCGCGCAAGCTCAGTGATCATTCCGGCGAGAAGCTTTCGATAACGCGGTGATTGGTCTGCGCGATGAATGGCGGGGGCGTCCGGCTGAGTGACAATTCCGACGGGGTCGGGGAATCAAGACGAGAGCGCGGTGCGGGTCCGCGATACTGGGCAGCCCGCGTCAGTCGAAGACCACCGTCTTGTTCCCGTAGCAGAGGATGCGCTGGTCGAGATGCCAGCGTACGGCGCGCGAAAGCACGACGCGCTCGAGATCGCGTCCCCGGGCGACCAGATCCTCCACCTGATCGCGGTGCGAGATGCGCGCCACATCCTGCTCGATGATGGGGCCATCGTCGAGAAGATTTGTCACGTAATGACTGGTGGCGCCGATCAGCTTCACCCCGCGCGCGTGCGCCGCATGATAGGGCCGCGCGCCGGTAAAGGCGGGCAGAAAGGAATGGTGGACATTGATGATCCGGGCGGGATACCGGGCCACGAAAGGGGGCGAAAGAATCTGCATGTAGCGGGCAAGGACCACGAGGTCGATCTTCTTCCCAGCCAGAATACGGAGTTGCCGTTCTTCCGCTTCGGCCTTGGTCGCGGGCGTGGCATCGACGAACTCGAACGGAATTCCGTAAAACTCTGCCAGCCTTTCGACCGCGCGATGGTTCGACACGATGACCGGAATTTCGCACCTCAGCTCGCTCGTCCGCCAGCGGTGCAGCAAATCGGCCATGCAGTGGAGATACTGCGAGCAGAAGAGGGCGACGCGCGGCTGATGGGCTCGTGAGCTAAGCCTCCAGCGCATGCCGAGTTCGGTGGCAAGCGGCGCAAAGGCCGCCTTGAATGCATCGAGATCGAAGTTTCCCGCAGAGGCTTGAGTTGGAAAGCTGGTTGGCTGAGCCTCGCTACGGGGGACGTCACCTGCTCCGCTGCCTGACGCAATGCCGAGGTCGCTGCCTTCGCTTATGTCGAGCCGATTGTCCGGCCCGTCCAGCGCCCACTCGACGCGCATGAAGAAGAGGCCCAGGTCGTGATCCTGGTGCTGGTCCGCGTGGAGAATGTTTGCGCCGTGCCCGTAGAGCAGTCCGGAGACGCGGGCCACCAGGCCCTTCTGGTCCGGGCAGTCGATCAATAGAACAGCTGAGTCGCTCATGCTGTTTCCAGATTACGACAGCAGCGGAGATCGGGCTTTGTTCTGGTCCGTGGCGATTGTGCAGTGCGGCTGGTACCAGCGGTTCCGGACAGCATGTCCACTCCCACAAGATTCATTCCGTGGGGCGCGGAAATCCGGCCCGAGTATACTTGGCGTTGGTTTAGAGTCTCGACATTTCCATTCCTTGCAGTCGCGGGATTCGGTCTCCGCCAGGTTCGAAGGTCAAACATGATCACGCGCCTCATGATTTTCTTCGTGTTGCTCTCTACCAACACGTTGCCTTCCCAGCAGGCCGAGCCAATTTCGAGCGTCCTTGCGACCGTAGAACCGATTCGGGCATCTATGCATCTTCCCGACGGCTCGCGGGCAACGTACACATATCATTTTGATCACAATGCGCTGACAGACGGCGTGCTCGCAGGCAGGTCTCTAATGGCGATAACGGACTCAGGGAACCTGCTCGAATTCAATGCTGATAATCTCGCGCTCACCGGACATACAATCGCGCCCGGCAGAGCTGTCTCCATTACGGCGGAGTCGACTGATAGCGCGCTGATCGGCACCCAGGACGGCCGCATTTATCGGGCCCATGTCGGATCCCTTCAACTCGATACCGTAACCTTTGCATCGGGAAATGTGGTGTGGCTGACCTACGACACCGCCGCGGGCCATCCGGGCGGGCGGATCGTCTTCGCGGTCGATCGTACGCCAGTTGTCCGGCCATGGCCCGGCGAGAGCGATGAGGCGTTCAATAACAGAAAGCGCGCCGCGGGCCTGCGCGTGGCCAATACCTATGCCGTCGAGGTCTTCGAGAGAGGCCGTCTGCGGGAACTGCCCTTTCCAAAACTGCGTCTCTTCACCATTCCCGGTCACTACCTGATCGACTCGCAAGATCATCTCTGGATGGGCGCAAACAACGGTGAGTGGGGCGGCAAGTGTTACAGAATGGACCTCAGAACAGGCGCGGTCGAGACTCTCAAAGGCGGCATCGAAGGCGTTCTGGGGTTTCTGCGCGCGCCGAGTGGCCACACAATTGTCTATGGCGGCGTCTCGCACCTGGGGATGCATGAGGGCTATGTTTCCGAAGCGAAGGCTGGCAGGCTGAACATCATCGCCGAATTCGAACATGACGATTCGGGGCCACCGCAGGATGACGCACACCTGCCTGAAGCGGTCGCGAAAGCTGTTAGAGAGGCGGCGGCGCGCAAGAAGGAGGAAGACAAGGACAAGCCAAACGCGGAAATCGATCTGGTTGCGATTGACTCGCACGGAGGCTATTGGGTCGTGTCGGAGCACGTGCTGTTTCATGCCGACGATGAGTTCAAAGTCTGGCGCCGCATTGTGGATTTGGGCGGGAGATGGATCTCCGGGCGGCGCTTTTCTGTTGGAGGAACGCCCACGATCAACCGATTGATCGAGGCCCCTGATGGATCAAACGCCCTCATCGCCGTCATGGGCAAAGATGGACTTGAGCGAATCTCGAATGGAAAGATTGAACGGCGTTCGTTCTCGGGACAACTGGAGTCTGACGTGCTCGACATTTGGAAGACTGCGAGCGGCGTCGTGTTCGTGGATACGGACCTCGAAGATCGAATGCTCTGGAGGCTTGAAGGAGACCAGTGGCACATGCGTTCGCCATTCCCCAACGATCCTCCTGCAGACGACGGAACGCAGTGGGGGTTTGCCGAGCCATTCGGAAATGACGGAAGCCGGATCAGGGCGTTCGCGCACGACAACATTGGCCCGGGTGAGTCCTTTCTGGTCGAACTGAACGAGGGCGACGCTGCAGCGGTCGTAGATTCGTGGCCCGGAGACATGAGCGAGTTCGATACGGCCTTTCTCGTCTCGTCGGATGGCGTCGTGTTAAAGACCACGGACAAGAAACTTTTCAAGCGCACTCGCAAGATGTGGGAGACGGTGGGCGACAGCGAATACTCCTCTGACCCGGATCGCATGCTGACTCTAAATGGGCGCGAGTTTGAGCTCATCGGCACCGCCAACGGCAAAGACGTCTTTTGGGAAACGGGTTATGGCGACCTGTTTCAGCTCGGAAAGAGAGGAACCGACAACGACGGCTACCAACTTTCCCGAGCACAGTTCGCTGGTCGGCCAGCACCGAGCGCAATCCTCGACGCAATGCCTGAACCGGCTAACCGCGTGCTCCTTTCAACGGCGCAGGGGATCTTTGAACTAGATCTTGAGACTGGACACAGTTCTCCGATTCCATCACCTCATGCCGGTGAAATCATCGCCAGTGTGTGCCGCGACAGTCAGAACGGGCTTTGGGCCGCCGGAGACTCGCTCTATCTTTCATTCGACGATGGCCGGCATTGGGCTGCAATCAAGCTTTCAATGCTCATGCACACACTTCCGAAGCGTATCCGTGTTAATCCAGAGAATCCATTCCAGATAGTTCTCATGCTTGAGGAGAGAGGCCTGGTGACGATTGAATTGCAATAGATTCATGAGCCTCGGTCCGGACAGACCAAGCGTTCATGATCATCGGGAGAAGCGTGTATGAATCGAATCTCTCTGTCGTCCATCGTGAAGCTTGTGGCCCTGCTCGCCGTGGGGTTGGCCACTTCTGGAGCCCCGTTTGCCGCTAATTGCACACAGGCGCAGTACGCGGATTCCCTCGATCACAATGCGCGCGCGGAACAGGTTCTCGATGGCGCGGATTGGCGCATGGGGTCATTTGCGCCGGGCGCGGGCGAGGCTGCCAACGCCTTTGCAGAGAACTTTCCCGAGACCGGCTTTCTTAGCGTTTCAGTCCCCGGCGATACGCAACTGCAGGCAGGGTTCACAGGCGTCGAGCGGTTTCGCGACTCCAAGGAGTTGATTGCGGTCAACCAGAAGGAATGGTGGTACCGCAAGCACTTCGAGGTTAAGCCGGCTAAAGAGGGAAGCATCACGCGGCTGGTCTTCGATGGCGTGGACTACTTTGCTACCGTCTGGCTCAACGGCAAGCTGGTTGGCGAGCACGAGGGCACGTACACGCCTTTCTCGTTCGATGTTACCCACTTGCTCCATACCAGCGGAGACAATGTTCTCGCCGTGCGCATCTCGCATCCGTGGATACCGAAGGGGCGCGCGCTGAACGAGTACCTCAACGGCGACTTCACCATGTCGAACATCTGGAACAACGTGGAGCTGAAACAGCCACCTTATTACATCGACATGTCCTGGGATGCGCTGCCTGCGCAAGGCAATGCCGCTTACGCGATGGGCATCTGGCGCAGCGTTCGGCTCGAAACGACCTTGCCGGTCACGATTGAAAACCTGTATGTCCGCACGGTGCGGATTGACGCCGACGGCACGGCGACATTGCAGGTCATAGCCACCGTGGAGAACGCCGGCAGCGAGCCCGCCGCGGGCAAGTTGGCGCTTGCGCTGCGGCCGAAGAACTTCGCCGGGGCCTCACGAGAGCTACCTTCGCTCGACTTCTCTGCCGCGCCTGGGAAGACAAGCCCGACGACCGAGGTGAAGGTGGAACACGCGCACCTTTGGTGGAGCTGGGACCAGGGAGCGCAGGATATGTATGAACTGGATGCCCGGCTCTCCAACGGCGACGCACAGACCGCGCGCTTCGGCATCCGCACCATGACCCGCGACGACGACCTCACGTACCGGCTCAATGGCCGGCGCATCTTCATCAAGGCCTCGTGGTTTCCCATCGCCGACTACTATCGTTCAACGCCCACGCGCATGAGCTACGAGCGCGACCTGCGCCTCTTCCGCGACGCAAACTTCAATCTCACCGTAAACTTCACAGTGGTCGAGAAGCCCGCGTTCTACGACCTTTGCGACGAGCTTGGCATTCTCGTTGTCGAGGAGCTGCCCATCCAGCAATTCGGGCCACTTCACGTGCTCGACGCGACGAGCCCGCGACGAGCGCCGTTCCTGGAGCAGGCGACGGCACAGTTCTCCGAGATTGTGCGCATGAATCGCAATCACCCCTCCATCATCGAGTGGGCTCCGCTGGCCGAGGCGCACGACAAGAGCGGAAAGTGGGGTTTTGGCGACCTTGTTGTGGATCAGCAGGGCTATCAGGACTTCGCAGACCGCATCGCGAAGATCGTTAACGAGCTGGCGCCGGGCACCATCTTCCATCCCTCGCTCTGCGACTTCGGCGAACAACACTTCTGGCTCGCCGGCGGCCAGCGCTACGACCTCAGTAGCTACATGGGTCACTTTGACGCCTCCGCTAAATTTATCTCCGAGTACGGCGGCTTCTCCATGTCGTCCGCAGAAAACCTGGGCAAATACATCGCGCACGACCGCCAGTGGAACGTGAAGCAGAAAGATGGGCTGCGCTGGTTCAATCTGCCCATCGATGTGCCGGAATACAGCTATTGGACCAGCTTCATGGACGATGGCTTATGGGGAATGCTCTTCCGCTCGATGCACTGGGTGGACCGCTCGCCGAAGTCGCCACGCGAGCTGGTGGCCGCGACGCAGCTTTACCAGGGTTTCCTGCTTAAGTACGCGACAGAGGCCTACCGGCGGAAGAAGAACTCGCCCGTTCAAGGCATTCGCTCGTGGGATTTCGTCGAGCTTGCGCCGGGTTTCCGATTCGCCATCGTCGACTACGATCGCGTGCCCAAGACGGCGTACTACTTCATGAAGCTGGCACTGGCGCCCGTGGCCGTCAGCTTCGCTTACAAGGAGGCGCTTGAGTCGCAACTAGCCGGCCGCACCTGGTCGGCGCCGGTGTGGGTGATCAACGATCTTCGCGCTCCGTTGGAGGGTGCAGTGCGCGCCGAGTTGCTTGGCGTGGACGGCGCAAGCGTGGCCGCTGCAACTCTGCCCGTGCATGTGAATGCCGACGACAAGGCCGAGGCCGGCAGCTTCGCGCTGACTCTTCCAAAGCAGGCCGGCGTTTACATTCTCCGCGCCACGCTGACCGCGCCCGAGCTTGCAGCCCCGATTATCGAGACCTCGTACATCAAAGTGATCGAGCCTGCATTCGCGCAAACGCCGCGCGTGCTCCTTATTGGCCAGCGGAAATATGCGGAGCCCATCGTGGAGATGCTCAACGCGCTGGGCGCGCAGGTGGATGTCTACGACGAGAACCGGCTCGACGCGATGGAGAGCGATCTGCGCGACGGAGCTGCGTTGCATCTGAAGTACGACGCTATCTGGCTGGCCAGCTTTGAGGCTCTGGCCAAGGTTCTACCGGAGCGCTCGGCACAGGCAATCGCCGATGCGGTGAAGCAGGGCACGGGATTCATTCACAGCGGAGGCGATGGCAGCTTTCACGGCGGACACGGCCATGCGGCGATTGTCGAGGCGACTGCGCTTGGCGATGTGTTGCCGGTTTCAATCAGCGGCAACAGCGACGTGATCTGGGGACAATATACGCTTGCCAACACGCTGAGAGATCAGCCGGCGATTCATGAAATCAAAGTCGCGAGCCCTGCCTCTCCGGCGCTTGCGGCCCTTGCGAGCGAACTCAAGCGGATCGGCATTGAGGGCTTCAATCGCACCGAGGTCCGCGCCGGCAGCCGCGTCTTGGTGACCGTCGCTGGAGATCCTTTGCTGGTGACCGGGAGCTACGGGCTGGGGCACACTGTCGCGTACACGGGCTTCACACCCGCTGCCGACGAATTCACTGGCACCACGATGGACAACCAGTGGGCCTATCGCCCCGCAACGCGCACGCAAATGCAGAGCTTTGCGGAGATGCTCGCGCTGGCGCTGCCGGGCGGAGCGGAATGGAAGCGCGAGGTGCTTGAGCAGCGCGCGACGCCGCTGTTTGAGACCCTGAAGAATCTGCCGCAGGCGAAGCTGGAAACGACACTGCCTGGCTGCGAGCCTGCCGAGGGTGGCGGCCTTTGCCGCCTGCGCATCCATTCGACCCAGGGTTTCGCACACCTTGTGCATCTGCGGATGGAATGGATTTCTACGCAACCCTATTTCGCAGAGTTGAGCGACAACGACTTCGAGATGCTTCCCGGCGAGACACACGAGATCGAGCTGCGCTGGCGCAGCGGCGATCCGGAGGCAGCGGTGCATGGTGTGTGGGTGCTGGAAGCGGCCAACGCACCGGAGATCCGGCGAGAGTTTTAGCCGACGGAAGCCACCGGCTTATCTCCGCATCGTCCAGACAAAGGATGCGGGCCCAAGACCGAGTGCAAGAAACGACCGCATTTCGAAAGGCAGTCCCGGCGTCATGAGATGACCCGTGTAGAAAAGAGGGCCGCGCACGGCCGTCACGTCGCGAAAGCCTGCGGCAAGGAATGCTGCGCGCCAGCGTCCTTTGCGAAAACTGGACCACTCAACGAAAACATCTCTCGACGGCCCGAGCGGACGCACTGTCAGCAGCGAGCGTGCTCTGCCAAATGGAGACGTTCCTTGCGGCGAAGGGCGCGCTTGCAAACCCTGCGAAGCCACTTTGGGAATCGATGCACGGAATGCCTTCGACGAGACCTTCGTAGCATCGGGCAGTCTCCTGGGGCGCATCAGCAGCTTGCGCACCAAATTGGGGTAGTGAGCGAGCGTAGTCCAGAAGCGCCATGAGGCGCTTGGAACGATGTGAACGGCCATGCCGCCGGGGCGAAGGACTCGGGTGATCTCAGCGAGCATGGAATCGAGCTCGACGGCGTGGTAGAGCATGTGGGACGAGTACACAACGTCGAAGCTCGAGTCGGCGAAGGGAATGTTGTGCCCGTCGTAGGAAATAACAGGAAAGTACTGGCGGCCGTAGCGCTGGAAGAGTGGGTCGGGACGCGTGACAACATCGATGGAATGTACGTCGCAGCCCCACGAGGAAAGAATCGACGCCTGAAATCCGCTGCCGCCGCCGAGCTCGAGAACGCGGGAGCCGGATGCAAAGTATTTCCTGAACGGCTCAAGCTCCGCTCTTCGAATTCGCTCCAGGAGAGTTTCCATGCGCGGCGGTCTTTCCTGCTTAAGTGCGAGTAAAGGCCACGATACATCACGCGGTGAGCTTCTGAGGGAGATCGCGCCGGTACGAAAGGACTAGTCCGCATTTCTCACAAGGGGCACTTCCAGGAGGAATTCGAGGTCTGGCGAGGTCTCGGAGGGTCTGGAGACCCTCCGGACAGCCGGCGAGGACGCCGGCACTACGGTTTTGGGCTCCCCGTGAGAAATCCAGGCTAGGGAAGCAGTGAATGAGTGAAATGGTGAAGTGGCGAAGGAGTGGAGCAAGTACGCCAAACAGAAACGGGCTCAACTTAGGGAGTCACGCCAGTTTCAGCGCACAGAACAAAAAGCCCCCGGCTGAGTGGCCAGGGGCTCTTTGGTTCAGGACAGTGTCATGCGGCGCGGCTAGCTGGTTAAAGCGATACCGGCTGGTTTCTCTTCGCTGGCGGTTTCGTCGCTCGCGCTGACGGGGCGGTAGAAGAGTTGGTTGTTGTCGAGGTAAACCTCGAGGAAGGCCGGGCGGTCGCTGATCTGGCCGGCGATGAGGGCTTCAGAGAGAGGATCTTCGACGAAACGCTGCAGGGCGCGGCGCAGGGGGCGCGCACCGTAGCTGCGGTCGACGAGGGTCTTCTCGAGAATCCACTTCTTGGCTTCCTCGGTGACGGAGATGGTGATGGCCTTCTGCGCCAGGTTGGTGTTGAGCTGCTGCACGAGCAGTTCGACGATCTGGATCAGATCCGCGTCGGAGAGCGACTGGAAGAGAATGACCTCGTCGAGTCGGTTGAGGAATTCGGGGTTGAAGGTCTTCTTGACCTCCTGCTTGACGAGTTCCTCAATCTTGTCGGAGACGATGTCTTCGCGGTCGGACTGGAAGCCGAGACCCTGCTTCTTCATCAGGTGGCGCGCGCCAATGTTCGAGGTCATGATGAGGATGACGTTCTTGAAGTCGACGGTGTTTCCGAGGCCGTCGGTCAACTGACCGTCCTCAAAAACTTGCAACAGGATGTTGAAGACATCGGGGTGCGCCTTCTCGATTTCGTCGAGCAGGACGACCGAGTAGGGCGAACGCTTGACGCGCTCAGTGAGCTGCCCGCCCTCCTCATAACCCACGTATCCCGGAGGCGAACCGATGAGCTTGGAGACCGAGTGCTTTTCCATGAACTCCGACATATCGAAGCGGATGAGGGCCTTGTCGGAGCCGAAGAGGAAGTTGGCCAGCGTGCGGGCCATCTCTGTCTTGCCCACGCCTGTCGGTCCGAGAAAAAGAAAAGAACCAATGGGGCGGTGTGGAGATTTGAGCCCGGCACGCGAGCGGCGAATGGCGCGGGCGAGGGCGCTGAT
>Ga0302324_100005509_pt1 | contig 27595 bp, 22 predicted proteins | sample Palsa_T0_1_FD_201949 | JGI IMG/M metagenome (GOLD analysis project Ga0302324, IMG submission 201949) | Peat permafrost microbial communities from Stordalen Mire near Abisko, Sweden - Palsa_T0_1 | ecosystem: Environmental > Terrestrial > Soil > Palsa > Peat permafrost | place: Sweden: Abisko...
TCGCGATCGCGTCAAAATCGCCTGGAAGTTCGATCGCCAGGCCGCCCGCCGCAAGTTTGGCTACAAAAGGAAATCTTTCACACGGTCAAAGACCTAGGCCAAGACCGCTAACGATATCGCCTGGTATCACGGCGCAAGTTTATTGGCTCGCCGCAAGCGCCTGCTCCGCGATTTAATGGTGCTAGAATCTCAAAGGCATGTTCACGCGCCTGCGCCTCGCCATACTGCTGGCTGCCTCCCTGGGTCCCGTTGCTGCCCAGGACTTCCGCCTCATCCGGGCGTTATCTGGCCCTTCAGGTAAGGTTGACGGCTCGCACTTTGTTTTTGACGAGACCAGAAACCGCTTTGTATTTCCGCAAGACAAGTCGCTGATTGTTTACTTCGAATGGGAAGGTCCGCCGGGCACCCATGTCTTATCGGCTTCGTGGAAACAACCTGACGGCCGCATTGCATCAATTTCACCTGATGTGAAGATCGAAACCACCTCGCGACAACTCAACAGCTATTGGACGTACTTGCTGACGGATGGGATGGCCAGCGGCATATGGACCGTCGATGTCCGCATCGATGGGCAGCCAGCGGGATCGTATCCCTTCGAGATTGTGGCGCCCGTAGCGGCCCCATCGGCACCTGCTGTTTCTAAGCGACCGACGCTGGATGAAATCTTCCGAACAGCCTCACTATCCCTTGTGTGGATCTACAAGATCGACCGTGATGGAAGGCGCGACGATACGTCACTCGGTTTTGTCGCCGGCACCAATCGGGTTGTGACAGCCTTCCAGGCTGTGGATGCCGCCAATGAATTGGAATTGGAGTTCGCAAACGGCCACCGTATCCGTACTTCGGAACTAGCCGCTTGTTCGCGCACAGGCGATTGGGCTGTCATACAAGTGGATACGACCGGCATTCCCGTCCTTGAAGCGGGCGATCCCAAAGGCGTTGCGGTCGGCGAGCGCTTGATCGCCTTCAACGTAGAGGGCGGCGGTCGAGTCATCGGCGGCGTCGATATTACTGGCCGGCGCACCCTACAGGTTTTCGGCGAGCGAATTCAGATCTTGCCCGGACTTGCCGCGGAAGCGGCCGGCGGCCCGCTGCTTGATAATTGGGGTCGTGTTGTCGGAGTTCTGGGTGGCAGCACTACGCCGGGATTCCGCTACGGGAGTCACAATCTTAGCGTCAATGCAGCTTTGTCCGACCGTTTGAACGGCGCGACTGCCGCAGTTCCCCTTGCGGCCATACCCACCGCTGCATCACCGCGCAGCCTCGCCGATCTGACTGCAGCAGGCGTACTGACTGAGCCTGTGTCCGCCATGCCGGAGTTCTTGTACGGCAGCACCGCACTTGATCTGAACAAGAAGTCTATGGATCAGACGCCCGCCGATGTGAGCGAGTTCTCTATGCGAGACGCGCAAATCTGGGTGTATTCGATGTGGGAACAGAAGCGCAAGCTATCGAAGGGAATGGTGGCGGCCAGGATCTACGATCAGCAGAACCGCTTGCGTGTGAGTGTTCCGGCAAAGAAAGTGTCGCTCAGTTCGGCACCATCGCGCCTCGTTTTTTGCTTCCCGCCCACGGCAATCGGCCCGGGCACTGCACGCATTGACGTTACTTGGGACGATCAGCCGACTTGGCGCACGTTCGTCCACATCACGGAGTGAAGTAGAACGCAGGTCGAAGCCGGCATGAACCGGGCATGCGGAACGCTCATGAGATGCCATCATCGTCCTCCAGCCCGCTCCCCGGAAAGCTCGGCCACCAACGCTCCATTCTCATTCAAGGCCCTGGCTTAAAATAGGTTAATTGGCGCCCCGCGAAACCGGGGGTACCGGTCCGGGCGTCTATGGTTTTGGTTTCTCCGTGACCGTCAAACCGCAACAAGCCCGCATCAACGGCCAGATCATCATCGACCAGCTTGTGCGCAACATGGAGCTCGGGCAGTTCGAGATGGGCTACAGCGTCTTGGTGCCGTGCATTTTCAGCATCTACCTGCATCCCGGCGATTACCAGCGCCTGGCCAACATCCAGGATCTCATTAGGGAAGATGCCAGCCGCGCGCTGGCCGCCCGCCTGACGCAGTGGAACGCCAAACAGCCGATCTTCAAGCGCGGCAAGAAGCAGAAGCTCTACCGCATCGCGCGGCACGACTGGTGGATCGAATTCTTCGCCGACAGCGAAGACGTGGTGCCGCCGGCCGACGTGGAGATACACTCCGAGCTGAACGACGTTCCGCAGCCCGGATACCGCGGCGTGAAGACCAGCCTGATCGACCGGGAAACCTCCATCACCGAGTCGCGCGTGGCGCGCGACCGCACTGCCGGTGCTTTCCCAACGCGCGGAAGCGGTGCTGCGCCCGCTAATCCCAAGCTTGCCCAAGGCCAGCATGCCGCCGACTTGGCGCACGTTCGCCCATAACACGGAGTGAAGTAGAACTATCTTCGAGGCTGGCCATAACCCGGAGAAGAACCTTCACAACCCGTGCGAGACGTTTTGGAAATCGGATTGGTCGATTTCGTAAATGGCGGGTGCTTTAAAGGCTTACATTCAGTTGACTCCGTAAGGCGGGATACGTGAAACGCGACGGCGCACGATCAAAGTCTTTTGGAGCAGCGTTTGACTTGTGTCCGTTATCGCCGCGTAATGCAGTAAACGGAAATCGGCTCACATTGTAGCGTATTCAGAGCAAATTCGAGCCAGTCCTCACTGCACAGCGATGGTGACAGTATTCGATTCCACCCCGCCTATGGAAATCATAACCGGTACAGCAGGCCCTACGGCTGACCCCGCGGGGACCTGCGCGTTGACTTGGTAAAGGCCCACATAGCCGGGTGCCAGGCCGGAGAACGACACATCTGCCGGCGCTCCGCCGATCATCACCGTTGGCGTGGTCGACCACGCAAGCGGGCTGCTAGGACCGGCTGAACCGGTCACGGGTTTATTGGTGACCGCTCCGAGACCGGTACAGTAGATCAGGACCACGCTGCTGCCGGCGGTCGCTGGATTGGAGGAATCGACCAGCAGATAAGATGTGTCGAGGATCGCTCCCTGGCCCGAGCCTTCGGCGTTCGTGCTAAAGATTGCCGGCGCGAAGGGTGCGAGGCCCACGGCCTGTACGGCGCTCACCTGACCGTTCAGAGTGGCAGTCAGGGTGGTCTGCGATTGACCAGCCAATTCCCACGGGACCTGGAGATTGACCTGTCCGCCGGAAACAAAAAACAGGGGTGCCAGCGTGCCGTTGCCGAATTGAAGAGAAAGGTCAGAAATACTAGTGGGGAGCGGCAATTGCCCGGCACCAAACGGTGAAGAAAGGAGAAAGTCGCCGAAGGCGGACGCAATGCTGCCGGGGGCTACCGGAGTAGTATAACTCGCAGCATCTACGACGCCCCCCGGGTTGATTGACGGCATGGGCAGCGCGGCAATCTTCGAGACGGTCCCGCTACCCACGTTCGCCACCCAGATATTGGCACCATCGAAAGCGAGTTGACCGGGCATACTGCCAACGGGAAATGTGTTCAACGTGGAGCCATCGCTTCCTCGCAACTCGGTAACGCTACCGCCCTGGTAGTCCGCCACCCAAATGTTAGCACCATCAAAGACAATTCCATCGGGGCTGCTCCCGGCGGGGAAGTTGCCCAGGATCGCGTTGTCGCTCACCCTCAGTTTCGTGACGTTATCGCCTCCGCCATTCGCCGTCCAAATGTTGGTGCCGTCAAATACAGTGCCATATGGAGAGTTTCCGACGGGGAAGGTCCCCAGTATGGCACCGTCACTGGCTTGAATTTCTGTAACCGAGTTAGCGCCGGTGTCCGTCGCCCAGATGTTCGTTCCATCGAAGGCCACGTCTGATGGAGCGTTTCCCGCAGGGAAGATCCCCAGCACTGTGCAGTCGCTGGCTCGCACTTTCGCGACGTTGTTCGCACTACCGCCCGCCGTCCAGATGTTGGCACCGTCAAAGGTGAGGCCCTGGACCGCAAGCGGAGCGGTTCCGAGGATGGCCCCATCACTAGTCCTCAGCTTGAACAGCGTGCCGCTTCCCGCCACCCAGATATTCGCACCGTCAAAGGTCATCCCGCCAGGTGCGGCTACGGAATACGTCGCGAGCACGGTGCCGTCGCTCACACGCAACTCCATTACATTGTTGCTGCCGCCATTCGCCACCCAGATATTCTTCCCATCGAAGACTATTCCGCCCGGCTTACTTCCTACGGGAAAACTGGTGATCGACGACAGGGGCTGCGCGGTCGCGATTTGGATCGAGGCCGCTAAGACCGAGACGGAGATCAGGCAGTACAGAGCCAGCCTGAACATAAGCGAACCACTCCTTTCGGGATCTACGGTGGGGAGATTATCACGGCGTGCGGGGGCGTGTCAATAAAGCGCGCGCCCAACTGCTACACCTTTCCCGCTGCGTTAAGCTGTTCCAAAGAGGTTGCCCTACTTGCGCCACCAGCTACGAAAACGGTGTGCCCTTCTGCCCGCGCGCCAGCGCCGCGAAAACTTTATTTCCTTTAGATTCAGCGCATTCCTGGCTTGGATGTCCATTTTCGCTTCGATGCGGAAACAAAATCATTACTATCTCTACAGGAGGAAGTTCTAACCATGAAACTACCAGCGCCGCCCCTCAATCCGTACGGCAGGTCCGTCACCGTAAAGATCTCCGGCAATGGAGGCCTGACCCACGTTCGCAGGCTTCTCAAAGATGCCTTCCGCGCAACGACGCATGCGAAACGGGGCGAGGCGCTCGACGAAGCAACGCGGATCATCAATCGTTGGGCGAAGAGGAAGTAATTTCCGCGCCGGGGGCCGCGCGGGTTCGCCCAAATGGGGGCAGCCCACCTTTTCTTGCCCCATGCGTGCGCGTTGCTGCTGGTGGGGATTCAATCGGATAGCTTCGTGAGCCGCCACCGCAAGGCGACCGGCCCCAGCCACGTGCGCGCCGGCGGCTTGGGAGTTTCCCTCGTCTTGGCGCTCTTTGGGAGGTAACGGGCGGCTGCTTGGCCGCACTCGCCAAAATCGGCATAGACGACGATAAATGCGACACAACGCGGTCGTTCGCTGACCCGAAAGATGGGCGTTCCGGAATGCCAGGTCGAACTCTTTTCCGAGTGGGCGACGATAGCCCGAAGCCGGCAAAAGCGTAGCGGCACCTACGCTCATTAGCAGACAACTGCTCGGGCTTATTCCGCAGCTCGTGCGCCGCACCCTGCTCCCCGCAAGCGCTCTCATTTTTCTCGCGAGCATGTTGGCCTCGGGAATGGTGCTTTACAACCTTGGCTCCCGGCCCGGAGGGCGTACTTTACGGGGCGACGTGGGGCAGCCCGAGTTGGGGCCAATTCACCTGATGCCCCATACTTGGCGAAGCTGTGCCGCAACCTCGTTGCTTGGCATAGCCGGCGCGTTCGGGATTGAAAAACCTCCGGGCAACGCAGCGGCGCCCAACACGACGTGCCCAGCGATGTTCCAGTTGGCAGCTCGGAAGGCGGCGAGGTACCCGGCTGCGTCAGGGTGTCGGCCTACCCGACCGTAGCGAAGGGCAACGATAACATAGCGAACGCCAGCCGCGTTGACCCTTTGAATGAAATCTGGTGGTAGAACGCGAATTTCCTGAAGGCCTTGGGGAAGGACATATGTCGCGGCATCGCCGTGCGCGATGTATGCGACATTCCACTTCCGCTCTATCTGTCGAACGCCTGTCAACGCACGAATACTCGATGACTTGCGCGTGTTGGGTCCACCGATTACGGTCCAGGCATCTATCATCTCTTTACTCCTTTATTCGCTGCGGCGCCAAATCCCGATCCCTCCACTGCGTCGAGATTCACGTCATCGTTGCTCCAGTCATTCCAAGGCGAGTAGGAACGTTATTGATTCGAGTTCCAGACATACCTCATTTTCATACAGGTGATGCGCACGGCGAACTTCCAGCGGTCCGGCGTGGCGACACGGCGAAGGGATCGTCGAGGAACGCCGGCGACAGCGGGTCGAAGCCGGCATGAACCGGGCATGCGGAACGCTCATGAGATGCCATCATCGTCCTCCAGCCCGCTCCCCGGAAAGCTCGGCCACCAACGCTCCATTCTCATTCAAGGCCCTGGCTTAAAATAGGTTAATTGTCGCCCCGCGAAACCGGCAGTACCCGTCCGGGCGTCTATGGTTTTGGTTTCTCCGTGACCCTCAAACCACAACAAGCGCGCATCAACGGCCAGATCATCATCGACCAGCTTGTTCGGAACATGGAGCTGGGGCAGTTCGAGATGGGGTACAGCGTCCTGGTGCCGTGCATCTTCAGCATCTACTTGCATCCCGGCGATTACCAGCGCCTGGCCAACATCCAGGATCTCATTAAGGAAGATGCCAGCCGCGCGCTGGCAGCCCGTCTGACGCAGTGGAACGCCAGGCAGCCGATCTTCAAGCGCGGCAAGAAGCAGAAGCTCTACCGCATCGCGCGGCACGACTGGTGGATCGAATTCTTCGCCGACAGCGAGGACGTGGTGCCGCCCGGCGACGTGGAGATCCACTCCGAGCTGAACGACGTTCCGCAGCCCGGATACCGCGGCGTCAAGACCAGCTTGATCGACCGGGAAACTTCCATCACCGAGGCGCGCGTGGCGCGCGACCGCACGCTGACGCGGCGCGGCGCGGACCAGATTTTCGCGGAGATCCGCTATGAGGACGATTCCGGGCCGCAAAGCTACTTCGTCACGCAGAACGAAATCACCATCGGCCGGGGCGGCCAGGACCTCACGGTGGATCTGCCGTTGTACACTAACGACGAAGTGTCGCGCGAGCATCTGCGGTTGCGGCGCGATCCGGCCACGGGCGGATTCACGGTATCCGACAACAGCCGCAACGGCACCTGGCTGAACGGCCGCAAGCTGGCCCGCGGAACCGAGGAGCCGCTGCCGGACCGCGCGCGCATACAGGTGGCGGATGTGATTACGCTTTCGTTCGAAGTAAAGAGATAGCGAACCGGCATGGCATTAGCCGTCCAATGGCGCTGCGGAGTGGCAACCGATACCGGACTGGTGCGCGCATCCAACGAAGATCGCTACTGGATGGACGACGAAAACGGGATTTTTCTGGTCGTGGACGGGGTGGGCGGACACGCCGCCGGAGAAACTGCCGCGGAAACCGCGGTCGAAGTCATCCGGGAAGAACTGCGGGACGCCCCTGCTAGTGGGAATGCCAGCGACAGCGCGAAGGAGCGCGTGCGGCGGGCCATCGCCGCCGCCAACAACCGGATCTATGCCATCGCGCGCGATTCCGACGATCTCCGCGGCATGGCCTGCGTGCTCACGCTGGCGGTGGTGGACGCGAGCGAGATGGTGATCGGCCACGTGGGCGACTCGCGCCTTTATCTGGTCTGGAACGGCGCGATCCGCAAGCTCACGTCCGATCACTCTCCGGTTGGCGAGGGAGAGGACGCCGGCGAACTGACCGAGGAACAGGCCATGCTGCACCCGCGCCGCAACGAAGTTTTCCGGGACGTGGGCACGCGCCCGCACGCGGCGGACGACGATGGTTTTATCGAGATCCGGCGCTGCCAGTTCAAGCCGGAGGCGGCCTTCTTGTTATGCAGCGACGGCCTCAGCGACGTGCTTCCCTCGCTGGCCATCAGGGACATCGTGGAGCGCTATCGGGGCGACCCCGCGCAAGTGGCGCGCGAACTGGTGCAAGCCGCCAACGAAGCCGGCGGCAAGGATAATATTACGGCGTTGTTCGTGGCCGGCAGCGAGTTCCACGGCCGCACGCCCGAAGCGCGCGAGCGGCACGCCACCACCCGCATGCGCCCCGCGCCGCCCACGGAATCCGGCGCGCCCCGGCGATTCTTCACCGGCCGAATCGCTTTTCTGTTTTATGGGATGCTGCTGGGAATGCTGCTGGGCGTGCTGCTTGGGGGCGCGCTGCACGCGCTGAAAGGCTGACCATGCAACCCGCCACGCGCTTCGGACCATACGAAATCATCCGCCGCCTGGGCAAGAGCATGAACGACGTGTACCTGGCGCGCGACACGCGCGCGAACCGGCAGGCCGCTCTCAAGCTGATCAAATCCGGTCCGGATGCCGCTTCGCAAATGATCCTGGAGTCGGAGCGCCGCGGCGCCGCCATCCAGCAGCGCCTGCGCACGCTGGACCCGCGGGTGATCGAAATCTACGATTACGGCGACCTGGACGGCTATTTCTACGTCGCCATGCAGTACGTGGAAGGCCGCAGCCTGGCCGAGGCGCTGAAGCACGACGGGCGCATGGGCGCGTATCGCGCGGCGCGCGTGGCCATGGAAATCTGCGGACAGCTCGAGAAGTTCCACGCGTTCCGGCCGGGCGACGGCGTGGCCTCGTCGGTGGTGCATGGCGACATCAAGCCTTCGAACATCCACCTGGGTCCCAACGAAACCGTCCGGCTGCTGGATTTCGGAATCGCCAAAACATTGCGGCCGAATCACGATTTCACTTTTCACAATTTTGGGAGCCCCAGCTATTGCTCGCCGGAGCGTCTGGGCCGCTCGCTGCTCGATCAGCAAGCCGACCTGTGGGCGGTAGGCGTGACGCTCTATGAGATGGTGTCCGGTTCCCCGCCCTATCAGGCCGAAAACACGCGCAAGCTGGAAAGGCTGATTCAATCGCGGCGGCCGCCGCGCGCGTTGCCGGCAAGCTGCCCGGCGCCGCTGAAGGCCGTGATCGGCAAAGCCCTGGCGCCCGGCGCGGAGCGGCGCTACAAGTCCGCCGCGGCATTTGGCGACGACCTGAAAGCGTTTCTGGAAGGCGCGGAGACCGCGGCCGGGAAGGAGAAGCGCGGCGCATGGAAACCCAATCCCACGCTCGAATCCGGGCAGGCATCCAAACCGCGGCCCAGCCGGCGGCGTCGCAAAGCGCTGCGGACGGCGGGGCGCATCGCGGGTGCGCTCGGCTGCGTACTGGCCGGCATGTTGCTTTTTATCGGAACCAGCTACTGTTCGCGCTACTGGAGGGCCAGCCAGCAGATTCGCGCCACCGCCGATTGGTCCTTATATACCGACATACGGGACCAGTTCAGCTTCCTCGGCAAGTATTCGCCCGTGGATCGCTTGCGCGCGCCATTGCGCGCAACTTACGAGAAGACCGGCGCTCGGGCGCTGGGTAACTCCGATTGGGAGAAAGCGGAGCTCTTGCTGACGCGGGCGATGGATCTCGGCGCGGCCGGTCCGGAGATTTCAGGAAAGCTGGCGCTGGTGCGCGGGTACCTTGCGTTGCAGCAGGGCCAGCGCGACCAAGCCCGGGACCGCTTTCTCGAAGCCGCGCGCGAGATCCCGCAATCGCCCGATCCGCATCTGGGACTGGCGCGAGCGGATCTGGCCGCATCGCGGTCCGGCGACGCGCTCGCGGAATTGGCCGTCGCCGAACGCCTGGGCTACCACCTCGGCCCGCGAGAACTGGAGCAGCGTACCGAAGCCTACCGGTTGCGCGGCTTCGAGGAACTGCAAGCTGGGAACGTAGCGGCGGCGCGCCAGGATTTCGCCGCTGCCCATATCCCATTCGTTCAGGCGCAGCAAAAACCCAGGCATAAACCGAGGCCGCGCAGATGGCGCTAGCCGTGGGGCAGACCCCCCGGTCTGCGCGGGTCCCCCTGGACCCGCATGCCCGTACCCCGAGCCTCCTCTGGCTGGCGGGTGCATCGTTGCTGGCCGCCGCCGGACTTATCTTCGTATACGCCGCCAAAACACAAGCCTTCCCCGATGTTTCCGAGCGGCTGCGCCACGGCGATCTGTTGAACCTCAACGCCGTGTCGAGCGCCGAACAACTCGCGCCTTTTCTCGACATCATCCAGGACCGCGCTGAGCGCGAGGCCGACGCCGAAAAGCTGTTTGCGTTTCTGCGCGCGGCGCATCCGCTGCGCAATGTAGGCACGCTCGCGCGGCTGCGCGAAAATCGCAAGCCGCTGCTGCCCGTATCCAGGCTCAAGCCTGCGTGGGTGGTGCGCACGCCCGGCGAATTCCGGCGCGAGTACCTCATCTGGTCCGCGATATATTTCAGCGGCTTCTACCTGGTCTGGTTCGCCTGGCGCGCGCGCCGCTTTGCGGGCGACACCGCCATCCTGCCGGCGCTGCATTTGCTCTCCGGCATCGGCCTGATCCTGATGGTCAGCCTGCGCGACTCGTTGCGCGATACGCTCGAATTCCGCAAGTTCGCGCTGGGCGTTTTTCTGGGCTGCCTGTTGCTGCTGCTGCCGCTGGTGCGGGCGCTCGATTACCGCCGCCTCGCCGATTGGATTTACACGCCGCTGTTGGCTTCGTTTGTTCTGTTTGCCCTGCTGCTGCGCTTCGGCGCCGGTCCTGGCACCAGCGACCAAAAGGTCAACCTGGGACCCTTTCAACCGGTCGAAATCATCAAGATTCTGGTGGTCCTCTTCCTGGCCGGATACTTCGCGCGCAATTGGGAGCGGCTCCGCGATCTGCGCCAGAAGGGTCTGCGGGGCATCGGCGTCCGTCTGGGCGTGCCGCGCCTGGCGCATCTTATGCCGGTGGCCTGCGCGGTCGCGGCCGCCATCCTGCTCTTCTTCGTGCTCAAGGATCTGGGACCCGCGCTGGTCCTGTTTTTCCTGTTTCTCACGCTGTTCTCGGTGGCGCATGGGCGGGCGGGCATGGCGGGTTTGGGTCTCGCCATCCTGGTCGCGGCCGTGTTCGTCGGCTACCATTTCGGACAGCCGCGCATGGTGGTGGACCGCATCGATATGTGGCTTTCGCCTTGGGATAACGATGTACACGGCGGCAACCAACTGGCGCACGCGCTGTGGGCGTTCTCGACAGGCGGCGTTTGGGGTTCCGGCCCAGGCTATGGCGACCCGGGCATGATCCCGGCGGGAAGCACCGACTTGGTATTGCCGGCCATCGGCGAAGAGTGGGGTTTCGTGGGCGTGGCGAGCGTATTTCTGCTGTTTGGATTTCTGATCTACCGCGCTTTTCGCATCGCCCTGCGGGCTGTGTCCGACTACGCCTTCTTCCTGGCGCTGGGCCTGGCGTCCCTGCTGGCCTTCGAGATGTTGCTGATTTCCGCGGGAGTGCTGGGCGCGCTGCCGCTCTCCGGCGTGGTGTCGCCATTCCTGAGCTCCGGGAATACGGCCATGCTGTCGAACTTCTTCATCTTCGCGCTGCTACTGGCCATTTCGATGGGCAAGCCCGCGCCGCGGGAGACGCACGCATTGTTCGGCGCGCCGCTGCGCTGGACCGGCGCTGCGCTGGCGGTCTGCGCGATGGTTTTGATTTCGTTCGCCGCGCGCTACCAGGTATTGCACGACCGCGAATATCTCGCGCGCGATACGCACGTATTTGAAGACGACGGCGTGAAGCGCGCGCAGCACAATCCGCGCATCAACTCCATCGCCCGCGAGATTCCCCGCGGCGACATCTTCGACCGCAACGGCGTGCTGCTGGCCACCAGCAACTGGAAGAAGCTGATCGACCGCCGCGCGCAATATCAGGCGCTGGGGATCGCCATCGATCAGGCCTGTTCGCGCCTGGACTCGCGCCATTATCCGTTCGGCCCGGCGACCGTGCATTTCTTGGGAGATCTGCGCACCGGCGAGAATTTCCACGCGCCGAACGCCTCGCTGGTCGAGCACGATTCCAATGCGCGGCTGCAAGGCTACCAATATTCCGAGCTGGTATCGCTGGTGCGCTCTCGCCATCACCCCGGCAATCCCGCGTTGCGCAGCCTGCTGGCGCGTGACCGCGACGTGCGCACCACGCTGGATATCCGGCTGCAACTGCGCGCGGCGGAGATCCTGCGCCGGCATCTCCGGCAGGCCAACAAAGAGAAGGGCGCGGCGGTGGTGATGGATGCCAACTCCGGCGACGTGCTGGCCATGGTCAGCGTGCCCGAACCGGCGCCGCCCGCCGCGCGCAATGCGCCGCCTTCGGACGACGACCTGCTGGATCGCGCACGCTACGGCCAGTATCCGCCCGGCTCGACTTTCAAGCTGGTTACGGCTATGGCGGCTTTGCGCCTGGATCCGAACTTGCGAAATGAAACGTTCACTTGCCGCCGGCTGCGGGACGGGCGCGCCGGCGCCATGGTGGAGGGCTGGCGCCGGCCCATCCGCGACGACATCAAAGACAACCCGCATGGCACGCTCGCCATGGAACGCGCCATCGAAGTTTCCTGCAATGCATATTTCGCGCAGCTTGGAACCTATCGGGTAGGATCGGAAGCGCTGAAGCAGACCGCCGATTTGCTGGATATTTCGTCGGGCGACGCGGCGGAGTTGAAGGCTGCCCTGCCCTTCGCGTCATACGGTCAGGGTCCGCTGCTGATCACGCCCTTCAAGATGGCGCGCGTGGCCGCCACCATCGGCGCGGGCGGCGCGATGCCGCAGGGCCGCTGGGTGATGGACGAAAGCAATGCGCGGCAGGATGCCCCGCGCGCCATCTTGGCGGCCGAACCCGCCAGCTTTATCGCCGGCGCCATGCGGTTGGTCGTGACCGACGGCACGGCGCGCCACGCCATGGCGGGAACTCCCGTCAACCTGGCCGGCAAGACCGGCACCGCGCAACTCGGCGCGGGCGAGCCGCACGCCTGGTTCGCGGGCTTCGCGCCGTACGACGGAGACGGCGCACACCGCATTGCGTTCGCGGTTCTGGTGGAACATGGCGGCTATGGCGGCCAGGTCGCTGCGCCCATCGCGCGTGAGATCATGGAGGCTGCGAAGGACTTAGGACTGGTGCCGTAGGATAGGCCTCCTGGCCTGTCCGTGAAAAGACAGGCCAGGAGGCCTGTCCTACCTATGAATCTGGCGGACTTTCTCGAAAAATTCGGCCGAACGCTTTTCGAAGCCCCGTTCACGCCGGCGCCAGCCGACGAACCACCCGAGCTAGCCGAGATCCGTCTCGCCATTCTGGACCAGGTCCGCGCCAAGAGCTACCGCTTGGGCGGCAAGAAAGTTTTCCCGTTCAACGTGATCCACATTCATGTGCGCGGCATCGAAGACAGCCGCGCGCCCACCTTCACCGGCAAATTCTTCCGCGCATATTTCGAGCAGGAGCTGCGCGCCAGCCTGGACCGCAACGAGTGCCGCTACCCCGAGGATCTGCGGGTGGACGTGCACGTCACGCGCGAACTTCCCGCGCCCGGCGAGCAGTGGGTGTGGGTGGAAGTCGATTCGCAGGAGCGCCCCGCGGCCGCGCCACGCCGCACGGCCAGGTTAATCGTGATGCAAGGCCGGGCCAACACGGAGGAGATTACACTCACCAAGGCTCGCACCAATATCGGGCGCACCGTGGATGTATACCGCTCCGAAGGGTTGATTCGCCGCAACGATCTCGCCTTTGCGGAAGATACCGAGATCAACCGCACGGTTTCGCGCGAGCATGCGCACATCGTCCACGACCGGGCCGCGGCCGAATACCGCCTGTTCAACGACCGCTGGTACGAGCGCGATAAAGGCGGCGCGCCCGCCTGCGGTATCTGGATCGTGCGCGACGGACTGAGCCAGGAGGTGCATCGCACGGCGCGAGGCACGAAGCTGGAGTCCGGCGACGAAATCCATTTCGGCAAAGCCGTCGCGCGGTTTCAGATCAAGTGAAGTTGTGGGGCAGGTTGGCAACCTGCGGGCCGATTGTTAATCGGCCCAGTTTGCGCCGATTCCCAATCGGCGCGCAGGATACCATCCTGCCCCACAGGCAATGTTCGACGTGAGGTCCAGCCGTTGGCTCCCGGCTGCCGCATGTGGCGGAGCCGGATGGCTTCGGGGCTCTGCATAAATGACGAGAGCGTCCCGCGCGACCTGATCGCGAAAGTACCGGCTGAGATCCATGGGGTACGCAGATCGATCTTACGTCCGCCGAGCAGCGGACCCAACGCGTCCTCGATCTCGGCAAGCCGGAAGAAATCCCGCTCCCGAGGCCGAAAATCGACGAGAATATCAATGTCGCTCGAATCGTTGAACCGACCGCTGAGTACGGAGCCGAATAGGGCGAGCTTGCGAATGCCGTAGCGCCGGCAGAGCTCGGCGATTTTGGCCTCCGGAATGTCGCTCTGCGAGACCGTCATGCTTCTATGATTATGCATCAGACGCGGACGGTGAAGCCCAGAGCATGGCACGCCGCGCGGATCAAGTGAATCGCGGAGGCCCCCGGTGGCTTCAGCCGGTGATTTAATGTTATTTATAAAGCACAGTGTCCTTTATCCGCACAACAACGCTCGCCCTCGCCGCGCTGCTCGACGTGGCGTGCGCCACCCATCCCGCCCCGCTGCGCATTGCGGCGGCGGCCGACCTGCGATACGCGCTCGACGATGTAGTGAAAGGCTTCCGCCAGCAACATGGCGAAGTGCGCATCGAGCCAAGCTACGGCTCCTCCGGAATGTTCTACGCCCAGTTGGTGAACCACGCCCCCTTCGACCTGTACTTGTCGGCGGACGTGCAGTACCCGCAGAAGCTATCCGAGCAGGGACTGATCCTGCCGGGCAGCGAGTTCACCTATGCCGACGGGCGCATCGTGCTGTGGACCGGCAACGCCTCGGGCGTGGATGTCGAGCGCCTGGGAATGAACGCGTTGCGCCAGCCTGCCGTGCGGCACATCGCCATCGCCAATCCCGCGCACGCGCCGTATGGACGCGCCGCCGAAGCCGCCTTGCGCTCGCTGGGGGTCTACGACGCAGTGAAGGACAAGCTGGTGATGGGCGAGAACATCTCGCAGACCTTTCAGATGGCGCAGAGCGGCGCGGCCGAAGTGGGCATCGTGGCGCTTTCGCTGGCGATCGCGCCGGGCGTTGCCGGCCAGGGCCATTACTGGGACGTGCCGCGCGATGCGTATCCCCGCATCCGGCAGGGCGGCGCGATATTGAAGTGGGCCAAGAATCCGGAAGCCGCGCAGGCGTTCCGCGCATTCCTGCTCGCGCCCGAAGGCCGCGCTATTCTGAAACGATATGGTTTCTCGTCGGAATAGATGGTGGGGCGGACACCCTCGTCCGCGCGCGACCCCCTGGTCGCGCTGTTGCGGGATGGGACGCTAAATGGAGTGGCAAGCCCTCTGGCTAAGCCTGCGTCTATCCTTCTGGACCACGCTCATCCTGCTGGCCATCGGGCTGCCCGCCGCCCATTGGCTGACGTTCTCGCCGCGCCGCTGGAAGTTCCTGGTGGAATCCGTGGTGGCGCTGCCCCTGGTGCTGCCTCCCACTGTCTTGGGATTCTACATCTTGCTGGCCATCGGCCCGCAAAGTCCGGCCGGCCGCTTGTACGCGGCGATCACCGGCGGCATGCTGCCGTTTTCGTTTCAAGGGCTGCTGATAGCTTCCGTGCTCTATAGCCTGCCGTTCGCCGTGCAGCCGTTCACATCCGGCTTCGCCGCGGTAGACCGCAAGCTGATCGAAGCCTCCTGGTGCCTGGGCGTTTCGCGCCCCGCGACTTTCTTCCGCGTGATCGTGCCGCTCTCCATCCCCAGCATCGTCACCGGCATGATTCTCAGCTTCGCGCACACGCTGGGCGAATTCGGCGTGGTGTTGATGGTCGGGGGCAATCTGGCGGGCATCACCCGCACCGTCTCCATCTCGATCTACGACGACGTGCAGGCGCTCAACTACAGCGCCGCGCTGCATACTTCGCTGCTGCTGTTGGGCATCTCGTTTCTGGTTCTGGCAGCCACCTACGGACTGCGGCGAAGGGTCTGGGCCGTATGGCCGCCCTATGGACGATGAACTGAGCGTCGACGTCCGCAAGCGGCACGCCGGCGGGCCGGAGATTGCGGCTGCCCTGCGTCTGCCGCTGGGCAAACATTCCGTGACCGTTTTATTCGGACCATCCGGCGCGGGGAAGACCACCGTGCTGCGTTTGATCGCCGGACTGGACACGCCCGACGCGGGATCCATCCGGTGCGGCGATGAGGTCTGGTACGACGGCGCGCGCGGGATTCGCATGCCGCCGCAGAACCGCCGCGTGGGCTATCTATCGCAGGACTACGCCATCTTCCCGCATCTCACGGTGCGCGGCAATGTGGCCTATGGCGCGCGCGGCTGGGAGGTGCAGGGTCTGCTGGCGCGCTTCGACCTGAGCGATCTGGCGGAGCGCTATCCGCGGCAGCTTTCTGGCGGCCAACTGCAACGTGTCGCATTGGCCCGCGCGCTGGCGGCGCAGCCCCGCCTTCTGCTGCTGGATGAGCCGCTCTCGGCGCTCGATGCGCCCACGCGCCTACGCATGCGCGGCGATTTGCGGCAACTGCTGGCCGGCGTACAAGTGCCCGCGATCGTGGTCACGCACGACCGCACCGAAGCGCTGGCGCTGGGCGATACCATCGCCATCATGATCGATGGCAAGCTGCGCCAGGCGGGCGCGGTCGACAGCGTCTTCGATTCCCCTGCGGATGCGGATGTAGCCGCGGCGGTGGGCGTCGAAACCATCTGTCCGGCGCACGTAGTGTCGAGGAGCGCGGGCCTGGTTACGGTAGAGATTGGAGGCGCACACTTGGTGGCCGTAGACACCGCCGGCGCGAGTGCGGACGTGTTCGCGTGCATTCGCGCGGAGAGCGTCACTATCGAGCGGAACCCGTCGGGCAATCCCACCAGCGCCCGCAACCACTTGCCGGCGCGGATTGTCTCGCTGATTCCGGAAGGGCCGCTGGCGCGCGTCACGCTCGATTGCGGCTTCCGGCTGACCGCCATCGTGACGCGCCAATCCGAGGAAGAAATGCGCTTGCGGGAGGGCGAGCAGGTGACCGCGGTGGTGAAGGCGACCTCGATCCGGATCGTGCCACGCGCTTAGGTGGGATAGGCCTCCTGGCCTGTCCTCCTTGGTGTTACAAATGCGTCGCGAGCTGATGCACGTTCGGCATGCGTGCCGGCGCGGCACGCAGGAGTGCGTGCGCCACATCGTCACCGAATGCCTGGTAGAGAGGTCCTCCGTCGCCTGCTGCGTGAACTCAAAGGCCGCATTTCATGGCTGTACGCTCACCCGCCCGGCGCGCCGCCGCAACATCTCAACCGCGGCATCCCCGTCGATCAATTCGCCGCGCTCAGCCTGAGCAAAGCCCATCTCGATATGGGCCGCCACAGCTTCGCGCTCTTCGAGCATCCAGTCTTCGAAGTCAAGTTGTTCGCGGATGATCGCGAACGCCTGTTCCAGGACCTCGCCAGAATCTCGATAAGCGCCGGACCGCACGGCCAATTCGATCACGCGTTGCTGCTCGGGCTTCAGGTCAATCGTCATAGGCGCTCCTTTTAAGCCACCCGCGTACTTACTCGCCGCACCTGTCATGCCTGAACGGTATTGAGACCTGCGGCCCACACCGCTCTCGACAAAGCTCTGTCGAGCGACGCGATGGGCAGCTTGTGACGAATAGCCAGTTCCAGGTATGCGGCGTCGTAAGCGGTGAGCTGGTATTGACCAGCCAGCATTCGTACAGCAACGAAGACCTGCACCCGGCTCGGGCTCTCGACCTCGATGGGCAAGTCGGCGAGACTTTCGAGAAAGGCAAGCGCTTTCTCCGCCGGAATACGGCCTTTCCGAACGGCCAGTTCCACCACATTGGCCACTTCGTACAGTCACAATGCCGGAACGACCGCGGTATCGGTCAGATTCGAGAGGCGAAGCAACAGGGTCTTCGTGAATTCTGTCGCTTCCTCGCTGAAGCACCATGCCATCGTTACAGCGCTGTCGAGCACGAACCGGCTCACGGACGGCCTTCATCGATCAGTTCTCTGACAGTCAGGCCTCCGAGGGTGAGTCCTTTGCTCAATTCGCGAATACGCGCCCCTGCAGCGAGCGCGCGCTGTTTATCGAAAGCGTGTTCAGGCTCTGGCGCGAAGGATTGGAGCGCTCGGAGGATGACGTCCTCGGCGTCCACGAACGCGCCGCTCTGAAGCCGCTGCTGAATCAGCGACTCGATTTCGGGCCGGGTGATTTCGATGTTCACGCGAGGGCCTCCATTCCCTACCCTACCTTGCCTTCGGCCTCGAGTCAATTCGCAGTTACTCCCGCTACTCCAGCCGGAACGCCACCACCGAATCCCCCATCTTGCTCTTCATTTTTCCATGCCCGCCCGCGCAGATCACGATGTACTGCGTGCCTTGCCACTGATACGTCATGGGAGTCGACTGAGCGCTCGCGGGCAGTTCCACGGTCCACACCTCCTTGCCGGTATCGGCGTCGAACGCATGCAAATGCGGGTCTAGCGCCGCAGCGGTGAACACCAATCCGCCCGCCGTAGCCATCGGTCCGCCAAAGCTGATGGATCCCGGCGGCAGGCCCGGGAACAGGCTGCCCAGCGGAGTCTCCCACCGCGGCTTGCCGGTCTGCAGATCGAACGCCACCACTGCGCCCCAGGGCGGCGCGTTGCATGGCAAGCCGGAGGGCGACACCAGCCAGTCCCGATGCATCCCGTATGGGGTTCCCCTTTGCGGCGCGAATTCGCCGCGCCACTTCATTTCCTCAATCTTGTCGTGGGCGGCCGGCAGATCCGCGCGCGGAATCAGTTGGGCCACCGCGGCCACGCGGTTGGTGTTGGCGATCAGGATGTTTCGCACCGGGTCCCAGGCGGCGCCGCCCCAGTTCACCCCGCCCATGTTGCCTGGAAAAGCAATCGTACCCTTGAACGTAGGCGGCGTGAAAAGTCCGTCGTTGCGATAGGATGCCAGCTTCTCCTGGCACCACTTGCGCATCTCGGGAGTTGGCCCCCACATATCCGCCGCCGTCAGCGACTGCGGAACCATGGCGCTCCATGCCGGGATCGGCTGGCTGGGCGCGGCATCCTCGCCGGGTATATCGCTCTTCGGTGCGGCGCGCTCTTCCACGGTGACCAGCGGCTTGCCGGTCTCGCGGTCGAGCACGAAGACGTTCCCTATCTTCGTGGTCACCGCCACGGCCGCCTTGCCCTTGAAGTCGATCAGGGTGGGCTCGGATGCCACGTCGTAGTCCCACAGATCGTGATGCACCACCTGAAAGCCCCAAACCAATTCGCCCGTGGACGCTTTCAGAGCCACTACTGAATTGGCCCAGCGATTGTCGCCCGGCCGTTCGCCGCCGTAATAATCGGGACTGGCGCTGCCAGTGGGGACGAACACCAGACCGCGCTTCTCATCGGCCGCGATGGTGGACCATGCATTGGCCGCGCCCGTCCGCACTTTCTGCTGGCTGGCCCAGGGGATGGGGTCCCAGGTCCAGAGCAGCTTGCCCGTGCGCGTGTCATAACCCCGCACCACGCCGCGCTCCAGGTTCACGGCCACGTTGTCTCCGATGGAGGAACCGGTGATCACCACGTCGCCCACCACCGTGGGGGCCGATGTGACTTCGTAATTGCCGCGGTAGATTTTCTGGTAATCGACGCCTTGCGTCAGATCGACCTGGCCGGCGTCGCCGAAATCCGCGCACAGCTTGCCGGTCTGGCCATCGATCGCCAGCAGGCGCGCGTCGATAGTGCCTTCGAAGATCCGCAGATGGCAGGGCGCGTCCTTGGCGCTCCGCCGGTCGGTCCATGCGGCCACGCCGCGCGAGGTCACTTCCGAATAGCCATGCGTTCGCAGCACCTGCGGATCGAACTTCCACTTCTCCGCCCCGGTGGCGGGATCGAGCGCAATCACCTGGTTGTAGGGCGTGCTGAAGTACAGCGCGCCGTTCACCAGAATCGGGGTCGCTTCGAACGCCGCCTTCTGATTCAGCAGGGTCTCCGGCTGCAGCGCGCCCGTGTGATAGGTCCACGCCACCTTTAGATTGGCGACATTCGCGCGCGTGATTTGCTTGAGCGGCGAATAACGCGTGCCGCCGGCATCGCGGCCATAAGCGGACCAGCCGTCGTCGGCGGCGCACAGGCTCGCCGCGCAGAGCAACGCCAGCGCGATACAACGCTGAATCCGCCTGGTGGGGCGGTCCCCCTGGACCGCGCGGGACGCCCTCGTCCCGCCGCTGGCCGCGGCCGCGAAGTCGCCCGCCGCTGACTCTACCGGATACCCGATATAACGCATATCCCAATTGTGGCTGGTATTGTCCGAAAAACCAACAGCGCGCGATGTGGGGCAGGCTGGCAGCCTGCGCGGCGGTTGGTTACCGCCGCCGATCGGCCGCGGCTTTCCAAGCTGTCGCCGTGCCCTCCCCGCAACTTGCCAACAATGTTTTGTGGATACAATGGCAGGAACATCAAAGGAGAAGCTTAGTGTTTTTCGGAATCCGGGGGATCGTTTGCAGGTTGTCCCTGTTCGCGTGCTGCCTTTTCGGCGCCATGGCCCAAGCGCAGGTCAACGTCACTACATATCATAACGATAACGCGCGCGACGGTCAGAATCTCAGCGAATCCATACTGACCCCCGCCAACGTGAACGCGAATCAGTTCGGCCAACTCTTCGCGCAGCCGGTGGACGGATATGTGTATGCCCAGCCGCTGTACGTCTCGACCCTGCAGATCGCGGGCGGCGCCCACAACGTCGTGTTTGTCGCTACCGAGCACGACAGCGTCTATGCTTTCGACGCGGACGGAAATACGGGAGCCGATGCCAACCCGCTGTGGCACGCGAGCTTCATCAACCCAGCCGCTGGTATCACGACCGTGAATAGCGCCAGCGATTTGAATTGCGGGAATATTCAGCCGGAGGTCGGCATTACGGGCACCCCGGTCGTCGATTTGACCTCGAATACGCTCTACGTGGTGGCCAAAACAAAGGAAAATGGCGCGTTCTTCCAGCGTCTGCACGCGCTGGACATAACCAGCGGAGCGGAGAAGTTCGGCGGCCCCATCGTGGTCCAGGCGACTGTGCCGGGGATGGGGGCCGGCACTGCCAACGGGCAGATTGCGTTCGATGCGCTGAGGGAAAACCAGCGGGCCGCCCTGCTGCTGCTGAATGGATTGGTTTACGTCTCGTGGGCTTCGCACTGCGACACTGCTCCCTTCCATGGCTGGCTGATCGCCTACAATGCGCAGTCGTTGCAGGTGGCCGCGGTCTGGAACTCCACGCCGAACGGGTCGGACGGCGGCGTTTGGCAGAGCGGATCGGGGCCAGCCGCGGATTCCAGCGGAGACATCTTTTTGGCTACCGCAAACGGAACTTTCGATCTCAATAACGAAGGTCCGGACACCGGCGACAGCGTATTGAAGTTCGGACCTCTCAGCGGCGCAAATTTCCAGGTCCTCGACTATTTCACTCCCTACAACCAAAATCACCTTGCTGTGACCGATACCGACCTCGGATCGGGAGGCGTTGTTTTATTGCCCGATCAGCCCGCCGGATCGCCGCATCGACACCTGTTGGCGGAAATGGGCAAACAGGGGTCGCTCTACCTGGTGAACCGCGACTCGATGGGCCACTTTGACGGCGCGGGCGACACCCAGATCGTGCAATGGCTGCCAAACCTTACAGGCGGCCTGTGGGCCACACCCGCGTTCTGGAACAACACGCTCTACGTTGGGGGTACCAACGACGCCCTCCAGGCGTTCTCGTTCAACGCCAATAACAGCGGCCTGTTCTCCACTTCGCCCGTATCGTCCTCGCCGGAGACGTATAGCTATCCTGGGCCGACCCCGTCTATTTCGGCGAACGGCAATACGAACGCCATCTTGTGGGCGCTCGAGGCGGACCAAAGTCCGGCGGTACTGCATGCCTACGACGCCACTAACCTGGCAAACGAACTGTTCAACACGGGCAACAACCCGCAGCAGGCGCCCGGACCGCCGGTCAACTTCTCCGTCCCCACTATCGCGAACGGCAAAGTCTACGCCGGCACAGCGACGCAACTCGCGGTGTACGGACTGCTGGGACCCCCGCCTGCCGCCCCGGCGTTGGTTTCGCCGGGCAACCAACTCACCGGCGTCGGACCGCAGCCGACCCTAACTTGGTCCGCGGCTAGCGGGGCCACTTCTTACGACGTGTACATCGGAACTTCGTCGCCGCCGCCGATGGTCGCCAACGTCTCGGCAACCAGCTACAGCCGAACCGTGTGCGGGAGTAACACGGTTTGTTACTGGATGATCGTAGCCCGGAACGAAGGCGGTACGGCCGCATCGCAGACGTGGTCCTTCACCACGGGCAACTTCCCCGCCCAAATCGCCAGCCCCGCGCCGGGTATCGCGCTTTCCGGCAGTCTGGCCACCTTCGCGTGGACCGCGGTTACCGGCGCCACCCAGTATCAGTTGACTGTCGGCACTACTCCGGGCGGCTCGAATGTCTTCAATGGCTCGATCTCCGGGATATCCCAAACCGTCGCCAAGATCCCCTGTAATGGTGGAACCGTTTTCGTGCAGTTGACCGCCGAAGTAAACGGCAGCTATCTGCCCGCGGCCGGCTACACCTATGCGTGCAAGCCCGGCCTCGGCGATTTCAACGGAGACGGCTACCAGGACGTGCTCTGGCAAAACAACAGCACTCACCAGGTAACCGTGCAATACTACGACGGGACCCAAGGCCTGACTTTTCTTAACTGGAATTGGTTGAACAGCGCCGGCGAGCCCAACGGCTGGGTGCTGGTGGGCGCGGCGGACTTCGATGGCAACGGCGTGCCGGATCTGGTCTGGGAATACATGCCCACAGGGCAAGTCACGGTGAACTACTATGGCGGACCGGGCGGGGCCACGTTGCTCGGGTGGAACTGGCTGAATGAACATGGCAATCCCGGCTGGACGGTCGCTGCGGTGGCGGACATGAACGACGACGGAGTGCCCGACCTGATCTGGCAAAACAACACCACGAATCAGGTCACCGTCAACTATTACGGAGGTACAGGCGGCGCCACGCTGACCGGCTGGAATTGGCTTAACAGCGCCGGCGAGCCGGCCGGCTGGCGCGTAGTAGCGGCGGCGGATTTCGATCGAAACGGGACGCCGGATCTGGTATGGGAATATACTCCGACGCGTCAGGTTACGGTGAACTATTATGGCGGGACGGGAGGGGCGGCGTATCTGGGCTGGAACTGGCTCAATGTCGCCGGAAATCCGGGGTGGACGGTAGTAGGCGCCAACGACTTCAATGGAGACGGCGTGCCGGACCTGGTCTGGCAGAATGATGCGACCGCACAGGTATCCGTAAGTTATTACGGCGGAACCGGGGGAGCCACCTCCATCGGCGCGAACTGGCTGGCAGCTTCCGGCTACCTTGGGTGGACCGCTGTGGTCCCCAGGTAAATAGTCTTGGAGGGCGGGCAATCGTGCCCGCAGCCGGCTTTCAGCCGGCCGCAGCCAATCCTGGCCGCCCTCCAATCAATGCAGGTGCTAGGTCTCCACCGGCCGATGCCTATTACTTGGTAGTCTTCGCCAGCTTCTCGCGCTGCTCCCGCAACACGGCCTTGCGGCTGAGCTTGATTTTGTTGCCTTCGAGCGCCAGAACCTTCACCAGAATCTGGTCGCCTTCCTTCAACTCGTCGCGCACTTCGCGCACGCGGTTCTCGGCGATCTCGCTGATATGCAGCAGGCCGTCGGTGCCCGGGAAGATCTCGACAAACGCGCCGAAATCCACCAGCCGCACCACTTTGCCCAGATAGGTCTTGCCCACCTCGGCCGTCGCCGTGATGTCGCCGATGATCTGCAGCGCCTTGTTGGCCGCGGCTTCGTCGGCCGAGGAAACATGCACCGTGCCATCGTCGTCCACGTCGATCTTTACGCCGGTCTGTTCGATGATGCCGCGGATCACCTTGCCGCCTGGTCCGATGACGTCGCGGATCTTATCGGTCGGAATGTGGATAGTGTAAATGCGCGGCGCGTATTGCGACATGTTGGCGCGCGGCTGCGCGATGGCCTCCTCCATCTTGTCGAGGATGTAGAGGCGGCCGCGGCGGGCCTGCTCCAACGCTTCGCGCATGATGGCGGCGGTCACGTTCGGCACCTTGATATCCATCTGCAGACCCGTGATGCCTTCGCGCGTACCGGCTACCTTGAAATCCATGTCGCCGTAATGGTCTTCGGCGCCCGCGATATCCGTGAGCACGGCGTAGTCGTCGCCCTCCTTCACCAAGCCCATGGCGACGCCGCCCACATGCGCGGGAAGCGGCACGCCTGCATCCATCAAGGCCAGCGAAGCGCCGCAAACCGTAGCCATGGAACTCGACCCATTCGACTCCAGAATATCGCTCACCACGCGTAGCGTGTAAGGGAACACCGCCTCCGGGGGTATGATCGGCAGCAGGGACCGCTCGGCGAGCGCCCCGTGACCGATTTCGCGGCGGCCTGGACCGCGCATAAACCCAACTTCACCAACGCTGAACGGCGGAAAATTGTAGTGCAACATGAACCGCTTGGAGGCTTCTCCGGGTTCCAGCAGTTCGATGCGTTGCGCGTCGTCTTTTGTTCCCAGGGTCAGGGTGACCAGGGCTTGCGTTTCGCCGCGGGTGAACAGCGCGGAGCCGTGCGTACGCGGCAGCACGCCGGTCTCGATGGTGATCTGGCGGATCTGATCGAAGGCGCGGCCATCCGGACGGCGGTGGTGCTTCAGCATCTCGTCGCGGAAGACCCGCTCCTTCAGCGCTTCGAAGATCTTCTTGCCTGCGTCCTTCTGTTCTTCGGCCAAGCCTTCGAGAACCTGCTTCTTCAATGCCGATACTCGGTCGTGGCTCTCCTGCTTCGGATACTTTTCGGTGTTCAGCGCATCGATTAACGGCTCTTTCGCCTGGGCCGAGATCTGGCTGGACAGTGCCGGGTCGAGCGTCTTGGCTTCGTAAACACGCTTCGGCTTTCCGACCTTCGCCACCAGTTCGTGAATCGCGGCGGCGATCTTCTTGCAGCAAGTGTGGCCAAAATCGATGGCTCCCACCACCTCCTGCTCGGAGGCCTGTTGCGCGCCCGCCTCCACCATCACGATGCCGCCTTCGGTGGCGGCCACGATGATATTCAGCTTGGACTCGCGGCCTTCCGTGTAGGTGGGGTTGGCCACGTACTCGCCCTTCACCATGCCCACGCGCACTCCGCCCAACACGTGATGGAACGGAATATCGGAGATGGCCAGCGCGGCGCCCGCGCCCACCACGGCCAGGGAGTTGGGGTCCTGCTCCGGATCGGCGGAGAGCACCATGGCGATGATCTGGGTTTCGTGCAGAAATCCTTCCGGAAACAACGGACGCACCGGCCGGTCGATCAACCGGCTGGTGAGGATTTCTTTTTCCGAGGGACGTCCCTCGCGTTTGATAAAGCCGCCCGGAATCTTGCCGGCGGCGTAAGTATACTCGCGATAATCTACCGTGAGAGGAAAGAAGCCGGCATTCGGCTTCGGCTCTTCGGACATGCAGGCGCTCACCAGCACTACGGAGTCGCCGGAACGAACCACGACCGCGCCGTTCGCCTGCTTGGCCATTCTGCCCGTTTCGAGGGTGATCTGGCGGCCTCCCAGATCGATTTCAACTGTATGCGACATTTTCTAATTCTCCAAGCCTCGGCCCGTTTTCGCGGGCCAACGATGAAATTTGACCGATCGCGTGACCGGCCGAATGAGACTGGAGTTGACAGGACGGGGGCCCCCCAAAAAGGGGACCGGCTAGCGGCGGATGCCCAGCTTGAGCAGAAGCGACTTGTAGCGGTCCGGATCGGTGTCCCGAAGATATCTCAGCATCCGGCGCCGCTTGGCGACCATAGTCAGAAGGCCCTTACGCGATGCGTGATCCTTCTGGTGGGTCTTAAAATGATCCGTAAGCTGCGTGATGCGCTCACTCAACAGGGCGATTTGCACCTCCGGCGATCCCGTATCAGCCTTACCACGCTGATTTCCAACGATTACCTGCCGCTTTACGTCAGTCGCCAGTGCCATGCTCGAGTGGTTGCTCCTTGTCTTCTCTTTATCTCGTTTTGGTTACGGAATATAGCATAGCACAGGCCGGGCGGCCGGCGGGGGCGTCAAAATCGGTGACGCGAAATCGGCGCGATCAGCGGTCCCAGGCAGAAAGGTACTCGAGACGGGAGCCCATCTCCGTCGCCGTCTTGCGGTTCACTTCTGCCGACCATTCCGCAATCCGAGGCGCTCAAAACATCGATGTGCCGTGCGCGCAGAGCGACGACGAGCGCGTTCTGCATGGCATCCTCGTCGAAGTACAGCCGAATCCGGCTCATCGCAGGGACTTGGATTCGAACTCGCGATCCACCTTTTCGGCGAACGCTTCTTCCTCACCCAGGTCCGCTTCGATTTCCTCGGGATTGGCGTGATAGTAGGCGAGGGCCGCGTGAACTTGAGCGAGACTGAGATGCCCGTACTGCGTGGCAATCTCTTCGGGGGAGAGTCCCATTTTGTACCAGGCCGCAACGCGCATGACGGTTACTCCTGTTCCGGCAATCTTGGGCCGCCCCGCCCGTATGGCCGGATCGCGGTCGATCAGGCTTCCGATCTCCACGGAACTGGTCATATAGATCCAATTATAGCCGGGCGCCGCCGGGCGCGTGAGCCAAGCGGCTGAGGGAGGCGACAGTCGGCTTTATTGTCCAGTGCCGGACAGCGACAGCGATTGCGGATTGCCCGGACTGTTGTCGTACACCAGGTGAGTGGCCGATTCCGATCCGACGATGGACGGTGTGAAGTACACGGTAAAGTTGCAGAACGCGCCGGGAGCCAGCGAGCCTCCGCACGGCGGATCGCCGTTGCGCGCCAGACGGCTTTGCCGCCCGCATTTGTGGCGGCCGGGAAAGCTGGCGCCTTTCTCGCGGGAACGCGCAAGCCGCAAAGATTGCGGCGGCTCCCTGATCTGGCCGCGGATTTCGACATTAAAGGCGGGGCCACATCGCGGTTGGGATGCACTGGTGATTACGTGCCAGTAGCACGTCGTCAACCCATTCCCTATTGTGCCTCCGTGCAACAGGTGCACATACCGCGTGACCCAAGCGATGTGCCGTCCCCGTGATCCGCGCACGCGCCCTACTCAATCTTGTTCGCCGGCCCCATGCCCGGCTTCTTTTTCGTCTTGGCCCCCACCGCGAGCCCGATCACCGCCTGCCGGTCGCCGCCGGTCCAGGCCTTTTGAATCTCCTGCTCGTTCATGCCGGCCAGCCGCCCCGCCAGGATGAACGGCGGTAGCGCGTAACGCAGCACCTTACACTGCGCCATCTCCACCACGGCATCGAGCGCCCGGTCGCGAATTTGGTCCAGCGCGGCGGCGTCGCCCTGGTCGGTAAGGGTGACCAGAACGTCGGCCGCGCGGGTCCGGTCGCTGAGCACGATGGAGTTCAGCATTTCCACGATCCAGGTGGGCGAAACGTGAGTTCCCAATTGCGGCTGCAGGCGCGCCAGCACGGCGATTGCGTTCAACGAACGGAGACCGTTGGCGCGCACCGCCTCCTCCGGATCCTGTAGCGCATATTCCAAATCGTTCAACACATCCTTTTTGTTCGGCGCATAACCGATCAAAGTGGCGGCGATGGCGCGCTGCTCCGCGTCGTCGGAATCGCGCAGCACGTCGCGCAGCAGCGGCAGGTGCGCGCCGGCGAACTCGGCGAACTGCAACTGGAGGTCGCGCGCGTCCGGATCGGCCATCAGCGAGTGGCCGTTGGTCAGGTCTTCGGCAGTGCTGCCGCGGTGGGCCGCATCACGCACGGCTTCCAGAAACTTGTGATACGTGTTTGTCTCGTCTTCGGGCAGCACCGCGCTTCCCGCGGGTGGGCTGCGGAACGCCAGGTGCGGCGCGCCTTTTTCCTCGATGCCGATGAACAGGGTGGTCTTACCCTGGTCGCAGCAAGCGGCTTCCACGCGCG